>Ga0315535_1000093_pt1 | contig 53812 bp, 43 predicted proteins | sample SalMarSW160220MG_2_FD_203092 | JGI IMG/M metagenome (GOLD analysis project Ga0315535, IMG submission 203092) | Salt marsh sediment microbial communities from the Plum Island Ecosystem LTER, Massachusetts, United States - Salt Marsh Sediment SW1602-20 ... | reverse complement strand
CGGCCAAGATGCTGTCCTCGGCAGCAAGTTCGGGGCCGCGAATTCCGCCCAAGAAGCCCAACAGGCTGATATTGGGCGCCAACGAGTTGAAGTTGGATCCCTGAGCCTTGAACTGGCTGCCGAAGAACAGCGGTACTGTCTCGCCTGCGATCTGCGCGGCTGCCCCGGTGTGGAAGGTCAAGCCGGTCTCCTTCTGGGTGTCCAGGTTGACTTCCATGATGACCGCCTCGACGAAGACCTGGTGACGGGGGATGTCGAGTTTCTTGATTACTTTAAGCATGCTCTTGAAATCGTTGGGGTTGGCGACGATGACCAGCGAGTTGGTTGCCTTGTCGGCGGTCACCTTGACCTCGCCCTGAAACAGCTCGGCTGCCTTGGGTGCCCCCCCGACTCCGCCCCTGCTCTTGCCGCGTGTTGACGTCGTCACGTGCCGGCCTGGCGTTCCCGAGGCCAGCGAAGTCAGCGTTGAGGCCAACTCTTCTGAGTCGGCGTGTTCCAGGTAGATCACCTGAATTTGGCCCTCGCCGGGAATTGGAACATCGATCTGCTTGATCAGGTCTTCGATCTTGGAAAAAGCCCGGCCTGGTGCCACCAGGATCAATTTGTTGGTTCGCTCGTCTGCAATGACTTTTGAGAGCGTGACTCCTCCATCTTCTCCGGATTCCACCCCGCTGCTCGCGGGTATAGTGCTCTTGGTCCGTCCGGGACGCACCGGCTGGATGCGGTGGCTCTGGGTTCGGCCGCGAGAGGATGCGCCTCCCCCCTTCTGGCCGAAGATCTCCTCCAGGGTCTGGGACAGCTCGCTGGCCTCTGCGTATTCGACCTGTATGACGCGTATCTCTTCCTGGCCAAGGGGCGTATCGAGCTGCTTCAGAATCTCCATCAGGCGGTGCATGTTGTTGCCGGTATCCGAGATGATCAGTGTATTTGTAGGAGCATAGGGATAACTGTCGCCGTCCTTGCTTGTCAGCTGCTTGACCGTGCCGTTTATTGTGTTGGCGTCTACGTATTCGAGTTGCACGACCCTGGTGACCATCTGGTCGAGAGCTGGAATGTCGACATTCTCGCCTATGTAAGTGGGGATAGTGTCCTTGGCGGCGTCTCTCTTCATTTGAATCTTTAAAAAATTGCCCACTTTTACGACTGTCATGTTGTTGACGTTGAGCGCTGACAGAAATGCCCGGTATGCCTCGTCGGCCGTGACCGGAGTGTTGGACAAGATGGTTATCTTCCCGCCGCGGATACTGTCGCCGATGATGAAGTTCTTGCATGTCTGTTTGCTGATCCACTGGACGATTTCGAGCACTTCGGCTTCGTTGAAGTTCATCATCACCCGCATGCGGGGGGGCAGCGGGCGGCACTTTTTCTCTTTGGTAGAAACCGTCGATTTGGCGCCCTCGCTTTTATCGGGACCTTGTGGGCCGCCTTTTTCGGCTCCGAGTGTTTTCGATTCTGCTCCGCGCAGGTGACGACCAGGGCCTCCTGGTCCACCGGGGACGGTTTCGCCTGCGCGAGGCGGAGTAGACAACTTGCCCGGGGTCGCGGGTCGGCGCAGCCTTCCTGCCGGCTGGATGCCACGGCGCAGCCCCGGCTTGATCGGCTTGATGCGCGATGATCCAGCTGTCGGGCGAAAGGCCGGCGTGCGCTTCAGTTTTTTAAGATCCTTCATCTTGGTAGTTGCCGGTCGCTCCAACTCGGTTTTTTCCTGCGCGATCAGCAGCGCCCGGTCATTTTTGCCGTCGCCGCCGTCAGCCCTAAGTGTGCCGGGCGCGGCCGAAAGCAGGCCAAGAATGACGATGGTCATTGTAGTACGGGGAGCTATGGTCATGGCTGGATACCTTTCTACTCTATCTTGTAGCTAAGCTTCTTGGACTGACCGCGACGGGTGACTTCGATATCGACGGATGAGGCGCTCTTGAGCTTCTGGTAGATCTCAAGCGCCTTGTCCGGGCTATTCATCGCGAAACCATTGATCTTGTGAATAATGTCGCCGTTCTGGATGCCGAGTTTGCTGTATACCGAGCCCGGCCTGATGGCGAATAATTTGAAACCGTTGGCCTGGCCGTTTTTGAAGGACGGAACGATGCGAGCCTGCATGGCAATGTTGTTCAGGTTCGACAAGGTCTTGTCGATCTCGCCCCGGTCGATGGTCCACGAATCCTTGCCGGTTTTCTTGATGCCCTTGCCAAGGGACGATTCCGGTCTATGATGTGGACTGGTTGTCCTTCGCCCGGGTCTTTTGGGATTGGCTTTCTCCTGGAGCTCGAGGTACTCGTTTACTCCGTTGCGATTGATGACCACTTTGCGCGAGAGAATGGCCACCAGCCGGGCTTCGTCCATGAGTTGGTCATGGATGCGATAAACGTCTGTCTCGGACGAGGTCAAGTCGGTAATCATGGCCATCGACCATTTTTTATCGGAGGCGACTACGGTTCCGACCAGCGCCGCCCTGAGATCACTGGGCTGGCCTTCACCGGCCAATAGATCCTTGGCGCCCTCGTCGGATATGTCCGGCCCGGAGTCATCGTTGATGGGTTCGGCCATGGCCGAGTTGAAGTAGTTACGCGCTATGATGATCTGGTTGTCATCGGAGATCATGCTCTTGCGGTTGACGTGGCGTTTGTCTTTCGAGCCGTGCATTGCAAAAGTCGGCAATACGCGTAGCTTGTGGGCGATGACAACGTTGATGGTTCCTGCCAGCAGCCAGGCGCCCAGCGCCAGAAACAGCAGGTTGACCGTCCAGAAATATTTCTTCATGAATGTTTCCATAAGATTGCCGCCTCTTGAGTTTCCTTCTCAGATAATCCACAGAGCAAGCCGCATGCCAAACGCCACGCCAGCCGGACGTGCATGTTTGTGCATGTAACTAGCTGTAATAACGCGATAAATATAAAGAGCCAGTCTGGCGAGCGTGCCTGGACACTGGTTCCAGACAGACAAAATGGCAACTAGGCTGCAGTAGCCCGGCGCTATTTGACATATTGTCAGAAATCGCCGGACAAGATATTGTGAAAATTGGTCCCGAATTACCTTTGCGGAGCCGATTTCTCGGCTTGCCTGACTGCTCTTCTTGCAGATCTGCCTGGGAAAAGTTCGATGGCGCTATCCACCAGATCGTCTTTTGTCTTCCGGAGGGTGTCGAAATCACGTACGACTCCAGCCAAGCTGCAGGTAATGGCTTCGTCGTTGAACCAGGCGCCCGGATAATTAATGAACAATTGGCGGATAGACTGTCGGCGCTCGGGTGTCAGGTAAGCCATCACTTTTTTCTGCTCCCTGGTCTCCACCGATACCGAGTTGTCGAACTCGACATCGCCCGTGGCCAGCGCGCGAAGATTGCGCCTGCCGGGTTTGTTTTGCGTGACCATGATGCCCAGGCCGAGTCTTACGGGAAAAGCGATTCTGAAAATCGTCCGGCCGGGCCCCCTCTGTTTTTCGCCTGTCTGCGATTCTGCCGACAACGAAAATCCCTGGAACTGCCCGCGCAATACGCCTCCATCGTCGATAAGACCCAGGCGGCTCAATGGGTCTGGTTTTCTTTTCTTTCTCAGTACGATGATGACGACCACAGAAAGAAGCACTAAAAATCCGATTACAGGAATCAACCAGGACATATATCCGCTCCTTCATCTTGGCCGTCACAAGGATTATTGTCTTGTGAAATTAAGGCCATTCACGATAGAGAATACTTGGGCTATGTAGACTAAAAGGGGTTGGATGTCATGTCAATAAGACTTGGTGACTTGCTGCTGAGAAACAAGCTGATCAACGAGCACCAGCTCAAGGAGGGCTTGCACGCCCAGACAATCTTCGGTGGTAAGCTGGGCACCAACCTGGTCGAACTCGGGTACGTCAACGAACATGATCTGGCCAAGCTGCTGAGCGCCCAACTAGGCATACCATGCGTCGATGTCGGCGACCTCGACAATATCGACAGGGAAGTTCTGAAACTGGTGCCGATCAAGCTGGTACAGAAGCACATTGTTCTCCCGCTCGAGGTCGTGGGTCGCACGCTGCGGCTGGCCATGTCGGATCCCACCAACTTTCCCGCCATCGACGAGATCTGTTTTGCTACCGGGCTTACTATCGATCCGCGCGTGGCTCCCGAGATATTGCTCGTATACGCTATCGAGAAATTCTACGACGTTCCGCGATCGGTCCGATACGTTCGTATGTCAGGCCTTCACCAGAACCTTTCCGAGACAGCCAGCGCGGCTTCCTCGGCCGTGCCGAAGCTCAACGGCGCGTCTGCCGCGATACTTTCGGCCGAGGAAAAAGATATCGGGTCTGAGACCTCGAATGAAGAGATGGCCGTGGAAGGTTTTCCAATCCACCAGGTAGTGACACAGTTAGTGAGAGCCCGGCAGGTTTCCGACATACTCGATGTGATTCAGGCATTCGTATCAGAAGACTTCGAATACGCGGCGGCTTTCCTGTTCAACGGAGAGATCGCGGTAGGCGGCACTCACGTCGGCGGCAAGCTGGCGATCGACGAGTTTCAGGAGTTGTCCTTTCCGGTAAACAGCAGTGAGTTGCTTTTCAAGGTGTGGAACTCCAGAGAAATTTACCATGGACAGCCGAGCATATCGGGCGTTGACCACTGGTACTTTTCGGAACTCGGGTTTCCCGAAGACCGGACAATCCTGTGCATTCCGGTGATTACTAACGACAAGGTCAGCTGCATCATCCTGGCCTCCGAAAATAAAAAAGGCGAACTGTTGGACATGCTGGACATGTACTCGCTGCTGGTCAAGAAACTGAGCCTGGCTTTTGATCTTCTCGTCTTGAAGAGCCAGATTCTCGATCTCAGCGAACTCGAAACCTGACGAAACCAAGAGTGCGAAATCCATGCCTGATGTCGTCAAGATAGCTGTGGTCGGAGCCGGGTACTTCGGTTCGTACCACTGCCAGAAGATTGCCGCTCTGCCGGGTGCTTTGCTTGCTGCGGTTGTCGACATCGATGATCGTCGCGCAGCGGAGGTTGCCGACCACCATGGAGCCGAGTCGTTCAGATCGCACAATGACCTCATTGGCCTGGTTGATGCGGCAGTCGTTGCCGTGCCCACTTCGCGACATTACTCCGTTGCCGCCGACTTGTTGACCTGCGGGATTCACCTGCTGGTGGAAAAGCCGTTGGCTACAAGCGTGCCCGAGGCGGAAGATCTGTGTTGCCTGGCCGATAAACGCTCACTCATGTTGCAGGTCGGTCTGCTCGAGCGCTTCAACCCGGCCGTGGTTGAGGCCGTCCGGGAGATCGAGACGCCGCGTAAGATATTCATGCAACGCAGCGGACCATATCCGGGCCGTGGCGGAGACAGCGACGTCGTCTTCGAGTTGATGATTCACGATCTGGATATCCTCTTGCAACTCGCCGGGTCGAACGTCAAGCGCGTCGCGGCCAGTGGTAAGGTGGTATGTACTTCGAACATCGACGAGGCCCGGGCCGAGATAGAGTTTGAAAACGGCCTTCTGGCTTCGGTAGTGGCCTCACGCGCCAGTGCCGACAAGGTGCGCCGTTTCACGGTCGAAGACTCAGAAGGGAAACTGGAGGTCGACCTGGCGCGGGGAAGTCTGCTGCGCACGGTAGACCATGGCGCTCGGACGGCAAGCACGTTGCGCGAACTCAAGCCTGTGGATGCCCTGCTCGAACAGGACCGCACCTTTGTCGAAGCTCTGCAAAACGGCCACTATCCGGCTGTCGGAGGACGAGTTGGAAAGGCGGTCGTAGACTTGGCCGCCCGCGTTCTTCAGAGCATTCAACGCGGAGAAAATTGTTGATGGCCGGGTCGGCTGTTTCGATCCTGATGGTGGCGGGCGAGGCATCGGCGGACGCTCACGGGGCCAAGGTGATAGCGCGCCTGACAAAGCGTTTGCCGGAAGCGGCCATCTTCGGGCTTGGCGGCCAGTGCATGCGGGACGAAGGTTTGCGTCCCGTGGCGGATCAGTCGGTCTTGAACGTAGTTGGAATCAGCGAAGCGCTGCGGGGCCTTGGGAAGATAAGGCGGGTGTTCAAGACGGTCATGAACGAGGTCGAGCGCTGCAATCCAAAGGTGGCCTTGCTTATGGATCTTCCGGATTTCAACTTGCGCCTGGCACGCCGGCTGAAGCGCGCCGGCGTGCCCGTGATCTACTACATCGCCCCCCAGGCCTGGGCCTGGAGGAGGGGACGGGTGCGACAGATTCGTCGCCGAGTGGAACGTCTACTGGTTGTGTTTCCCTTCGAAGAACGTTTTTTTTCGCGCTATGGTATCCCGGTGGAGTTTGTCGGTCACCCTCTGGCTGAAGAAGCGCAACCAATTTCTGCCTCTCACCCGCGGCGAGTGGTTTTACTGCCGGGTAGCCGGGTAAGGGAGATCGAGCGCCTGCTGCCCGCGCTGCTTGGCGCCGCTGGTATCATGGCCGCTGACGAGCCTGACTTGCAGTTCGTCTTGCCGCTGGCTCCCGGCCTCGACGGCGATCTGCTGAGGCGCGAAATTCAGCGATCGGAAGTGGATGTGCGTCTTTCGGAGGCAAGTGCAGCCGATGAACTTGCCGGCGCGCGCCTGGCGCTGGCGGCCTCGGGGACAGTCACGCTGGAAGCGGCTTTGGCCGGTGTTCCGGCCGTGGTGGTCTACCGGGTTTCCCGAATGACACATGCCCTGGTACGTCCGTTCTTCAGGTTGCAGCATGTGTGCATCGTGAACATTCTGGCCGAACGCGGTCTTCTTCCGGAGCTTCTTCAAAGCAGGGCTAGAGCCGGGAAAATCGCATCGGAGGCAATATCTCTGCTGCACGACGGCCGGCGGCGCGAAGAGGTGCTGGGCGGCTTGCGAATGGTAAGCTCGATGCTGGGCACCTCCCGACCGTCCGAGAGAGTTGCCGAAATAGTCGCAAGCTACACGCAAGTGGAGGCCAAGTGAGCCTTTCGGTCATCAAGCCCGCAACCTGCAATACACTGGTTGTTGTTCCAACCTATTGCGAGAAAGATCTAATCGTCGAAGTCGTCTCGTCCATCGTTGCCAGTGTTGCCTGCGACGTGCTGGTCGTCGATGACGATAGTCCCGATGGAACAGCCTCACTCGTGCGTGAAACCTTTGCCCGGGATGCGCGAGTGTCGCTGCTTTGTCGCCAAGGTTTGCCTAGAGGCCTGGGCTCGGCCTACCGGGACGGTTTCCAACTGGCACTAGAGGCCAACTACGCATATGTCGTTCAGATGGACGCTGATTTCTCGCATGATCCTGGACGCCTTGGTGACTTTCTTGCGCGAGCCGAACAGGCCGACCTGGTCATCGGTTCACGTTATATAGCCGGTGGAAACACGGCCGGTTTCGGCCGCCTGCGGCGCCTGGTGAGCATGGGGGGATCTTGGTATGCACGCAGCATACTCGGGCTTCCAATCAAAGATGTGACTGGAGGCTTCAAGTGCTGGCGGGCCGAAGCTCTGGCGACGGTGAATGTGGCCACTACGACCTCCAGGGGCTTCGCCTTCCAGATCGAGATGAATCTGCGCGCCTACCGGCGGGGTCTGAAAATAGTCGAGATACCAATCGATTTTTCGGACAGGCGTCGTGGTAAATCGAAGATGTCGGGAAAGATCTTCGTCGAGGGTCTGCTCGCTGTTTGGCGCCTGCGCAGGACGAGACCTGAATGAAAACACCCTTGCCAGGATCCTACGCCGTCCGGCTGTGGATAGTGCTCGGCGTTTTTGCGTTGCTAAGGGCCTGGTTCGCGGCCAGCGTCGACTTGAGCCCCGACGAGGCCTACTACTTTGCATGGTCGAGTTCACTTCAGTGGGGCTATTTCGATCACGGGCCGCTTGTTGCCTGGCTGATTCGTTTGGGTACTCTGGTCGCCGGGCAAACGGAATTGGGCGTCAGACTGGGTGCGATCTTGTGTTCGTGTCTGACCTGCTGGATGGTTTTTCTGATAATTCGAGAACTTACGGATAACGAGAAGTATGCTTTCTGGGCGACGCTTCTGATGTGCGTTTGCCCGATTTTCGCGGTCGGTGCCGTTGTGCATACACCGGATGCCGCACTGGCTGCGGCCTGGTCGGTGGCTGCCTGGTTCGCCTTGTCCGCCTATCACAGTGGTCGCACATTACACTGGGTTGGCCTGGGCGCCAGCATTGGCATGGCGGTGTTGGCCAAGCTCACAGGTTTATTTTTCTTGGTGGGCCTCGCGCTGTTCTTGTTCTCATGTCAGGCTGCGAGGCAGAGTCTCAAACGTCCGGGCCCGGCCATCGCGTTGCTGATTGTGGCAGTCATGACGATGCCCATGCTGTTGTGGAACGGTGCGCATCAAGGCGGATCCTTCGTCTTTCAGTTACGGCATGCCACGGGCTCATTGGCTTTCAGACCAATGAGTTTTCTGTCTTTCATAGGCGGACAACTCGGAGTGTTGAGTCCCTTTCTTTTCGTCTGGGTTGCGCTGTTTTTCATTTTCAGCTGGCGCAGGAACATCCGCTTCGGCCGCCCGGAGGCATTCTTGCTCTGGTGTATCGGCGTACCGCTGTTTTTTGGGTTGCTGATATTGTCCTTGGTTCACAAGGTTGAAGCCAACTGGCCGGCTGTGGCCTATATCACTGCTCTGCCGGGAGCGGTCTGGGCGTGGACCGGGGGCCTTTGGTATCTGCGCAGGCTAAGGTTATGGTATTTTTTGAGCGCGGGCTTGGCACTGCTTGTCACACTGGCGGTACACCTGCAGACGATCCAGCCTTTTCTGCCGATCGATCCCGGGCGCGACCCCACGGCCAGGCTGAGGGGATGGAGTGAGCTTTCCGCCGAGGCGGCGGGCGAGGCCGCCAAGCTTGGGGCCGTACTGGCCAGCGAGGGTTATGGTCCCGTCAGTGAGTTGCGCTTTTATACCCGGGAGGAAGTCGTCTATGAACGATCAGCGACTCGCATGTCGCAATATGATCTCTGGCCGCAGGAAAGCAAACCCGCGAACTTGCTGTACCTCCAACCATTGACAAGCTCAACGCTTCCTGCGGCGTGCACGGGAGCGCGGGACAGCTGGCTGCTCGACAGGGATCCGGCGACGACATCACGGCGCTCGCTCATGTATCGCTGGTGGGTTTGTGAGGGAGTGAAATATTCACGAGGAAAGTATTGAACAACTTGCCTCCCGGACAACAAGAACGGTCCGAACGAATGTCCCGGGCCGGCTATCTAGGGTCTGCGGCCGGATTGGTCGTCGGCGTGATTGTGATCGAGTTGGTTGCCGCCGCTTGTGTTGGTTGGCTGGGGGGCTATGCCGCCGAGGTCATCTGGGAAGTGGGCTCGCCTTTGGCAGGCCTGTTGGGCGCGATCGCGGGCGCCTTCGGATTTCATCGTGTTTTTCGCGGTCAGTTTCTTTTGCCGTTGGCGGTTCTGATAGTGGTTCTCTTGCTGGCCGCCATGCTGGCCTTCTACTGGGTTGGTTTTCCCTGGGCCGTTTGACAGTCGCTATTCCGGGTGCTAGCGTCCCTAAAATTCGAGTTCGTAGTCAAAACCGCAAAGATGGAGTAACTAGATGGAAGACAAAGAGAAGATCGAAAAAGTAATCGAAGAGAAGATTCGTCCATACCTGGAAGCCGATGGGGGAGGGCTCGAGTTGGTCGGGTTCGACGCCGAGAGTGGAGAAGTCCAAGTGCGCCTCAAGGGAGCTTGCGCCGGTTGTCCCGGGGCACAGATGACAGTCTCGATGGGTATCGAAGCGGTCTTGAAGGAGGAGTTCCCCGAAGTCAAGCGTGTCGTGGCTGTCTGAGTCTTTTGGGCTGGATGTCAGAGTTCTATTTCAAACCCTCATTACGCAGCTTTTGATCTTTGAGTGAGTCCAGGCTGCGTGAGTTCAACTGTTTCTGCTTGGCCATGTGTTCGGCCTTTGAACTGGCGCGCCACTTGATAATACCGAAAACGGCGCCGCCCACGACCGCCGCGATCACCAGAACGATGGCTGCATATTTTAGCTCACGTTTGTAAGAGCGTCTGGGGCGTTTGAGCGTGACCGGCTCGTAGCGCGACTTTTCCTTCCGCAACTGTTTGAGATCGGATTCTTTGATCAGAGCCGAAGGCCCGGGCGAGCCGGGCGAGCCAGGAGCCATAGGCGGTTGATCCGGCACATCCGGTGTCGAGTCTGCGACTGGCTCTTTGGGAGCCATGGCTGGTTTGATGACCGGTTGAGGGACAGCTTGAGAGACTTGTTGAGGTTCTTTAACGGATGTTTGGGTTTCAGGCACCACCTCTGCCTTGCTATCACGACCACTGCCCAGATCAACCATACCGAAATCCATCGATTCTGCCGCTCCCCCGGAGTCGTCTAGTTCCAAGCTGGGTTCTTCGATGATCGCCTCAGGTTCTTTGCTGACGGGCTGCGATGGTTTTTCGGTCGGGGGCGGCAATTTCGGCGACGGTGCGTTTTCCCTCATCGGCGTGATCTTGATGCCGGATCCCCGGTTTCTCTGCGACGTCCTGGCTTTCAGAACGGCTTGCTCTGCGCGCTTGACAGCTTCGGAAAGCGCATCGCTCCTGCTTTTCTTGGAATCGCCGCCATCGTCCGATTTCATGAATTCTCCTGCAATGAATTACCTTTGTATTACGAACGATTATCAGATGAGAAACCAAGGTGCAATAATATTCTTGACCCCTGTAGGGTTATGTAGTATATATAACTACAATATCCGACACGGGAGTGTTCATGACCAAACAAATTGAAGACAGACGGTCAGCCAAAAGACGCCCATACAGGGAAGGTCGCAGGCGTTATCCCAGGGTACGTCTTTCGCTTCAGGGGTTTTATACGAGCGACGACCGGGCTCTTTTTTTATCGAGCCGCAATGTCAATCTAAGGGGAGTTTTTGTTCCCACTACCGTTCCCGACGGGATCGGCTCGCGCGCGATACTGCATATTGAGGCGCCGGGGAGTGCGGCGATGTTGAAGATTCCCGCCCGTGTCGTCTGGTCGAACGAGGATCCGCAAAAAGGGCCTTTGGGTATGGGCCTTCGTTTCGAGGGTCTATCCGGATGGAGGTTGAAACGGATCGCCTCGCTGTTGATCAAGCGGGCTGGACTAGGTGCGCTGTCGACCGCCAAAATAAGATTTTGATTCAATGCAACCCTGTGGTATCTTGTTCGTCCAACTGAGGCAGAAGGTAAACGATACCCGCAAGGTACTATGGCGCAACAAGGTTCCAGCGGCAAGCCCGAAGCAAGGCAATTAGAACCACCCGCCGGCGAGTGGCTATTCAAGTTACAGGATGAGGTGCTTGGTCCCGTTCCGGCGGCAGAGATCATCGAGAAAATGTTCACCGGCGAGGTCGATGAATCGACCGGAATCTCGCCGATAGACGGCGATTGGCAAACCATCCAGACGGTCAAGGCGTTTCACCCGTTTCTCTACCAGGCCAAGGCCAGTATTCGCGAGCAAAGGGCAAGGCTGGAGGCCGAACGCGCCGCGCGCAGGCGAAGAACCCGCAACAGGATCAACGTGGGCATAGGAGCTGCGGTACTGGTTGCGTTGAGTTTCGCGGCTTCCTACCTGATCATCGTCAACCGCCCCTGGAGGGGCGCAGAGGTACTAACCGCCTGGGCGTCGAGGCACGTTCCCCTGTTGGCCATTCCGGCCGCCAAAGCCGCAACGACATCAAGCGCGCAAGACGAATCGGCGATCAACATTGATAAAATTCTGATTGACGATGCCCCGACGCTGGTAGCCATCAGGGTGGCTAAGAAGAAGAAGAAGCACCCGGAAAAGAAAAAGAGCACAGAAAAGACCAAGCACGGCGGCAAACCCGGCAAGGAGACCAAGGAAACCAAGGTCGCCTCGACCGGCAGGTTGTCCAATGATGAGATCACAGGCTTGGTCTATTCAAGGAGCAACCTGCGAAGACTGTATAGCTGTTTGCAGAGGGAGATAAATCGTAACAGCGATCTGTCTTCCCCGGTGATCCTCGAATTCACCATAGCCAACGACGGGCGCATCAGCCAGGTTCGCATGGACAGCCCGAGGCTGGACGGAGGACCGCTGCACAAGTGTTTCCGTCAGAAGTTGACCTCGTTGAAGTTCCGCGCCTTCAGTGGCGAGGTGCGCAACGTGACGATGCCCTTCAATTTCAAGCGCTGATCGGCCATCTCGATCGCAGTCGGATACACGCGAGAAGAATGAGAATCAGCAGCAACGGTTCGCCGGGCGACGGGGCGGAGTCGCACGAACAGCCCGTCTGGTCGTCCCGGCAATGCCCCTCGCCCGAGCAATGCATGCCGGCGGCGCAATCTTCGTCCGCATCACAGATTCCTACGCCCAGCGCCATTGCGACTGCCTCGAAGGCGTCGACCTTGCCGTAGCCCCAGGTGTCGTCCGGCAGGTCGCCGCCCGTGAACTCGTCATTGTGGGCGGTGGCCGACAGGATTTTTGCGACTCCTTGCGGGTCGAGAGTCGGGTCTGCCTCAAGTAACAAGGCGACTATGCCTGCCACGTGGGGACAGGCCATGCTGGTGCCGCGCATGGCAATGTGCCCGGCGTCTATCTTGGTGCCGGCCTCGAGCGATGAGGCGCGGCTGGACAGCGCCGCCACAATGTACTCTCCTGGTGCGGCCACTAGCGGCTTTACACCGGTGGCTCCGGGATCGGCCGACGGGCCGCGCGATGAGAAGAAAGAGATCCGGCCCGGCTGGGTTTCGGGATGCATGATCTGGGCACCGTCGATATCATTCCAGTGTGAGCGGGTTGCGTAAGATGCCACGGCGATGATTTTTTGGGCGACCGCCGGCATGCCGACCGTCTTGCTGTTGTCGCCCGGGACCAGGCCGCCAGCATCGCTGTCCGAGAAGCGGGCCGGCGGGGTGAGAGCACCCGAGGCCGCGCTCCAGGCGTCGAAGGCACCTGTGCCCGAGGCCTTGATGAACCAGACGTAGTCGTCGGGATTGCCGGCGTATGTTTGCGCGCTGGGCTCGACTACGATATCGAGCTGCAGCTTGCCGTTGGCCGGGTTGGGCGCCCCGGCCGGCTCGAAATAGATCGTACCCAGCTCCACGCTGCCGTCTTTAAGCACAAAAGATCTGCCGGCATCGAGCGCGCCGATCTGATTGCTTTGTGCCACCTCGGATCCGTTTTTCTGCACGCCGATCGAAAATTGTAAATTTGAATCAGTCACATGCCAGATGGTGAAAACGGCCGCACCGACATCGAATCCATTGAAAACCTCGAATAGTGTCTTGCCCGTGACACCGGACGGGTCGTATCCCAGGTGAATCAAGTCGGATCCTTCATTGCCGGCCGCGGCCACGATGATCTTGCCCGGGCCGGTCAGGTCCGAAAGCGCCCGGGATTCGAGCGAGGAGCCGTCGTGCGGCCCGTAGTGTCCGCCCAGGCTCAAGTTGATCACCATCGGCCGGCCGAGTTTTTCAGCTTCGTCAAAGAGCCAGGCGACCGATTCGACAAGCAGGCCGAAGTCCATCGAAGCCACGGCCATGAGATTGGCCCCTGGCGCCATGCCACGATAGCCGTCTGCAGAACTGGCCATGGTGGCGCTGACGTGGGTGCCGTGGCCGATGGCGTCGATACTGTCGCAGGTTCCCTTGATGATCCGGGCGCGATCGCACAAGGCGCCAGTGTTCTCACCCTCGGGCGGATCGCCGCTGGCCGCGAACTGGTCCCAGATCATTAGCACCCGCCCGCGCCGGCCGCCGAAGTCCTCGTGTTCGTAGTCGATCCCGGTGTCCACCAGGGCGGCGATTACGCCCTTGCCGGTTATCGGCATTGGCAACCCAGTTCCGCTCTCGGCCAGGTCGGCCCCGACCTCCGGCCTGCTGAGATCGAGCAACAGCCGCCTGGGCGGCACTGCCTCGATCCGCTCGACCTCCGGTCGGGCGGAGAGGCTGTCAAACAGCGCAAGCGGAGCTTGAACGGGAAGAATGTTTCCGACCGGCCTGCCGATCCGGGCGCCAGCGCCCGCCCTTTTCGCGGCCGCGGCCGTGGCGACCGGATCGCGAGTGAGTATAAGCACCGGGACGAGCTCAGCCGAGAAGCCACCAAGCGACAATTTGCCGGCAGAGGGCGTAAAGGCTCTGCTCAAGCGGGCATCACGCCCGAGCAGTCTCAGATAGGGGTTGAGTTTTTCGCCCGCCCGCGAACCATTTCCAAAGAGCATCAGGCAAAGAACGATCATCAGCACACGCATGGGAGTCTCCCGGAATCGAGGCTTGGTTCTGGTTCAATATACATTGCCGCCGGAAAAATAAAAGGGTGTTCGATTGTGAACGGATGTGCGCTTTCGAACAAGGGTCGACCCGCGGCACTCCGGACATTTTTGAAATTTCCAACACTTTTCAGGCAGATGACTCACAGACAGCCTTCGGCAGGAATCTTGCTTACAAACCGAAGAAAATTCAGAAGCTTGGAGGAAGATGATGAAGAAGATAACGTTTGCTGCTCTTTTATTGACGGTTACGACTTGCCTGGCGCTTTACGGCACTGGTTGCTCCAGTGATTCGGGCGGCACCCCGCTGAAGCCGGTTGGTGCACAATGCATGTTAGACGCCGAGTGTTCCGGGTCCAGTCCCGAGTGCCTCAGGGAGGGTCTCTACCCGCTCTCGGCGCTTGCCGGTTCTTCCGATCCAGCCGCTAAAGGGCTTGCCGGTATTGGTGTTCCGCTTCCTGGTGGTTACTGCTCTAATATAGCGCCCTGTGCCACGAACGCGGATTGCGGTATCAACGGAAGCTGTTTCTTTCCGCTGCGCAACGTCGATCCCGATTACTTCAATACCCTGGTGGAGGCCTTGGGACTTTCGGCTACCGACGCCGCGGTCGTAGCGGGCTTTGTCGACTATGGCCGTTGCCTGCGCGCATGCGCCACCAATGCAGATTGCCTGCGGGACGGATATATCTGCGCCACACCAATTGATGACTTCCTGTCGATTGTCGACGGGGCCGACAGAGGTACATTCTGCATAGGCGAGCCCGAGACTTCCTGCGATCCCAATCCCTGCCTGCACGGAACATGCTCTCTTGTCGACGGAGCAACAAGTTGCGAATGCAACGCCGGCTGGGAGGGAGAGCTGTGCGACACCAACCATGACGACTGCGATCCCAACCCGTGCCTGAACGGCGGTAGCTGCACCGACGGCGTCGACTCTTACAGCTGTGAATGTCCTCAGGGATACAGCGGCGACAACTGCGAGAACCAGGCCTCGGGCTGTGACGATGACCCCTGTCTGCACGGCACCTGCCATGACGACGGCGCGGGAAGCTACACCTGCAGCTGTGATTCTGGCTGGGAGGGGGCGAATTGCGACAGCGACGTGTCCGACTGCGCGGCTGGTCCATGTGTCCACGGTAGCTGCACCGAAGGCACACCGGGCACAGGCGAGTTTTCCTGCGCCTGCGACTCCGGCTGGCAGGGGACGTTGTGCGATGAAGACCTGCCCGACTGCGCGGCCGATCCTTGCGTCCACGGCAGCTGCAGCGAAGGGACAGCGGGCACGGGCGAATTTTCTTGCGCCTGTGACTCTGGCTGGCAAGGAACGCTGTGCGATGAAGACGTTCCCGACTGTGCCGGCGACCCGTGCGTCCACGGCAACTGCACGGAAGGCACGCCCGGCACGGGCGAGTTTTCATGCAGCTGCGATTCAGGTTGGGAAGGCGACGACTGTGCGACGAATCACGACGACTGCGACCCGAACCCGTGTCAAAACGGAGGAAGCTGCAACGACGGCGTCGATAGTTACAGCTGCTCGTGCCTTGTGGGCTACAGCGGGACCAACTGCGAGAATGTGGTCAGCGGCTGCTCCGACAACCCCTGTGTGCACGGCACATGCCAGGACACCGGGCCGGGAACCTACAGCTGCGCCTGCGACTCGGGTTGGCAGGGCATCAACTGTGACACCGACGTTCCGGATTGCGCGGCCAATCCGTGTGTCCACGGAAGCTGCGACGAGGGAACAGCGGGAACGGGCGAGTTTTCATGCAGCTGCGACTCTGGCTGGCAGGGGACGCTGTGCAATACCGACGTGCCCGACTGCGCGGCCAACCCGTGCGTCCACGGCAACTGCACGGAGGGCGCACCCGGCACCGGCGAGTTTTCATGCAGCTGCGACTCGGGTTGGCAGGGGACGCTGTGCAATACCGACGTGCCCGACTGCGCGGCCAACCCGTGCGTCCACGGCAACTGCACGGAGGGCACGCCCGGCACCGGCGAGTTTTCATGCAGCTGCGACTCGGGCTGGGAAGGAACCCTGTGCGACGTGATCACCGACCTGTGCGCGTCGAATCCCTGCCTGAACGGGGGCAGTTGCTCGATGAGCGGCCCGGGCGTCTACCAGTGCGCTTGCATCGACGGCTACAGCGGAACCAACTGCGAGATCGCCCCGTCGACCAGCGAGTGCGTGCTCACATACGACCTGGTTGTCGGCAACGCAAACGACGGCGGCAACTGGACAGGCTGCAATATCCGTATCCGGGATACTTTTTGGGGGCTGGGAGACGGCACCTACGCCATCGGCCCGGGACTTCTGAAGATCCGCGTTCCCAGCGACGGGGGCCAGAACCCGGCCGCCGGTTTGGCCGAGATTCTTTACTACGAGCTGGCGCAGGAGTTCACCACTGTTAGCGCAGGTACCACCATCATCACCGACGTGGACGGTTTTTCGCCGGTGCTCAACCAGACCGACAATACGACCGAACTTGCCACGGGCAGCCTGACCCTGGGCGCCGGTCCCGAGGTTACTTGGGATGCCTGCGACTATCCGTCCGGCTACAACGACACCGAGAATTCATTCACACCAGACGTTGTCGGCAGCGGTCCGGGCTGCCTGGATCCGTATCGCAGCGTGGGCAACGTCAACTGCTCGGGTTCGTTCTGCGGCGCGGGAGGTTTGAATAACGGCGACAACCCGCAGGACGAAACCTGGGAGCAGGCGCTTTCCACACTGAGCTTCAGCTCCGATCTGACGAGTCTGAGCATGGATTTCATGCTGGTTCCCAACAACTCGCCCAGTCGAACCTATATTAGTTGGGAAGGCACGCTGACCGACATCAGCTGTCAATAACCAGAAACGACAAAAAGAAAGGGCGAGTGCGCGCTCGCCCAATCCCCTGGGAGCGGCCCAGCGCGGGAGGAGGGGCCCACGCTGGTCCGACTTATGACTACATCATACTACAATGTGGGATACGAGTCAAGAAAACGGTAGATTTCTTTTTCGATTTTCAAAAGTTTTTTTAGCTGCCGGCCTGGAAGTGAAAGGTGCTGGTCGCCAGGATCGTCGTGAACAGGGCGCTCGGCGAGCTCGACAGGGAGTAGTCTTCGTCTCCCCAGTCCACTACCCAGCGGTTGTAGAAAGGAACACTGAAGCGAATCTGCACTCCCGCCGAGAACCAGGGCGTGAAATAGTAGCTGCCGGTAAATCCGCATTCCAGCAGGCCGCCGTCCATGCCGCGGTTGAGGTTGCCATCGGCGTGACCGCCTCCGATTATAGAATATCCGCCGCCCAGAAAAACCGTGGCGTCGAAGTCGCGCTCGGGCAGCCAGAACTGCAAGGGATGAAAGTGAGCCACGACTGAAACGTGGCCGGATCCGCCGATGTCATCCCCTCCAAGCTTCCAGCCGTGACCGGTAATGCCCAGTTCGACAGAGGCGTAGCCCTTGATGTTGTAGGCCATGTCGAAACGAATCGCCAGGCCGTCATCCAGTGTCTCGGTCAGGCGCCGTCCGTCGCTGCGATTGATGTCCCTGAGAGAAGAATTGAGCGAACTTTCGGAGAGCGACCAGATCCCGCCGCCTATGCCGATGCCGACCGAGAAGCCCTCCCTGGCCGCGGCCGGGAAACAATAGATTATAACAAGAACAGCAAGTGTTCTTTTCATTGCCTAACGGTGCCGCCGCTTTCTCCGCTTGCGGCGACTCTTCTTCTTGGTCTTCTTTTCTTTCGCCAGGCGCTCGGCGGCCTCTTTTTCGACTTGCTCGAGTGTCTTGCCCTCACGCAGACCTTGCGCCTTGTAAAGGTAGATTTGCTCCTGCTTCTCTCCCTCGGGACCGCCCAGATACTTGAACACCTTGGCGATGTCCTCGTAGACCTTGGCCACCTTGGGGCCCGGCTCGGCCGCTTTCTGCATCATCATGGCGCATTTGGCCAACTTGTCGAGCGCGTTGTTGGGGTCTTCGCTGTCGAGGTAAATCAGGCCCATCTGACAATACACTTCGGCACGTTCGCCACCCGGAAGCATCAGGCTGTCTTCGAACGCCTGCCGCGCATCGTTGTATAAGGAAAGCTTCTGCTCCTGCTTGTCCTTGGCGTCACCGAGTTTCTCACCCATTGTCCGGAAGCATACACCCTTGTAATAGCGCGCTTCGGGGCTCAGTTCGTCGACCTTGATCGCTTTATCGAACTCGCTCATCGCGGCCTGCAAGTCGTCCATTCGCATATAAAGATCACCGGCCTCTATATGGTAGGCCACGGTAGGCTGCAATGCGCGCTCGAATTCTCTCAGCTTCTGGATTGCCTGCGTCTTCTCGCCGAGAGCGAACTGACTTTCTGCGCGATCGAAGTAGACCTTGGGCAGACGCGGGTCGAGTTGCAAGGCCCGGCTGAATTCAGCTGCGGCCTTGCTGCTATCCTTGTTCAAGCCGGCCAGGCGGCCGGCCAGGTCGTGAGCCTCGGCGCTATCGTCATAGGCAGCTAGTGACTTCCTGAGCCAGGTATTAGCGCCCGGGACATCGTTCGTGGCCAGGGCATACTCGGCGCGCACCATGTAGCGCAAGCCGTTCATGGGCGGCGAAAACTCGGAGTCGGGGTGGCGCGAGGAATCCAGGAATTCATCCAGCGACTTCTTGACCAGTTCCAGGTTCTTACCTCGCAGGATGTAGGTGTATGCCCGGCGCAGGTTCGAGAAAATATGGGCCGGGTTGGTCCTTATTGCGTCCTTGAAGTAGCGCATGGCGCGCGGCAGGTTTCCCTCTCGCAGGTATACATTAGCGAACAGGGCCTGGTAGTGCGGAGAATCCCCTGAAAAGCGCGCCGCCCGGCTGTAGTCTTCACGGGCTTCCTTGATCTTGCCCTGCAGCAGGCGGGCTTTTCCGCGAACACCGAATATACTGGCATCGAGAAAGATATCCCTGGTCTTGATGGCACGATTGATGATCTCGGAAAGGAACTTGTCGGCCTTTTCGATCTCACCCTTGTCGATCATGAAAAGGGCCTTGAGTGCAAAGCGCTCAGGGTTGGGCAACTCCTCTTCATTCATCCAGGCCAGCTGCTTTACGAGTTCGGGCTTGAGATCTTTCTGAGCATGGTTCTGCCACAAGTTGGCGCCAACTCCGGCCAGGCGAACGATCGTCTTGGAATCGTCCTGGTCTAGTGCGTAGGCAGCCTTGAGGTCACTCAGAGCTTTTTCGAGATCACTGAAATTGTCGTGCGGAATCAGAGCGGCGGCGCTGACAAGCTTGTCACGGATCTGCACACGGATAGCCACGTGGTGGTTGTACCAGAAAATTATCACCAGCATGACTGCGGCAACAACTACGAGTTGGGCCAAAGTGTGCCACATAGGCTTGGGTGGATCCTGGACGGCGGGCTGGCGGCGAGGCAGCCACTCTTGCGTCGGTTGGCCGTTGGAGCCCTTGAGCGCCGGAAGTTTTTCATCCAGCGATTGTAAGAGCGCGCGGGTATGCGGATCACCGGGCAAGATCTCGAGAGAGCGCATCAACTCGGAGACGGCCTTTTGGTCTTGTCCTCGATCCAGGAAGATCTCTCCCAGCGCGCGGTGCGCCGCCGCAGAGTCGGGTGTGGACTTGAGCACCCTCTTGAACACGATCTCCGCCTTGGGATCGTCATAGGCCTGGTAGTAGGACATCCCCAGGGCCAGCAATCCCGAAGGAGCATTGGGGTTGCTCTTCAATCCGCGCTTGCAAGCCGCGATGGCTTGCTGTGGCAATTCGCGCTCGAGATATGCCTTGGCGAGCGGAACGAAGTTGCCAGGATCGGCCAGAAAGTCGGCCTCGAGTCTGTCGATGTCCACCTCGGGACCGCCACCTTTTGCTTCAGCCATCGCAACCTCCGGGCAGAGAGCCTAAAAGGTCAAAAGATACGAGAATTTTCCAGTCGGAATCTGCATAGCAGAGGCCAGAACCGCTTGTCAAGAGTTGACACGTCTCGAAGGCTTGTCCTAACCTGCAGGCTCATACGTCTGAGAAGTCTGTGCAAAGGGGCCCCAAACATTGCTCAAGCGAATATTTTCATTCACGGGCTTTAAACTAGGCCTGATCATAACCCTGGTATTCTGCGCAACCAAGCTTCCCGTTTGCGGGATTTCCAGAAGCGGGGCGGTGCGTTTTCTGGACAACATCGAGAACTCCTGGCTCGACGAGAAATTCGATTTACGCAGGGGCGCGGATCGACCCAAGTCCGAGAAAAACGCCCACAAGGATCAGACCAGGTCCAAGGAAAACTCCCCCCAGAAACCGACCGCCTTTCAGAAAAATGCCCACGTGGTCATCGTGGCCGTAGACGAGAAATCGACCCGCATGTCAGATTTGGGTTTGTGGCCCTGGCCGAGATCGAAGATCGCCGATCTGATCGTCCAGCTCAACAAGTGCGGCGCAAAGGTGATCGGCTTCGACATGGTTTTCTCCGAGCCCGACGCTTCGCGAATTGAGCCAGTTGTGCGACATATCAAGGAGACTTATGCCAAAACCGAGCAGCGGGATACGGATTTCGAACGAAACCTCGATCAGATCTATGCAAGCGTGCAGGGGGATCGAGCCCTGGCCAAAGTCTTGGAAGATGCCGAGAACGTAGTCCTGGGATACTTTTTTTTCCTCAGCAAAGCAGAGATCGCCAACCTGGATCCTGCTGATATTAAAGCCGGAAAGGATAGTATCGGATTCGGGACGATCTCGTTTGTGGTCAAGCCCGAGAATCACCCCTGGAAGGAGGCGTTTGGTTCCTTCCTGCAGGCATGGGGTGTCAGGGCGAATTTACCGATATTGAGCGAGGCAGCAGACTCCTATGGCTACTTCAACCAGAGACCGGATAATGATCGAATCTATCGCCATGTTCCCATGGTCTGCGTTTTCGACAAGAAGTTCTACCCCTCCCTTTCATTGCAGGTCCTTTCCAGCTACTATGACCAGCCGGTCGAGTTGCTGATCAACACTTTCGACAAAGAAACATATTACCCTGGCTACATAGGATTATACATTGGGCCGATTGGAATGCCCGGTCCGGATCACATCGAGATTCCGGTCGAGAGGGGCGCCTTTTTCAGGGTTAATTACTACGGCAAGAGCAGGACCTTCAGACATGTCTCGGCCGGCGACATCATTCATGGCGAAGAAAATGCCTGTCAAGCGGTGAAAGGCAAGGTCGTCCTGGTTGGAGCGACGACCATCGGAATTTACGATCTGCGACCAACGCCGCTTGAGGACTCATTTCCCGGCGTCGAGATCCATGCAAACGTGATCGAGAACGTGATCAGACAAGATTTCATGCTGCGCCCGGCGAGTTTCTTTTTCTACGAAGTGCTTTTCATGCTGCTGGTCGGGATCATCTTCAGCTGGCTGCTGACCCGCTTCCGGCTGACGATCGGTCTGGTGATCACCTTGCTCTCGCTGGTCGGTCTGGTCACGGCGGACTTCTTGTTCCTGTTTCGTAACGGCATACAGGCCCATGTCGTGTTGCCTGTGATTCATCTGGTCGTGCTCTTTGCCGGCATTGCCGTCTACCGCTATGCGACCGAGGAGCGTGAAAAAAGCAAAATCAGGCACGCCTTCCAGTTTTACCTTTCCAAGGATGTCATCGAGGACGTCATGCGAGACACCAGCAAGCTCAAGCTTGGCGGCGAGCGGCGCGAGCTTACGGTGATGTTCTCCGACATCCGCGGGTTCACGACAATATCCGAGAAACTCGATCCCGAGGCGCTTACCGAATTGCTGAACGAGTACCTGACGCCCATGACGGAGATCGTTTTTTCACAGCATGGCACTCTGGACAAGTACATCGGCGACGCTTTGATGGCCATTTTCGGAGCGCCGGTTCCCTTCGACGATCATCCCCATGCCGCTTGCCGCGCTGCTCTGGAGATGATGGAAACCCTAAAGCGCCTGCGCAAGGTATGGGCCGAGCGCGGCCTGCCCGAGATCGATATCGGAATCGGCGTCAATACCGGGGCCATGTCGGTAGGCAACATGGGCTCGGCCAGCCGCTTCGACTACACGGTCCTGGGTGACAACGTCAACCTGGCCTCGCGTCTCGAGGGACTGAATAAAGTCTACGGCAGCCACATCATCATAAGCGAGTTCACCCATGATGCGGTCGGTGGGCATTTCACTTGCCGCGAGTTGGATGCGGTGCAGGTCAAGGGCAAGCAACGGCCGGTCAAGATATTTGAACTGGTTCACCGTGGCCCGCCGGTTGACGAGAAGGATGGCTGGATCGCTGATTTCGAAGCGGCGCTTCAACTTTACCGCGCGCAAGAGTGGGATGCCGCAGCGACGGCCTTTGGCAAGCTCGAGCATGACCCGACTTCCAAAGTCTTCATCCAACGCTGCCGGCAGATGAAAGACGATCCGCCGGGCCCAGACTGGAACGGTGTCAGCCACATGACAACCAAGTAGACGACAACTCGCGCAAGAAAGACAGTTGCCAATGGAGGTTTATCGTGCCAGCGCAAGACGTCAAGGAACTTACCCGCCTCAAGGATCACGCCGCCCGCCGCATGGCCAAGGGTGACTGGTCGGGAGCGCTCGAAGCGCTTCTGGATGCGCGCAAACTGGCGCCCAAGGACACCTTCGTGGCCCGCAAGGTGGGTGATATGTACCAGCGGCTGGGCAAGAAACATGAGGCCGTTGCCGCTTACAGGAACGCCGCCGCGCTGTTCGCCAGCGCCGGTTTTCTGTTCAAAGCCATCTCGGTGGACAAGATCATACTTTCGATCGATCCGGACGACAAGAGAGTGCAGCGAAACTTGGCGGCGCTGTACGCGCGGAGGGAAGGTCCTTCAGCGACCCCGCAGGTCGTCGCCCCGAAGACTTCGCCGGAGCAAGTTCCGGAAATGATCGAGATCGAGCCGATGCCGGCCTTCGAGATAGACCTGGAACTGGCCCATGTGGACAGGGACAATCTGCCTTGGACGCCGCTGTTTTCGGATCTCGGCGAGAGCGAACTGGACGGGGTGATTGACAAGTTGGTCCCGGTCAATGCCGCGGCGGGGACCGTCGTCTGTCGTGAAGGCGACTCCGCCGACTCGCTGTATGTCATTTCCCACGGGTTGGTTCGAGTGTCCGGAACCGACGCCGCGGGAACGCCGGTCTGGCTGGTGAACCTGCGCGAGGGAGAGTTCTTCGGCGAGTTTGGCTTCTTCTCTGACGGCAAGCGACATGCCGACGTCGTTGCAGTGGAGGATTGCGAGCTTCTGCAGATCGGCCGCAAGGAGATCGAAGAAATCCAACGCGAGTTTCCCCGCGTGCGCAAAGTTCTCGAGAGGTTCTACAAGCTGCGGGTGGTGGATACTTTGCTTGCGAAGAGCAAACTGTTCAAGAGCCTGACACCCGAGCAGCGCAAAGAATTGTTGATCGAGGCGGCCCTGGTGATTCACGAAAAAGGTTCCATGATCATCCAGGAGGGTGACGACGGTGAAAGTCTGTACGTGATAAAAAGCGGAGAAGTCGAAGTGTTCACGGCGTTGGGACAAGAGCGTATCGACCTTGCGCTTCTGGGCCCCGGCGAGATCTTCGGCGAGATCAGCATCTTGACCGGAACACCGACAACCGCCAACGTGGTCGCCAGAACCAGGACGGAACTGGTCAAGTTTTCCAAATCCGAAGTCAAGGCCATGGCCGACAAGCACAGGCAGCTTCAACACCTGCTGTCAGAGACCAAGGATCACCGCGTACGTGACAGCGTGCAGCGGATCCAGACCGAGGGGTTCGTATGAACAGTAAGACGAAAAAGAAAGACGACGACACGCGGCACAAACTCCAGCACGAGCTCGACCTTTACAAGGCCCTGGGCGATGTTGGAGGAAAGAACTTTTCGATCGATAGACTGCTGTCTCGGTTTCTTTCGCGGGCGATGAAGTTCTTCAAGACGAATGCCGGTACGATTTTTACAATCGAACCAGATAGCGGGGAACTGGTCTTCAGGATAGTGCGCGGCCCGGCTCGCCGGAGTTTGACCGGCAAGCGTCTCCGTCCCGGGGAGGGCATTGCCGGTTGGGTGGCCAAGAGCCAGAAGCCCCGGCTGGCCAGGGACGTGCGGGCTGATCCGCTATGGAAAAAATCGCTAGCGCGCGAGGCCGGCTTTCCAACCAAGGACATTCTGGCGGTTCCCATTCGCACGCGCTCGGGAGGAATTATCGGAGTCATCGAATTGCTGAACAAGCAGGTCCATCCAGGTTTCACGCGTCGGGATCTCGATGACCTTATGAGCATTTCCGGCTCGGTCGGGTCCGTGCTGGAGAATGCCCGCCTGTGGGGAGAGTCCCGCCGGCGAAACAAGCAGCTGGCGCTGCTCAACAAGGTCGGTCACCTTATTAGCTCGAGTCTCGATCCGCGCCAGGTGCGCCTGCGGACGATCGACGCGGCCATTCGCCTGGTCGAGGCCGCGGCCGGGTCACTGATATTGATCGACCAGGAAAGCGGAGAAATGTTCTTCGAGGTGGCACTGGGAGAGAGTGCGCGCAGGATCCGCAAGGTGCGACTCGTCAAGGGGGAGGGTATCGCCGGCTGGGTGGTCAAGCACGGCAAACCGGTTGTCGTCCAGGACTGCAGCCATGACCGGCGTTTCAGCCAAAGGGTGGATCATGTTTCCAAGTTCGTAACCCGTGACATGATCTGCGCCCCGGTCAAGGTCAAGGGAAAGACGATTGGAGCCATCCAGGCGATCAACAAGAAGAACGGCAGCTTTGATGAAAAGGACAAGGAGTTGTTCATTCTGCTGGCCGATCAGGTTGGCGTTGCACTCGAGAACGCGCGCTTGTTCGAGCGGCTGCAGCAGTCTTTTCTGGAAACGTCCGAAGCCCTGGCCGAAGCCATTGAGTTGCGTGACGCTTACACCGGCGGACACACCCGGCGCGTTACCAGATACTCTTTAGCGACCGGAGGCGAACTGGGACTGGACGAAGCCGGGCTCGAAGAACTTCGCCTGGCGGCTATCCTGCACGACATCGGTAAGTTGGGCGTGGATGACGGTGTATTGCGCAAACCAGGGCGACTCGACGAGAAAGAGTTCAGGCAGATGAAGAAACACCCCCGGCTGGGGGCCGCCATGCTCGAGCGGGTTCAATACTTGAGGCCGGTACTTCCCGGGATTCGTTCCCACCATGAACGCGTAGACGGCCGAGGCTACCCGGATGGGTTACGCGGCGGAAAGATACCGCTGGTTGCGCGAATAATCGCTGTCGCCGATACCTATGACGCCATGACTTCCGATCGACCCTACCGCAAGGGACTCCCGAAGAAGACGGCGGTTCAGGAGCTAGTCGACTGTTCAGGAGCTCAGTTCGATTCACGAGTCGTCCAGGCATTCTTGAGGGCCTACCGCTCAGGATCGATCACCGGACGGCGCGAGCGGTTTCGCGCCGGATAGACTGCGGTGGACGAAAGGGCTTTACAGGATGCGCGCTAGAGGGTTACAACGGTTCATACGGGAAACCCGTTTCGGGAGTCAGGTTCAATGAGCGGCGAGAGCGACAGGTTGTTCGAGCGTTTCGGCAGGGAATTCCCTGCAGGGACAGTAGTGTTCAAGGAAGGCGACGTCGGCAACGAGATGTATGTCATCCAATCGGGCAAGGTCAACGTTACCAAGGCCGTGCGGGGCGTCGAGAAGGTTCTGGTGACACTCGGCGCGGGAGCATTCTTCGGAGAGATGGCAATCATCAATCAGAAGCCGCGATCGGCCTCCGTCGTGGTACAGGAGGACGCCCGTTTGCTGGTGATTGGTCCAAAGACATTCGAAACCATGATCAGGGGCAACTCCGAGATTGCCGTGCGGATGATCAAGATCCTGGCCCAGCGCCTGCAGGAAGCCGATGAGCAGATCGAGAACCTGATGCTCAGGGATCACAACAGCCGGGTTGTTCACTTTCTCACTCACCTGGCGGGCAAGGGCAAACCCGTGGCCGGGGGCGTCTTGGTGGAGGTGGATGTGTCGGGTCTGGCCAGGAAAATCGGACTGCAAGACAGCCAGGTCGCTGAAGTGCTCGGCAAGCTAATCAATGCCAAGCTGATTCGCGCTCAGGAAGGTGGCTACTTGATACACGACGTCGGTCGCCTGCGCGAGTTTTTGGAGTTTCTCGAGATGAAGGAAAAGTTCGGGGATATCTAGCAACACGAGGCCATTCTGGCGCAAATGCCTGCTCACCTGGAAATAGAGGTTCTCGGTTGCCATGGCGGCGAGATGGCGGGTTTCTTCACGCCCAGCCTGCTGATCGACAAGAAGATAATGCTGGATGCCGGTTCCTTCGGCCATATACTGTCGCTTGAACAGCAACTCGAAATAGACCATTTTCTCATCAGCCACGCGCACTGCGACCATGTCAAAGACCTGGCTTGCTTCGCCGATCTGGTGATCGGCAGAAGAAAGGCACCGGTAAAGGTACATGCCTCGCCTGGAGCCATGGAAGTGATCCGGGGAGATTTCTTCAACAACCGCATGTGGCCCGATTTCTTCTCCCTGCCCAGTCCCGAACATCCCGTTCTGACGGAGGCCGTTTTCAAGCCGGGCAACTCGTTCGGGGCTGGGCACTTGCGGGTACGCGCTATTCCCGTAAGTCACCCTGTCGAATCGATGGCCTTCATCATCAGGGGTCCGGGTGGGTCATTCGTCTATACCGGTGACACGGGGCCAACGGAGCGGCTCTGGAAATCGGTCAACCGGCTCAGGGATCTCAGGTTGTTGATGATCGAGTGCAAGTTTCCCAACGAGATGCAGGTCATCGCAAACGCTGCCGGCCACTATACGCCGCATACGCTCGCCCTTGAGCTTGCCAAGCTGCGTGACCGTTCGGTGCCCGTCCTTCTTTACCACCTCAAACCCGATCGTATAGAAGAGATAGTGCAGGAGATTTCGTCGCTCGCTGATTCCCGCCTCAAGATCATGAAGATCGGCGAGCGGATCCAGGTGTGATATATGCGCATCGAGCAGGTTACCGCCTTTCTCTACTCTCTAAAGCCCAAGGGCATCCGCTTCGGCCTGGAGAATACTCGCCTGGTTCTGGACAAGCTCGACAGGCCCCAGGATAATTTCGAGGTAGTTCATATCGCAGGCACCAACGGCAAAGGCTCGACGGCCGCTTTCGTCGAATCGATGCTGCTCGAAGGCGGGGTTCGTGTGGGACTATATACATCTCCGCACCTGGATCATTACCGCGAGCGGTTTCGGGTGGAGGGCAGGGAAGTCAGCGATGAGATCATCGAGCAGGCCATGGAAGTATTGCTGGCGGACGGCCTGGATCTGGATCCCGCCGAAGTCTCGGCCTGGATCGACGATAGCGATCTGGTATCGAAGATGGATTCGCGTAGCTGGTATCACAATCGCGGTGAAGCAAGCCGGTTTTGCAGGCTGACTTTCTTCGAGTGTACTACCATCCTGGCTACACTGATATTTGCCCGCCTGCGGGTTGAAGCGGCTGTAATGGAGTGCGGCATGGGAGGCCGTCTGGATGCCACGAATGTTTTTTCACCGGCGGTTGCCGCGATAACACCGGTCAGCCTGGAACATACCGAGTGGCTGGGAGACACGCTGGCCGCCATCGCCGCGGAGAAAGCCGGGATCATCAAGAAGGGCGTGCCCGTCGTTTGCGCCCGTCAGGATGCTCGGGCCATGAAAGTCATCGCCGGGCGGGCCGACGAGATCGAGGCGCCTCTTTTCGTTGCCGGCGATTCCTTCGATGGACAGGGAGACTGGTCACGGGCCGTTTTCAGGCTCGGTCATGAGCGCCTGGGGCCGACCAAGTTGGGGCTGATTGGCCGACACCAGGTCGATAATGCGGCATTGGCGCTTGCCTGCCTGCGCTACTCTTCGCCCGTGCTCTTCCCCGGGCAGAGCGCGGCCAGCCGTGGCTTGCGAAAAGCCAGTTGGCCTGCGCGATTCGAAGTAATGGGGACGGATGGCGGATGGATTGTCGACGGTGCTCACAACCCGGCCGGGATTCATGTTCTGGTGGAAGCTGTCCGCGACATGTTTCCCGATCAAGAGCTGCGGGCGGTGTTCGGCGTGTTCGTGGAAAAGAATGTTGAGCCGATGCTGCTCGAGTTGGAAACCGTATGCGGTTCGATCGAACTGGTTATGCCGCCGGATGCCCGCGGGTGCGACCCGGCCAAGTTGACCTCATTTATCCAACGGCCGCACACGGTACACCAATCGGTGAGTGCCGCTTTGGAAAAACTGGCGTCGCAAGATGGGTCGCCGGTGCTGGTGACAGGTTCCCTGACCGTCGCGGGGGAGGCCAGGAGATGGTTACAGGGGCATAATGTTCTCGATGCGCCATTATAATGATACGTTAATTAATAATAATTATGCATAATTTTGCAAAAATTATAGGTAAGAAACTTGTTCAAGGTGGGCAACTGTGGTAGCGTCTTCATGAAAAAGAAGCGGATGCGGCACCCACATTCCATTGGGATGTGTTATCCGTTCCAGCCGGAGGATTGAGCATGTCTAATGGTAGAACCGTACGGGCAAGCGTAATTCTGTGTTTACTTTCTGGCATCTGGGTCTTGCGGGTCGAGGCGGCCACCCAGAACCTGATCAACGGCGTGCACGTTACTCAAGACGGCCGGGACACAGTCGTCGAGATAGCCAGTCAGCGAGCCCCTAACTTTACGACCTTCAAACAGGACGTTCCCAGGAGAGTCATTGTCGACGTCGCCGAGTGCGACCTGACAGGGGTTCCTGCGAGCATCCGTGGAGATGGGCGACTGGTTGAGGGAATATCAACAGCTCATTTCGGCAACGAGCCACATGGAATCTCGCGGGTCGTGATCGGTTTGCTGAAGGATGCCGAGTACAGGGTAACCATTCGCGGCGGTTCGTTGTTCGTGCACATTTCAGAGGGGACTGGTGGTCTGCTCGTCTCGGCGGGGGTTCCAACGGCGCCCCCGAGAAAGGTAACGGCTTCCTCGTCTGCCTACAATACGCAAACGAATGACCCGCGGGATCTTGCCCTGGCCGAGGAACTCGCTCCGCCAAGACCTGTAAACGCAGGTGAACCGGCAAGCGAACCGGGCGTTGATCCGGAACCAGCAGAGAAGAGCATTCCCACGGCGGACGAGGCCAGCCCCAAGGTGGCGATCGAGGTTCCTCCCGAACCGCAGGAAAAGCCCGCTGCCCCCAAACCAGTCGTCGGTTCTGAACCTGCGCTTACGAAAGTGGCCATGGCTTCGAAGACGGTCGAGCCTACCCGGGTAGAATCGGCTGAGGCAGGAACACCCGCGGCCCCGAGCACGGATGTGGCCCAGGAAGATGATACGGGTTCGGCGTCCGGGGAAGGTGATGAAGTGGAGGAAGTGGAAGAAGTGGAAGAAGTTCCGGTCGAGGTGGTAGACGAGCCTGCCGCTGCTGGAGAGGCTGCCCCGCCGCCTCCACCCGAGGAAGAGACCGCCCCGCCGCCTCCGCCAGAGGAAGAGATCGCCCCGCCGCCTCCACCACCGGAGGAAGAGGTTGTCCCGCCGCCTCCACCTGAGGAAATAGCCCCGCGCGAGGAAAGAGTGGAAATATCATCTGCGATGAAGAACATGACCTGGGTGGGATTCCAGCAGACCCGTGACGCCTCGCGCGTGTATGTCAAGACGAACGAACAGGTTAGCTACCGGGTCACCGAAGAAAGTGACAACCTGATCGTTCTCGAACTAGAGAACACTCGCATTCCACTGAGGAACAACAGGCGCTTTTTGGATACTCATTTCTTCGACTCGGCCGTCACCATGATTACACCGCACGAGATCGAGGGAGTCACTCGCTCGGTGCGCATAGAAATTCAGCTGAAGAACCGCGTGCCTTACAAAACGGTTCAAGAAGAGAACATGGTGTATGTCAATTTCGAAAGGCCCCAGTAGCCCGGTCGTGGCTAGTCTGAAGGGCCGAATAGGCCTGACTTCAACCTGCATTCTTACAGTCATGATTGTGTTGTCGCCCATCCGGGTGGCGGCAAGCGGCCTCCCTGGTGATATCAAGGGAGATCTTCGTTGTTTGCAATCCCCCCCGGGGCGAGTGCGAATCGAGGCGGGCGCCCTCTGGACCCGGACGAAGGGCGGGCCGGTGTTGCTGACCGGTGGAGTAGATATCCGAGGAGAAGGCCTTAGCGGCCACGCCGACTGGCTGGAGTATTTTCCCGAGCAAGACAAGATCGTCATGGCCGGCTCGGTGCGCCTGGTCGAGGGAGATTCGATTCTGTTCGGCCAGAGGGTGGAACTGGATCGCCGTCTTTCACGCGCTTTGGTTCGCGGCGCGGTGATTCTCTTGAAAAGGGGAGGCAGACAGGATCTTTCCGCCTCAGCCAGCGCTAGCGAACTCATGTCGGCGGGAATCAATGCCTTCACTCTGCAGGGTGAGCGTTTAGTTCGTTCCGGGGACCACTACGTTGTCAACGGCGCACGTTTCACTGCTTGCGATTGCGGATCACAGGCTCCCTCGTGGGAAATACGGGCCAGCCATGCCGACATCGTGCCGGGCGAACGGGCCTGGTTGATATGGCCGGTGCTTTACCTGAAAGGCTTACCGGTTTTTGCCATGCCGGCGGCCTACCTGCCGTTGAGCAGGCGCCGAACAGGATTGCTGTTTCCACAACTGAATTACTCGGGCCGCGACGGCTTCGTAGTGGGAGAGTCGCTCTTTGTAACCATGGGACGCAGCGCGGACACGACCCTTTCTGTGGATTGGTTTGAGGAGCGCGGTTTTCGCGAGCGAGTGGAGTTCAGGGCCCGCCCGGATTCTGAGAGCATGCTGGAATCGAGATTGATGTACATGTATGACGAGAAGATTGCGAATGAAGAATCTACCGAACGACTACGAAATCGCTATTCTATCGAGCTTGACGCCCGGACCAGTTTGGGCGCGGGAACATTTTTTTCGACCGAAGTTCGGCTCTATTCGGATAGCAACATAAATCGCGACTTCGTAAGCGAGATGGCAGGCCGCGCGGCCGACTACGCGCCCTCGAAACTGCTTGTAGAACGTCCCGGGACCGATGTACGCCTTTCTCTGGACGCTGCCTATCGCCAGGATCTAAGGCCCGCTGCGGCCGATCTGTTCGCCTCCCAGGATGGGGATCCCGAAGGACAGAAGACCCACGACACCATCCAGCGACTGGGCGCTTTTTCTGCAAACCTGGCGCCGCAAGGGCCCGAAGGCTGGCCGCTTTACTTTTCGGCCGATTTCGAGGGCGCCAACCTGTCATCGATTACGGCCGCCGCCCGTGACTGGGGCCCGGACGGCACGCCCGACGCAAAGGAGCCACGATATGCCGATCCGCTGTCTGCCGATTACGGGGCCGATAACGGAGCGGGTGGAGAAGGAGACGGAGTGCTCGGCCCGGGCGAGTTACGGCGCGCATTCAGGTTTCTTTTTGAGCCGCGTATCAGCCTTCCACTGCGGTTGGGTAGCATCGCACTCCTTTCGGCCAGGCTGAGTCACCGCCAGATGGTCTACCTGCCACACGGACCCACTACCGGGTTCGCGAATCCCGTGCCGTCGACCCGCGGTCTGACCTTCGCCGAGCTGGCGCTCGGGACCGAGCTTTCGCGCTCATATAGTAGCGGCGATTTGCGAATCGGGCATGTCTTGTCGCCCTGGGTTCGCCTGGCGGGTGTCTGGCGCGGGCTCGAATCGAGCGCGCCTTATGCATATCTCGACTCGAAGGATCGCCTGATGGCGGATGCACAACAACTCCTTTTCGGTCTGGACAATGCAATATACAGACAGCAGGCGAAGCGGGGCTTTGTCCGCAGCCTGTGGTTCTCGCTGATGCAGGGGGTCGACCTGGGAAGGGGTAAAGTTTCACAACTGGCAGCCGAGCTGAGCTTCACCCTCAAGCCGTTTTCGGGCAACGCGCAACTCTCCTATGACTGGAACGAAAACAAGCTGGCCGAAGCCGATGCTGGATTGAGCTACGTTGATCATCGTGGTGATCGAGCGATGGTTTCGTATGTCTACCTGCCTTCGATGCGCGATTCCGCAGGGCGTCCCTTGCCTCTTGGTGAGCGAACGCAGCGCGAAGAAGGTCTGTTGTTCGGTATGCCCGGCGAATACTACCGCGCGATGGGCGAGAGTGTTCAGCTGATCGAACTGACCGCCTCGGCCGAGTTGGCTTTTGGCTTTGCAGTCAGCCTGGGCGGGAGCCTCGACCTGCAGGAGACGGCTTTGGCGTGGTATGGCGGCGGTATACGCTACGAGTCGGATTGTCATTGCTGGGGTTTCTCGGTGACGGCACGCATGCTGCGCGGCCAGGATTTCCCGGATATATTCTTCCTGCTGGATCTGGCCTACCTTGGTGCCGCCGGCGTAGGAAACAATACGCGCTTTTGATTTTCAGCCCGGTGTGTGAATGCCTTCCAGGAACATCTTGACCAGCCGAGGTTTGAGAGCTTCGAAGTCGTCCTCGCTGCGAGTGAGGGTGTTCAACAGGTAGCCTGTCAAGACCAGTTCGAGAGTACCGAAAAAACAATAGGCCATGAACTTGGGATCGAGATCGGGCCTGATTTCGCCGTTTTTCTGATGATACTGCAGTATCTCGGCCAGTTGATTGAAGACCCGTTCGTAAACCTCTATCTTTGGTCTTTTCAAGAACTTGGATGAGCGTGCGATCTCGATCACCATGACCTGGATGATCTCAGGGGCAAGCCTGTATGCATCGCAGATGAACGAGACGATCGCCAGAAGCCGTTGCTCGAGGTTTTCGGACTGTTCGACCGTGGTGTCGATTACTTTGCTCAGCAGCCCCCAGTTTTCGTCGAAGATCGAGTTGAGAATCTCTTCCTTGTTCTCAAAGTAGTGATAGACGAGTCCGTAGGCCACTCCGGCCTCGGTCGCGATGTCCGATATCCGGCAGCGAGCAAAGCCCTTTCTGGCAAACACGGTCACGGCTGCTTTGAGGATCTTGCGCCTTTTTTCCTGGGTTGCGCTCTTTCGGTTTCTGGTGGTCTTCTTGGTCATTCTGGGTCTGCCTGGAAAGTTGACGTAGTTGTCAAAAAATGGCATTTAGCTCTTGCTGACCTACGCTGTCAAGACTAAAAAGGAGAAGCGAAATGAAACGCGTCTTGTTTGCGATCCTGGTGCTAGCCTGTGTAAGTTATCCGGGTGCCGTATCGGCGGAATCCTCGGATGGGAGTTCTGTAGGGCTGGGAGTATCTTTCGGCACGGCCCTGCCGCAACACGAGACCGACAAAGTTCAGTTCGACGACTGGGATGCGAGCTTTGCCTGGGGATTCTACGTCAACATTCCCGTGGTCTGGACCTTCCATATCACGCCCTCCGCGGAACTGTACCAGTTCGACGAAATGAACGCCACGGATGTCAACATTGCCTTCAAGTTCATCATTCCGGCCTGGGTGCTGAATCTCTATTTCGGAGTGGCTCCCGGAGTGACCACCGTTGCGGATAAACACATCTTCAACGTTGGCGGCATTGTCGGAGTGTCCTTCAAATTGTTTTCCAACCTGGACATGTTCGTGGATGCCAAATACAAGATTTTGATCGAGGGGGATTCAAATATCAGGGTCTTGCATGCCAATGCGGGAGTCCTGTGGCACTTTTAATCTCCGTTTGAAATAAGTATATTAGTTATATCAATAAGTTACGCCTTCATCCGCCAGTTGACCGATTGATCGATCTGCTGTGGAGGGGTATAAATGTACCATGGCGCTAAGTAGAGAAAAGCTTGTCTTGGTCCAATAGAAATCGAAAGGAGAAAATCATGTTGAGCAAACTGAGAGGACGCAAAGGTCAGGGTATGACAGAGTACATCATCATCGTTGCGTTGATCGCCATCGCGGCCATCGGTGTCGTCGGCCTGTTCGGCGACAACATCCGCGCTTTGTTCTCCACCTCGGCCAACGCGCTGGCCGGTAACGAGAGCACCGGCACGGACACCAACCAGGCCGGCAAGAAGATGTACCAGCACAAGAACCTGCATAAGTTCGGTAAGGACAACAAGCCAACTGGTGCGTAAAAGTTTTCAAATTAGCACAAAAGGCAGCCTTTAGGCTGCCTTTTGTGTTTTCTTCCCAAGCAGCTCCGTCTAAAAAATCATGATTGGAAAGAGGCTTTGTGGTGCTTTAGTTCCGGGTCCTGGAGCGCTCTTGGCGCTGGGAGTGGCTCTTTCCGCGGCGCTTGCAAAGCTCGGCAGCTTCGATCTTTTCTTCAACATTTCCTCGGGCCGCTGGATCATGGCTCACGGCTTTCCCGAAAGCGATCCTTTCAGCCTGACGGCCATAGGATCCTGGTTCCCTCATGAATGGGCCTTTGGAGTTCTGGCCGCGGAATCCGTTCAATTGCTGGGAGGGGCCGGACCGGCCTTGTTGAGTGCATTAGTAGTTAGCGCCTCGGTAGTGCTCTCTTGGCGCCTGATTGTGTCTGCCTACGGGCGAGATGGGCTTGTCCCCTTTGTGTTATTTCTGCTGGTTTTAGGAGCGCAGTCTTATTTTTGGCAGGCGCAGAGGGCGTACCTGTTCGGATATTTTTTCTTCTGCTTGGCTTTGCTTCTGGCCACCAGGTTCGTGCGTGGCGGGAAGTTCGTCATCTGGCTGTTTGTCCCTTTGTGTGCCTTATGGGCCAACTTTCATGGCAGCTGGCTGGTGGGACCGGTTCTGCTCGGGGCGTTTTGGTTGGGGCGGCTAATAGATAGGCGCTCGTTTGACAAGCCTGCTCTCGTTTTGGCCGTGGTGGCCGTGGCGTCTTTCCTGTCAGCGGCGATATCCCCCCGGGGATTCAAGACCTGCTTGTACCCGCTGAGTTTCTTGGCACACTCTTCAGGCGACCTGATTTGGGAGTGGAACTCACTGGACCTGTCTGACTGGTCCGGGATATCGATGCTAGCTCTGATGTTGTTTATAGTTTTTGCGTTGGGCAAATCAAAATCGTTTCATTGGTCGCTGGGAATTCCTGCTGTGGGTTTGACGGCGGCGGCATTTAGTGCCGGGCGACATGCTCCAATGGCCGCCTTGATGCTGGCGGTCGCCGGAGCCGATCTTTTCACACAGCCCGATCAGGCTTCGAAGAGCCAGGGGCAAATGATTGGCGCGCTCTATTCCGCCCTGAAGAAGGTTGATCGTGGCCTTCTTGCCTGGGGTCGCATTGCGGGTGGATACATCTGGCCATTCGTTGCACTGCTGGCTTTCGGTCTGCTGGCCTTTTTGAAACCGGTGCCGCTGGAGGCCAGGATAGACAGTCGGCTAATACCTGTTCAAGCAATAAAACACATGTGTGATCTCGAGCCGGGTAAGGTGTTAAACCGCTATTTTCTTGGAGGGGCGATCTCAGCTCTATGCGGGCCTGAGTTCAAGGTGTTCATTGACGGGCGTAATGATCTCTTTCCCAGACAGGTCCGTGCCGACTACAGGAAGCTGGTTAGCCTGGAACCTGGCTGGGCCGAGATCATCGAACGCTACAATCCGCGCTACCTTCTTTGGAGCCGGATGAACTATGGCAGCGCTCTTGTGGCCGCCCTGCGGCTTCAGGGAGGTTGGCGATCCTTGCTGGAAGAGAAAGCCGGTATGTTGTGGGTTAAAGATTCCGATAGCCCGGCGGGCGAAAAAAGAATGGAACAAGAATGAGAAATGAGATCCGCGGGGCTTGTGCGCGGGTTTCCTGAACTGTATAATGCCGGCAATATGACCGCTATCGATGTCATCATTAACGCGTTGATTATTATCGTCGCGATCACCGGAGCAGTCACCGATGTCGCCAAGCGCAAGATCTACAATTGGCTAACCTATCCGGCTATCGCAGCCGGTTTGATCTTGCAGACAATCGGTTACGGCTGGGGCGGTATTTTCGAATTCGGTCTGATCTCGTCGTTGTTCGGGGCGGCTTTCTGCTTTGTGGTCTTCGGTGCTTTTTGTCTTTGGGGACGGGGATTCGGGCTCGGCGATGTAAAGTTGATGGCCGCTCTGGGGGCGTTGGCGGGTTTCGTTCACGGCTTGAGGGTGGCCATGTTGACGACCATCATCGGGGCGATAATGGCTCTTTTCAGGATTGTCTTCGGCAAGGACGCTCTGATAGATCCTGGACGCGCCTCACGCAAGGAAGAGAAATCCGGGCGTCGCAGCCTGACGGTTCCCTACGGGATAGCCATCGCCCTGGGCGCAATCTGGGCTACCTGCATGCGCTTTGGATTCCTTGAGCTTTTCTGAGAGACCCTTGCCTCAAACCAGCCCGTTTTGGCTTGACATCGGCGTTTCTATGCGGGATTCTCTCATGAATATCCCGCATATAGAAGGGAGGACTGTTCTCGATGAAATATAATATGTCCAGGCTAACCGCCCGTTTCGTTCTCATGTCTGCAATCTGTGCCCTGCTGCTGCCGCCGGCAGGTGCTAAAGCAGCCACACGCGTCGTACGGATGGTAGTCGGCGAGCAGAAGAGTATGACTTTCAAGGGGATAGACAAGGTCATTGTCGGTAACCCGAGGGTGGCCGATATCAAGAATATCGGTGCCGACACTTTCATCCTGTTTGCCACTGGCTCCGGCCGCACCAATATGACTGTCCGGCGGCGTGGAAAATCGTCAATCAACTTCACCATTGTCGTCAGCAAGGAGGACGTCCAGTCGCTGATGTCGGAAGTCAGGAAGCTGCTCGGAGATCGAGAGGGAATATCGATCAGGCCCGTCGGTGACCGGGTGATCCTGGACGGGCGCGCCTTCACCAGCGAGGACTTCAGGCGGGTCAACGATATCGTCAAGCTGTATCCCCAGGTCAAGAGTTTCGTCAAGGTTAACCCCAACGCCAAGAAACTTGTGGCCAACCAGCTCAACCTCGAATTGCAAAAAGCCGGACTAAAGAACGTGGAAGCCAGCGTCGTGGGAACGAAGATCTTCCTGGAGGGTTCGGTCGAGTCGAAGGCCGATCTGCAGAAGGCGGAAATGATCACCAAGGCCATTGGAGAAGACGTTGAAAACCTCCTGACGGTGGGCATCAAGCGCATGGTGCTGGTTGAGATCGATTTCGTCGAGATCAAGAAGAGCGGCACCGACCACATCGGCATCAAGTGGCCGCTGGACATTGAAGGTGGTGTGACCGCGAGTGTCGTCACCACTCGTTTCTTTGAAGGGCCTGGCGCCAACAGCACAATCATGACCGGCGAGGCGCAGGGTGCAACGGACTTCGGGTTCGGCTTCATGTTCACGGACGGATATGCTCGCGTCCTGGCCCAGCCGAAACTCGTTTGCGCAAGCGGGGAGAAGGCCGAGTTCTGGTCCGGCGGCGAGGTGCCCATCGTCGTCGTCACCGCCAATGTGGTCACCATCGATTACAAGAAGTTCGGAGTGATCCTGAATATCTCTCCGATCGCCGACCGCCACGGCAACATCCAGATGGACGTTTTCGCCGAGGTCAGCGACATAGACCGTTCGATTGGTTTCGTGGGTAATGGCATCGACGTGCCGGGCTTCGTGCGCGACAATTGCCGGACTAACGTGACTGTCAGGCATGGTCAGACAATCGTTCTCGGCAACCTTTTTCACATTGCCGAGGAAAAAGACGTATCAAAAGTTCCCTTGCTGGGCCATATCCCCATTATTGGCGAGTTGTTCAAGTCTAGAGTCTTCAGAGAAAAGAAGGCCGAACTGTGCGTCTTCGTCACGCCGCGGATCGTCAACCCGGACACGCCCAAGATCCTGAAAATGATCGCCGACATCAAGAGCCGCTACAAGCGAGCCAAGAGCGAAGTGGGATTCGGCATTTTTGATTAACGGTTCCTGATTAGGTGACATTACTCCCGGAGGCAGGTACAGATGCTCAGCTTGATGATTTCCGAGAAGGGCGGTTCATCAAAGAAGCGCGATTTTCAAAAGGGGGAAATAACCATCGGTCGCGTTCAGGGTAACGACATAATCCTGCCCCGTGGCAACGTATCCAAGAAGCACGCCCGAATCGTCGAACGAGACGGCAAGGTGGTTGTTCTCGACCTGAAAAGCACCAACGGTACTTTAGTTAATGGAAAACGAATAGGCGCTCCCCAGGTGGTTCGCTCCAGGGACGAGATTCAGATTGGTGAATTTGTAATCAAGTTGTCGGAGAAGGACGAGGTTGCGAGAGAAAAGCCCACTTCCAAGGCGAAGCGGAAGCCCACAAGCCGAAGCGTGCGCCAGCGGCTTGATCGGGATCCCCTGGACGAGTTTGAGGCGGAAGATCCGGAGTTGCTAGACGAGTTCGAAGAGGTGTCTTCGACGTCGATCGACTCCGAAGTGGTAAAACCGGAGCCGATGGAAGAACCAGTGAAGAAAAGAAAGCGCAAGCTCGATCCGAAAATGGCGAAATACTCGGAGCTGCAGCGAGACGTTCACTCGCGCTTGATTGAATACCTTGATCTGCGACGCCTCGATCTCGAGCAGCTTGGCGATGAGGAACTTTGGGATCAGACCGAGCGGGCCATCCGCAACATCATCACCCAGATGGAATCCGACGGTGAACTCGAAAGCTGGGTGGACATCGAAGTCCTGGTAAAGGACGTCATTAACGAGGCGCTCGGGCTGGGACCATTGGAAGACTTTCTGGCCGATCCGACGGTCAACGAGATCATGGTCAACAACGCCAACCAGATTTACATTGAGCGCAGCGGCAAGCTTGTGTTGACCGACAAGATTTTCTCTTCCGATCAAGCTGTTCTCGGCGTTATTGAGCGCATTGTCGCCCCGATCGGCAGGCGCATCGACGAGAGTTCGCCAATGGTCGATGCCCGTTTAAAGGACGGCTCGCGAGTCAACGCCATCATCCCGCCCTTGGCACTGAAGGGCCCCAGCATCACCATCCGCAAGTTCAAAAAAGAGGCCATGTCGGTCAACCAGTTGATCCGTTTCGGGACCTTCACGGTCGGGATGTCCGAATTCATGGAAATGTGCATCAAAGCGCGCAAGAACGTGATTGTCTCCGGCGGTACCGGTTCGGGCAAGACGACCACGCTCAACTGCCTCTCAGCCTTCATCCCGGAGACCGAGCGAATCGTTACCGTAGAGGATGCGGCCGAGTTGCAGATTCACCAGGATCACTGGGTGTCGCTTGAGTCACGCCCGCCGAACATCGAGGGCAAGGGCCAGATTAGCATTCGAGACCTGGTGCGCAACTGCCTGCGTATGCGTCCCGACCGCATCATCGTGGGCGAGTGCCGCGGAGGCGAGGCCCTCGACATGTTGCAGGCCATGAACACCGGCCATGACGGCTCGTTGACCACGGTGCACGCGAACTCGCCGCGCGACGCGTTATCGCGCCTCGAGACAATGGTGCTCATGGCCGGAATGGATCTCCCGGTCAGGGCCATCCGCGAACAGGTGTCATCCGCCGTCGACATCATCGTCCAGCAGACGAGATTTTCCGATGGTTCGCGCAAGATTACCTACATCTCGGAGGTGACCGGCATGGAATCCGAGATCATAACTCTGCAGGATATCTTCTATTTCAAGCAAGAGGGATTCGACAAGGACAACAAGGTCAATGGTCGTTACGTGGCGACCGGCTTCATTCCAAAGTTCTACGATGAACTGCAAAAACGCGGAATTCCGGTTAACATGGACATCTTCCGCGAGCAGTAATACGTCAAACCAAACAGGTTTTCAGGTGGTAGCGCCATGGCCAAGATAGTTATGTCCGACCCCAGTGGTCGCGAAAAAGTGTACACGCTGACATCCGAACCCCAGGTGTGGGGCAGAGGTGAAGACTCGAACGTCATTCTCGGATCGCGGAGTGTCTCCAGGCATCACATGCGTCTTTGGGGAGAAGGAGACAAGGTGATGGTGGAGGATCTCACCGGAGGCAAGGGGATCTTGCTCGACGGTGAGAAGGCTTCCGGGACTTTTGAACTGCCACCCGGCCTGGAGATGGAAGCCGGTGTTTTCCTGTTCAGAGTCCACGGGGTCAAGCTGCACACCGAGGTCGAAGGCGAGGTGCTGGGAGAGGAAAAGCCCGTGCCTGTCCTGGTTGGTACCAGAGGAGCCGTCAAGGGGATAGAGATTGAACTTCAGGAGGGTGACAACGATGTCGGCAGGGATCCCTCCCTGTATGTCACGATCGATGAAAATTCGATATCACGCTTGCATGCCAGGCTGACTATCAGCCAGGACGGGACAGGCGCAGCCAGCCTGGTCGACATGCACAGCTCCAACGGTACTTTTGTAAACAAGAAGAAGATCGACGAGATTGAATTACATTCAGGGGACATCATTCGATTCGGCAGCGTGGAGTTCAAGTTCTTACTTGGCAAGGAGACATCTGCTGCGGCGGCCGCAATGAGGAAGAAGAAGCTGCTGTTGATCGGCGTTGGAGGCTTGATCGGCTTGTTTGTGATTATCGGTGTTTGCGCCAAGCTGAAAGGCGGGCATGAACAGGCCGGGCCGACCGGACCAGTGGTGGAGGAAGTCCCGCTGGAAATTCGTGTCGAACAGCACCTCAAGGCGGCCCAGGGCGCCATGGAGCGTTTCGATTGGAAGACGGCCAAGAAGGAAGTAGAGACCGCCAAGGATCTCTTGCCGATATCGAGAGAAGCCAGGAAGCTCGAGAAGAAAATTCAGAAGGAGATGGTCAACAAGGGACTCTACCAAGAAGGTGTGAGCTTGTACGATCTGAGCAAGTGGAACGCGTCCTTGGAAGCATTCAAGAAGATACCGGAGAACAGTGCCTACTATGCCAAAGTCAAGTACAAGATCACGGACATTGTCGAGAAGCAGTCCAAGTATCATTTGGGAGAAGGCAAGGGCTATTACCGGGCCCAACAGTACCGAAAGGCCCACCAGAACTTCATCGCGTACATGCAGTTGAAGCCTTGTGACAAGAAGGTATACGAAAGGTGGCTCAAGAAAACCGAGGGGCGGATGCGCCACTTCGAGATAAGGTACAAGCCCTTCAATTACCACTGCACGGATGAGGCAAAAGAGAAGAAGTCATCAATAGAAGCCGGGCTGGACCCCCAGGATTTATTGAAGGCCAAGTATCCTAACAAAAGTGTTTTCGAGGCTGTCGAGCTGTATTTCAAGGGCAAGGCGGAGCTGTCAATAAACAAGCTGCGCAGGATCAAGGTCATGTCCAATAATAAAGAGATCGTCGAACAGGCCAGGCTTCTCGAAAGAGTGATGATGGTGGTCAGCGGGAAATACAGCGAGGGGACGGGATTGTTGCTGCAGGGCGAGTTGAAAAAGGCCCAGGACAAGTTCCACACCGTCCTGGAAAACGACAAGAAAATCATGCCCTCTGGAGTCAGAAGCTTTTACCGTAACAACGTAGGCAGCCAATTGGCGAGCAAGATGTATAAGCAGGGCCTGGAGCAATACAACCGCAAGGAATGGGTCAAGAGCTTCAACTTCTGGAAAGAATGCCTGGATGTCAGCCCCGATGATAGAAACTGCATGCAGGGGTTGATCAACCTCGAGTCGGTTGCCGAAGAAGCCCTCGAGTACGCGCGCCAGTTGGAATCCCGCAAGGATGAAGATGCATTTGATGTCTGGAAACAAGTCATGCACATGACCCGACCGGAATCCCTGCCCTACAAGAAAGCAAATTTGAAATTGCGTGAATACGAATAGGCGCTACAACTTTGCTTTTACATCCGCCTTGGCCTTGCCCGATCGGATCTCATCCAGCTTTTTCCTCATGGCGGTTACTAGAGCCTGGTAGGATTCTTTTTTGATCTTGCGATTGAACTCGCCGCGGTAGTGCCGTACCAGGCTGACGTCCCCGAACTCTACGTCGAAAATAAGCCAGCGGGGTTTGCTTTGAGGCAAGCCCCGCTGTGTTAGAAACAAATGAAATGTCAGATCCTCGCTTACTGTCTTGCCCTTCTTGTTCTTGGCGCTTGCAACTGCCGTCACGTCGGCCTGGGTGCCGTCCTCATCGATCTCCTCGTCATCATACTCCATCTTGAAATCAATGTTTTTGCTTATAGTGGAAGTATAAGAAGCCTCGATCAGGTCGCGAAGTAGCTTGGTGAACTCTTTTTGTTCCTCCGGGGAGCGTTCTTTCCAATGTGGGCCCAGCGATCGTTTTGACAGCTCTTGGTAATCGAGAAATCCGTCGACGACCTTCTTCAGATCTTCTTTTTGTTTGCTCTCTGCAGTTGATCCCTTCTTGACCTTCTTTCTCAAGATAACGCGAACTTTTTCCGCGCCGTTGCGAATAACCTGTTGTGGAGAAAGAGCGGCATGCGCCATCGGCGCAACCAGGAAACCGGCAAATAGAACGACGATTGCGGTTGTTTTAGATGTCATTTTTCTCGCTTCCTCGATGCTCTCACGATTTTTGACGCAGCCACCCATTCGCGCATTCATTGTCTGGAGTATATTTTAGTCAGAACGTGACCCTTGTCACTCTCCATCTTTCGGCACCCGGCTCAAGTCTTCTCCAGTGGCTGCGCGCAGACGATCGAGGGCCACCTGGATGTCGTGGCTGACCTTGGAAAGTTCGATCTTGGAATTGGCATAGGCGGCAATGGAATCCAAAAGATCCTTGGTGTCCGATATGCCTACTCCATAGCTCATCAGGTTGGCTCGCATCCAGGCCTTGGCTGCCCGATGCCCCTTCTTTTGAACCTTCTGGTTTTCAAAGGCCATCTGAACATCTTGCAGGCGTCGGTCGATTTCCAGGCCGACAGCTTGCTCGGCCTGACTGGCCTGGATTTCTATTTTTGTCAGAGATGCCCTGGCCTCGGACAGGCGGGCCATTTTCTGGGGAATGTCGAACGTAATTCGAAACCCTACCAGCAAGGCACCTCCGTAAGTGGTCAGACCCGGGTTAAGCAGTGGATTTTCAATGAAGTCCTGCACCCATGACCACGAGCCCTGGAAATAACCGCCCACGAAGAAATCAGGGTAGAAGCTGGCCTTCTCGATTTCCACAGCGGCCTTGCGTGCATCTACACCCGCCGCAAGCATGGAAAGTTCCGGGCGATTGGTTTGGGCCTTTGCCAGGTAGGTGGAACGCGGCTGGGCCTTGAATTCGGGCACATCCAACTCCACCACGGCAAGTTGACGATTTGACCCCAGATCCTCGATGCCGGTCAGAAAGCGCAAAGCGGCCAGGGTCACCGCTTGGCCCTGGCGTGTCTGAGCCAGCAATGCTTTTACCCTGGCGGCGTAGTAACGCAGTTTGAACAGATCACGGTCGGTGACGTCTTCGTTCAGATCATCCAGCATTTTAATGAGCTTCTTTTCAACTTCCTTAATCTTCTTGTCGCCGTCCTCGAGCACCTCGATGGCCGAACCGGCCAGTAGCCAAGCGTAGTAGGCGCGGCGTACCTCCAGGGCTACCTCTTGCCGCGCGCGCTCGATGCCGGCCCGGCCGGCACGCACACCAGCGGCGGCGGCCTGCTTGGCCGAGGAGATCTTTCCGAAGGTGTAGATCGGCAGGTAACCCTCGATCTTGCCTCCCATGGCCAGGCCGAGGTTTCCAAAATCGAAGTCGCCACCCTTCGAGGCCGGGCTGATCTCCAACCCTGTGCAGCCTGGATCGTTGTCAGGATCGCAAGCCAGGCGCCGCTCGCCGACCGGTCCGCCGATCATGCCCTCGACCTTTATAACCGGAAACCACAGCCAGCGGGCCTGGTCGAACTTGGCTCGATATACGTCGAGTTGGGCCTGCGCCGCCAGCACGCGACCATCATGGGCCAAGGCAGCCTGCAGCAGATCGTCCAGGGATAAAGCGGGTTTTTCTTCGTTTCCGGCGCCGAAGCCGCACACAGCAATGAACAGGATGCCTATTGACTGTATGTATTTCACACTGCTCCTCCAAGTGGCTGGATCGAGCGTAGGCAACGCGAAGCCCTGTGTCAACAATGATTGACATCTGTGCGTGTTGCCCGGAGGATAACAGGCATGGCGGACAAGTTGCACGGCAATGTTGAGCGCGTGTTGAAGAAGTTGAGCCGTCAGCAAGGCAAGACCATGCTTTCCCGGCTGGGACAGGGTCGGCCGTTTCGCACTCTGGTGGCTACTATCCTCTCGGCCCGTGTCAGAGACGAGGTTACCGAGACGGTAGTGCCCGAGGTGATGAGACGCTGGCCGGACGCGGCGAGTCTGGCGCGGGCCAGGTCACGAGATGTCGAAAGGGTGATTCGACGCATCGGACTTTATCGTGTCAAGAGCCGTCGTCTGGTCGAGGTGGCGCGACGCCTGGTGCGCGAGTACGCGGGGCAGGTGCCTGACAGCCTGGAAGAGCTGGTCAAGCTTCCGGGCGTGGGCCGTAAGACGGCCGGTTGTGTCGTCGTCTACGCCTTTGGCGGAACGGCCTTACCGGTGGACACCCATGTCCACCGCATCTCCAACCGGCTGGGCTGGGTAAACACGAAAAACCCCGATGCAACCGAGCGGGCTTTGCTCGATGTCGTGCCTGAAAAGTGGCAGGCGCGGGTCAACGACCTGCTGGTTCAGCATGGCAAGACTGTCTGCAAACCGATTAATCCAGATTGTAAAGCCTGCCCGGTTTCAGATGATTGCAACTATGCGCGAGGTAGAAAATGAAGGCGACTATTACGGGATTTGCTGTGTTTCTTATGGCCATTCTCATGAGCGGTTGTTCTTCGGGTGATGCTGATACTTTCGATGCGGGTGATGAACCCGTGTTCGACGCTGGATGGGACGGACAAGCCGATGCGAGTCATGAGGCTGGCATCGATGCTGGAGAAGATGCTGGAGAAGATGCTGGAGAAGATGCTGGAGAAGATGCAGGAATAGACGCAGGAATAGACGCAGGAGTTGATGCAGGAGTTGATGCAGGAGTCGATGCAGGAGCCGATGCAGGAGCCGATGCCGGCGACGACGGGGACTCGGATTCTGAAGTTCCTTACTGTTACCAGGCTTGTGCCTCGCCTTCCGACTGCGCGCAAACCTGGGCGCCCTGGGATGCGGACAACTATGCCTGCACCGACGGCATGTGCATTTACACGGGTTGCAACTCGGACGGCGAGTGTCAGTCGGTGCCGAACATGGAGAGCTACGTTTGCCGAATGGTTGCTCCAAGCCAGGTTAGTTTGTGCATCAAGTCGTGTGTCCAGCCGCTCGACTGTTCTGCCGGTGTCGCTCCCTGGGACGAGGATAACTACGCCTGTGACGACGGAGCCTGCAGGTACACGGGTTGCAATTCTGATGGCGAATGCCAGTCGGTAGCCAACATGGAAGATTATCTGTGCCGGGTTCCTTTGCTCGGGGGTGTTGCCCAGTGCCTGCCGAGTTGCACTACGGCAGCCGACTGCGATATGGGCAGTTCCGCCTACGACACCGACAACTATCGTTGCGAGAACAATCTGTGCATCTATACCGGTTGCAACTCAAACGCTGAATGCGACGAATCCAACCCATCTCATGCCATGGTCTGCCGCCAGGCCCCGGATTGAAGTTGCCTGCCGCCTGCGGCATGTGACATCATCCGAACATGCAGGACGTGGTCGACGCTGAAAAAAAATGGCCCGTTATCGTCGCCTGGTGCGCGTTCGGGCTGGTTGTGCTTTTTTACCTTTCGCTGAAGTCGTTTTGTTTTCACTGGCAAGTGGGGGACGAAAACATCTACTTTTACATGGCCTGGTCCACTGTCGATCACGGGGCCTTGCCATACAGTGATTTTTTCTTCGCCCACCCGCCGCTGCATATCTTGCCGGGAATCGCCGTATTCGGCCTGCTCGGATTCGGTCCGTTCAGCGTTCGCCTGATTCCCATCGGTGCGACCCTGGTAGGTGCTTTCTTTCTTTTCCGGCTCGCCCGCGCGCGAATCGGAAGCCTGGGCGGTGTGGCAACCGTTTTTCTGTATCTTACGGCCTTTTCGCTGATTCGCGCCTCGACGCACTGGACCGGGATCAACCTGGCGGTCATGTGGTGCGTACTCGGACTGTGGGCGCATTTCAAGAGGCGGCCCGCGACGGCGGGGGTGTTCCTGGCGCTGGGAGTGTGCACCGGCAACTATGTTCTGCCCGCTGCGCTGATGCTGGGTATTCTGGCTTTTCTCGATTCGCGCCCGAAGGGACGTCGCTACCTGCTTGGATTCGCGGTTCCCTGGGCCGCGCTGATGGTAATGGGCCTGGCGTTGGGAGGCACTGCCTACCTCAAGGCCGTGTACGCATACCATCTGCTCAAACCGCAGGCAGCGGGAGCTTCCTACAAGATGTCGGTGCGGGTTTTCAGCGATAACTTCGCCCTGTTTCTGGGCGTGTTGCTGGGGCCACTGCTGGCTGCCCTGGACGGATTTCTGGGCCGGGCCTCCGGCAGGCGGCCCGAACGGCAGGAATCGGCGCCAGACCCTGGCGGATCCTGGCTGCGGCGCTTCTTTGGCTGGTGGCGGGTTCGGCTCGTGGATGGGGGACCGGCCGGCCTTGCCCGGGTGGGCGCATTGTGGGCTTTGGGGTATGTGTTGTTTATCGCCATGCTGCCGCGCGTGTTTCCTTTTTACTTCTTGCTCATGTTTCCGGGCATGGCTTTAGCCGGAGGATATGCAATCGAGTGCTGGGCGGGGAACGCCCGAGCTCTAGTTGCAGGGGCGAAAGAAAGGGGCAAACATTTCTGGGAGGCGACCGCAATATTGGTCATGTTACTGGTTGCTGTCGGAATGGGATATTTCATTCGTGTGCCGATCCAGCAAACTCTGCTCCCACTCTACACGCGCAGCCACGACAAGCCGATGAAGTGGTCGGATGGACGTCTGCCTGGTTTCATCAACCGGGCATTCAGGGCTTGTTGCTGGGATGACGTGGCTCAGGCCTACACGGCCTATGGGACAGTACAAGAAATTCTCTATCATGAGAGCCGCTATTTCGAAAAGGCAGAAGAGCTTGCCGGCTACGTCCGCGAGCACAGCAACCCCGACCAGGCGATTTTCGGTGACTCCTCGACGGCCGGCCTGGTGGCGCTGCTTTCGGGTCGGCGCCTTTCTGCCGACTTCGCCGATACCAACGTGATGCGTTTCCGCTCGGGTGTGACCACGATCGAGAACGCCATTCGCAAGATAGACACACCGAAATTGACCTTCATCCTGGCCAGCGGTTCGCTCCGGCGCGGTCCGGCCGGCAGCGAGCGTCTTCGTCTCGGACATTTCGCAAGCCTGCCGAGATTCAGGCGCTGGCTTGGTGAGAACTTCGAACAAGTCTATCGCACACTGGATCGTACCAAGGGCTGGTTTTTCTTGCTGAAAAAGAAACACAGCCGATAGACAGCCATGAAAAAGAGCGATCTAGCCTCTATGGCGGTTAGAAATCTTCGCGACCCGGTCTCTTGACGTAGAAGCGCAACTTTTCCGATGAGGCATCCTTGGATGCTTTTTTCAGCGCCTTGCCGAGACTGCAGTAGTCTGCTGCGTTTCCAGTTGTGAAGTGAACTCTAATCGTGCCGTGTCTGAATTTCTTGTCCGTGTGCAGGTCGATGCCGCTGCTGGTATCCATTACGGCCAGAAGCCGCAGGGCGGCATCGGCGCTTTCCGGCAGGCTGTTGCTGCCGGAGGCCCGATTTGCAAAACGCAGCACATGGACGAATGACCAGCTTGCCTTTACTCGCGCAAATGAATGGATGCTCTTCTCGAGAGAATCTATTGCGCTCAGGTTGCCCGGATCCAACAGGCAATCATCCCGGCCACAGGCCACGCCGATCTCGATCACTCCGCCTCCGCGCAGACTTTCGTTGATGATCTTCAAGGCGGCCACCGAAGTTTCAGTTTTCCATGTCAGAGACTCGCGGGCCGCGACAGGGTATTCGGAAAGCATCACCCTTAAAGCGGCGGGCGCCGTCTTTGCAAGCTCGAGCAGACGCTTGCGGATATCGGCGCGCGCGTTTTCATCGGACGTCGGCAGGAGCTTGACGATCAAGGCGGTCACCCGTAAATCGGGCGATAAAAGCGCCGGGTCGATCAGGCCGGCAAATTGCCCGACGCGAGCCAGGCGCCCGTCACGATCGAGACCCTCGGGAGGCATGAACGGCTCGGCCGATACACCCAGGTCTCCCGGCACCAGAACCTGCTCGTCTGTCATGCTTTGAATGGAGAGCACGCCGCGGATTGCGTGAATCTTGCGGTAGAGTTCGTCCAAACCGGAGATGACATCCGGGGCAAGGACGTCGGCGGCTTGAATTACAAGCGCGAATCCGGCCCGACCGGACTGACGCGCAACAGCCCTTTGGCAACTCGGAGTGACCGGCACTGAGGCGATCACGACTGTCCGTTCTCCTGCGGGCGCCTTGACTTGCGGCTTGGGCTGCGAGCAGCCGATTGCGGCCAATGTTGTCCACAGGATCAGGCAGGCCAGCGGGCTTGTTACATGCCCGAATCGAACGAACATGTTGCCGGTTCGAGGAGTCAATCTTCCACGTAGGCTGACAGTAGTTGAGCCTGATCAAAGACCTTCGATCGATGGCAACCCCAGACGTTGCACAGGCCGACGATGTTGTCTTCGGAAATTTTCGGCGTAAGATACAACTTTACAAGCCGGCCGTCCTTGGAGCAAGAGCATGGCGCCAGCGGCTTGAGCTCTTCTTTGCATACCGGACAAGACACCGTGATGTGCTCACCGTCCTTGAAATCCTGCATGCCCCTTCGGCGGTGGTCGCCGTGGAACGGGCTCAGCACGACCTCTCCCGAAGTTTTTCCGTTGGAGACCAGAAGGCTGATTCCGGGTTGTCCGTCGAAGAGTTTTTCCGAATTGAGAATCAGATTGTGCCCATTGTGACAGAATACCTGGGTGACCTGGATGATCACGTCGTCGACTTCACGGATATGCGAATCGGCGGACGGTCCCGCAGATACTGTCGGGCGGTGAAGCTTGCCCGTATCTTTCTTTTTTGTCACCTTGGCCTCCGCTTGGCAATGCTAGATTCGGCGAGTATATCCATACGCCGCGCCACGCGCAAGGCTTATAGAAACTCTTGCACTCTTGCCATGGTCTCCGCCGGCGTGTCGGCCCTCTTGACCAGCCCGGTCCGCTCGGCAAAGTCTGCGACGGGGCCCGGATCGAAGCCCAACAGTACCAGAGGCTTCTTGTTCTTAATTGCCATGCCCACCTCGCTGAGCGTGCCCGACCCTCCGGGGCAGGCCACTACCACGTCGGATGACAGCACGTTGACCAGATTACGCGCGTCGGCAAGATTGGTGGCGATGGAGATGTCCACAAAGGCCGAGCATTCATCCGGGTCCGGCCCGGGTAACACGCCTACAACCAGGCCGCCGGCCTGGTGAGCACCGCGGCTGGCAGCGTCCATTACTCCGGACGGGCGCCCGCCGGTGAGCAGCACGAAACCGGCTTCTGCGATGCGGCGGCCCAACTCTTCAGCCATCTCTGCAGTCGAGCCGTCCACGCTCGCGCCGCCCATCACGCCCACGATCCTGCGCCGCTTGATCCCGGCCATTTGCAATCCTCTTCGCGTCGATTGACTGTTGACAGCATAGGAAGTTAGCACGTTACGGTCAAGCGGCGGTTGTGGCCGGAGCCGTGATATGGTAATTGTTCATTCAGCGGGGCAATAAGGAGCGCGAGATGAATAAAGACTTCGATCGTTTCAGCGGCACGAGCCACTACATCACTTCGCCTGAACTGCGCCACTCGGTTAACGTGGCGGCGGCACTCGGTAGGCCGCTTCTGGTCAAGGGTGAGCCGGGAACCGGCAAGACACTTCTGGCCTACGCCATCGCCGAGGATCTGGGACTCGAACTGATTAGCTGGAACGTCAAGTCGACCTCCAAGGCCATTGAAGGTCTCTACGTCTATGACACTGTGCAACGCCTGCAGGACAGTCGTTTCGGAGACAAGGACATCTCGGATATCCGTCAGTACATCAAGCTGGGGCCGCTGGGCAAGGCGCTGACATCGAACGAACAGGTCGTGTTGCTGATAGACGAGATCGACAAGGCCGACCTGGAGTTTCCAAACGATTTGCTTCACGAGCTGGACATGATGGAATTCGTCGTGGTCGAAACCGGTGATCGCCACGTCGCCAAGCAAAGGCCGATCGTGATTGTCACCTCGAACAGCGAAAAAGAGCTTCCGGATGCCTTCCTGCGCCGCTGCGTCTTCCACTTCATACAGTTTCCAGATCGCGACCTGATGGCACGGATCATAGGTGTGCATCACCCGGACATCGCAAAAAAACTACTCGATCAGTGCCTGCAGAAATTTTACTACATTCGCGAGCTTGCCGGTTTGCGCAAACGTCCTTCGACCTCCGAGTTGATCGACTGGATCGGAGCGCTTATCCAGGCCGGGATCAGCCCGGCGGAAGTTTCGAAAGCCATCCCGTTTTTGGGGACCTTGATCAAGCGCAAGGAAGACCTCGAAATCGTCGAGCAAGGCGGCCGGCCGGCTAATCGCCAAAGAGGTGTCTGGCCCTAGGCACTTTCGACGGCAACATCTTTCCGGGTTTTGGGAAACAGCTTCATGCCAAAAGCCAGACAGAGCGGGGAAGCTGAGCACACGGGTATCTTCCTCGACTTTTTCTATCGTCTGAAAGACAGCAAGGTACCTGTCAGTCTTAGCGAGTGGATGACGCTCGTCGAGGGGCTGGCGCTGGGGCTGCACGGTTCGTCGCTGATCGGCTTCTATTCGCTTTCGCGCTCGCTGCTGGTCAAGGACGAGGCTTATTTCGACGAGTTCGATCGCGTTTTCGCCGAGCACTTCGAGGGTGTGGTCGATCTTTCAGCGATCGAAAAGGATGTCTTTGAATGGCTCGAGAATCCCATCCAGCCCTACCAGCTCGACCCGGCTTTGAGGAAAGTTCTGGACAGCGTCGACGTCGAGCGCCTGCGTGAGCTTTTCGAGGAGCGCCTGCGAGAGCAGACCGAGCGCCACAACGGCGGCAACCGCTGGATCGGCACGGGAGGCACTTCGCCTTTCGGGCACGGCGGATACCACCCGGGCGGGATACGAGTCGGCGGGCAAGGACGCTTCGGCTCGGCCGTCCAGGTGGCAGCGGCCCGCCGTTTCCGCGAGCACCGTCACGACCTGGTGCTCGATACACGCCAGCTCTCGGTGGCCCTGCGCAAGCTGCGGGCACTCAGGCGCTCGGGCTTGGCCGACGAACTGGACATTGACGGCACAATCGACAAGACCGCTCGCGAGGCCGGCGAGCTGGAGCTGGTTTTCAGGCCCGAGCGGCGCAACGACCTTCGGCTTTTGCTGGCCATGGACGTCGGCGGCTCGATGGAGCCTTACCGCCACCTGGTCGACCTGCTTTTCTCGGCGGCCCACGCCGCCCGGCACTTCAAGCGCTTCGAGCATGTCTATTTCCACAACTGTGTCTACGGCGAGGTTTATCAGGACGCGCTTTTCCGCGAGGCGATCTCAACCCAACGCCTGATCGAACAGTTGGACGCCGACACGCGCCTGGTGCTGGTGGGCGACGCCTACATGTACCCGGGCGAACTGACCGATCGTTACGGGGCCATACAGTGGGAAGATCGAAACGAGACTCCGGGCTACGTCTGGCTCGAACGCCTAGTCACGCGATTCAAGCACTCGGCCTGGATCAACCCAATGAGCAGCCGCATGTGGCACGCCCCCTCGGTTCGCCTGATTCGCAACCTGTATCCGATGGTGGAGCTGACCATCGAGGGAATCGAATCGCTGGCCGGAGAACTTGGAAAGTGATGCCTGCCCGTCAGCTGCCGCCTGACCCGCTTTCGAAAGATGCGCGTCCTGTTGCTCAACGCCCGCCTGTCTGATCGTGGGGGCGCCGATCGCTGGCTGCTGGGCGTGCTGGCATGCCTGCGGGGCGAGGTCGAGACACTGCTGGCTGTCGGGCACATCAGAAAAACGCTGCCCGCCGAAGAGCGCGAACGGGTCGGGCCATATATCGTCATCAAGGGGCTCGAAAGGACCGGGCTCGGCCGCCCGGCCGGCCAAAGCACACTCACTCGTCTGGCCGAGATGATCGAGCGTTTCGCGCCGGACGTCATCCATGCAAACGACATCAGCGATCCGGGTTTGCTCGAGCTGATCGCCCATACCGGCCGGGGCATCTTGACGGTTCAGGATCATCGCTTTTTCTGCCCCGGGCGCGGCAAGATCGATCCTGCCGGCGCCGGATGCCGCGAGCCGATGGCCGAAACTTGCCTGAGTTGTTTCGATGACCGGGACTACGGGCGCACAATGCTCGATCTCACCCGCCGGCGTCTGGCGGCCGCGGTGCAGATGGAGCGCGTGACCGTCTTGTCACGCTACATGTCGGACGAACTCGATTCTGTGGGATTGCCGGCCGAGCGCATCCTGCGCATTCCTCCTTTCGCGGACAACCTCGAAGCGCCGGCTACGCCGGGCGCCGGCCGGGGCAAGCTGCATCTGTTTGCCGGGCGTCTGTCTTTGCACAAGGGTGTAAGAGTTGCGCTTGCGGCGGCCGAAGAGCTGAGATCGGACCTGCCGTTGGTGATAGCCGGTGCGGGTCCCCTTGCCGAGGAGGTGTCTGAGCGGGAGCGGATCAGCAAACGCGTGAGTTTTGCAGGCTGGGCGGATCGCACCGAACTCTCCCGCCTGCTTGGAAGAGCTTGCAGCCTGTGGCTGCCCAGCCTGTGGGCCGAACCCTTCGGTATCGCCGGGCTCGAGGCTCTGGCAGCGGGCGTTCCGGTGATCGCCTCGCGGGCAGGGGGAGTGACGGACTGGCTGGTGGATGGACAAAACGGCCTGCTGGTCGAACCAGGTTCGACTCAAGATCTGGCCCGCGCGGCCGACCGCCTGGCGGCAGACCCGGCCCTGGCGAGCCGCTTGGGACGAGCAGGCCGAAAACGGGTGGAACGCGACTTCGACCCGCGAGTACTGATGCGACTGCTGATAGAAGCATACTCCGGCTTTTCGAAAGGACCAAGGGCTTGACAGGCGATCGCTCAACGGACTTCCATGTTCCCTTTGGTTCGGTTACTATTGTTGGCGACGGAGTAACCCGTACAGGAGGACGAAGTGAAAGCTCGTTGTTTACCGATAGCGGTACTGGCGATCGCGACGGCGCTTCCCGTTCTGGCACAGGAATCCGGCAAGCTGCAAAAACTCGAGGAGCAGATCCTCGAGCAGAAGGCCAGGGCCGAGATGGAGAAGGCCAAGGCCGAGGCAGCCAAGGCCAAGGCCGAGGCGGAAAAAGCCGAGGCCGAGGCGGAAAAGGCCAGGGCCGAAGCCGAGCTGGCCAAGATCGAGGCCGAGAAAGCCCGGGCTTCTCTGGCCAGGCGCCAGGTCAGGCACCGGCCCCGGCGACGGTCCGGGCGGCGGGCACTCGCCGGAGTCAACGCTATGATGGGCAGGCCCGCCCCGGGCGCTCACACCCACGACGGGTTTTTCTTGCGCTTCACCGTCGGACCCGGATTCGGCATCTTCAACGGAACGGGACATCTGGTCACCGCCCAGGGAGGAACCGACAACGTTTCTTCCAATGAGGGCGGCCAGGCGGGCGGCTCTTTTTCGATGGGGGGCGCCGTGGCCGAGAACCTGATCCTGCACGGGGATATTTGGCTAACGGTCTTTTCCGACGAGAAGCGGGGTAACCAGCTCTACCAGGAATTCGGCACAGCGGTGATTGGATTGGGCCTGACCTACTACTGGATGCCGTACAACATCTACCTGACCGGTTCGTTGGGCTTTGCCAACAGCTTTCTCACCCTGCACGACCGCTTTGCCGGTTGGAACGACGAAGACCGGGCCAGCGAGACCGCCCGGGGAGTGGGCCTGTCGATCGTGACCGGCAAGGAATGGTGGGTCTCCGACAACTGGGCGGTGGGTGTAGCCTTGCA
>Ga0315535_1000092_pt1 | contig 54170 bp, 32 predicted proteins | sample SalMarSW160220MG_2_FD_203092 | JGI IMG/M metagenome (GOLD analysis project Ga0315535, IMG submission 203092) | Salt marsh sediment microbial communities from the Plum Island Ecosystem LTER, Massachusetts, United States - Salt Marsh Sediment SW1602-20 ... | reverse complement strand
CACGGTTTTCACGGGTCAGCAGGCGACTGACGGCTATCCATTCAGGATAGGCGGTGAGACGACGTCCAACAGTTACTGGGGTCTGATGGATGAGGTGAGGATATGGAACAGGGCCTTAAGCCCGTCAGAGATAAATGTCTCTTATAGGTCCCATATACACCTGCTGGAGAAGAACTTCACAGACCTGCCGTCCGGTACCATCTTCAACTACACCACCTGGGCTGTTGACATGGGTGGAAATGCTTACCAGACAGCTTACAGGAACTACAGCGTCAACTGGCCGCCGAATGTCAGCAACGTGAAACTGAATGCAACTTACACTACCAACTACACCACAGAGAATCTTACAGTCTATTATGACTCTGATGACGGCGATTCAGACGTCCTGACCAACACCACAGACTGGAGGATTGACGGAACTTCAATCGCAGTGCTCAACATGCCGTTCGATACAATGCGTAACGCCAAGCCAGACATGACTGAGGTTGTCGATTATTCAACCTTCGGCAACAACGGCAAGTTGAACTTCAGCGGTCAGCTCGTAGATAACGGGGATGCAGAGACCGGCAGCACCTTCAATTGGATAGGCTGGACAGGCGTCAATGACACTGAGTTCCATGACGGCGCGTATTCATTCGAGCGAATAGCGACTCAGACAATATACTCGAGCGAGTTAATACCAATAGACCTTACAAAACAGTACAACATATCAGGATGGTTCAAGTCCAATGACAGCGTCATGGGGAGCAAGATATATTTCGGATTCATACCTTATGATGAGGACCAGGTCCAGATAAACAGCCAGAATGTAAACATAGTTGCCAATACAGAGACCACGCTCTACGAGGACTGCGACGCGTCAGACGACATGTGCAAGATTGTTGATGGAAGCAATTGGTACACTTATATTTATGGACTCATGGCATTCAACGTCGATGACAGCGGAAATTACAGGGACCTGCCGAACCGTAATGTCTCGAATAGAGAAATAACTCTGACAGACAAGGGGGACTACTGGGAAGTCAACTTCACAGGGTCTTCACCTACTTCAGGCGTAAGCGCTCCGAAAGGCACCAAGGTAAGGATGCAGAACTATGGATCCACTTACATGTACAGCGGCGCCAGCAGCAAGTATATCGGCACTTCCTGGGAGCCGCATTCAGGGACTGTGCAAGGCGAGAGCCTATATGGTACACCCGCAAGCACATGGTGGCATGGAACAAAATACGCCCGTGCGCTATTGGTTGCGAACTCGGGACAGGACAGCAGCTACAAGCTCTTTGCAGATGACATAACACTTACATCAAGCCCTGCAACATACACAGGTCCGACCTGGAACAGCACAGGATACTTAGGTGGCGCGTATGAGTTCGACGGGGATGATGACTGCATCAACCTCGGGAATGATGTCTCATTGAGGCTCAACAGCTCAATGACGATAATGGGCTGGATATACCCCAAGAGAGCCGCTAACATGGACCTTGTCACTCAACAGTTTTCAACCTGGCGGACTTTTTTCAGCAGTACGCGACAGGTCTCACTGAGGTTGAAAAGCAATAATCTCATATTAAGCAGCGATCCTGTTCCGCTAAACCAATGGACATACTATGCAGCAACATGGGACGGCAATAATGCGAGCATCTACATAAACGGACTGATAAACAACACCCAGACATACACCGGCACTTTCACCCAGACCGCGGCAAATGTCGGGATAGGCTGCGAAGCAAACATGCTGGCAAATAACTTCAACGGGACCATAGATGGCGTCCGCATATACAACCGGACACTGTCGCCGGAGCAGATCAAGGCCATATACGAGAACAGGACCGACCTGATCGTCTCGCAGGAGACATCTGTCGGCGATGTCTGGCAGGCCTGCGTGACGCCGAATGATGGTTATGAGGATGGTGCAGAGGTTTGCAGCGATGGATTAGCGGTGCTGAATGCGCCCCCATCCCTGGCAAGCGTCATCATAAACTCATCAAACGGGCTGAACACTACCAACGAGACGCTGTACTGCTGGAACGGCACAACAACCGATGCGGATGGGGAGGAGGTCTCATTCTACTACAGATGGTTCAAGGATGGTGTCCTGCTCAGCGGCGAGGCCGGCCAGGAACTCAGTTATACGAAGACATATCACGATAAGAACTACAAATGCGAGATGAAGCCGTATGACGGTCACGCGAACGGGACAGCGGTGAACAGCTCGGTGATGACAATCCTGAACTTCACGACAACAATGGACGCTTTCGATGCGCAGCAGGATGAGGAATCACATCCTTTGAGCAATGACGCGATAGTATATACAGGCGAGGAGACTTCGTTCTACGCGAACTATACCGACACCACAAGGGATACATACATAGCGAACGAAATGATCATGTCAAGCGACTACGGCTATGTTAGGAGTGTGGCAGCAGTGGACCTTGATGAGGACGGGCTCAAGGACGAGTTCGTGATAGGCGAAGACAGCGACCTACGAGCCTTCAACACAGACGGGTCAGAGGCCTGGACAGCGCCAGAACCTCAAAGCTATATCTATGAGATTGCGGTAGGTGACGGGGATGATGATGGCTATCAGGATACAATATTCATCCCAGATGACACATACGGCGTCAAGGTGTTCAACAGGACAGGAGGACAGGTGTGGGCGGAAGATATCGGGAGCGCCTACCGCGTCATAGAAGCCGGAGACCTTGATGATGATGGGGTGCAGGATGACTTTGTGGTCGGCCTGCTTTTCGCAAACTCCACTTACGGGATTGCAGCGTATAACACATCAGACGGCCTCGTCTGGACGCAGATGTGGAACGCGACAGGCGCCTCAGAGACGAATGAGATAGACATATCAGAGATAGACGGGCAGGCCAATCTCGTAGGCTGGGTGGATGGCGCCGGCGGAAGGGCAAGGGTCGTGTATGCCAACAACGGAAGCTATCTGTGGACGCCTGGAACTGACAAAGGCACAGCATACGGCATCACTTTCTTTGACTATGACCGCGATGGCATAAAGAATGATGTGGCTATGGTGTCATCAGCATCGCTGATATATGTGTATGACGAGACAGGCGCGGAATCAACATTGACTCCCCTGTCAAGTTATGGACGCGAGATAATTGGCGCAGATATCGACGGTGACGGGTATGAGGATGACATACTGGCGTCGACTTCGCTGGGACGTGTAAGAGCCATCGATTCGTCAAATTCAGTCATATTCAACTATTATCCAGACTATTTGCGCGTAGGCTCTGACTATATCATGAGCATGCTGGCAGCAGATTTCAATGATGATGGCGTTGATGATTTCGCCACCCTGGACATCTTGGGCAACGTGTTCATATTCGATGCCTCCGGCACCACGATAGCGGCCTATGCGACAGACAGGACAGACATGGGCGCTGGCGGAACCCTCGGGTCAAGCCCTATGCTGGATGTGCTCGAGGCAGGGCAGGATGACACAGACACCACGCCTAAGCTGATAGTAGGGATGACTGACGGATATTTCGGCAAGATACAGCAGGCGAACTGCAGCATCACGTTCAATGACACGGGCGAGACAGATGCCATGAGATGGAACCGGACAGAGGATGTCTGGTACTACAAGAAGGACATAAGCTCGACAGGGCTTGACAAGAGCCAGGTATCGACCAAATACATCGAGTGGAATGTCACCTGCTCCAAAGGGGGATACGACACCCAGACAATAGCAGGCGAGACCGCGAATGCCAGCCTTAAGAACACATCACTTGACGCGTATGATCAGGAGGATGATTCAGAGGACAAGGCAGGATGGCTCACAGAAGACTTTTTTGTCGATACCGGTGAGATGACATACTTCTTCGCAGAGTACAACGAGACCTCGGACAACAGTCCTGCGCGCGACCAGGAATTCAACACTCTGACGGCAGATGACCCCGGCAACAACATATGGAAGACGCAATGGTTCGACTGCGAAGAGACCGGAAAGAGGACCTGCGCAGTCATAGGGCGCAGCGGCCAGCTGATGGCAAGATACCCCAACGGTACAGTAGCATGGAATTTCCCGACATACGGCACAGTATATGATATCCAGGTGGGAGACTTCGACAATGACGGCTATTACGATGACATTGCGGTAGCAGACAACAGCGGATACCTATGGGTCGTCAACCGGACAGGCGGTGAGGAATGGACTGCGGGAGGAGACCTGGGCACGCTATATGCGCTTGACGTCGGAGACTTTGACGGGGACGGCATAAGGAACGATATCGTTATATCGTATTACAACACGAGCGGGTATTATGGCCTTGCAGCATACAACAGCTCGGACGGAGATTCCTGGAACCTGATGTGGGCAGACGGCATAAGCACATCATCAAACTACTGGGCATTCGAGGTCCATGCGAGCAGGGTGTCGAGTGGCCACGACCTTGTAGGGTACTGCACATACACTTCAGGAAAGGCGAGGATATACTATGGCGAGAACGGGACACTGGCGTTCGAGGACTCATCAGACAGGGGCACAGGGTATGGCTGCTCATTCTTCGACCAGAACAGCGACGGCAACATGACAGAATTCGCCTATGGAGTATGGGGAACAGTATACCTGTTCGATGACTCGTTCTCCATGACCACATACACAGACCCATATGCCGCAGTCTACGAGATCGATCCGGTCGACATAGACAATGACGGCTATGAGGACGAGCTGCTCATAGGTGACAGGTACACCATATGGGTGATGGATCCAGCAGGAAGCACTATCTGGAGCTGGCAGACTCAGGATGAGTATTACATATACTCTTTCGATGTCGACGACATAAACAATGACGGCACCGATGAGGTGCTTGCAGGCGGTTTCGGCGATTATCTATACGCATTCAACAAATCAGGCACATTGCTCGGCAGGGAGAAGATATATGAAGACAGCCAATCACTCCAGAGCATAGTGGGCCATTACTTTGGGACACAGAGCGCGATATCAGTATCGGACAGGGATGCTCACAACAGGAACTACATAGCAGTCGGCTCATACAACCTCGGCTACAAGATACTCGAGAGCGCAACAGAGTGCAATGCGAGCTTCAATGACACCTACTACAAGATGGACTACAACTCGAGCGCAGGGCTCTATTATCTCAACAGAAGCTTCAGCCAGAGCGGAATCTGGAGCTGGAACATAACCTGCGCAGGAGAGAACTATGTCACCAGGGAAGCGCAGGGCACTATAAGCGCAGGCGTGAACACCCCTCCTTACGTCACAGATGTCAAGCTCAACTCTACTTACAACACCAACTATACCACAGAGAACCTGACTGTGTACTGGGATGTCGGTGATGACAACGGAGATGATGTCACTAACGTGACTGACTGGAAGCTTGATGGGACCTCAATAGCAGTCCTCAACATGCCTTTCGAGGCGACAGGAGGGAATGAGAGCAGCTGGGTGAAGGACTACACCAACTTCTCCAATCATGGTGATGTAATAGGCCCGACATGGAACCCTGCCGGCGGATATGACGGAAGAGGGGCTTATGAGTTCGACGGCATCGATAATTATATAGATATACCTCCTGACGATTCCCAGGTCCTCCGTAAGAACCTGACGATATCCGCCTGGCTGTACTGGAAAGGACATAACGAGTCATCCTACTTTGTCTCTAAAGGCAGAGGGGCGACTGTCGACAGGAACTATCAGTGCGATGTCACTACCGCCAACAAGGTCGTCTGCACCTTCGGCAACAGCACATCTTCCAGGTCGGTAACATCAAATTATGTGCTGCCACTCAACGCCTGGACACATGTAGCAGTCACAGCAAACGAGACAAACATCACCTTATACATAAACGGCACTTATGACAACGCAAACTCCAGGCTCATAGGGGACTTCACGACTACCGCCCACAGCCTCAGGATAGGCCAGTTCAATGCCCCAGGCTATCCATTGTTCTTCAACGGCACCATAGATGAGATGAGAATATACAACAGGAGCCTGTCTCCAGAACAGATCATTGCGTTGTATGAGAACAGGACAGACCTTATCGTAAGCCAGGAGACGAGTGTGGGTGATGTCTGGCAGGCCTGCATCACGCCGAATGACGGCACAGAGGACGGCATTGAGAACTGCAGCAATACCCTGACAGTAAAGACGGGCTGCATCGACGCCGATTCAGACGGTTTCGGAGCCTATGACTCCCATGACATATCCGAGTGCACATACCCGCATGCGTATGACTGCGATGACAACAACGGAAGCCTCTACCCGCCTTATGACGACCTCAGCATAACAGAGGACACCTGGCTGTGCAACGGGACGTATGAGATAAATGACAGTGGAAGTATGGGTGTTGTATTCTTCGGCGCAAGCGGAAAGAATTTGACATGCCTCGGGACGACAATCATAGGAAATACATCCGGAAGCGGCATGTTGATATCCCAATCGGGAAGCGTCGTCAACGGCTGTAACATATCCAATTATAGCCTGAATTACCGTCTGGACACAGGTTCGAATATGCTTCTCTACAATGTCACGAGCTGGCAGTCCACTGTTGCAGGCCTGTACGCCACCAGTGCGGACAACAATGTAAGCGATTACAGGTCTTATTATGATTATAGGTCGGTGTATCTCTTCGGTGCAGACAGGATGAATATAACTGATTCAGAACTGTATTATTCAGACTTCGGCGGACTCTGCCTGGCAAGCAGCGCTTCGGATAATTTCGCCATGCGGGTCAGCATAATAAATGCGACGACGGCGTATGGCATCTATGTCCAGAACTCTGACGGGAGCACTTTCAGGAACTGCACGTTATCTAACCCTGACCTCAGCACTAACGGCATAAGGCTCTTTGGAACGAGCACAGATAACCTGTTCTACTACAACAACATATCGGGTGGAGGGCTTTACGCGGGAGCTTCACAAGGAAGCAACCACTTCAATACCACTGTCGGCGGCGTGGCGCATGGGAACTACTGGGGAGACATACTCAGCCTCGACATACTTGACGTGGACGGAGACGGGTTCGGCGAGACAGGAAGCGAGTATCCCTACAACGCGACATTCACTAGCAAGGTTGACGTGAATGTCACTGACTGGGGCCCGATAACAAGCAAGGACAACACAGTGCCTGTTACAACTGATGTCAAGCTCAACTCGACCTATAACACCAACTATACCACAGAGAACCTTACAGTCTGGTACACGAGCAGTGACGAGGATTCCGACACTCTCAACAACATAACAAGCTGGTACCTGAACGGCACTTCGATAGCTTTGCTGCAGATGCCGTTCGAGTCCAATGCAGGAGACAATGAGAGCAGCTGGGTCAGGGACTACAGCAATTTCAGCAATCACGGCACCATATCCGGCGCAAGCAATGATGCGGAGTGGAACTCTACAGGCGGCTATGACGGAGGAGGAGCGTATGAGTTCGATGGATACGGCGATTTCATCACAGTGCCAGAGATATTCTTCCCTGCAGAGCAGGGTTGGACTGTTAATTTCAGGTTCAATGCTGCTGAGTCCGGCAGCCTGATAGTCATAGGCAAGGATGACAATAATTACAACTACATATACATGTCTATGGGTGGAAATTCTGTAGGATTCAGGAACAATACAGGACAGCAGTCTACAGTGGTCGTCGGCACTTTGAATATAGGTACGTGGTATATGGTCACTGTGGTGAACGAGAACCATGACAATGTCAGCGTGTACGTCAATGGTAATTATAAGGGGCAGATAAACATAAGGCCTGAATGGTACATCGACAATATAGGCGCTGCATATATACCCACACCAAGCTCGGATTATGATTTCAACGGCACACTGGATGACGTGCAGGTCTTCAACAGGAGCCTGACACCAGAGCAGATCAAGATGTTCTATGAGAACAGGACTGCTGAGTTGAGCTTCAATGAGACATCTTTGGGTGATGTCTGGTCAGCATGCATAGTGCCTAATGACGGCTATGAGGACGGTGCCGAGAACTGCAGCAACGCCCTGACAATCAGATCCTCCGCTATAAGCGCGCTGCAGGTCGATCCGCTGCAGGCATGGCAAGTCAATGAGATGGTCAAGTTCGAGTGCAATGCCTCAGGCGGACTGGAGCTGGTGAACGGGTCTGTCTGGCATAACTATTCAGGTATCTGGCAAGAGGCTGACAGCAAGAGCATAAGCGGCACATCCGCAGACTTCGAGTTCAACATCAGCGGGTTCAGCCAGGAGAAGACATTCGAATGGGCGTGCATGGCCTGTGATGTGGGGGATGAGTGCGACTTCAGCGACAACAGGACGCTCACGATAGACCTGACCAACGCTACACTGTATTTCGTCGCACCGACTCCTGAGACCAATGCCCGCAACAGCACGCATTTCAACTGGGCATACCTCAACCTTACAGTCAATGACAACAGCCAGAACAGGTCAGCTTTCGTGGACTGGGACAGGTCTCTCGTCGGATGGTGGAGGTTCGAGAACAATACCCTGGACAGCAGCACCTATGGCAATAACATGCAGTCCTGCGGCACGCACTGCCCGGAGATGTGGACAGGGACACGCGGCAAAGGATACCATTTCGACGGCGGAGCCTATCTCATAACGGAATCCGATGCGAGCCTCAATCCTCATAATTTCACCATGGAGATGTGGATCTATCCGTTCAACTGGACAGACCCAGACACAGGATATGCCTCGCATCACTTCTATACTTCAGGAGATGGTATAGGATTCTCAACAAGCACCACCCAGTGGTCATTCTGGATAAACAACGGCACAAGGCAGTACAGGAACATCAACCACGACAACAGGATCAATGAATGGCACCATATCGTGTTTACGTATGACGAGAGCACAGGATACAGGAAGATATACTGGAACGGCGAGCTGAAGGATGCAGTATACATGCCTGCGGGAAGCGCGGTCGTCTGGGGATCGCAGAGCCATCAGATAGGAGGTACGGGCAGCAACAGCTATGACTCCAATTCGGTCATAGACGAGGTCAAGTTCTGGAACCGGGCATTGACAGATGAAGAGGTGAATGCATCCTACCAGAACGGACTGTACAGGTACGAGGCCAACATAACAGGACTAAATCCAGGCGAATACAACTATACGGGCTGGGCAGTCGACATGGCAGGTAACACCAACACCACAGGATACAGGTATTTCAACGTCAATTACCTGCCGAACGTGTCGGATATGGTCATTGACGGCTCTGGCAGCGGCAATTACACTGATGAGAACCTCACCGTGACTTACAGCAGTGCTGACGGTGACAGTGATGTAGTGAAGAACATCACCAACTGGTATCTCGATGGCACTGGCATTGCTGTGCTTAATATGCCGTTTGAGGCCGTGACTAGCGGGAACGAGAGCAGCTGGGTGAAGGATTATACTGAATTCAATAATCATGGAAGCGTGACTAATGCGCAGTGGAACAGTACTGGAGGTTATGATGGCAATGGAGCCTATTATTTCGATGGCTCTGCAGACTACATACTGCTTGAGGATCCTACCATACTTAACCTGACCGGGACAGAGATTACCTTAGAGGCATGGGTCAAGGTTAATCAGCTGGCCAATGATGGAATCATATCTAAGCGTGATGATGCGGGGAACAGATACTCACTGATAATGGACTTTGCCGATAGCAGCTTCCAATTCCAGCTCACGACCTCAGGATCTACTACAGTGGATTCAAACGTCATTCCTGCATTAGATAGCTGGTACCATCTTGTCGGCACGTACAATGGTACCAATATGACCATATACGTGAATGGAAGCTATGCCAATTCAGTCCTGAAAACAGGAAACATAGCCTCGATATCAGCCCCATTCGGCATCGGCCTTGCAAGGACAGAGACTCCCAGCCAAGATATGCAGGGAACAGTGGATGAGGTAAGGGTCTATAATCATTCTTTGTCTCCTGAACAGGTCAAGGCATTATACGAGAACAAGACGGACCTTATCGTCAGCGAGGAGACGAGTGTTGGTGATGTCTGGCAGGCCTGCATCACGCCTAATGATGGTCTTGAGGATGGTGCTGAGGTGTGCAGCGATACTTTGACTGTAGAGAGCGCTGGCGTCGAGGCCTTGCAGGTGGATCCTCTTGATGCTTGGGTGCTGAATGATACTATCAAGTTCGAGTGCAGCGCATCTACTGCGACCAGCCTGGTGAGCGGTGCTTTGTGGACGAATTACTCCGGTCAGTGGTTGCAGAATGCCAGTACGAGCATAGGTGGCAGCAGTGATCTGTTTGAGTTCAATGTGTCTGGATTCGATGCTGAGAAGAAGTTTGAGTGGGCTTGCTATGCATGCGACAGCGAAGAGTGTGACTATAGCGATAACAGGACGATCACTATAGACTTGACTAGGCCTAATGTTGAATTTGTGGTTCCAACACCCGCGACAAACAGTAGGAATTCTACTCATTTCAACTGGGCCTATGTCAATGTCTCTACCAGTGATTCTAGTAACCTGAGCGCGTTCATAGATTGGGACAGGTCTTTGGTCGGATGGTTGAGGTTCGAGAACAACACCAACGACAGCAGCACATACGGAAATGATGGTACGTGCAGCGGCAATGAGTGCCCTGAGCTATGGACTGGTGTAAGAGGGAAGGCATATAGGTTTGATGGCGTGGATGATGGCATAACTGTAGATGATGGCGGAAATGACGCATTTAACTTTGGGAATTCTAAGGATTTCAGCATCTTTGCATGGGTTAAAAACGCACAAGACGGAGGCAGGAGGTGGGATTTCATAATAGATAAGAGGTCTAGCGCATCTGTTGGTTATGCTTTTGGGCTGGATATGACTCTTGGTCAGCATGGAAGGTTGCTTTACAGGCTCGGAGGCTTAACGTATTATTCAACTTTTGAAGTTAATGATATAGCGTGGCATCATGTTGGTATGGTTGTTGACAGGACAGCAAGCGAAGTTACTTTCTATCTAGATGCTCAAAACCAGACAGTTTCCATATCCGATGGCAATGTAAACAGTACAGCTGACTTGGTTGTTGCAAAGAGGTCGTACAGTATTCCTGCAAACCAATTTAACGGCTCAATAGATGAATTGATGATGTGGGACAGGGCCTTGACGCCAGAGGAGGCCAATGCGTCATACAGGAACCAGCTGTATGCGCTTGAGGCCAACATAACCGGCCTGGGCTCCGGCAGGTGGAACTATACTGCTTATGCAGTGGACATGGCAGGAAACCTGAACCAGAGTGAGTACAGGAACTACAGCGTCAACTGGGTGCCGAATGTGAGCAACATGGACTTGAGCAGCACTTATGGCACTAATTACACGAATGAGAACCTGACTGTCACATACGATAGTGATGATGGAGACTCCGACGTCGTGAAGAACATCACCAACTGGTATCTCGATGGCACTGGCATTGCTGTGCTTAATATGCCGTTTGAGGCCGTGACTAGCGGGAACGAGAGCAGCTGGGCGAAGGATTATACTGAATTCAATAATCATGGAAACGTAAGCGGAGCGACGTGGAATTCCACAGGCGGGTTTGATGGCAGGGGTGCGTATGACTTTGACGGAAATGACGAGATAATAGTTAAAGATTCTGACACTCTAGAAGGAAATTCAGCATTTACTATCACTATGTGGTTCAATGGGTCTGCCCTTTTCGGTTCTAACAAATTCCTAATCTCAAAAAGGGATACTGACGGAACTGACATTGTTTATCAGTTGTTTTACTATTCTGCGGAACAGAAGTTAAGGTACAGGGTTGATACTGTCGGAGGTTTAAGTGTTTTCAATTCGGATTCGACGATAGATGATGATAAATGGTATCATGTAGCGATAACATATGATGATGATGCAGCAGATAATATGAGCATCTACCTGAATGGTCAATTTGATGGCAGTATTACACATAGCTTCGGTGGAGCACTCAAAACGAATAATTACGACCTGTTCATCGGATCAGCAAATGCTGCGGGTTATTGGTCAGGACAATTGGATGATGTCCATTTCTACAACAGGAGCCTGTCACCAGAAGAGATAAAGGCGCTCTATGAGAACAAGACGGACCTTATCGTAAGCCAGGAAACTTCTGTTGGTGATGTCTGGCAGGCCTGCATCACGCCGAATGATGGTCTTGAGGATGGTGTTGAGGTGTGCAGCGATACTTTGACTGTAGAGAGCGCTGGCGTCGAGGCCTTGCAGGTGGATCCTCTTGATGCTTGGGTGCTGAATGATACTATCAAGTTCGAGTGCAATGCTTCTAGTGGCACTAGTCTTGTGAGTGGTGCTTTGTGGACGAATTATTCGGGACAGTGGCTGGAGAATGCCAGTACGAGTATAGGTGGCAGCAGTGATTTGTTTGAGTTCAATGTGTCTGGATTCGATGCTGAGAAGAAGTTTGAGTGGGCTTGCTATGCATGCGACAGCGAAGAGTGTGACTATAGCGATAACAGGACGATCACGATAGACCTTACAAGGCCGGGCATCAACTTCACGCTGCCTACGCCAGTGACAGAGGCGAGGAACAGCACGCATTTCAACTGGCTCTTCGTCAATACAAGCACCAGCGATACTAGCAATATCAGCGCATTTATTGATTTCAACAGGTCGCTTGTGGGCTGGTGGAGGTTCGAGAACAACACTCTTGATTCAAGCACTTATGGTAATGATGGATCCTGTTCTGGATCACCCTGTCCAGAATTATGGACTGGGGTGAGAGGCAAGGGCTATAAGTTCGTTGAAGGTGAAGGATATATCGACGCAGGCAATGATGACAGTCTAGATTTCGGAATGTCTGACTTCACCATCTCATTATGGTATAAATTCCCGGAAGGGGATACGAACCCTAAATGGAGCTTAGGTAAAGGGGACGTGTGGGGTAGCGTCGGGTATGGGATTGCGCACTGGTCTACAACTGATCCTGTCGGCATCTCTTTTTATGTAAATGATGGTTCACCCGCAGATGCAGGAAGATTCTCCAGATCTGCTGGCACTATTTATAGGGGTGAATGGACACATGTCATATGGACGGTCGACAGAACTGCGAATCTGATTAAATCATATAAAAACGGAGCATATATGGGGCAGACTGACATCACTGGTCTGGGAGATATCTCAAATACGGATCATTTATTGTTGGGAAGGATGTACACTACGTCTTATACTGGAGATATGGACGAAGTGATGATATATGCCCGAGTATTAACCCCTGATGAAATAAATTCCACTTATATGAACCAGCTCCATGAACTCAAAGCGAACATAACTGGATTGTCGTCAGGTAAATATAACTACACAGCATACGCCGTCGACATGGCGGGCAACATCAACCAGACTGAGTACAGGAACTACAGCGTCAACTGGGTGCCGAATGTGAGCAACATGGACTTGAGCAGCACTTATGGCACTAATTACACGAATGAGAACCTGACTGTGACGTATGATTCTGCAGATGGTGATAGCGATGTCGTGAAGAACATCACTGACTGGAAGCTTGATGGCACGTCAATAGCTGTGCTGAACATGCCGTTTGAGGCCGTGACTAGCGGGAACGAGAGCAGCTGGGCGAAGGATTACAGCGGGTTCGGCAACCACGGCGCTATGAGCGGCGTGCCTAATGCCACCTGGAACGGTACAGGAGGGTATGACGGAAGGGGAGCCTATGAGTTTGACGGTATTGCGGATTTAATCAATCTTGGCAATGACATCTCATTGAGGCTGAACACTTCGATGACGCTTGCGGCATGGGTGTATCCAAGATACAATAAGAACCAGGTCATAGTCGGACAAGCGTTCCAGACATACAGACTGTTCCTTCTGTCCAGTGGACTCGTCTCATTCAGGCTGAACCAGAACCATCTTTCGATGAGTAGCATTGGAAAGGTCCCTCTGGACGAATGGACGCACATCGTTGTCACATGGAACCAAACTGAAGCAAGGATATACACAAACGGGGTGTTCAACAATTCACAGACGTTCACAGAGACATTCAACCAGGTCAGCATGAATGTAGGGATAGGCAATGCAGCGCCTACGGAGAGCTATTACTTCAACGGTACAATCGACGATGTAAGGATATACAACAGGAGCCTGTCGGCAGCCCAGGTCAAGGCGCTCTACGAGAATAAGACAGACCTGATAGTCAGTGATGAGACTGCGCCTGGCGACAACTGGGCTGCATGTGTCACTCCGAATGACGGCCTGGAGGATGGTGACGACCAATGCAGTGTCGACCTGGCAGTAAATGAGTTCACAGAATGCACAATAATCAATTCAGCAGGCGCATATGCTCTCGGCAGCAACGCAACAGGCGCCCCGAAATCAGCGAGTGCACCTGAAATAGAAAATGCATGCATAGTCATCAATACAGACGATGTGGACTTCAGCTGCGGGGACTATTCCATAACCAATGACGGCACTACGGAGGCTGCGGCAATCGTCGTAACAGGTGAGTCCGGCGTGGACCATACGAACGTCACAATCCGTGACTGCCACAACATATCCGGCTACAAGAAAGGAGTATACGTGTCAGATTCTGCCGATGACATGATACAGAACGTCACGGTCTTCGGATCCACGCAAAACGGCTTCGAGATACGCGAGAGCTCTAGGATAAACATAACGAACAGCTCAGCCCACCACAATTCAGGCGCAGGATTCTATCTGTACAGGTCAAGGGACTCCAACATAACCAACTCGACCTCATACAGCAATACAGGAACAGGATTCAGGGTGGAGACGGAATCCAACGATACCCTCCTTGAGCATGTCACAATGTTCAACAACACATACGACCTTTGGGTGAACAACAGCGACGGAAACGCCGACATGCCGTTCAACCTCACTGACTGCCTGTTCAAGAAATACGACGGGTCACTGGACAACTATACCATGATCAGCATATCGGACATGGTGAGTGATGTCGATGCATATTCAGTCAACTGGACAGACAACACCACCGGGCTGCCCACGGACCTGACAGTCTTCGTCTCCAAGTTCGTCGACGTAAAGAAGCAGGGTCCAAGCGCGGACATAGACTCGATGGTATGGCACTGGCTCGAATCAGAGAGCGAGAACAGCTTCGAGACCAGGTTCGAGCTCTGGAAGTACTCCAACGGCTGGCAGAAACTGGATAGTGCAGTGCTCGACACCACCGCGAACACGATGACGATGCCGAACCTGTATCCAGCCAGCCCGCACGGAGTCGTGGAGAACAGCTCCAACAAGGCGCCGGTAGTGGGCAGCATATTGCTCAATGCGACTGACGATCCCCTCAACAGGACGACGGCAAACCTGACTTCATGGCTGGGAGGCGTCACAGACGAGGATAATGATGACGTCAAGCTTTTCTACAACTGGTACATCAACGGCACATCTGTCACGGTGCTCAACCTCCTCATGAGCTATGACGCCCAGAAGAGCGGGGATCACGAGACAGTGCCTGACATAAGCGGGTTCGGCAATGACGCACAGCTGGGTGCCCCGGGCACCGCGACGACAGACGAACCCAAGTTCGACAAGAGAGGGGTCTACAAGGGCTTCGGCGCGTACGATTTCGACGGCAACGACTACATGAACATTTCCACTACTGCGGGCGGCCCCCTTGACGTCGATGTGTTCACGATAGGCATGTGGTTCAGGCCCGATTCCCTCAGTACCGGGACCATCCAGAGGCTGTTCCAGAGGACGAGCTCCACATACGGGCTCTATCTGGATGGAAGTTCGGATAACGTGAGATTCTATGTCGACACCACCAATGACGGCGGCACATGGGACTCTTTGCAGGCGTCGGTGACCGAGGGCAACTGGTACTATGTCGTCGGCACCTACAATGGCACGAACATGACCCTCTACCTCAATGGCGATTACGTGGATTCCATGGCCGAGACCGGCCTTGTAGATGACGGCGGCACCGAAGCATACCTAAGCAAAGGGAGCGGCCTCACGGAATATTTCGACGGCGTAATCGCCGACGTGATAATCTATAACCTAAGCATGACCCCTGACCAGGTCCTGGCAGACTACGAGGCAGGAATCGGCAGGCACAACTTCACTGTATCAGAGGAGACCTCAAAGCACGAGTACTGGAACGTGTCGGCCACGCCTGTGGACTCAAGAGGGGAGAAGGGAGATACGGTCTACAGTTACAATGTAACAATAGAGAACACTCCGCCAGACGCACCGACTCTTATATACCCTGACAACGGAAATATGAGCATAATGACCCGGCTGCCTGTGTTCAACTGGACCGACGCAACCGATGTCGACGGGGATGCCGTAACCTACAGGCTAAACATAACCCATTCAACATGTCCTGACGGCCCGGTATATACAGGGATACCTGACTCGAACAAGACACCGGAACAGGAACTTAACACGAGCGATGAATGCTCAGGGGTGTATAACTGGACTGTCGAGGCATATGACAGCGAGGATTACGGCCCGAAGAGCGAAAGCTGGAACTTCAGCATAATGCCTATCCTCATCCTGTACCTGCATAACCCTGTGATGGATTTCGGCAACATGCTGCCAGGATACGGCGATAATACTACTGAACCAGGCAGTGCAGAACCCTTCGTCCTCGAGAACATGGGCACGGTGTTCGCAAGGCTTGTCAATGTCACAGCTGACTCTGACCTCTGGTCAAGTGACCCGTCCCCCACAGAGAACTTCCAGCTGAAAGTCTCGGACAACGAGACCGGCTCGGTCAACCTCAGCGGCTCAGCCACGACCTGGACTGATGTATCGTTGCCTAACATAACGATAATCGAGGACCTCAACTACACTGATTCTGCAGACACTGCCAGGATAGACATCAGGATACAATCCCCGTCGGCAGAGCCTAAAGGACTCAAGTCAGTCAACCTGACATTCTGGGGGGAACAAGCATGAGAGCAAGAATAATATGAGACAGTCAAACCAAAAATGGATCGCGAAGATGGTCATCATAGCGATGCTGCTGGTGCTCATGTCCAATCTTGTGCTTGCCCTCGGTGTAGGCCCGTCAAGGGAGTACATAGATTTCTCACCCGGTGAGAAGATAGGGAAGAAGCTGCTCATCATAAATGACGGTCATCAGGCATTCAAGGCAGCGGTGTATCCGCAAAGCAGCCTGGCTGAGTATGTCACGATAAAGACCCCTCTCATCGAGGTGGCGTCGACAGATGCTACAAAGCAGGTGGAATACGAGATCAGCTTCCCGGAAGAGCCGCCGAAGCCTGGCGAGCACAAGATAGAGCTGGTAGTCAGGCCATTCCCTGCCGACACCAAGGGGAGTGAAGGCACAACGATAGCGGCGAACATCGCCCTGATATCCCAGCTGATTGTCAGGGTGCCATATCCGGGGATGTATGCGGACGGAAAGCTGTACATCAGCGGTGCAGAGAGCCCAGACACTCCTGCCACTTTCGAGATAGCAGTATACAACTTCGGCACAGAGGACATCCAGGACGCATACGCGAAAGTAGAGATATTCGGGCCGACGTGGGAGAAGCTCGCCGACTTCTATACTGACAACCGGTCGATCAAGTCTAAGGATGAAGCCAAGCTTAGGGCATCCTGGAAGCCCGATGTCAACAAGGGGACTTACACAGCTGTGGCGACCGTCAATTATGGGGACAAGCAGTTCAAGCTCCAGCAGAACTTTGATGTCGGGACATTCATGATAGATGTCAGCGACATATCAGTCAATAAATTCAGGCTCGGCGACGTGGCGAAGTTCGACATAACCCTCTTAAACAGCTGGAACACCGAGATGGAGGGTGTATATGTGGAGATGACTGTAGAGGACAGTGCAGGCAATGTCATGACTGACTTCAAGACATCCACGGTAGACATACTGCCTAATCAGGAAGGGAAACTGGAGGCCTATTGGTACACTGAGGGCGTGGCTCCAGGCATCTACAAGGTCAAGCTGATAGTCAATTACGCAGGCAAGGTCACGCAGAAGGAGTATGATTTCGAGGTCAGCACAAACAGCATCACAAATCTCGGGCTGGTCGGCCACGCAGTAACAGAGGAGGAAGTGAAGGATGTCACGACTCAAGGGGTCCTCATACTCCTCGTCATAATCGTGCTGGTGCTCCTCATAGGCATGAACATCGCCTGGTTCTACTTCCTATCAAAGAAGATCAAAGGAAAGGGTGGAGAGAAATAGAAGACCAAAACAGGACGCAAAAAGAGCATGAGCTGATGCAGATGTACTCGACAGTCCCTTCCTCAGTGTTCTTCGACAGGGATCTCGCTCCACTCGAATCCATATCAGAGTACCTGAAAGAGGAGAAAGGACTGACATATCATGAGATAGCGGTCCTCGTCGGAAGGGATGACAGGACGATATGGACTTGTTACAGCAGAGCCAAGAAGAAGAGGGCTGCCAGCCCAAAGTCCGCGGCCAGGATAGGGAATGTCGTAGAGATACCCCTTGAGATATTCAAGAACAGGACATTCGCCCCCCTTGAGAGCATAACCTCGCACCTGAAGGAGGTGGCAGACCTGAGCTTCCATGAGATAGCCGTGCTGCTCAACAGGGACGACCGAACAATATGGACATGCTACAGCAGGGCAAAGAAGAAGCTGGTGCCGAATTAGTACAACATAACTTATCAATACGGGCCAAAAGTTGGGCTATAAGTTCAAAAATTGGACTTTTTGTTTCTATGGTGTTTTCGGCCGTTTACGTTTTTGTCACTGTTTTCTAGTCGCAAAAATAGAAAAGTTTATAAATGGCTTCTGCTTGATTTAGTCCAAAAATTGAACAAATGTAAACAATGGACCTAAGTGACACCCTCAAGCACATAGAGATATTGAGAATATTCAAGGAAGAGCCATTTTCTGTTATACCTACCTCGCACATAGAGAGTTCTCTGGGCCTTAGCCACCACCCTACATTCAGGAAGCTCAAGGCACTTGAGAGGAACGGCATCCTTGTCAAGCAGAAAGGAGGATATTCCCTCAACATGCAGAATGAGATTGTGTTGGAGATAATGAAATTCATATCGAACATCGAGAGGCTGCAGAGCCAGGCTGATAAGAAAGATGGGAAATATCGATGAACTGAACAGGAAACTGAAGGACGTGAACAGGGAGATAGAGCTAGTGAGCTCCGGCAGGTGCCCGGAGCGTTCAAGACCAAGGGAAGTCTCCAAGTTTTTCATGATAGTCCTGTTCATGATACTCCTTGCAGCAGTACTTTTCTTCACATACAGCAGGATAAGCGGATTCGCGGTCATCGGCAATCAAAGCTTCAATGAGACGAATGTGACTACGAATGTAACTATGAATATGACAACAAATATGAGCGAAGTCCTACAGAACATTACAGCCATACCAGATAATGTTACAGATAATATTACTGTGGTTCCAGAGAAAATAACAGGGAATGTCACGCACAATATTACAGAGAACATCACAGAGACCATTGCGGAAAATATCACAGAGGGAGTACCTGTCAAAAGGCCTTCATTGCCTGCTGTGCACCTGAGAGACCGTTCAAACAGAGAACAGCCTTATGTGACTTCTGTAGAGAGAGAATCACCTTCGAGCAGCAAGCTCAGGGTCCGCATAGATGCTGCTCTGGAGTCTGTAAAGAACATTGACCTGGAGGGGGTCGAAGAGAATGACACGTTGGACATAACTCTTGAGGAGCTGCCATCTGCAGGGACGATATGGAAACAGCTCTACCTGATAGACTTCAGCACCGTCAATTTCACTTCGGGAACTGTCAGATCCCAAGCAAAGGGCAAATCATTATACAAATGCAAGACATGGAACGCTACGACAGGGCGGTGTGAGGCTGTAAAGGTCTGCACTGAAGGGCCTGATACCAAGGAGAACCCGGCATGCCACTACGAAGGCGGATGGCAGAGAATCATGGGCATCACTCCAGGAAAGGAATATGAGTTTGTAGTCTCTCCAGAAGATCCTGTATATGCTGAGTATGATTCAGACTTCACAGCGCCATACTGCTCAAACGGTGAATCACCCTGCATAGCAAACACGTCGCTGCTCGCGTGCAGGGACAGCGTGAGCGACGGCAACGGTCCTGAGCCCAACCAGCCAAATACTATAGACTCATGCGCAGACGGTACCGGTGTCTACGCAAGCCCGTCATGCGGAGGAGACGAGTCAGTTGAGAACATAACAGTAACAGACCTGAATGGAACACACTTCAAAGCAGGAGATACCGTCAGAGTTTCGGCATGGGTAAATTGCTATGGAGCGACCGATGATCATCTTGGAATGGTATACACAAATGATGCGAGTGTATCTTCTCCTAGTTGGAACCTACTTGATTTCAGAGAGGACGGATGCAGTTCGGGCGGTTATCAACAGATAACATTCAATGATTTCGTGCTAGACAGCAATGCAGGCAATCATTCAGTACGCGTTTATATCACATATGATACTCAGACCCCTCCTCCGCAGAATACCTGCGCTCTTAGATCATCCGGAACGAGCTATGATGATAATGATGATTTAGTGTTCCTGGTAGGGCTGCCTAATTCCCCACCTACTGCACCTACGAGCATGACATGTGATGGGGGAATGTGCAACAGATCATTCATCAATGATGTTGATATCCAATGTTCGGGAAGTTCAGATCCTGATCTTGACATGATAACCTATGTTATCGATGCCCGTATGCTTAACGCAGTCAATTTCACAGACCAGGAAGCAGGCGAGCAGACATACAGTGCAGGCATGACAACATCGGTACACCGCTATAACTTCGGTACGTGCGGTTACGGCACTAACTGCTGGGCATATGAGAATGACGTGGACCGGTTCCCGTTCAGAGGAAACACTGCGAACAGGAACGACCATGCACAACCCACATCTGCAGAGTATACATACATAAGCGCACCTAATACCAACAGGTGGACGACAGATGATCCCGGACGAAACGACGAGATGTTCCTATGGAACGAGTTCAACATCGCTGAGAGTCCTGCAAGCATAACAAACATGAAATTCACATTCTATGGCAGCATAGCGGGATCATCATCAACCAACTTCGCAATATGGCTACTTCTGGCAGGCCAACCATGGCAGAACGACGCTTCCTGGACCCAACTAGGCACTACTCAGAGCATAGGCCAGACAGATGCGTGGATGTCACGCGGTCTGAGCTCTGGCTTCAGCACATATATCGGAACAGGCGGTCTTGTCACTTGGGGTGTATCCGAAGCAGTGTCATCCCAGTCCATGCGCATCAATTTTGTGGAGGTGAACGTCACTTCCCAAGTCTCGAAAGACAATGACTACAATGGTTCATTCGTAGAATATGCATCAATAGGGGGAAGCAGTATTGAAAATATAGAAGGAGTCGAGGCCAATGTCGGTGTAAGCTATTACAACCCTGCGGGATCAGTAAGTGCAGGAAATACAAGGCCAGACCTAGAGATAGGAATATGGAATGGAACAGCATACGAGACAGGATACTATTGCAGCCTTGTCTCGCATTACGGGGATTCAGCTTCATCTGTAGGCTATAATTGTACGGTTACTTCTACAGATCCGTCCATAATCAGCGCCTGGAGCACGCCTTCTGAGAGGCGGATAGAGGTAAGAGCAGCATATCTTGATACTGAAAGCGGGAACAATGACTCGATAAAGTGGACAGACTTGTTGGTATCCATTCAAAACAGGGAGTGGGAATATGTGGGTAACCACACCCAAAGCACGACTTTCCTATGGGATATATCAAACGAGTCTCCGCAATCAGATGTTGATCTAAGATGCAGGGCGATAGACCTGCTCGGCTCAAATTCATTTTCATCTTATTTTGACCCGTCCGTAAATCTCACGATACTGGAAGAGGATACAACACCTCCAGGAAGCGTGACAGGGCTTTTCAGCCCATCACAAGGATACGGCTGGATATATTGGAGCTGGAACAACCCTCTTGATCCAGATTTAAGCTATGTAGAAGTGAGGGTGAATGGTACGTTCTATTCCAATGTAAACACTCCTCTCAATTATTACAACGCAACCGGACTGTCCCCTGGCGTCGTCTACGAGATCCAGACGAGGACAGCTGATAGCAACGGAAACATAAATCCTGTCTGGGTCACCGATATAAACAAGACCTTGTTTATCGTCGATACACAGAATCCGGATGTGGTAGTAAATAGCCCCGCTCCGGGTAGTGCGACCAACCAGACATTACCTCTCCTGATAAGTGTAAACGTCAATGATGACATAGGCATCAATAATGTCCTTGCTGATATCAGCACACCTGGGAGTGGCGTCCAGACAATAGCGCTGTTCCACCAGACAGGAAACATCTATGCAGCAAACTTCACCGGCACAATCTCGTTGGGAAGATATAATATCACAATAATCGCGAATGATACCAGCGGAAATATCAATTCTACTGAGACGACTTGGTTCAATACGACATTCTACATACCTATACAGGACAATTCAGCTATGATAATGTCTGAACTCACAATACTTGCCGACCATGGTGACGATACCGCAGATATCCAATTGATCCCGTTGGATTATGCCATCTACAACATAACTATATTCGACTATAATATGAGTGCTCCTGGGACTGTCTACATAAAGAACAAGACGACAGACCAGGACTTCTTCAGGACATACTCGATAGACCTGTCAGAACTCGATTTCAGCACTGCGGACGTGACAGTCACTTCACAGGGCGATTTCCTGTACAAATGCGCAGACTTCAACTTCAGCACGCAGAACTGCAGCGATGATGACAATTACGTGCTGTGGCGCGACGATCTCGTGTATGGACAGAACTACACCCTGACACTGACTCCTTTGGATCCTGGATTCGGAGAGGTTGTCGAAGGGCCTGCCAATATCAGCGACGCATACTTCAGGAGCGGGACTGCAGATACTAACTATGGAGCACTGACAAGATTAAGGGTCGGAAGGAGGAACGCAGGTAATATAATCAGGGGTGCAGTCAAGTTCGAGCTGCCAGACCTGCCCCGGGGAGCTATCATAACAAGCGCTGAAGTGCAGCTCTATTTCTTCAGGATACCCGGAACAGATACAACTGCGGCAAGGACGCACGGCATCTACAAGGTGCAGCAGTCTCCTGAAAGAAACTGGACAGAGATGGGAGTGACATGGAACAACTATACAGAAGCGGCCTTGTGGAGCTCTGCCGGCGGAGACTACAATGCCACGCCGACAGACACGCAGACACTGAGCAGCGCCGAGATAGATAGTTTCATAAGCTATAATGTAACAGGCGATGTGCTACATTTCTACCAGAACAAGTCCCGCAACTTCGGATGGGTGGTGAGGGATACCCTTGAAGACATAAACAACGCCAGAAGGGATTACCGGTCCAAGGAGACAGGCAATGCCGCCCAGAGGCCGCGCCTGGTCATCAATTATACTATACCTATCATAATCAATACAGTGAATGACACGCCGGATCCTGTCAACCAGAGCAAGAACATAACCATAACAGCCAATGTCACAGCAGACCTGGGAGTTGATTCCGTATGGGTGGAGATAAACGACACGAATTACAGCATGATCCAGCAGGGAGCAGGAATCAAGAGGCAATTCTTTGACGGATTCGAGTCAGGAAGCATCACTTCCAACTGGACAGTCGTAGGCAATCCCGGGATCTATAACAGGACACAGGTGACGAGTTCGGGCTGTGGCCAATCTTCTAACTCCGGAACGTATTTCGTGCTTATGGACGTAAGCACTAACGGCAATTACGAGACAAACGTCCTGAAGAGCACATATGACTTCACAGGGGCAACCAACATAATCTTCAGCTTTTACCATTTCGACTCGACTGACGAACTCCAGCAGATAGGGGACCATGCGGGGGATTACGTCGCCAGCTGCACAGGAAACAATGCCTGCGGAGACGGGGTATTCTTCAGCTGCGATGGCAATTACTGGTATAGGCTAGAGGCGCTGGGGACGGAAAGCAGCTGGACCTACCACAACATAAACATCTCAGCAGACCCTAACTTCTGCCCGCAAGTGAATTCCTCATTCGCCGTAAAATTCATGCAACATGACAATTATGGGTGTGACTTCGATGGAAGAGGCTTTGATGACATCAATATCACATGGATAGTGCCTGACTCACCGGATAACTGGGTGTTGGTCCATAATACCTCTGAAGAGAACGGACTTGTGAACTATACAGTCTATGCGAATGATACTCTAGGTCGTTTAGCAGCGCCGAACAGCAGCGATTATACTGTGATTGGGCCTGACCTGATACCTCCTGCGACAGTCACGAACCTAGACGAGCAGTATGTAGAAGCGCATTGGATACAGTGGAGCTGGACCAATCCTGGTGACGCGGACTTCGATCACGTAGAGGTCTGGGTTAACGGCACGTTCTATGCCAATGTGAGCAAGCCGCAAGCTTACTATAACGTGACAGGGCTCGCCCAGCACACGGTCTATGAGATACAGACACGCACTGTGGACGTATTCAATAACGTAAACACCACCTGGGTAAGTGATACTGCCAGGACAATCCAGGCAAACGGTTCAATCATCCTCGACAAGTTCAATTATGAGAAGACCGAGATAGTCCATATAAACGGCTTTGACTGGGATGCCGGAGATAATGTCACCCTTGTGATCGAGTACGGAGGCAGCCCTGTGAACGGGTACCCAAAGAACATCACTCCAGACAGCCTCGGGAACTTCTCACACTCTTATGAGCTGCTCTTCAATGCATCGCTCGGGCTATACAATGTCAGCGCGGTGCAGCTGAGCAACACATCGAAGAATGACCTTGAGCAGTTCAATGTCTCGAACTTTACAGGTATCTCTGGCTACCAGCCCCTCAGGGCAGGAGTAGAGCTCTATGTATACCTGCCTCCCCTGCACAACCCTTTCGCAGCCAGGCCAGAGGATCCGTTCCTCTTTGTCACGTCTTTCAATGACAACACAAGCCTTTACATAGAGGATCAGGGAGACGACGGGGACACAGACGACAGCAGGGGCAACGACACCAACAGGATATATCTTGACGAAGGGCAGAGCATACTCATATACATAGCCAACGGTACTGACACTGACATAGATGACGGAGACTATTTTCATGTAGTGGCCGACAAGCAGGTAGCTGTATGGGTAGGTTCGAACTCGCCGTTCATGTCGTATACAGTGCCCAGCGAGAGCGGCAAGCTCGATGGAGAAGAGTTCTACATCTACGGAAGGTATGACCCAGACTTCCATCTTCCTCTTGACATGGTAATAAATTCATACTATGACGATACCAATGTCAGGATATACGATGTCACAGGCGATGCCACCAATGCTGACGGAACAAATGCAGGTGGATATACTAACGTGACAAGAGCCAATCTCGACAATCTTATAGCCAATGATGTGATTGACGAAGGCGGGCACATGACCTTCATCAACAACAGCCTCACGCCTGGCGGCCACACATTCTATGTGGCTGCAAACAAGCCGGTGACGATTATTGGAGGTTCCGTAAGGGAAGGCTCTGACTATGGGGGCGTGGAAAATTTCGGAAGGGACGGCGGCTTTTACGCGGTAGGCAAGGACGGAGTCACATTCTCCACGCTGTTCTACACCTATGTCACCAGGGGCGGAGCTAGCCTTGGGGAGGATGAGATGTACTTCTTCAGCGACCAGACTTCGGATGTCACTGTAGAGACGTTCTGGGAGAACGGCACCTTAAACGAGACGTATAATTTCCAGCTCAATTCCGGCAATGACTATTTCTATGCGCTGGTCGGCACGAACTCAAGCCCGTATAAGAAGATCGTTTCCACAAAGCCCATAGCAGTCCTATGCGGCGCCTGGCTTAACCAGGGGACAGGAGACATGGGAGATTTCGGCACTTCCCTAGAAGGAGGCGGTGTTGGCATGCATTTCAATATATACGTGCCAGAGCCGGGAGGTACGGGATTAAGCCATGCCATACTCTTCGCATTCTACAATTCAACCTATTATGAGATATACAACAGCACCAGCGACGCCCTGCTGGCGAGCGGGACAATAGATACGGGGGAGCACTATGACTTCACGATGATGACCGACGCGCATCTCATAGTAAATTCGACGAAGAACATAGCGATTGAGATAACGAACTATGATGACAATATAGGACTCTATGCCGTGGCCTCACCAATCAACTTCATGAGTGTCCAGAAGACCAGTGATATCGACGAGGTGCAGCTTGGAAGCAATGTCACATACTATGTCAGCATCAGGAATCCCACAGCTATGAGCATCTCCAACCTTACCATAATGGACCACATATACAATGCAGTGTCATATGTCGAAGCCATAGAGAATCCCCCGCTACCCGGCCCTATAGTCAGCTTCAACACCCCCCAGCCAGGCATAACACAACTCGTGTGGAACAAGAGCGCGCTCGCCCCTGGCGAGGCAGTCAACATGACCATAGTAGCGACGCCGACCAGCGAGAAGGAGACGCTCCTCCTCAACAGGGTTGACGTGAACGGAACAGAACAAGGAGGAGACAAGGTGGAAGGAGAAGACTCCACTGTGGTTTTTCTGGTAGACAACAGCTCGCCGATCATACGATCACTCATAGATTTCCCGGATCCTCAAGAGATAAACAAGAAAGTCAGGATAGAGGCGAACATCACAGACAACGTATTCGTATCAAAAGCGACCGTGAACATAAACGGCACGAACTATACGATGATCAAGGGTGCCGGCAGCACGTTCTACTATAATTTCAACGGCACATCGCTCGGGCTCTATAGCTATACTGTCTATGCACGGGACGCCAAAGGAAACAAAGCCGTCCCTGTCAGCGGGAAGTTCAGGATCAAGCCATCGGCAAATGTCGAACCTTTCGTAAACCTTGTCCAGCCAGTGCCAGGCTATACAAAAGATGCCCTGGTTGCTAATGTCACGTTCCGATGCAATGCTACAGACAACCTTGGACTTGTAAACATAAGCCTCTACATCACAGGCCGGTACAACCAATCATTCAGCAGGAACCGCACGACAGCTCTGAGCGGTCTCTCAGGCTCCGCATCATGGAATCTCACGCTCGTGAACGGCACATACACATGGAACTGCCTTGCATATGACAACAATAACAATCCTGCGTGGAGCGAGTTCAACAGGTCTGTCTTCCTAAGGGTGCCGGACTTCACGCCTCCAAGCGTATTTGGCCTAGTGCCTCCTGCGGTAGCTGTGTTCAACACGTCGGAGACGATAGAGATAGGGGCAAACGTCACAGACTACAACGACATCCACACTCTACTGGCGAACATCTCTTACCCGAACGGGACAATCGTCCAGATAGTCCTGCACCAATCCGGCTCTACAGACAAGTACAACAGCACATTCACGATCCCTGCCCTTGAAGGGGTGTATAAGATCATTTTCATTGCCAATGACACCAGAAGCAACGTAAATGCGACAGAGACGACGTCATTCGAGGCTGCAGCCGTGACCCATAACGTATTCGGCTTGATAACAGACTCGACAAACATCACAGTCCCAGCGGCAATATATGTATACAACAGGACAGGAGACCTGATATGGACAGATGATGAGACATATTACTTCCGGCTGATAGATCAGCGTCCGTACAATATAACTGTGATGCCTACGACAGGCAACCTGAATGAGATAACATACGCGAACGTGACTGTCAGCGGCGGCATACTCAATTTCACGCGCATGGAGGATTCGCCCGAAGCAGATACTGACAAGCCTGACGAGATAGCCAACTGGACGGAGGTCGTGACGTGGTGGACAAGACCTGGTTTCAACTTCACAACCGCAAAAGTAAACTTCAGTTATGGTGCAGGAACAGACCTAGTGTTCTGGAAGTGCATCAACTGGAACTTTGACACCAGGAACTGCACCAACAACAACTTCACGATAGTGCAGAGCCTGCCTGACGGGCCTGCGAGCGCGGTGGTGTATATCAACGCCTCCGACCCTGCAGGAGGCGCGGGAAACCAGCCTGACTACAACGAGTCCATTAAAGTGTGGGATGTGACATCCCTGAACGAGACAGGAAGGAGAGACAACGGGACGTTTGTGGGAGAGTTCTATGACCTTGAGGATGTCAACCTGACCATCGGCAGGTCGTACAGGTTCGAGGTGTTCGTGACGCAGATAAATGAGGGCGCGATAGGCATACTCCGGGATCCGCAGTATGATAACATACAGGATGACTGGATAATAGACACCACAGGCCTGGATGCTCCAAATATAACCCAGATAAACGGCAGTGTCATAATAGACACAGTCACGGCGACAATCCAGGCAGGCAGCGAAACAGGAACCCAGCTCATGATATGGGACAGCCCGCCGCCCCACAAGACAGTAGATGACATGGACGCCAATGATACAGTCAAGCTGTGGTTCGTGTTTGATGTGCCTTTCAATGCATCCAGCGAATCGCACAACGGGCATTTCGAGGGCAAGTCAAAGGGGACAGATGCTGAGATCATCAACAATCTCACGACGACGCTGGGCAGCCCGCCCTCAAAAGTGAACCTCACGTTCCCGAACAACGGCAACGACACGCTCGTGAACAGGTCCCTTACGTTCATATGGGATGCTGCGACAGACCCTGATGGGCATAACCTGACGTATGAGATAAACATAACAAGCCAGTTCTGTGCGGACATCAGCGACGATAACATAACTGCCACGAACTACACTCCGACAGTCGAGCTTGGGACCTTTGACGAGTGCGGCGCATACAACTGGACAGTTCGGGCGTATGACAGCATCTACTACGGCAACTGGTCTAACAGCTGGAATTTCTCCATACAGCCGTATGTGGCGCTGATATTCCTCAATGACACAGTGGATTTCGGCATGGCAGAGAATGACCAGACAAACGATACGACTGATAATAACCCGATTCCCCTCCTCATACAGAGCGACGGCAATGTCCTGACTGATGTGGTCAACGCAAGCATGAACCAGAGCTTCTTCACAGGCTCAACATATATCGATTCAGACTTCCAGCTGAAAGCGGACAACTCGGCAGAGATGGGTGCGTTCAACTGGACAGGGTCCGCTATCGACTGGATAAACCTGACAACGATACAGACGATAATAGGCTATCTCGACTGGCATGACAACAATGACAGCGCAGAGATAGATGTGAAGGTGCATGTGCCCATAGATGAGCCTTCGGGAGTCAGGATAACCGGACTCGTGTTTTATGGAGCGCAATCATGAGAGAAGGATGAGAAAATAATAAGATAACAATGAAACAATGATGAGACGCAAAATCAGGCACGGGAAAGCGAAACTCACGATCATGGCAGCCCTGCTTATCCTGTCGGTTGTCCTGCTCTCATCATCCGTCCTTGCGATAGGCATCACCCCATCAAAAAGGGTGGTCAATTTCGATCCGGGACATGACCTGACATATGGTGTAGACATAGTCAACAATGGCCATGAGGACCTTGAGGTACTGCTCTATGCAAGAGGGAAATTCGCAGAGAATGTTCGGCTCAGCACGCAGATGCTCGAGCTGGGCAGCGATGACGAATCCAAACGTGTGAATGTGGAGTTCACCATGCCCCAGAAGATAGAAGAGGCAGGGCCGCACACAGTAGAGATAGTCGCGGTAGGATCGGAAAAGGTCCCAGAGGGCAAAGGGGCTGTTGTCAAGGCAGACCTGGCAGTTATATCACAGCTCGTGATAGATGTTCCGTATCCTGACAAGTACGCAGAGGCAAGGATACATGTCTATGACACAGAGGTCGGCAAGCCCGTCACGATGAGCGTGCCTGTGTTCAACAAGGGAAGCCTACGGCTGGAAAACGTGCATGTGGAGATCCAGGTATTCACTTCAGAAGGCATAATGGTCGACCAGATAGTGACGGATGCACGCAGCCTGGCACCTGGCACCAGCACCAAGTTTTCCGTGCAGGCTACAAAGGAATACTTCGAGGGCAACTATAAGGCGGTGGCGACAGTGCTCTATGACGGTGAGCAGATCGATGTGGAGACAGAGTTCAGCATAGGCGAGCTCACGATCGACATCAAGAACCTGGTCGTCAATGAGTTCACCCTCGGCGAAGTGGCGAAGTTCGACATACTGCTCTACAATGCCTGGAGCACGGAGCTCAGGAACGTCTATGCAGAGATGGAGATAACAGGGGAAGACAATACAGTCTACACCCAGTTCAAGACAGTGGCGATAGACCTACCTTCGAGAGCCGTCGGCACGCTGGAAGGATACTGGTACACGCAGGGAGTTGAACCGGGAATATACACGGCAAAGGTGACGCTGCACTACGCCAATAAGGTATCCCAGAAAGAGTTTGAGCTGGAGGTATATACGAACAAAATAATAACAAGAGGGATGCAGACAGGCAAGGCCATAGAGGCGCCGGAAGAGCTCAAGCTCGAGAAGAATGCATTCCTTGTTCTGATAATACTAGTGCTTGCTGCGGTGACAGTCGTGCTCGTGCTGAAGCTCAGGAAAAAGAGTGTAGGGCAGGGAGAGCCGGAAGAGCGGCATCCAGAGCCCGGGTCGGGACAGGCGGATAAGCCAAAGCCGCAGGTATCTGCAGAGCAGATCGAGCAGCTGCAGAAGCAGATCAACGCGCTCAAAGAGCGGGCGAACATGAACCAGAAGGATGAGAAAGCTGATGATGGGGGAAAGAAAGAGAATGACTGAACATTACTACACAAAGGAACAGAAATCAGAATTCAGGCCTGTCAAGATCACTATACGGGTCTCTGGGCGGGTTTTCGATATCTACACTGCGGGCGGGGTGTTCTCACCCAAGAAGCTGGACAACGGCACAAGGCTTCTGATAGAGAAGGCGGCTGTTCAGGACGGGTGGAAGGTGCTTGACTTCGGCTGCGGGTACGGGGTGCTTGGGATTGCGCTCAAGAAGGCGCATCCGGCGATAGAGCTGGCCATGAGCGACGTCAACTCAAGGGCCGTCAAGCTCGCAAACATGAACCTGAAGATGCACAACATCAACGCAGAGGTGTTCCAGAGCGACGTGTTCTCCAACAAATCTCTTGCGGTGATGGAGTTCGATACAATACTGCTCAACCCGCCGCAGACCGCAGGCAAGAAAGTCTGCTTCAGGATGATAACTGAGTCGCATGGGCATCTTAAGAGAGGTGGCCTGCTGCAGATTGTCGCAAGGCACCAGAAAGGAGGCAAACATCTCAGCCAGAAGATGGAGGAAGTCTTCGGCAATGTCAGCGAGACCGCAAAAGGCTCGGGATACAGGGTGTATGTGAGTGAAAAAAAGCGATGAATCAAGTTCAAAGTTCAGGATAATTGACAGGGTGTCTGTGACCCAACTCAACTACAGGCTGTATCTGGTCGTGCTTCTCGTAGCGATAGCCGTCCTCTACCTTGTTGTCGCGCAATACTTCATGTATGGAAGCAGGGAATACAGGGATCATATCACCGTCGAAATCATACGTAATTCCGTAGAGCGGTTCTCAGACGGGGCTCATCCTCTTGTGATCATAAACGCCCTGGCTTCAGACGAGGCGATCATGGATGTCGAGTTCGTATCAGATGTCTATAACACAACATATAGTAGCGGCGATTACACGACGAACTACACGGCGAGCGCGATACTGCCTTCCGATGCTTTCTCAACAGAGTTCAATGTAAGGATAAGCGCATCGGATAGGTACGGAAGGAAGAATGCGCGCGAGATATCATTGATAACAGAGAACAAGCCTGAAGTGATGTTTAGCGTCAAATGACCCTTTGTGGACACATCAGATCCTCCTGAAATAGACCCTCAAATTGCCTGTGTAAGTGCCTTCTGCAGCTGATTCAGGGATTACTGCGTTCAGACTAATCTCTTTTGTAAGTCCAGGATCCAGATAGAAGCTTTCAGGGACATCCACAAAATCCGAGATGTTGCCAGACTTCTTGAACTGTATCAGCAGAGGCTTCCGGTAGTCGTGGGACATCACTATGATCCGGGTGTTCGAGTTCCCGGGCACTGCCTTCCCGAAATTCACCATGTCAGTGTCCGTGTTGAACCCTGAATGGTCAGATATATCTATAATCATCGGTATGTCATACACCTTGTATACAGCGAAAAGGGAGAAGAAAAGCAGGACCGCGCCGACGGTTATGAGCGCAGCGCATACAAGCATGAATATCAGGCTGAAGCCCCCCTGCTTCTGTCTATCCTTCCTCTTTTTCCTCGGCTTTTTAGCCGGAATCCGCTTCTTCATCCCATAAACCTCATATCACCGTCGCCACAGCAGTTATGGTGCTCTCCCTGAGTCCAGTGAATGAGTCTGAAGGCACGCGTATCATCAGCTCAAGGTTCAGCAGGTCATTCGTGTTCGCTGCCCTGAAGCAGGGACAGACCTCAACAGTTGAAGTGGATATTGCCGCGTATGACTGGTAGTTAAGGGCGGAAACGTTTGTTACGCAGCTGGCGCCGATACCCTGGCTGCCGCAACTGTCAGTCTCATTGTTTGCGTATTTCCACTCGAAAAGAGGGTTTGTGCCGCCGAGCAGCTGGGCAGCAGAATTGTTTGAGGATACGTTCACCCGCACATTCCTGTTGCCGTCATTCTCAAGCCTGATTCCTTCATAGACTGTGGTGAAATTAGTGCAGTTCGTGCCACCGCTGAAACCTTCTGTGTTAAGCTGGCAGTAAGACGCAGTGTCATTGACGTATCCGCTGCCCCAATCTACGTTGTTTATCGTGAAGTTGATTGATGCCTTAGTGGTTATGTTTATCCTGGCTACAGCCTGCTCAACCATTGCGCCGGTGATCTTCTCACTCCTGAATTTTGTGTAATATACATAGGTGCCGGCCATCGTGACCAGCAGGGTGAGAACTATCAGAACAGTGAGCGCCTTGTTTGAGATGTCTTCACCCATTTTCAGCAAATCTCATGAATTTTTCTCCTTGTTCTTCTTGCGCTGCAAAACAAAGTAAATGTTGAATATGACCAGCAGGACAGCAATGACCAATAATATGACCGTGGATATAGGTATTGTTGGTTTCTCTTCCTCCGGATATAGCGGTTCAACAATATATATCTTTCTGTTTTCTGTCTTGGTCTCATCATCATAGTGCAGGATAATCTCAAGGTCATACTCTCCGACAGGAATCCCTGCAGTGTTCCAATAGAATGATGATACTCTTCTCTGCCAGGGGATCAGGTCAAAGGGGGGCGTCTTCACTGACGAAATGACAGCCGAACCGTTCTTGATGCTGAGATCCATGTAGACCGTGTCTATCCTGTTGTTCCATCTGCTCTCCACCTCGATCTCAAATGGGTTGATAGAGTTGTTGAACATCTTCCTTGTGTAATTCACGATATCAACGTCGAATGTGCCCACCCTGAACTCTTCTGTCTCTTCCCTTGGCTCGCCCTCGTAGAAAAGGCCGGCCTTAAGTTTGTAGATGCCTGGCTTAAGTTCACTCTCAGGTATTGTCGTCTGGAATGCGTACCCTCCATTGGTCTCAATCGCGAATGACTCGGAATTTATTGTCTTGATGACCTTATCATCAGAAAGTACCGACAGCTGAAGCGTGGCATGGCTTATGTTCAGCTTTCCTTTGTTCTTCACATGGACTGTTATGTATATCGGTTCGCCCTCATTCACATCATTCACGCCTATATCCAGAACCGCGTAGTATCCTGGATAAGGTACGTCAATCTCTATGAATCCCCTGATTGCAGCAATGGTGTTAACTGCACCCGGTGAAGGCTTTTCACGAGCAGCGACGTACATCCTATGCTTTCCAGGGGGGTCATAATCCTCAGGCATGTTTAGGTATACCCTGAAATTTCCGCTAGATGGACCTTTTGAGATGGTCTCGACCGTTGTGAACTCGCTGAACGCACCTTCGGTATAGAACTCGAAATCCCTGTACCCAGAGATGCTGTAGTCTATCACGTACTCATGATTCGGTACGAACTGCAAGTATGCGTCTGCAGGGCTTATCCCGATGGCGCATACAATAACAGGCGTCATAGCAAAAGACAGTAGAAATAAAAGAAATGCACGGCCTTTTTTCTTAAGGAATGACATCTTCATTCATATTACAGTCGCGACCGCCGTGATTGTGGCTTCCCGTATTCCTGTCAGCGAGTCTGTAGGTATCCTTATCTGAAGCTCTGTGTTAATGGTATCACTCGGGTTCTTGAAGTCAAAACAAGGACAGATCTCTACAGATGCTGTGCTGACTGTGGAATATGTCCCCTGGTACTGCAGAGCTGATGCGTTTGCAGAGCAGGTGTTTCCAGGTCCTGGGTCCCCGCAGGCGTTAGTCTCATTGTTAGCCAGCTTCCACTCAAATGCAGGATTAGTTCCTCCGATGAATTGCGTCGCACTGGCGTTCACCGAAAAATTGACGGCGACACGCCTGTTGCCGTCGTTCTCCAGCCTAAGGCCTTCAGTGACTGTGTTGAAAAGTGAGCAGTTGGCAGCGTTGTTCTCCCCTTCTGTGTTGAGGACGCAGTACTGTGCCGTCTCGTTGACAAGCCCAGTGCCCCAGTCCACGCTGTTCACAGTCCAGTTTATTGACGCTTTGGCGGTTATATTTATCCTCGCGAGGGCCACAGGTGATGTGGCCGCGCCGGTGATCTTGTCGCCGCTGCCTGTAAGGTAGACCACCAGCCCGAACATAGAAATGGTTACCGCAAGGGCAAGAAGGCCCGTCAATGCCTTGTTTGAGATATCACTTCTCATTTTCATATCCTCTATCACGATAAATAACCAATCAGATAATCAAGAAAAAATAAATTAAGTCCGGAACCATCATATGACCGTCGCAACCGCAGTTATGGTGGATTCACGCACACCCGTCAATGAGTCTGACGGTATCAGTATCTGCAACTCGGCATTGATGAAGTCATCCGAGTTCTGGAAATTGTAGCACGGGCAGACCTCTACCGGCGTGTTGCTCACAGTCGAGTAAGCCCCCTGGTACTGCAGAGCTGATGCGTTTACAGAGCAGGTGTTTCCAGGTCCTGGGTCCCCGCAACTGTTAGACTCGTTGTTCGCAAGCTTCCATTGGTACAGCGCGCCTGTGCCTCCGATGAACTGCGCGGCAGTGTTGTTGGTCGACAGGTTCAATGAGACCCGCCTGTTGCCGTCGTTCTCCAGCCTAAGGCCTTCATAGACTGTCGTGAACTGCGAGCAGTTGTTTATGTTGTTCTCGCCTTCGGTATTGAGCACGCAGAATTGTGCAGTGTCGTTCACGAATCCTGTGCCCCAATCTACAGAGTTCACAGTCCAGTTTATCGATGCCCTTGCAGTTATGTTGACCCTTGCGAGCGCTATCGGCGATGTAGCCGCGCCTGTGAGCTTATCGCCGCCCAGGGTTGTGAAAACAATCAGCCCTCCTAGTGAAATCACGATTGATACTACAAGAAGAATTGCCAAACTCTTGTTTGAAATGTCCTCTCCCATGGAACTAACCTCCTTTTGCCTTAGATATGAACAGTTTCACATTCCCTGAATTAGTATCAGTCTGGACAGGCTCGTACGGCTCGCCCTTCAGGATGTTAAGATGTATGAGTGCCCTGTTGAAAGCAGGATACTCTGGTTCCGAGCTCATGGATTTATTGATCAGAACCCAGGTGCTTGTCGCAGATATGACAACAGTAAGAATAATAAGGATTAAAGCGATTGTCTTTGTGATGTCACTCTTTTTTTCCATTTTCTACCTCTAAGCACCTTTTTTTACTGATTAAGGGTCATTTCAGGCTTATTATTATTTAAATCTTTCGCATGCCTATAACATAAAATCTGATTAAACCGTAATCAAGCCCTAATCAATCGCCACAAGAGCCGCAGGAAGAGCAGCCGCAGGAATCCCCTGCTTTCTCCTTGTTCTCCTTGACATCTACAATTTCAATCTCGAAATTCAGCTTCTTACCTGCCAGTGGGTGATTGAAATCGATCATCACGACATCCTTCTCGACCTTGTCGATCTTCGCAGGCATCTGCTGGCCTGTCGGCGTGCTCAGTATGAGCATCATGCCTGCCTTTGGCTCAGGCTCCTTTGGCAGCATCTTCCTTTCCACAGGCTGGATGCGTTTCTCGTCCCTGTCGCCATAGGCGTCAGCAGGCTCGAGATGTATCTCTTTCTTATCGCCTTTCTTCATGCCGATGACAGCCTTGTCGAACCCTTTTATCAGCTGGCCAGAGCCTACCACGAACTCAAGCGGCTCGCGGTCTTTAGAAGAATCAAAGACCTCTCCGGTGTCCAGCTTGCCTGTATAATGCACGCATGCTATGTTGCCTTCTTTCACGGATTTTACTTCATTTTCTTTTTCAGCCATTTAAAAGCCTCCAGATATTGTACTCCAATAAAATCATTGGATGCCGGATTTACGGCAAAATGGATAATATATAAATATACCCCTTATCAGCCATTACCCGGGACTGTCTTTTATAAACTAAAGATATTTAAAGGATGCTTGAGCCTTTTATTTGTGGTTTTGATACAAATGCTGCTGTCACTACAAGAATTACTGGACATAGCAATAATGACCCTGGCACTGGGGTTCATCTTCAAGGATGTGTTCATGCCAAGGGTGCAGAAGCTTGTGAATACAGACAACTATGACCCATTGGTGCACTACAGGCAGATGGGCAGGCAGCACCATATGGGCGGGTTCGTGCTGGCCATCATAGTGACCGCGCCTGCAATCATACTGCATGAGCTCGGTCATAAGTTCGTGGCAATGGCATTCGGGGCAGTCGCCACATTCAAGGCAGCATACGCCTGGCTCGGACTTGGTGTCCTTCTCAAGCTGATGAACTTCGGGTTCATATTCTTCGTGCCTGCTTATGTCTCCTGGGTTCCAGGATCAGACTCTGCGGCAGCTTTCATGGCAGCGAACCCATGGGTCGCATCTGTCATAGCTTTCGCAGGCCCTGCTGTCAATCTCATCCTCTTCCTCGTGCCTTTCCTCCTTCTCAAGAATGCGCAGTTCAGGAAGAGATACAAGAAATACATCGCGATACTCTTCCTCACATCAAGGATAAACCTGTTCCTTTTCGTGTTCAACATGCTGCCCATACCCGCCTTCGACGGGTGGCACGTATATTCAGGACTGATCAAGAGCTTTATCTGAGAATCCCGCCGGGAAATCTGCTGAGAAATCCACAGAGGAATCTGCGAATCCCTGATGATTAGTCATTGCTGAATTACAGTAAATCTTTAAATAAATCTTTTTTTTCTTCAGAATCCCGTAATGGCGAAAAGCACAAAGACAAAGTTCATAATCGTCACGGGCGGAGTTCTCTCAGGCCTAGGAAAAGGGATAGCAGCAGCGAGCATAGGGCACCTTCTTTCATCAAAGCTCAGGGTCATACCGATGAAGCTTGACGGCTACCTCAACACAGACCCCGGCACGATGAACCCTGTGGAGCATGGAGAGGTGTTCGTGCTAGATGACGGCGGAGAGGTGGACATGGACTTCGGCCATTACGAGCGCTTCCTCGGAGTCACATGCAAGTTCGAATGGAACATCACCATGGGCAAGGTCTTCTCAGAGATACGCGAGAAGGAGCGGAGAGGGGACTATCTAGGCAAGACCGTGCAGTACGTGCCTCATGTCGTGGAGCTGATAAAGAGCAAGTTCCATGAGGTAGCGGACAAGGAGAATGCAGACATACTCCTGATAGAGATCGGCGGGACTGTCGGAGACATCGAGAACGAGCTCTATGTCGAGGCTGCCAGGCAGCTGAAGAAGGATGTCGGCGAACACAACGTGCTCTACGTCCATCTCACATACGTCCCGATACCTTCAGGGGTGCATGAGCAGAAATCAAAGCCCACACAGCAGAGCGTCAACCTGCTCAGGCAGAGGGGAATCCAGCCTGACATCATAATAGCGAGATGCGAGGACTATCTCGACCCGTCCATAAAGAAGAAGATATCCACGTTCTGCGACGTGGATGATAATGCAGTCATCACAGGCGTCGATGTCGACAATGTATACAAGATACCCATCATATTCGAGGAGCAGGGCCTTTCAGGTTTCATACACAAGAACCTCGGCATATACTCCCCGCCAGACCTTAGGCAGTGGGAGCGGCTGCTCCACAACCTGGACAATCTCGACAAGGAGATAACCATAGCGATATGCGGGAAGTACACAAAGCTCGAGGACAGCTACGCAAGCATAATCGAGGCGCTGATGCACTGCTCAGCCCACACAAAGCACAAGATAAATGTCAGATGGATAGAGACCACTGAGATTGAAGAGGGCAGGAAGAGCGTCGAAGACGCGCTGAAAGGAGTCAGCGGCGTGATAGTCCCTGGCGGTTTCGGGTCGCGCGGCACTGAAGGGAAGATAGATGTTATCAGGCATGTGCGCGAGAAAAAGATACCATTCCTCGGGATCTGCCTTGGGCTCCAGCTGGCAGTGGTAGAGCACGCAAGGGATGTGTGCGGTCTTGACGGCGCGAACTCGACAGAAGTAGAGGCGGATGCCGCTCATCCGGTCGTTGACATACTTCCAGAGCAGAAGAAAGTGACTGACAAAGGAGGCACGATGAGGCTCGGCGCTTACAAGGCAATCCTCAAGGAGGGAACTCTTGCTCATTCATTATACGGAGCGGGTGTCGCATGGGAAAGGCACAGGCACAGGTATGAGGTGAATCCTGAATATCATGCTCAGCTGAAGAGCGGAGGTCTTGTGATATCCGGCGCTTCAGAGGACGGAAGGCTGGCAGAATTCATCGAGATAAAGGACCATCCTTATTTCATAGCCACTCAGGCCCATCCTGAGCTCAAATCAAAGCTATTGGAGCCTGCTCCATTGTTCTTCGGATTGGTGAAGGCAGCAATCGAGCTCAAGGGAAAGAAAACTTGATGAAAAACAGATGCACAAAAATGTCTGACGACATTTTTGGCATCATAAAACTCGGCTTACGACCGAGTTTTATGATACCTCCGAATTCAGGGCTTTCAGCTTCTTTAAAAGCCTTTTTTAACCTATTTGCTTAGAAACATTTATTAATGACCCTCTTTTCCGAAAACGCTATGTCTAGACGTGAAAGAAAGCTTCTGAGAAGGAAAGGCAAGAAGTACAGGCCAGACCGGACAATAGAGGAAGGCGCAGGCGGCACAAGCGCAGCAGGCGCTGCAGAGCCCAGCAAAGAGCATGCCAGAAAAGGCAAGGCAAACAAGTTACTCGATTTCTATGAGCACAAGTACAAGAAATCCATGTGGTTCACTATAGCCCTCCTTGTCATATCAATCATGATAATATGTGTGTACACAGCAGTCAATGGAGAGGTCATACCAAGGGGCGTCTCACTAAAAGGCGGCGTCACGATAACAGTGCCTTTCGAGAACCCTATAGATGTCAAGGAACTTGAAGACAGTCTCAGAGTCCAGTTCCCACAGGCAAGCGTGAATGTAAGGGCTATGACGAGTGCAGGAGAAAGGATAGGCTTCATAGTGGACGCTTCAGATGTGGATTCCGAGATGCTGCTCGACGCCATACGGTCCCATGTCGGAGAGATGAACAAGTTCAGCCTTGAGACTATGGGATCAGCGCTCGGAGAGGCATTCTTCAAGCAGACCCTGCTCGCGATACTCATAGCGTTCGTCCTGATGTCAGTCGTGGTGTTCCTCTCGTTCAAGACATTCATACCATCATTCGCAGTCATACTTTCCGCGGTCTCAGACATAACAATGACCGTGGCAGTCATAGACCTTTTCAGGATACGGATAGAGACGGCAGGCATAGCGGCCCTCCTGATGCTCATAGGCTACTCAGTAGATACAGACATCCTCCTGACGACACGCGTAATAAAAAGGGAGGAAGGAACTGTGTTCTATAGGGTCATGGGCGCGATGAAGACAGGAATGACCATGACGATAACGTCCATAGCCGCGATAGCCGTGTCATTGATATTCACACAGTCTGAAACGCTCAGACAGATAATGCTGATCCTTCTCATAGGACTCATATTCGACCTCCCGAATACATGGATACAGAACACAGGCATACTCCGCATGTACCTGGAGCGCAAGTCAAGGAAGAAGGCAAAAGAGACACTCGCAGAATACAAGGACGAGAATGTCGAGGTCGTGGAAGCGGAGTATGAGGAAGCCCAAGAGGCCGATAAGGCAGAGAAAGAGGAGAAGAAGGCCGAGGAAAAGAAGGAAGAAGAGAAGAAAGAGGGAACGAAAGAAGCGCACCATACGCACCCTACTGAACATCGACATCCAGCCAAGCATGAGGAGCACCATGCTGAACATCATGCTGAACATCATACCAGTCATGACATCAAGGAGCATCATGAAAAATGAATGAATCACTCAAGAAGATTCTGAAGAGTGCAAGGTTCATCATCCTCGTAGTTTTCCTAGTGCTGTCGGTGGTCGCAATACATCCTAATCCGAACGCAGAAGGCGTGGCTATAAGGAACATCGCAAGGAACAGCTCAGCAAGCCTTGCAGGCATAGAGAGCCCATCTCCTACATCATCCCCCATGTCAAAAGAGAGGATACTGTCCCTGAACAACGAGCCTATAACCAGTGTCAAAGACTACAATGACTTTGTGGCAACGCTAGCTCCCAACAGGACAGTGCAGGTAAAGACCACTGACGGTTTCTACCAGCTCAAGACAAAACCATTGTACAATATAACCTATCTTAACGAGACAGAGACAGTCACGTTCGAGGAGACGGTCCTTGTAAACAAGACATTCAAGGCCAAGAACGGCACGACCATAATCAAGCCAGTCAATGAGACAAGGAACGTGACCAAAGAGGTCCCGAAAAGGATTGTCGAGGTCATAGGCACAGAAGACATAGGATTCAGCGTGTACGAAGCGCCGACGACCAACATAAAGAAAGGCCTGGACCTGCAGGGAGGAACAAGGGTCCTGCTCAGCCCCGAGACGAGGGTCAGCAGCGAAGACATGGACCTGGTCATAGCGAACCTCAAAGAAAGGCTTAACGTGTTCGGCCTAAGCGATGTCGTCGTGAGACCTGCATCAGACCTCGAAGGCAACCAGTACGCGCTCGTAGAGATTGCGGGCGCTACCCAGGAAGAGGTCCGCGACCTGATAGCAAAACAGGGCAAGTTCGAAGCAAAGGTCGGCAACACCAGCGTCTTCAAAGGAGGCAATGACGTAACCTATGTCTGCAGGACAGCAGACTGCTCCGGAATCGACCCGAGAAGAGGGTGTGGACAGTCCTCGGCGAACCAGTGGTTCTGTTCATTCAGGTTCTCGATTGCACTGTCTCCTGAGGCAGCACAGAAACAGGCAGACGCATCAAAAGATCTTGACGTGATTGTAGATGATAATGGGAACGAGTACCTGAGCGAGAAGCTCTATCTCTATCTTGATGACGCACTTGTAGATGAACTCAGCATAGGGTCAGACCTCAAGGGAAGGTCTGTTACAGACATCCAGATATCAGGCAGCGGAGTGGGCGCTACCCAGCAGGACGCGATGTTCGATGCCCTAGCGAACATGAAGAGGCTGCAGACCATCATGATAACAGGATCACTGCCTGTCAAGATGCAGGTGCAGAAGATAGATGCGGTATCTCCCGTCCTTGGGGATGATTTCACAAAGAACGCATTTGTTATGTCCTTCGCAGCAATACTCGCGGTCTCGTTCGTGGTCTTCCTCAGGTACAGGAAGATAAATGTTGCAGTGCCCATGATCTTCACAATGATATCTGAGGTCATAATAGTATTCGGAGTCGCGGCGCTTATACAGTGGAATATAGACATGGCAGCTATAGCGGGCATCATAGTGGCTGTGGGTACTGGCGTTGATGACCAGATAGTCATAGCAGACGAAACCCTGCGAGGGGAGTCGCAGAAGTTCGGATGGAAGGAACGAATCAAGAGAGCTTTCTTCATAATCATGGTCGCTTATTTCACGAGCGTCGCGGCGATGGTGCCGCTGCTCTTCGCAGGAGCAGGACTGCTCAAAGGGTTCGCGCTGACCACCATAATAGGCATATCGGTCGGCGTTTTCATCACAAGGCCCGCGTTCGCAGCAATAGTCGAGATACTTCTCAAGAAGTGATCTTTCGAGAATCCGCATCATTATCATAAGGTCTTAAGGGGTATTCATGCAGGGAACAAAGCCATGGGCAATTGGAGTGGTAGTAATCTGCACGATTTTCACGGCAATAGGCTCGCTGCTCCTGAAGAAAGGAATAGACAGGTTCAGCATGAGCTGGCAGGGCGCTCTCGACGCGTACCTGGTGATTGTCGGCCTTTTCGTCTATTTCCTAGGATTCATACTTCTAACGCTTGCTTTCAGGCACGGCGAGCTGTCAGTGCTATTCCCTTTCGTGTCGCTAAGCTTCGTGTGGGTGGCTTTCCTGTCCTACTTCTTCCTTGGTGAGATAATAAGCGTCCTGGAGATGCTGGGTGTAGCCGCGATAGTGTGCGGCGTAATACTCATCGGCAGCTCAGGAAGGAACAATAAAAAGCTGAGGCTGAGGAGCTGACAATGGCGACTGAATGGTGGGCTATCGGACTCATGATATTCTCTTCATTTTTCAGCTCCAGCGGGACATTCTGCATAAAGCTCGCAGCGCCGAAAATGGCGTTCAGCATAAAGAAGCTCATCAGGAACAACATGCTGATAATCGGACTTTTCCTCTATGGATTATCGACAATATTCTCTCTCGCGGCGTTCCGCGGCGGAGAGCTATCGATACTCTATCCTTTCATCGCGCTCCAGTATGTGTGGGCCAACGTGCTCTCCAGGAAGTATCTTGATGAGCATATCGGGCTCATGAAGTGGGCGGGAATAGCTCTCATATTCGTCGGCGTGAGTCTGATAGGCCTGGGAGCATAAGAAAGATAAGAATGAAATTCCCAGATTCTGGTCAGAACATCCTAAAATATCTTAAGGTTCGATTCCTCAAGCTTCAAGAGCCTCTCCCAGTTCGAGTTTACATGCTGCTGGACATCTGCGATGTCCTCTTCCGTAAGGTGCTTGAACCTGCCCTGCCTCATCAGGTATTCTTCAACAGGAACGAACTTGGCAGGCTTGCGGTTGATCTTGAGCACGCCCTTCTCAATCTCGTAGAGCGGATAGATGTTGGTCTCCAGGGCGAGCTTGGCGATCTCGATGCCCTGGTCAGTAGGATGCTTCCAGCCTGTCGGGCATGGAGAGAACACCTGTATGTATGAAGGACCTTTGAACGCGAAAGACTTCCTGAGCTTCGCTGCAAGGTCCTGCGGGAACGCGACATTCGCCGTGGCAGTATATGCCCCGTGCGCAGCGACTATGAACGGCAATGGCTTAGAGTATTCCTGCTTGCCATGGATGACCTTTCCTGCAGGTGTCGTGGTGGTGCTGGCGTATTTCGGCGTCGCACCGCTCCTCTGGATGCCTGTGTTCATGTACGCCTCATTGTCATAGCAGACATATGTTGCCTTATGGCCGCGCTCGAGCATGCCGCTCAACGCCCCGAAGCCGATGTCGAATGTGCTGCCGTCACCGCCGAGAATCACGAGGTTCGTCTTTTCCCTTATTCCTGTCTTTCTCATGGCCCTGTCCACTCCAGAAGCCACTGCGGCAGCGTTCTCAAAAGCAGCGTGTATCCAGGGCACTTTCCAGGATGTCCTGGGATGAGGAGTCGTGAAGACCTCCATGCAGCCTGTGTTGTTGCATACTATCGTGTCAGGACCTCCTACCTTCAGGATGATGCGGGCTATGATAGGCGCTCCGCATCCTGCACAACCTGTATGGCCTGGAGCGAAAAGCTCCCTTTCAGGCAGTCCGCTTATCAATCTTTCAGCGATTTTCAGTCCTCCTCTTCTTCCTCAATCCTCTTGTCGAGGTCTTTGCTCCAGCTGTCGTGGCCGGAGCCCATGAACGGGACCTTGATCGTCACCTTCCGTCCGCAGCTGCACCTGTGCTCCTTGTAATGGGCAGTCCCATCGAACTTCGACTTCCACTTAAGGTGCTTATTTCCGCAGTACGGGCAGGTCTCCTTCTGGTCACTCTCCTGTATTATGTGATGCGCTGTCATCTTCGATCAACACCGTAACTTTATATCCGCTATCTACATCAGACTAAAAGTACCACTCTGTCGTCGATGTCTTCTCCTTCATTATCTTACTGAAAGCATTTCTCATATGGTCTGGCGTCACGTCCTTGCCGCCAAGACCTGCGATTATGGAATGTATGACCGGCTTCTTCTTCTGGTCGCAGAAAGCCGCCTCGAACTCCGAGAACACGCAGCCCTTCTGGCCGAAAGAGACTGCCTTGTCGAAGACCACGACCGCTTTCTTGTCCTTCAGTGCCTCGATGATGTCCTGCTCCGGGAAAGGCCTGAATGTCTTCAGCTTGAGCATGCCGACCTTCTTGCCTTTTTTCCTGAGCTCGTCTATCACTGTGCGTGCGGTGCCGCATATCGTGCCGAGGCCGATGAAGGCATACTCTGCGTCCTTGAGCCTGTATGGTTCTATCAGGCCGTTGCCGTATGACCTGCCGAACTTCGAATTGAAATCTGAATGCGCTTTCTTGATTATGTTAAGAGACTTTATGAGCGCGTCATGCTGCTGCTTCTTGAACTGCATGAACGAATCAGGATAGCCTATCGGGCCCATGGTTACAGGCGCCTTAGGGTCGAGTTTGAATTTAGGCACGAACTTGGGCAGATATGCGTCAACAGACTTCTGGTCAGGTATGTCGACCGGTTCGTATACATGCGTAAGCGTGAATCCGTCAAGGCAGACCATCGAAGGAAGGAGCACGTTGTGGTCCTCAGATATCCTGAACGCCATGATCGTGGTGTCCAATGCCTCCTGTGCTGACTCGACATACATCTGTATCCAGCTGGTCTCCCTAGCTGACATTGAATCCTGATGGTCATTCCAGATGTTGATAGGGGCAGAGAGGGCCCGGTTCGCGACATTCATCACGACAGGAAGGCGCATGCCAGAGACCACGTGAAGTATCTCATGCATCAGGGCAAGGCCCTGGGATGCGGTGGCAGTGTATGTGCGTACGCCCATGGCTGACGACCCTATAGCTGCTGATATCGCGGAGTGCTCTGACTCCACATATATCATCTCGCAGTCGAACTCGCCATTGTCGACGAAGTCAGAGATGCGCTCAGGTATGTGAGTCTGCGGAGTAATAGGATAAACAGGGATGACTTCCGGCCTGCATAGCCTGACAGCCTCAGCGACTGCCTGTGATGCTTCAGTGACTTTCTTGACCATGTTCCTGAATATTATTTCTCCTCTTTCTCCATTGTTATGGCTGCGAACGGACATACCTGCTTGCATATTCCGCAGCCCTTGCAAAAATCAAAATCTGTCTCAAGGCGCTTACCGTCCTTCTGGGGTATGGCCATGTCAGGGCAGAAGCTCCAGCAGATCATACACTGCTTGCACTTCTTCGGGTCCCATACAGGCCGCATTGCGCGCCATCCGCCTGTCTTGTTCTCGACCGAGTTCCCTGGATTGGTTATGACTGCGCCTATGTCAGGCTTTGCTGTCTTGCTCTTCTTCACTGCAACCTTCTTTTTTGCGGTTTTTTTCTTTGCCATCTTATTCAACATGCTCGTATACCCGCTTGACAGCCTCCTTGTTCATGTCTATGACATGAGGCTTACCTGCGAACCTGTCCTCGATAGCCTTGTTTATCGCCTTGAGCGAAACCGTTCCGGTCACCTTGGAGAAGGCTCCAAGTATCGCTGTATTGACTATGTCTGCCTTGAATATCTCCATCGCTACCTTGCTCGCATCTACAGTATGCACCTTGAACTTAGCGTATTTCCTGTCCTTGACAGGCTGTGATGTGTTGATTATTATATCTGCCCCTGGCTTCAGCCCTGCTGTGACATCGACTGCCTCCAGCAATGAAGGCTCGAGCACAAGAAGAAGGTCCGGAGTGTATACCTGGCTACGTATGTTGACTGGTGCGTCATCTATCCTGCAGAACGCCTCGACAGGGGCGCCTCTCCGCTCAACACCGAAACGCGGGAAAGCCTGGCTCTGCTTGCCATCATAGAAGGCGGATATAGCCAGAATCTGCGCTGCAGTCACCGAACCCTGACCGCCTCTCCCGTGTATCCTTATCTCTAACATCTCAACCACTCCTTTTAAAAGCACGAAATAAGGATTGTTTATATATCTTTCTAATGACCTGAAAATGGTTAAACCTGGAAATTCCTTTGTTCTGGAGCTTTAGACACGATAATGCCTAAACAAAAAGGTATATAAGAAACCACACTTCAACAATCTGTATGGCTGAATTTAGATACTCGAATGTAATAGGCACATTCTTTTTCAAAGACCAGAAGCTTGCTGAAGAGAAGCTGTACAGCAATGCAGATATATTGAAAAATGCAGGCAATCCATCCAAAGAGATCCCTCCTTCATGGGTTCTTGAGTTCTTCAACCAGCTGAAATACCTGAAGCGCATGAGGGAAGCGGCGCTCCTGATCACGAAAAGGAAGGTCGCGGAGTCGCTCAGGCCAGAGCAGCTCATAGTCCAGGCAGTCAACAACATAGACGAGATAGATAAGGTAATCAATAATATCGGCAAGAGATTGCGCGAGTGGTATGAGCTGTACAACCCGGAATTCTCGAAATCCATAGAGAGCGATGAGAAGTTCGCAGATCTTATACAGAAGAAGAACAGGAAAGAGCTGCTGAAAGAGGCAGGATGCACAGAGCAGGAGTCTATGGGTGCTGAGATCCAGCAGAAAGACCTCGAGCCCATGATGAACCTTGCCGCCGAGATTAGCTCTCTTTTCGCATTGCGCGCAAAGCACGTCGAGTATGTCGAGAATTCAATGAAAGAGCTGCTGCCGAACGTGACTGCAGTGTGCGGCGCCATGATAGGGGCGAAACTGCTCGCTGTGGCAGGGACATTGCAGAAGATGGCATTGTTCCCGGCTTCTACGATACAGCTGCTGGGTGCGGAAAAGGCGTTGTTCAGGCACATCAAGACCGGCGCCAAGCCGCCGAAGTTCGGAGTCATAATCAACCATCCTCTCGTCGCAAAGGCAAAGCAGGGCGACAAGGGAAAGGTAGCGAGGATGCTCGCAGACAAGATATCCATAGCAGCGAAGATAGACTTCTTCAAAGGAGAGTTCAGGGGCGACTCGCTCCGCAAGGAGGTAGAGGCGAGGTTCGGAAGATGAAGGTCGAGCAGCACAAGTTCAAAGGCGTGTATGTCGCGAGGAAAGGCAAGCGCCAGCTCTACCTGACGAAGAACCTGGTGCCTGGCATGGATGTGTATGGCGAGACCCTGTTCAAGGACGGCGCGACCGAGTATAGGGAATGGAACGTCATGCGGTCAAAGCTCGGGGCAGCGCTCGCAAAGAAGGTATCACAGCTCGGCATCTATCCTGGCAGCAAGGTGCTGTATCTCGGGGCCAGTACAGGCACCACCTCCAGCCACGTGTCTGACATCGTCGGACCAGAAGGGTTCGTGTTCGCACTTGACTTTGCTCCGCGCACTACACGGGAGCTGGTGTATCTCTGCGAGAAAAGGATGAACATGGCTCCGCTTCTCGGCGATGCAAGGCATCCTGAGACCTATGCGCATTGCGTCTGCCTTGTCGATGCAGTGTTCCAGGACATAGCGCAGAGGGACCAGGCAGAGATATTCATGAAGAACTGCGACGTGTTCCTGAAAAAAGGCGGATTCGGCATACTGGCGGTAAAGGCAAGGAGCGTGGATGTCGCGAAAAAGCCAAAGCAGGTGTTCAACGAGGTCAGGGCATTCCTCGAGAACAAGATAACCATCGTTGACTATCGCGAACTGGACCCGTTCGAGAAGGACCATTGCATATTCATCTGCAAGAAGAAGTAAGAAGCGAGAAGGTGTGAATTGCTATGCAAATAGGAGCGATGAATAATCCTCATGTGAACCTGTACGAAGAGCTGGAGTGGATAGGCAAGAACGGGTTTGACTTTGTAGATCTCACTATAGAACCTGAATGCGCAATGCCTGGGGACATAAATGTCCAGAGAGCAGAGAAGATAATGAAAAAGCATGGCCTGGGCATTGTCGGGCACATAGGAGACTGGAGGCTTCCTAAAGATTCACCATATCCTGCAATACGTGAAGGGTGCAAGACTGAGATCATAAACGCGATGCGAGTGTTGAAGAAGCTCGGAGCAAAGAAGATAAGCACGCACGCATTCGAAGTGAGGGAATCAGACTATGCTACTGCAGAGAAAATGTGCTTTGCACTCTACAAAGACCTTCTCAAAGAGGCCAAGAAGCTCAGGGTAATGCTCATGGTTGAGAATAACACATATACTGATTCAAAAAGGGGTGAACGTAAGCTATTGCATAAACTTCTCAAAAGATATGATTCTCTTAAGATGCATGTCGATGTCGGCCACGCTAACATACGCGCTAAAGAAAACCGCATAGGTATGTACTGCAGGATGTATGACAGAAGGATCCAGCACCTGCACTTTTCAGACAACTATGGTAAGAATGACAACCACCTGAAACTGGGTGCTGCAAGGATATCCTGGAAGAAAATAATAAAAACACTGAAAAAATATAAGTATGACGGTACGATAACACTTGAGACGTTCAGGTCCGGAAGAAAAGGGACCCTTGGATCAATGAGCAAACTGAAAAAATGGTGGGAAATGTACTGACTTTTTCTCAAATGACCAACACTTTTTCCGCAAAGTTTCCGACGATAATCCACACGACACTGGACATGCTCGCGCGGGATATTTAAGTCAACAAAACTTATAATCTTCCATGGAACTCAATAATATCCTAAGCATGTCAGAACTCTTCTCAAGGCACCTCGAAATAAAGAAATATCTAGTCGCGCGTCATGGAAGGTGGATCATCCAAAGGCAAGAAGCAGGAATATTCGAAATCGTTTCAGTTTCCATCACTGACCGAGATTGTGATGAAGTCGTTTTCATTAAGAGCGGCGAAGCGGTATTTGAATACTGGACAAGCCAGGACGTACTCATACCTCCGTGGATAACAAACTGGTTCCAGTTGCGCGACCTTATGCTTTTGGAAATACATCCAAAAACATTGGACAACCTGATTTCACAAGCAATCAGTAAGGCAGGCAATGTCATCAATCTCTCCAGACAACTGGCGCTTAGCCACCCTTCTCTATACAATCTCGTAAATAACAAAATCAAGATGATATCTGTCATGAAGCTCAGGCGGATATTAGCGTATCTCGATTTACCCTACGCTTCTCTTAATGGTAAAATACAGAAACTCAGAAAAGGGGTGAAACCGTCAATTGAATGCCCTAAATTCCCGATAAATCTTGCAACACCTGCAGGTGCTGCATTGCTAGGTATGGCGGTATCAGATGGCTGTATCTATCTTGATAGGAAGGCCAGGGACGCAATAAGGACAAAATATGCTGCTGGCGAGGCACAATCAGCTGATGTATTCACCGCAAAAATAAATGATATTTATGGGCGAGTCCACATATATGCAGAGGAGATAAGAAATTGTGTCATGCTTAATATTAAGACGTCAATAGTCGGCGAAACACTGCTCAAAGTCGGTGCGGTTCTTGGCAACAAGACCTCCGCGGATCTGGGTGTTCCTTGGCTTGTGATGCGAGGCCCGACAGAACTTAAGACGAGCTATCTTAGAGCAGCATTCAGCGATGAAGGTTCGGTTTACTTGGGCAATAGACCTTGCAAGCATTATATTACTTTATCACGTTACAGGCACGTGAACGATTTTTCTTCCAAACAGGCAGAACACTTAGTAGCTATCCTCAAAAACGCTCCGTGCAGAACGTTCCCAACAGGGCACGTTAACAGGACAATTACGCTTCGCAGAATATCTATGCTTATACAAGATAATTCGTTGATATCAAAACTTTCAGCACCCCCGCAATTACTACAAGATGAGTCAAAACTGCTCAATGAATTGGAGATAGATCACAGGATATTCGGAAGATCAATAAGCCTCACCCATTGCGGAAGATACAGTCTCTGTTTCGACTTATTTATAAACAAACGAGCAAGCCTTATAAAATTTTATAAATACATCGGTTTTTCATTACGTCACAAGCAGCTTAAATTGAACAAAATTATGGGAGCCAAAGATGACTCTGAGAATATATAACACTCTGACAAAGAAAAAGGAAGATTTCATTCCAGTAGATCCGCCGAAAGTGAGCATGTATTGCTGCGGGCCAAACAAGTCCTCCTATTAGGAGTTCTTGGGCATGCCGTCTACAATTATGCGCACATCGGCAACCTTCGGGCATACATATTCCAGGATGTGCTGCGCAGGGTTCTGGATGCGAACGCGTATTCTGTCAAGCATGTCATGAACATCACAGATGTAGGCCACCTGACCTCTGACGCTGACGAGGGCGAGGACAAGATGGTCAAGGGCGCAAAGCGCGAAGGCAAGACAGTCTGGGAGATAGCCAAGTTCTACGAGGAAGCGTTCTTCAGGGACGCAGACCTATTAGGGATAAAGCGGCCGAGCGTCGTCTGCAGGGCAACAGACCATATTAAGGATATGATAGAGCTTGTGACCCGAATAGAGGCGAATGGATATACATACGAGGCAGACGGGAATGTGTATTTCGACATATCAAAGTTCGAGAATTATTATGAGCTCTCAGGGCACAAGCCTGACGATTCCGAGACAGAATCGAGGGTAGAGGAGGATTCCGCGAAAAAGAACAAGGCAGACTTCGTGCTCTGGTTCACCAATTCCAAGTTCGGCAACCAGGAGATGCAGTGGGACAGCCCATGGGGGAGGGGTTTCCCTGGATGGCACCTTGAATGCTCTGCAATGTCGATGAAATACCTCGGCGAGCAGATAGACATACACTGCGGTGGCATAGACCATGTGCCAGTGCACCACACCAATGAGATAGCGCAGTCAGAGGCCGCTACGGGGAAGCATCCCTGGGTGAAGTACTGGCTGCACAACGAGTTCCTCGTGCTGGAGAAGGAGAAGATGGCGAAATCAGGCGAGGGGTTCATCACACTCAAGACAGTCGCTGACAAAGGATACGATCCTATGGTCTACAGGTATCTCTGCCTCGGCGCGCAGTACAGGCAGCAGCTCAGGTTCAACTGGGACGGCATGGACGGGGCCCGCAACACGTTCAATCGACTCAAGGAGAAGGTGCTTGAGCTGAAGGCACTGCATGAGTCAGTTGATGATGCTGCAGAGGCTGAGGGCGACTATCAGGAGTCTAAGACAGAGGAGTACATGGATGAGTTCATGGCAGCGGTGGATGACGACATCAACACGCCGCAGGCATTGGCGGTCATGTGGTCGGTGATGCGCGACGAGGAGATTGACGGCAGGGAGAAGCTTGCGTTGCTGTACAGGTTCGATGAAGTGCTTGGCTTAGGGTGCAAGGATTGGGAGAAAGATAACGTCACTGACGAGAAAGTCCTTAAGCTGAAGGAAGAGAGAGATGATGCCCGTACTAAGAAAGATTGGCCTCGTGCAGATACCCTGCGTATTGAAATAGAGAAGTCAGGATATAAGGTCAAAGATACAGCAACTGGATCGACTTTAGAGAAAATCTGATTGATTTGATTAATTATTCCTGTTTTTCTTCTTTCGCTTCAAGAAGCTCAATAGATACCTTCACGTTCTCATGGCTCTCGAGCTGGATGTCGCCCTTGCCGAAGCTGAACTCTGTGGCGTTCGCTGTCGCGCAGAGGTCTTTCTGGGCCTCTTCTACCCTCTCTTTGTGGTCATCGTCGCACTCTACTATGAGCTTTACCGGTTTCTTGAGGCTGACCTGCTTCTCTGACTTGAATTTCCTGACTGCTGCGAGTATGCCGACGAAAAGGTCGCCAGCTACCTCTGCCTGCTCGTTGAAGAGCTGCTCGTCCACAAAAGGCCAGGGTGACCTGTGTATCGACTTCTGCCCTTCGGCCTCTGCGAAGTAGAGCAGGTATGCTGCCTCTGTGATGTGAGGCATTATAGGCGCTATGAGCTTGAGCGTGTCAAGGAAAGAATGATATAATGTGTACTGGGCAGCTCGCCTTGTCTCCTCGCCGCGCTTGTCAGGGTTGTACAGCCTTTCCTTGCAGATCTCGAGGTAGTAGTCGCAGAGCGTGCTCCAGAAGAACTTCTCTGCAACGGCGCTGGCCTTGGAGAAATGATATTCCTCAAAATGCCCGGTGCACTCCTTGACAGTCTTCTGCAGCTTCGAGAGGAGCCATCTGTCCATCGGCCTGAACTCAACATCCTCAAATCTTGTCTTTGGGTCAAATCCCTCCAGGTTCATGATCGCGAATTTCGTAGCATTCCATATCTTGTTGATCATCTTCTTGCCCGTGACAAGGTCCTTCTCCTGGAACGGAAGGTCGTCGCCAAGCTTTGACCCTCCTGCAAGGTATCTCAGCGCATCTGCAGAGTACTTCTTTATCATCTCCTGCGGCTCGATGATGTTGCCCAGCTTCTTGGACATCTTCTTGCCTTTCGGGTCGAGCATCCAGCCGTTGATGAAAGCGTTCTTCCATGGTATCATCTCGAAATGCATCTCGCTCTTCACGACAGTGTTGAACAGCCAGAACGAGATGATGTCGTGGCCCTGCGGCCTGAGGTCCATGGGGTTGTTGTTGAGCAGGTCATATGTAGGAGAGCCTTTCAGCAGCTCCTTCGCGATCGTCGGGGTTAGGGATGATGTCGCCCAGGTGTTGATTATGTCTGTCTCCGGCTCAAACTCGGTGGAGCCGCACTTGGGGCACTTGTCGATCGGAGGGGATTTTTCCATCGGGTCGACCGGGAGGTCCTCTTCCCTTGCCAATATCACTTCATCACACTTCTTGCAGTACCATACAGGGAACGGGATGCCGAAGAATATCTGCCTTGATATGCACCAGTCCCACTGCAGCCCCTGCACCCAGTTGTCATACCTGTTCTTCATGTGCGCAGGATGCCACCTGAACTCATCACCCCAGCGCAGCATGTCATCCTTCAGGTCGAGATACTTGATGAACCACTGCTTCGAGTGTATGAACTCGACAGGTGTGCCACATCTCTCATGCACGTTCACGGCGTGACGGATCGGCTTCTGTCCTGTGAGCAGGCCCTTCTCTTTCATATCAGCGATTATGGCTTTCCTTGCCTCCTCTATCTTCATGCCCTTGTACTTCCCGGCGAGCGCGGTCATCCTCCCGCTCTTGTCTATCGCTTCCCTGATGGGAAGGTTGTGCGCCTTCTGCCATTCGCAGTCAGTCGAGTCGCCGAATGTGCAGCACATCACTATGCCGGTGCCTTTCTCAGGATCAGCACGATCATCCTCCAGTATCGGCACTTCAAGGTCGAACAGAGGGACTTTTGCCTTCTTGCCTTTGAGATCCTGATAGCGCTTGTCGTCAGGATGATAGAAGACCGCAACGCAGGCAGGAAGAAGCTCTGGCCTTGTGGTCGCGATGGTGAGCTTCCTGTCGCCAACCATGAATATGATGTCATTGAACTGGGAGTCTATCTCCTTGTCTTCGCACTCCACCTGAGATATCGCTGTCTCGCAGTGCGGGCAGTGCATGGCCGGAGCCTCCCTGCGGTACTCCCGTCCAAGATTGTAGAGGTCGATGAACGATTTCTGGCTTATGCGTTGGCAGTGCGGATCGATCGTGGAGTATGTAATCTTGTAATCGCAGCTTATGCCGAGCCGTTTCCAGTCTGCTATGTAGCTGGGCTTGAGCTCGTTGTTGAGTGTATCATGGCATAGCTTGCGGAACTCTGTCCGGTCCATGTCCCGCGCATTGACTTTCTTGAGCTTCTGGATAAGTGTCTGAGTAGGGAGTCCGTTATCATCTGTGCCTAACGGCTGGAAGACATTGAACCCCTGCATGCGCTTGTATCTCGCTATGAAGTCCTGCTGTGAATTCCCGAACGCATGCCCCATGTGCATCTTGCCTGACACAGTAGGCGGAGGAGTGTCTATAGAGTAGATAGGCCTCTCTGTGTCATCCCTGTCAAAGCTGTTTATGCCTTCATCTTCCCAGAATTTCTGGAGCCTTGGCTCCTCTTCCTGCGGATCGTATTTTTGGGGCAATTCCCTGCCATGCGGTTCGTCTGCCATGCGGTTTTGGATTTAAAGTTTGTATATAAACGTTTAGGTTGATGTCTTGTTGATGTCCTGCAGCGACTTTTCCTTTATACATACATTGTAGGATACACTTACATTGTAGGTATTTCTTTTATAAATGATACTTACATTGTAGGTATTAGTGGGTGATACTCTAAAGCATGCGTAGCAGTGCTAGCACCATGCGCTCGTTGCCTATTCATTAT
>Ga0315535_1000091_pt1 | contig 54378 bp, 48 predicted proteins | sample SalMarSW160220MG_2_FD_203092 | JGI IMG/M metagenome (GOLD analysis project Ga0315535, IMG submission 203092) | Salt marsh sediment microbial communities from the Plum Island Ecosystem LTER, Massachusetts, United States - Salt Marsh Sediment SW1602-20 ... | reverse complement strand
GCCACATATTGCCACGTTCCCAATGACAGGACATCATCGGATGGAGCGTACAATTGAGTTGTACCTGCAATTTTCAGCCTGAATCTCAGATCAGTTTCATTGTTGGTACTCAACATCCACCAATGATCCGGGTCGGAAGAACCATCGGCTTTAGAAACAATTCTAGCATCTGGTTGGTTATTAAATGATAATGGATTGATCCAGGCAGAAATTGTAAGTGAATCACCTGTAACATCGAAACTTCCGGCGTCAATCCAATCATAACGATCATCTTCCTGAAAATCTTCACCATCAGCAATCAGACCAAAATCATCCGTACTCCCATGATTAATTCCAGGTATTTGATTTCCTGAAGCATCATTGAAATCGTCATGTAAATGATAAACCGCTACATAAGCATCCGGATCCCATGTATCTGAGGTGGACGGATCAACCAGCACCAGCGGCTTTCCATAATACAGGTAAAAATAGTTATCTGTTGATGTTGAAAGGGATGGAATCTGAACCCAGGCAATCAGATGACCTGTTGTTTCATCATAAGACTCAACCTCATGCTTTAGCTTTGTGGTCCCATCATTATCTGTAAAAATGATATCATAACCTGTTGGACTATGAACAAGACCTTCATTCAGAATGTATCTGAGCTCATCATGAGTCTCATCAATAAGTACAGGAAAGTTCTTATACGATCCGCTTCCCTCAACAACAGATGAAGGAATTGTAATCTTCTTTCTGTAATAGTAATCACTGTACCACTGTCCGCTCATCTCCGGGATCACAAAGAGAGAGAGCAGGAGGGCAAGAAATGGAAGCTTAAACTGGCGCCGGAGCCAGTGTTCAGGAGCAGGGCATACCTGTACCGGGTCAGGTCTGGCTGACGGTTGTGATAGGTCGGTATTTTTGACGTCTTTTCCGGTGTTGACCACCTTGCTATGTTAAAATTATATCCAGGTACTTCATCATGCCTGGATTGAGTGTACAATGCGTTCTGCTATAAGACACAACCTGTATGAGTTTCGTTGCTTATACGCACTATATAGGTGTATGTTACTCGAATCTAGGCAAATTTAACGGGATTCGGAATCACAAATTGTGAAAAAATTCGTGAAGCACTTCGAGCGATTTGATTTCCCCCATGCCCGCGACGTGATTTTTATAATATCTCACGAGTGAGTCCAGGATGTTTTTTCTCTGGAAACTGTTGAATCCTATCTGCTGTGCTTCCTGAAAATCACTATCTGTGTATTTATTCCAGAGCGCACTGGAGGCTTCGTCCAGCTGGATATCGGGATCGCTGTAAAATGATTTGTACTGTCCGCTGACCAGATCAAAATAGCGAAAGCCCTGCCCGAAATTCTTCCGCGGAAAAAAGCCAAGGTGACGCGACAGTTGAAACATGAAAATAATGTGAAAATCAGGCAAGGGTTCTTCCAGAGTATCCAGGTACTGAATGGAATTTATTAAAAATTGCGCAAGCACCGGATTGGGCTCTTCCTCCCTGATCACCCGGTACAACACCTCCGCCATGAACAAAGCCTGGGTGCTTTTGGTAATGTCATAAGGAATGGTGTTGATGGTAACTGACCTGGAGACCTCCTTCACAAGTTGCATCTCTCTGGAGGCTTTGTGATACACATCAAAATCGAGGATAAACAGGGGTTGGAAAAGGTTGGAGCGGTTGTTCTTGCGTGACTTGCGAACCCCTTTCACCATGTAAGTCTGGCGGCCGAATTGCTCGGTATAGCAATGAACCACAAGACTTGACTCACCATACCGGATGGTATGCAGTACGATGCCCCTGGTTTTCCGGATCATGGTTAATGGATAAACAGTAATTTCGTCACATGGGAAAAACTCCCTTTCTCGCTGGAGAGAAAGATCAGGTAAACCCCGGTGGCCACCCGTTCACCCCTGAAATTGGTCCCGTCCCAGAGCGCCTGCCCGCCCATCGATTCAGTTTCATATACAAGGTTTCCGCCCATGTCCTGAATCTTCACCGTTGTCTTTTCCATCAGTCCTTTGATGGCCACTGGTCCGTTGTACGTTTCCCTGACGGGATTTGGAAATACCACCACGTTGTCATACAGCGTACTCCCTGTAAGTGCCTCTCCTTTGTAAGAGATGATCCCCTTTTCAGTAGCAAAATAGACCTCCCCCGAAACCCCGTCCACACAGATGTCAATAATGTTATCGGAAAGCAAGGGGCTGTTGGCTTCATTAAACTGGTGAATCTCTTCCAGTCCATCCTCCGATACAAGATAGACTCCTCCACCTGCCGTTCCCAGCCATTTCCGGTTGGCTCCGTCCACTTCGATGGCCGTGACCACCTGCTCACCCAACAGAACATCACCGGGAATGGTGCCATCCGGTTTAACCTCACCCTTGCGTGGGACGATGATCTCCTGTGCATAGACTTTACCCTCTGTAAACAAGCGGTATGGACTGTAGATAACCAGGATCCCCTGGTTGGTTCCCAGCCAGAGGTTCCCGTTCAGGTCCTCGGCAAAAGAGCGAATATCGTTTGTAATGACTTTCCCATATTTGTCTTTCACGCTGACCCGCTGATAATCATCATCCGATGTGTCATCAATGGTTCCGTTGTCATCCATGGCGAAAAGTCCGTTCCCCCTGGGAATGATCACCCATTTATGTCCGGAACTTGTCACCAGGATCCTTGAGAGCGCGTCGAATTCAGAGATCTTGTTGTCAGCACTAAAACTTTTCCATGTACCATCGGTTTTGCGGACAGAGATAGGCTCAGCCACATTTGAATTGGTGATCCACAGGTTTCCCATCGGATCGAAAGCCAGTCCCCCGATTCTGATAAAATCGGCTCCGGGAAAGATACTTTGCATTGAACTGTTTGATTCATTGTATTGAGAGATCTCTTCACCGGCCCGGTATTCATGAAGCCCATAACCCCATGATCCGGCAAATAGATGTTCGGGGTCTGAAGGATCTATGGCCAGAGCCACCAGGTCACGACTGTTCCCGTTTTGAAGGAAACTCCAGGACTCATCACTGAATGTCTCCATGGTTGCCACATAAAACAGGTTATTCCACGACCCATCAATACCACCTTTTACCGTATAAAGGATGTTTCCTGCAGAGGCCATTTCAAATACTACGCTGGATTGCGGACCATCCGGCATCACAGACCAAACTCCTCCGCCCCTGTTGGTAATCATTCCGGCTCCATAATCGGCTGCCCAGATGTAACCATCCTGATCCAGCGATGCTGACATGGGATGGCCTGTTTGCAACTGTTTTACTACCAGGAAGTCATCACTGATCAGGTTCACATGTTTTTCATCCACCAGGGTCATGAAATCCCCATGGCTCAGAATTTCCCGGCACGCTGTCCCGTTGAAATAGGGATAAACAACCCAACCGCCCCCTGTATTATAATAGACCTCATCCTTTATGCCTGACGGATCCCTGTAAGAAGTAAAAAACGCATGATTGAAAAAGGCTATCGCAGAGAAAGCCCCCCCGGCATTGGGTAGCTCATTCACCACCTCCCAAGCATTGTAATCAACAAGGAAGGGATCTGAGATCAATCCCCTTCTGATGCCTTGTTCTGTTGCTGCGTAAATATAGGTTTCTTCAATGGTCACCTGATTAACTTTCAGTGCATTACCGTTGTCGCCTATGTAATAAGTATCCTTGATTTCATCCTTGTCAAGATTCAGAACCACAATGCCGAAACCGGTGGAGAGATATGCATAATGCCCTGAATAGTAGATGTCATAAATGGATTTATCCCCGGGTATTTGCTTTTTCATGAGGTCGGGTATGTTCATGATTTCCCCGTCCCTGATGATATCAATATTGGAGTTCAGGTATGCCAGAATCAGGGTTTTTAAATCATCGCTCCATCGCATGGTGGACAAACCGTTGTCGGAAAGCCCATCGACCTTGGATAGCTTTTCCACCGAATTATCGAGCAGGTTATAGGTAAACAATCCGCCGGTGGAGGAACAGAATACACGATCATTGGTTGCTTCGACAAGGATACAATACTTGTAAGGCAGGTGAGTCCTCCATTGTCCAAGCTTAATCTGTCCGTTTGCCTGTCCCGAAACAAACAATCCAAGGCAGATTAGAAGTTGTATAAACCGGGTTCGCATGGTTGAAGTGGTTTTAATAAATACGCGATTTCAAAAGACATATTACATTTCCTTCAGGAATTGTGCGAGCTTTTGAACTGCCCTTGCCCGGTGACTGATACGATTTTTTTCAATAAGTGTCATTTCTGCAAAACTCAGGCTGTAGCCTTCAGGTATGAAAACCGGGTCATACCCAAAACCCATGGATCCGGAAGGTTCTATGCTTATCTCTCCTTCAATCACACCCTCAAAATGATATTCTGACCCGCCAATAATCAGGGCGATCACTGTTCTGAACTGTGCCCTTCTTTCTTCCACACCATCCAACTTCAGCAGAAGCTTCCTGATATTACCTTCAGTGGCCTCCATCTCCGGGAATACCGGGTGACCAATTCTGGAATACCTGGCTGAGTAAACGCCGGGCTCTCCATCCAGAGCCCTGACTTCGAGGCCTGTATCATCGGCAAAACAGTTCTCCCCGGTACGGTTGTAGATGTACCTGGCTTTTTGTGAGGCATTCTCCTCAAGGGTAGCGTGGTCCTCCGGGACATCCTCTTCAATGCCCACTTCCTTCAATCCGATGACGTCAAATTTTCCATTCAGGAGGGCATTGATCTCTTCAAGCTTATGTTTGTTATTGGTGGCAAAAACGATTTTCATCACGTAAAAAAGGGCCATTGGTAATATGGCCCTGAAATTATAAAAAAAGATAAGATTATCAACTCCCTGTGGCACTGAAGCCACCCGATAGTTTAGCGGGTTTTGGATTCATGCACATGACAGAAATCCCTTCCGGATTTGCAATCAGGTACTGCTCAGGAGCACCCAGCAAGTAATCAATCCAATTGATATCCCTTGTGGCCATCACAAGAATAAGGTCAGCCTCGCGCTTTTTGGCAAAATCAACAATTTCCTTTTTGAAGCTTTGCTTGCCTTCACAAGTAACGATTTCATATGCCACATCATGCCCTTTCAGGAAGGATTCGATGTATTTGATGTTCGAAATGACCTTTCTACGGAATCCCTTGTCTTTCGCATTGGACTTCAGAATGATGAATTTCGACCCGAAATTCCTGGCAAGGTAATAGATCCAGTTGGCCTTCTCCTTATTCTCTCTTTTGAAATCAATGGGCAGAAGAATGGTTTCAATTCTATCCTTTGAAGGCTTATCCTGGACGATAACAAATGGGATTCTTGAGGACACTACAACCTTAAGGGCTTTGCTTCCAAATAATTTCTGGGCACCTTTTAAACCGTGGGTTCCCATGATAATCATTTCGGCCTTTAGCTCTTTGGCGGTTTCTCCAATGGCGTGAAAGATACTGCCGTCCACCACGTCAATATGAGGCTTTTTTCCATATTCATTTCCAAGTTTCTCAGCCGCAGCCTCCATCTCGCTCTTTTTGGACCCGGCCTGATGAGCATCAGCCACGATATGAAGAAGGAGAATTTCCCTGTTCAGGGCTTTGGAAATATTCACGGCATGCTGAAAGGCATTTTCAGCAACCTGTGAAAAATCCCACGGTACGATAATCGGCCTTTCTAACTTTTCCATTGGAATCCTGTCGTTTGGTTATCAATGACGGGTAAATATATTTTTATATTTTTGGTTGTATCTATGTTCTTCGGCAATGACTCAGATTCACAAGTTATGAATTTATTTTTCAAGTCATATAGGGTTTGCTTGATTTTTTTTGTGTTCGTAACCTTTGAATCCAGCTTCAATTGCGGAATTGCGCAGAATTCAAGCTTCTATCCCATACCCTGGATACAGGAGATAAAACTTCCTGATCAATACGTGGATATTCCTAACAGATCTTTCTACCTGGATCATCTCGGGCATCTTTTTCTTGGAAAGGAAAACGTATTGACAATTCTCAATGAAAACAAGTCTGTTTATATTCAAATGAACGGTCCGGTATATGTAACCGGCCAAGGTTCAGACACCCTTTTTTATGCATGCGAGAATGACATTGGACTACTCTTAAAAGAAAAAGACGGCCTCTACCAAACCCAATCTTATAAAGACCGCATTTTAAGGGCATACCGAGACTTCAGTCCCACCCAGCTGATCTATGCAGACCATTCCGTTTTCCTGAATTCTGAAAAAGGGATCTACCAGTTTAAAAATGGACGAATCAAAGTTTTCCCCTACCAGGAATTTTATACCCGTCTGCATATGGTCGAAGGTGAATTGTTCCTGCGGATTAAAGGGAATGGGTTCCGGAAATGGAGCGGCACTGGCTTTGATGACCTTACTGCTGTTAACCAGGCAGATGATCCAACCCGGCTTCCCGATCTCTTGGAAAGTAGCCAGGGATATACTTTTCTCGATTTTCTCACCTGGGATGAAATGCTTGTTGTTTCACCCGGTGAAGGGATCCAGGTCCTGAACCGCCAGGGCAAGGTAATCCGTGTACTGGGAAACAGGGAAGGATTGCCTGACAGGGATATCCTGCAAGCCAGTAACTGCGAAGGAGATGAATTGTGGATCCTGGGTGTCCATACGCTTCATAAGATCAACCAACCCTCCTCGCTGAATATTATAAACTTTAATCCGGGTACCATTGGCAGGATTTTGGCATCGGCTGTTACTGATCATGGCTTTGTGCTGGGGACAACCCATGGTGTCTTTGTCGCAGCGTCCCGTGAAGGCCTCTACGGTCAGTGGGAAATCCAGTGCGTTTCCAGTGAAACTCCAGGTGCGTACCAATTGATTGACAAAGCCGGACATACGGTTTTTGGGGCAGGATCAGGCCACCTGTTGTCTGTCCGGGATAACAGATCAGATGTATTGGCTGAAGGGAACTTCACAGGAATGGCAGCCATGCGGGATGATTTGCTGATTGCATCAGGGGAAGAGGGTATCATAAGGTATAATCTTGACGATGATCGTTGGACCGGCACGCTACTTGATCCCTCCCTGCCATATTCGTATTCATTTGCCAGGTACAGGGGCAGTGTTTTTTTCATTTGTAAAAACCAGGCATACAGGTTATCTGATGATCTGGAGAGCATAAGCCCTTTGCCTTTTCACCGGGAAGAGCTGCTTTTCAGGCTGATCCCTATGGACCGTGAACTCTACCTGATCACCGACAACCAGGTATATCGCTACGAAACGGGGGAGGAGACCTTCCTGCCCCTGGATAAGGACAACAAAGCGAGAATCCTGACGGTCTCAGACATCATCATTCCTGATGCATATGAAGGATACTGGATGGTCGGGCATCAGGGAAAAAACATGTCTGGGGTGATGCACGTAAAAGCATCTGCCGGATTCGAGGAGGACCAGCGGTCCTATCCCGTTCTTCAGAACCTGGGTGAGATCATCGATCTGAATATCAGGGATAGCATTTTGTTTCTCACCGGTCTGGACAAAGTCTCCCTTTTTGATCTCTCTCTGCTTGACACCGAGGGCAGCAGATTACCCCTTCGTGTAGAACCTCTTGGCGATTTTAGTAAGGTCACTTCGGCAGGATTTCATTTGGCAGGATTGGAGTTCCAGAGCACACCGGAACCTGAATTCAGGTACAAATTATTGCCAGCCCAGGAAGCCTGGTCGGAATGGAACAACAACCGGGAGATCCTATATGACAGATTAAAGCCGGGACATTACAGGCTCATTGCCCAGGCAAAAGACCTTTATGGAAGATATTCTGAGCCAGCTGAGCTTCAGTTCGCTATTGAATCTCCATTCTACAGGACATGGTATGCATATGTGGTTTACGGGCTGATCTTTCTGATCCTGCTCTTCCTCATTCAGAAATGGAGACTGCTCGGCAATCAGCGGGCCGAGTCAAGAGTTTCACAACGCATGCAGACAAAGCTGGATAACCTGACGGTTGAGAAGGAAAAATCTGACAAACTGGTGGCGGAAATTTTGCCCGATAGAACTGCTGCCCAGCTGAAATCCGAAGGCAAAGCCAAATGGGATAAGTACGAAAGAGCTACGGTCCTCTTCTCCGACATACAGGGATTTACAAAGATTGCAGAAGAGATGAATCCCGAAGTCCTGATCGATGAATTGGATAAATTCTTTTTCCATTTTGATTCGGTGGTGGAGAAATATAACATCGAAAAAATCAAAACCATCGGTGATGCATACATGGCTGCCGGGGGGATTCCTCAAAAAAACTCCACCAATCCGGTTGAAGTGGTCCTGGCCGCCCTTGAAATGCAGATATACATGCAACAACTAAAATCCACCCGGACCGATATATGGGACCTGAGGATTGGAATCCATACCGGACCAGTGATCGCCGGTGTGGTGGGTCACAAAAAGATGTCCTATGATATCTGGGGAGATACGGTCAACACGGCATCCCGGATGGAGTCTTCAGGGATTCCGGGTAAAGTGAACATTTCCGGGATCACCTATGGAATGGTGAAGGAGTATTTTATTTGCGAATACAGAGGGAAATTACCTGTGAAGTACAAAGGAAACATCGATATGTATTTCGTGAACGGATTACGACCCGAGCTTTCGGTTGATCTGAAGGGGATTCCAAATAAACGGTTCTTCACAAAGCTTCAGTTACTCAGACTGGGCGACCTGGAGGAGAAGGTGTTTGAAACCATTCTGACGAACTTGCCTTCAACCCTTTACTTTCACAAGATCGAATATGCAAAGAAAATATACAACCAGTCTTTCCTTCTCTGCCGCGCAGAAGAGATTGAACAGGATGAGCGGCTGCTGGTCAGAACAGCTGCCCTTCTGTTATTCACAGGTCTCACACAGGCCTATTTTAATTACGAAAACAGGTCTTCGGTTATCGCCAGGGAAATTCTCCCTGAATTTAAATACTCCGAAACACAGATCGATCAGATTTGTAACCTGATTATGGCCACCAAACAGCCCTTCCATCCAAACAACCAGCTGGAAAAAATCCTGATTGATACCAAGATGGAATATTTGGGTCGTCCTGATTACCTCTCCCAGATCAAGTTAATGTTCATGGAGATGAAGGAGGCCGGATCAAATATCAATGGACAGCAATTCAAGAAGCAACAACTTGAACTTCTTTATGGCTTCGACTATTTCACGGTAGCTGGACAGAGGCTGAGAGAAGTTCCGGGGCAGGAACAGAGGAGCACCCTCGAACAGGAAAGATGGATATAAAACATCCTTTTAAAACATTTCTCTGCTGTTGTTGCTGAGGGTTCGAATGTTTACTTTTGAATCCTTAGACACTCATAACTGACAACCATATGGAACTTGACTGGAAAAACCTTGGATTTAATATCATGTCGACGGATTATAACGTGCGCTGCGTTTTCCGTAACGGGAAATGGGGCGAGCTGGAAGTTTCATCGGATGAAACCATCCCCATTCACATTGGGGCCACCTGTCTTCATTACGGACAGGAATCATTTGAAGGGTTGAAAGCTTTCACGGGGGCTGACGGCAAAATCAGGTTATTCCGCCACGATGAAAACGCAAAGCGGATGCAGACTTCGGCACGGGGGATCCTGCTGGCTGAAGTGCCTGTTTCACTTTTCATGGAAGCCGTTGAGAAAGTGATTCTGCTGAATAAGAAATTTGTACCTCCTTATGGAACCGGTGCTTCACTTTATATTCGTCCCTTGCTCTTCGGGTCAGGACCTGAGGTGGGTGTAAGGCCTGCAAAAGAATACACCTTCCTGGTTTTTGTGATGCCGGTAGGACCTTATTTCAAGACTGGCTTCAAACCCGTCAATATGATGATCTGCAGGGATCATGACAGAGCGGCGCCCATGGGCACTGGTCATTTGAAGGTGGGGGGCAACTATGCTGCCAGTATGAGCTCTATACTTGAGGCCCATGAGAAGGGATATGCCACGGCCATTTACCTTGACTCCAGGGAGAGGAAATATATTGATGAATGCGGGCCGGCCAATTTCTTCGGGATCAAAGGAAATACATATGTTACACCCAGATCAAATTCCATACTGCCCTCCATCACCAACATGAGCCTCCAAACCCTTGCCGAAAACATGGGGATGAAAGTAGAGAAACGCCCTGTGCCACTGGAAGAACTGGCTGAGTTTGATGAAGCCGGAGCCTGTGGAACAGCTGCAGTGATTACACCCATCCACAAGGTGTTTGATCCGGGAAAGGATGTTACCTATACTTACGGGGATGCCAGCAATCCCGGACCCGTTATCACCAAACTATATGAGACCCTGACGGGCATTCAAAAAGGTGATTTGGAAGATCCCTTCGGCTGGACCAAAATTCTTGATTAAATTCATATCTTTGCCACAGCCATTTTTCAGGCTATGTCGAAGAAAGAAAACAGGACATATACCCGGAGGATCCGAAGTTCCGCGATTACTTCCATTATCAGTATTTCCCTGGTATTGTTATTAATCGGCCTGGTCGGGCTTTTACTCGTCAACGGCCGCAACATCAGGAAACAGGTAATGGAAAGCATCGGCTTTAATGTGATCCTGAAAGAGAATATCAAAGAGGCAGATATTTACCAGCTTCAAAAAATACTCGATGCAAGGGAATATATTCTTTCTACCGAGTACATCACCAAGGAGGAAGCGGCTCTGGAAACCGAACAGATGCTCGGAGAGGATTTTATCCGATTCCTGGGTTACAATCCCCTGCCTCCCTCCATACGCGTCAGGCTCCACCAACCGTGGACGGTTCCCGATTCGGTGATGATGATTGAACAGGACCTGCTGCAATATGATTCCATCGAAGAGGTCTATTATAAGAAATCCCTTCTGTATGCCATCAATGAGAACATTCGTCAGATCTCACTGGTAATCCTGGGATTCTCCGTTTTGCTGATGCTGATTTCAGTTACTCTGATCAACAATACCATCAGGTTGTCCATATACTCCAAACGGTTTATCATCAACACCATGCAATTGGTGGGCGCCACCAGGAGTTTTATAAGGAGGCCTTTCCTGTTCAGTGGAGTTGCAAATGGTTTTACTGCAAGCCTGATCTCTCTGGCTTTGCTGTTCAGCCTTGTATATTTTCTACAGGAGGAGTTTGAAGGGGTGATCTCCCTGAAAGATTATGATCTCCTGGCCATTCTGGCCCTGGGGGTGATTGGTACCGGAATGATGATAAATTTGATTTCGACCTTTTTTGCAGTCAATAAGTATCTGAATATAAAAACCGATAAGCTATATTAAAATATTGCCGATATGAGTAAAAAGAATACAGGCAAGGAGAATTTCGCACTGGGCAGGGAAAATTACATCCTGCTGGTGATCGGATTTGCCATTATTGTCCTTGGATTTATCCTGATGATCGGAGGTAAATCAGAAGATCCCATGGTGTTTAATGAGAAGGAGATTTTTAGTTTCCGCCGTATTACGCTGGCTCCACTGGTGGTCCTCGCAGGCTTTATTTTTGAAATATGGGCCATCATGAAAAAACCCAGGTCCACAGGAGATAAAAACCAATGACCTGGATTGAAGCCCTTCTCCTTGGCATTGTCCAGGGGCTTACGGAATTTCTGCCAGTTAGCAGCAGCGGACACCTGGAGATTGGAAAGGTTCTGCTGAATGTGGAAGTAAAAGAAGATATTACTTTCACTGTCCTGGTTCACTTTGCCACCGTACTGAGCACCATCACTGTTTTCTTCAGGGAGATCAAGGATCTTGCCCGCGGCCTGTTTGCGTTCCGTTGGAATACCGAGACCAAATATGTGACAAAAATATTGCTTTCGATGGTTCCGGTCCTTGTGGTTGGAATCCTGTTCCGGGAAGAGGTAGAATCACTTTTTTCAGGGAACCTGATCCTCGTGGGAGGTGCTTTGCTGTTTACTGCGGCTTTGCTTGTCTCCACCCAGTTGGTTAAAGCAGGCACAAAAAATATTCCTTTCCTGGATGCACTCATCATGGGCGTTGCGCAGGCCGTGGCTGTCATTCCGGGAATTTCACGTTCCGGGGCAACCATCTCCACCGGACTTTTGCTCAAAAACGGCCGGAGCGACGTGGCCAGGTTTTCATTCCTGATGGTTCTGCTTCCCATCATTGGGGCTGGCCTGCTGGATATCATTTCACTTTCCACCTCAGCCGGTGAACCTTCCATCCAGGCAGGTGCGCTTGTGGCTGGATTCCTGGCAGCGTATGTGGCGGGTGTACTGGCCTGCAGCTGGATGATCCGGCTGGTGAAGAAAGGAAATCTTTACTGGTTTGCACTATACTGCGCACTGATAGGTATTATTTCAATAGTATTTGCCTGATTGAATGGAAGCCCCCAATCCTGAAACCTTCCTGGAAGGAACAGTGCTGTACATGGATAAACCACTTACCTGGACTTCATTTGATCTGGTCAACAAGGTTAGGAAGTCTTTGAAATACCGCCTGGGCATTCCAAAGATCAAGGTTGGACATGCAGGAACCCTCGACCCACTGGCCACCGGACTGGTCATTATCTGTACCGGTAAAGCCACCAAACAAATCAGCCGGTTCCAGGACCTGGACAAGGCTTATGAAGCCCGGATCCGGCTGGGTGCCACCACACCTTCCCTTGACCTGGAAACTGAACCTGATCAAACCTTTCCCTGGGAACATATCACACGGGAAATGGCAGAACAGGCCTTAGAGAAATTTACCGGTGAACAGGAGCAGATGCCCCCACTTTATTCAGCTAAAAGAGTGGATGGAAAACGGGCATACAAAATGGCCAGGAAGGGAAAGGAAATTACACTGCGGATGCAGCAAATCACCATACACAAAATGGATCTTCTTTCATTCGATCCTCCTGACCTCACCATCCTTGTTGAATGCGGTAAAGGAACATACATCAGGTCCCTCGCCCGCGACCTTGGGAAAGAATTGGGTTCAGGTGGTTATCTGACCGGCTTGAGAAGGACCCGAATCGGTCCTTATCAGGTCTCTGATGCCATTTCCCCCGAGGACTTTTTAAAAAATTTAGAACTTTTGTAACAAATTTGCGTTTCCTACGTATAACGAGGCTCCCATTAATACTAGATTCCTGAATATGAAATTATCCCAATACAAATTCGAACTACCCCCCGCATTGGTTGCTAAATTTCCTGCAAAAAACCGCGATGAATCCAGACTGATGGTTCTGTACCGCGATTCCCAAAAGATTGAGCATAAAACCTTCAAAGATATTATCGACTACTTTGAGGACCAGGATGTAATGATCTTCAACGATACAAAAGTATTCCCCGCCAGGCTATACGGCAACAAAGAAAAAACCGGAGCTGAGATCGAAGTATTCCTTTTAAGGGAATTGAACAGGGAACAAAGGCTCTGGGATGTATTGGTAGACCCTGCCAGAAAAATCAGGATCGGTAACAAACTCTACTTTGGTGATGATGATGTGCTGGTTGCCGAAGTCATTGACAATACCACTTCCCGCGGCCGGACACTCAGATTTCTTTACGACGGGGATTATGACGATTTCAAGAAGACGCTTTTCGAACTGGGTGAAACTCCATTGCCCAAGTTCATTGAGAGAAAGGTAGAACCGGAAGACAAGGAGCGCTACCAGACTGTCTATGCAAAGCATGAAGGTGCTGTGGCAGCTCCGACCGCAGGCATGCACTTCAGCCGGGAATTGCTGAAGCGTCTTGAGATCAAAGGAATTGAATTTGCCTATATCACCCTGCATGTGGGATTGGGGAATTTCCGCACAGTTGATGTGGAGGACCTGACCAAACATAAAATGGATTCAGAACGCATCAGGATCTCAGGAGAGGCTGTGAATCTGGTCAATGCTGCAAGGGAGAAGCGACGGAATGTGTGCGCCGTGGGAACCACGGTCATGCGAACTCTCGAAAGTTCCGTCTCAACTGATGGGTATCTGAAAGAATTTGATGGCTGGACCAATAAATTCATCTTCCCGCCTTACGAGTTCAGCGTTTCAAACAGGATGGTCTCCAATTTTCATCTTCCTTACTCCACATTGCTGATGATGGTTTCTGCATTTGCAGGCTACAACTTCCTGATGGATGCATACCAGGTAGCCATCAAGGAGGGATATAAATTCGGAACCTATGGTGATGCCATGCTGATCATGTAACCAAGCTTTCATGCCCTTCATTAACTCCATTATTTCCTGGGTAAATGTGAAAAGGCTTCACCAGGTTGAGCTGTTCAGGAAATATCCGTATGACGTTCAACAGGAGGTATTTGCAAAACTGATTGATCAGGCATTAAAAACAACCTGGGGAGTTCAGTATGGCTACGAATCCATTGACTCCATCAGGGATTTCCAGCAACGGGTACCCATCAGCACATACGATGATCTCAAACCTTATATCAACCGGTTGAGGGAAGGTGAGCAGAACTTGCTCTGGCCTTCCGAAATTAAATGGTTTGCCAGATCCTCAGGGACCACCTCCGATAAAAGCAAGTTCATCCCGGTAAGCAACGAGTCACTGGAGGAATGTCATTTCAGAGGAGGGAAAGATGTCATTGCATTTTACACCAGGGAACGTCCCGACAATGCCATCCTGAAAGGCAAAGGACTGACTCTGGGAGGAAGTGTGGAGGTGAATAAGTTCAGCAACGAATCCTATTTCGGAGATCTTTCGGCCGTCATCATTGAAAACCTTCCATTCTGGGCGCAGTTTATCAGAACCCCTGCAGCCGAAATTGCGCTCATCCCGGACTTTGAGGAGAAAATAGAAAAAATTGTCAGGCATACGGTCAACGAGAATGTAACCAATATTGCAGGAGTGCCATCCTGGAACCTGGTTCTGCTTAGAGCTATCCTTGACTACACGGGGAAAAACAATATTCTTGAAGTATGGCCCAACCTGGAGCTTTTCACCCATGGCGGAATCAGTTTTACACCATACAGAGAGCAATACCGGAAGCTGATCCCTTCGGATGAAATGAATTACCTGGAGACATACAATGCTTCAGAGGGCTTCTTCGCGATCCAGGATGAGTTGGACAGGGATGACCTGCTCCTGATGCTTGACCTGGGTATTTTTTATGAGTTTATCCCCCTGGACAAACTAGGTAATCCGAATACACCGGTTTACACAGTGAAAGATGTAGAAAAGGGTGTCAACTATGCCATGATTATCTCCACAAACGGAGGTCTTTGGCGTTATCTGATCGGGGATACAGTTGTATTCACTTCGCTTTACCCGCATAAAATCAAGATCTCTGGCAGAACAAAGTATTATATCAATGCATTTGGAGAAGAGGTGATCGAGGACAATGCCGAAAAAGCGCTGATGAAAGCCTGCAGTGAAACAGGTGCCGTCATCCGGGAATATACGGCAGGGCCGATGTTCATGAGTGTTGATAAAAAAGGGGCACACCAGTGGATGATCGAATTCCATTCACAACCAGACAGCCTGGAACGCTTTACCAGGATACTGGATGAAAGCCTGTGCCATCTCAATTCCGATTACGAAGCGAAACGGCAAAAGAACGTTACCCTGGAGGAGCCCCGGGTAATCTCCCTGGAATCGGGAACATTCTATCGCTGGATGCAAAAACGGGGAAAATTGGGCGGTCAGAACAAAATACCGCGGCTGGCCAATGACCGGAAATATTTAGATGAACTCCAGGATATTTTAACCCAATAAAAGTTATTATCTTAGGGTCTGATTGACCACCAAAATCATTGAACATGCATGTAGCTGTTGCCGGAAACATTGGCTCTGGTAAAACCACCCTTACCAGTCTGCTTGCCAAGAATTACAACTGGGAAGCCCATTACGAAGATGTGGATGACAATCCCTATCTCAATGATTTCTACCAGGACATGCAGCGATGGTCGTTTAACCTTCAAATTTATTTTCTAAACAGCCGCTTCAGCCAGATTGTGAAGATCCGGCAATCGGGGAAGAAGATCATCCAGGACCGGACCATCTATGAAGATGCATTTATATTCGCACCCAACCTTCACAGTATGGGATTGATGAGTACCAGGGATTTTGAAAACTACTTTGCCTTGTTCAGCCTGATGAGTTCCCTCATTGAGCCACCCGACCTTCTGATTTACCTCCGGGCCAACATTCCGACGCTGGTGGACCAGATCCAGCAAAGGGGGCGCAAGTACGAGAACAACATCAGGCTCGATTACCTGAAGCATCTCAACGAACGTTACGAAGCGTGGGTAGAGACTTACAGTTTAGGCAAAATGTTGATTGTGGATGTGGATAACATCAACTTCAGGGACAAGCCCGAAGACCTGAGTACCATCATCGATAAGATCAACGCGGAAATTCACGGGTTGTTTTAGAATTAATACTTCGATATGTATAACTCGTTGCTGTTTTTTGCTCCGCAAAAAGAAGGCGGCCTCGTTATACATATCTGCGTATTACCCAAAACAACGTAAATCCGGTTCACAAGAGGAAGGCTTCTTCGTTACATATACCTTACTGATCCGCGACCTTCTCCTCCTGGGGAATAAAGACCACATCAACAATGTTGGGTTTTTTGTAAAATGCTTTCATCACCTTCTTCACATCTTTTGGGGTGAGTCCTTTCAGGATATCCTCATAATTGGCGGGGTCATTAAAATCGATCCCATGAACATAATAGTTATAAAGGGTTTCCATGTAGTAGGCGTTGTGCTCCTTGCTCTCTTCCCGACCTTTCAACATATTCTCAACTGTTTTGGACAGATTCACTTCTGAAGGTCCTTTCCTGGCCAGCTTTTCAAGTTCAACATATACCAGGCTTTTTAAAACAGAAACACGTTCAGGATCACTATCATACCTGATCTGCATGGTGGCCTTCTCAACCGGCCAGTGGCTGAGGGATGTCCGGAGACCCACTCCATAGGTTCCTCCCTCCTCTTCCCGGATGGTCTCATCATAACGCAGAACCAGGATCCCTTCAATCACTTTCATGACGATGCTGTTGTACGGAGAGTAATCCATTTCCTTCTTGATCATGATGTTCACGTTGGCTTTGGGGGTTTCCATGACCATGGGAATGGTCTTTTCCACAATCCCTTCCGGTTCATATACCTTGCGATCCTTCCAGGTTTCCACCCGCTGGATATCTTTGATGGATCCAATGTATGTCTGTGCCAGGATTTTCACCTCATCCTCGGGCATGTTTCCAACGATAACAAATACGAAATCACTGGCATCGGCAAACCGGTCTTTGTAAACCTCCTTCATTTTGTCAAATGCAACTTCGTTCAGATATTCCGTATTCAGTACCCTTGTACGGGGGTGATAGTTGGTGCTGATCAGGCTTAGCGAATCGCCCATGATTTTCTGAGGACTGTTGCTCATGTTCTGAACAAAAGCTAGATACCTGGCAATGATCGCATCCTGGGCCTCCCTGTCAAACCTGGGGTGATTGAATGTAAGATAAACCAGCTGCATCAAAGTCTCCATATCCTTGGGGCTGGCTGATCCGTTTAATCCTTCAGAAAGATCTCCCAGGCTTAGATGCAGTGAAATATTCTTTCCCGTGAGCATCTTCTGCAGACTTGATACATCAAAGTCTCCCACTCCCTGGTAGTCCATCAATGTGGTAAGCATATCCGTGGTGGGAACATAATCATCTTCATACAGGGAGCTTCCCCCTTTGCTGTAGGCACGAATCTGTATCTGGTCCTTTTCATAATCCGCGTAACGGAAAACCACATGCGCTCCATTTTCAAGGGTCCACTCCACTGCATCAAAATCCTTTAACTCTTTCTGTCCGACAATCCTTGCCGGTGAAAGTTCCTCATTGATCAGTGATTCAGCCAGTGCCTCCTCTTTATAAGGCTCAACATCAGCCTGAGCTACCTGGTCAAAAATAGCAAAGGCTTCAGCTTCCGTAAGATGTTGAAATTTTTCACCTTCAGGACCTTCAATGATCAATACCCGGTTTTTATCAGTGATCCACTTGCCCAGGTTATCATTGAAATCCTGGATTGTAATGGTAGGCAGCAATGCCTGTACCAGTGTATACTCAAACTCTGTATCAAGGTATGCCTCATCTTCCAGGAAATGAGCCTGGTATTTCCCAATATACTCCTCATTGCTGATCTTATCCCTCTCTTTATAATACTTCTCCCACTGAGAAAGCTCATTGGCCTTTGCCCTGTCAAGTTCACCCTGTGTAAATCCATATCTTTTGATCCTTTCCAGTTCGGTAAGGATGGCTGTCAATCCCAATGCTTCTTCGTTGGGCTTGGGACTAACATTGACACCCAATACCTCATATCCCCTCACAAAATCCCCATAGAAGATTCCCCCGGAAATAAATGGGGGATTACCCTTTTGCAGCAATTCACTGATACGCATGTCCATCATACTGTTAAAGAGTGACTCAATATAATTCTCTCTAAGATCCAGCAGGGTGGTGGGACCGGTATCTGGTTTCCGATGCCTGATGTATAAAGTAATATCACTCTGGGTAGCCTCCTTATCGCTGATAAAACCAAACACGGGATCTTCATGATCGGGAACCTCAAAAAAGGGCCTTTCAGGTGCATTTTTTACCGGAGGTATTTCCGAAAAGAGTGCAATAACCTTGTTTTCCATTTCAAGGGCATCAAAATCCCCCACAATGGCAATTGCCTGCAAATCGGTTCTGTACCATTTAAAATAAAAATCCCTGATGGCCTGGTAATCAGAATGCTGTATCACATCCAGGTCTCCTATGATGTTCCTTTCAGCGTATTTGGAGCCTGGAAGCAGGTACGGAAGAGAGGCGGTAAACATTCTGAATCCGGCATCCCTTCTGGTTCTCCACTCTTCGGTAATTACCCCCCTTTCAGAATCAATTTCTTTCTCGGTCAGCAACAAATAATTGGACCAGTCATGCAGAATCATTAAACTGCTATCAATGATATCCGGCCTCAATACAGGAACGTCGGAGAGGTTATATACTGTTTCATTGAAGCTGGTATAGGCATTGATGTTCTCTCCAAATGCCACCCCATGCCTTTCAAGAAAATCGATGATCCCCTTCTCGGGGAAATGCTCGGTCCCGTTAAAAGCCATGTGTTCAAGGAAGTGGGCAAGTCCATTCTGATGATCTTCCTCCAGAAGGGCTCCCACATTCTGGATAATATAGAAGGAAGCCCGCTCTTTGGGTTCCTTATTGGCCTTAATGTAATAGGTCATGCCGTTCTCCAATACACCGTGACGAACACTCTCATCCAGGGGAAGCGGGGCAGTTGGATCCATCTGGCCAAAAGAGATCTGGCTGATGGAAGCCAGCAGAATTATTGAAATATAAAATTGAATGCGTTTCATGATGATACTTTAAATTTTTAATTGGAAGCCTGAAATTACTGATTAATAACAATCAAATAACGAATTTGATCATGAAACTAGGATGCTTTCATTATAAAATCGTTCAGTTTCACCCCAATATGACGGGCAATAACAGGGCACTTGGCCCTGAGCAGGAAGAATACCTGGCGTTCAGTTCCGGAAAGGCCTTCATAATTTCCCTGACCCTTGCTGATGACAAGATCGGCCTGACTAAATCTATGGAGAAACTCTTTGTTGCAGAACCTCAGTATTGTCCCCGGGGCGGAGGATCCGGAAGAAATGATTTCAGCCACCTGATCAATTCCCGATTGAATGGCATCCTCAACGGTGGCATCATTGATCACCGGCCCCTCCCTGACTACGTAAGTTACAGGCTTTCTTATGGTTTCGATCAGGAGTTTATCAAATACGGTTTCTCCTGCATTGTCTCCAATGAAAAGCACTGAAGAGGAATTCTCCAGCTGTTCCCTGAAGGTGTCGTAGTGAAAAATTGCAAATTCCATGTTCTCAATCTTTGCGATCTCCTCCATAAGGTCGTATTTCCTGCTTATTCCGAAATCGAGCACATTCCCGATGGTAGCAAGTTTGATGGCAGTTAAAATCGGATCGTCAGAATTGGCTACCATTTTTTCCAGGAAGGGATAGATGGACAGGACCTGCAGGATGCTCTCTTTTTTCATGACTTGATAAGGATCCTTCACCCCGGTGACCTCCCTGACCGTCCTGTAAATATAATCTCCCATTTCAGGAGGGGTATATGTCAGGGGAATCTCCCTGAAGCGTTCACCCACCCGGTCGAGGATCTCTTTTATGGTCCTTTCATCATTGGTGACCATCCGGCTGGCCCGTAAAGCCTGTTCTACGAAACAGGGAAAACACTCGAAATTCGTCTTCATGACATCAAAGATATCACAACCCTTTTACCTTTTACTTAAAAAGGGGAAGGCGATGATCACCTTCCCCTTTTTCTGCTCCTCAGGTAGGACTTGAACCTACGACCTACGGATTAACAGTCCGCCGCTCTAACCAACTGAGCTACTGAGGAATTTTCTACAGTTTCAAACCGGTGCCTTAGAAGCGGTGCAAAAATAAACGCTTTTCGTCAATAAAACAATACATTTCACAAAAAACCTTTTTTACGGGGAACCGTATGAGGAGGAAACTATTTGATTAGTTTTATATTTGAGTAAAACTTATTAAAAATGGCAAAAGTACTGGGAATGGGGAATGCACTTGTGGACATCATCACACAGATCGACAATGATGATATACTGGAAGGATTCGGCTTACCCAAAGGCAGCATGACCCTTGTAGATCTGGACACTTCAAATTATATTCATTCTGAAACTGCCGGGCTGCCCAAATCAAAGGCTTCCGGAGGTTCTGCAGCCAACACCATTCACGGTCTGGCCCACCTGGGTATTGAAACCGGTTTTGTGGGCACTGTGGGCAATGATGACATGGGCAAGTTCTTTAAGAAAGACATGCAGATCAACAGCATTCATCCCATTCTGTTCCGGACCATGCATGAAACGGGACGGGCCATCGCCCTGATCTCATCAGATTCGGAGCGGACCTTTGCCACATACCTGGGCGCTGCAGTGGATCTTTCCGTAGACGATATCACACACGATATCTTTGAAGGGTATGATTACTTCTATATTGAAGGTTACCTGGTTCAGGATCATGAAATGATCGAAAAGGCGCTTCGGCTTGCTTCGGGTGCCAACCTGAAAATATGCCTTGATCTGGCCAGTTTTAACGTGGTGGCTGCCAACAGGGATTTCTTCAAAGAGATGATATCCAAATATGTAGATATCGTTTTTGCCAATGAAGAGGAGATCAAGGCCCTGAGCGGCAAATCACCTGAAGCCGGGGCTGCGGATATAAAGGATATGGTTGAACTGGCAGTAATCAAAATGGGAGCCGAAGGGTCATTTTGCTTTTCGGGAGGAGAGATGATCAGAATTGGAGTCCGGCCTTCCAATCCCGTAGATACAACCGGGGCCGGAGATCTTTATGCAGCAGGGTTCATCTATGGACTCATACTTGGCCACTCCCCTGAAACCTGCGGAAAAATGGGGGCGATCCTGTCCGGCAGGGTTATCGAAATAATCGGGGCAAAAATGGATGAATCCACCTGGGAGACCCTCCGCAGGGAGCTCAATTCCCTGGACGATTAATCCGACCTGAAACTGATCAGGTACCCCGCGAATTTTCTCATATTGATCACCCGGTTGTGGTCAAGGATCAGGTACTGGCCTTTGATTCCATGGAGCACTCCGCTGACGAGGGGATCTGCATCAAAATTGAGGCTTTTTATTTTTTCAGGGTAGTTTTCCACGGGATAGGTCAGTTCAATAATTTCTGCATCCCGAGTCAGGAATTGTCTCAACTGGTCAGGAACAAGCTTACCAATCCTGTTTTTCTCTTCTGCCAGATCTACCCCCTCCGGTCCGGTTCCGCTCAGCATTTTCCGCCAGTTGGTTTTATCAGCCATATGCACTTTCATGGCCACTTCGATCAGGCCTGCGGTATAACGGTTTGGCGTCCTGGCCAGTTCAATGGCTCGTACAGCACCCTGGTCAATCCACCTCGTGGGAACCTGGCTAAGGCGCGTAACGCCTATTTTTAAATCACTGGTCAGGGAAAGGTAAACCACATGCTCACTCAGACAATGCCTGCTCGCATACTCCATGTCGCGGGCTATTCCCTCGTGGGCTCTGCACAATTCCGGTCTCAGAACGCACTCTTCAGTTTCCGGGGCCGTGGTAAAACAGGGATAACAATAGCCCTGGGCGAATGATTTTAACGTTTTTTTTCCGCAGCGTATGCAATTGATTTTTCCCTGATATTCCATAAAAATATGTCGTCCCAAAAGTGGATTCATCTCCACTTTCTCCTCTCCCAGAGGTAGTTGATATTGGATCACCTTCCCAAAAGATGACTCCATTTTTCTGATGTTTCCGACCTGTTTCATGGGTTCAAAGTTAAGAAACTCAAACTTTTTTCAATATTTTTACTACTATGTATTGCATGGTATTGTTTTATTTCTATATCTTTGTTATAGAATATAGCATGAAATACATAGTATTATATATATTGACTTTTTTCTGGATCACAACTTCAGAAACGGCTGCCCAGAAACCAGTCATTAATCTGCTGCCATCCACCCATAAGCAACATCATCCTGAGGCTGTGATTGACACATGTTTAACCAGTGATTCCCTGGATGTTGTTGTGGCATCCCACCCGTCGAAAACCTATGGTGAAAGCATGCACCAGTACAATGTACCGGTCCGTGATTTCCTTTTTCCGAACAGGCCAGGGATGTTTCCTCTGATTTTTAAAAGTATATTTCCAATAAGATTTCTAATTTACAATACCGCATTAAATAGATGACCTATGAATATTGAGAACGCAAAAGCACAGATGCGGAAGGGTATACTGGAGTATTGCACGCTATCCATCCTGAAGAACCGGGATCTGTATACTTCTGACATTATCCAAGCGCTGAAAGAAAACGACCTGATTGTGGTCGAAGGAACGCTTTATCCTCTGCTGACAAGGCAAAAAAATGCCGGCCTGCTACAATACAGATGGGAAGAGAGCTCTCAGGGTCCGCCCCGTAAGTATTATGCCCTTACCGAAATAGGGAAAGCCTATCTGAAGGAGCTTGATGCCTCATGGGCAGCCCTGATTAATTCAGTACAATCCATCAAGAACTACAAATAAAGCCAGATTACCATGAAGAAAGCGATTAAAATTAATCTACACGGTATTATCTTCCATATTGATGATGATGCCTATGAAAAACTGAAATCCTATCTGGATACCATTGGCACCTATTTCTCCAACAAACAGGAGAGTGAGGAAATCATCAAGGATATTGAATCGAGGATTGCCGAACTGTTCCAGGAGAGAATTACTGCCGAAAGCCAGGTAATCACCCTGAAAATTGTCAATGAGGTAATCGATATCATGGGAAATCCTGAAGATATTGCAGACTCGGGTGAAGGGGAAAAAGAGTCCAGGTCGTTTCACGAATCCTATACCTCGAGCAAACGGCTTTACCGGGATCCGGAGAATTCGGTCATTGGCGGAGTTTGTGGCGGACTCGCTGCCTACTTCGGAGTGGATCCGGTGATTTTCAGGCTTCTTTTTGTGATTTTCTTCTTTGCCGGAGGAGCATCCATCCTGGTCTATGTGATCCTCTGGATCGTTCTTCCCAAGGCAGAAACTGCAGCGCAAAAGCTTGAGATGAGGGGAGAGAAGGTCAATGTGTCGAACCTGGAAAAAAAAATTCGTGAAGAGTACGATAACGTCAAGGAAAACGTCAAGGAAAATGTATCCAAGGCAACAAGCTCGGAGACTTACAAAAAAGCACAGAGCGGGGTATCTGATTTTTTTGAGGTTTTGGGAAAAATTCTTCTGGTGTTCATTAAGGTAATATTGATCATCATAGGTACCAGCCTGGTTATTGCCGGTATCGGGGTTCTGATCGGACTAATCACCCTTCCTATTGTTGGAATACACATGTTTCCGTTCAACTCTCATCATTTTTCCCTGGGTGATCTGCTTATTCCCTTCACCGATCCGGTATCGGTTACTCTGCTTACCATAACCCTCGTCATGCTGATCCTGATTCCTATTTCCGCCATGATTTACGGGCTTGTGAGGGTCATATTCAACATCAGGACCAAAAACCGGGGACTGGGAATCGGGGCCCTGATCCTGTGGCTGGTGTGTCTCTTTTCAATTATCGGTATTGTAGCTTTTGAGAGCAGCAATTTTTCGGATTCGGGGCGCAAGAGCCTCTCCCAGAACCTGGATATACTTTCAGATACACTTTACATCATGATGAATGCGGACCAGGAAGAGCTGATGGAAGATGAATCCATTCTGGACCTGGATGAAAGATTGTTCCTCATGGAAGATGCAGATGCATTCTACGGAAAGGTTGAAATTGATATTGAGAGGGCCGAGGGGACCAGGTTCACACTGGACATTGATAAAGAATCGAAAGGAAGGACCTGGGACCATGCCAAAGAAAACGCCGCAAACATCGATTACAGCTTCCGCACCAGGGGCAACAAGCTGATCCTGGACCCATACTACTCGGTAAAACTGGAACACAAATGGAGATTTCCCCGGGTGGATGCCGTCGTGGGGGTCCCCGAAGGGAAAGTGGTTGTGCTAGATCGTGAAACCAGGGACTATCTGGATGGAATTCGAAATGTGGATCACCTGTCAGACTGGAATATGGCTGGAAAAACCTGGGAAATGACCGGGGAAGGACTGGAATTAGTTGCAGAATAATTTGATTATTTAGTATATTTGCACCCGGTTTTCGTAACCCCGATTGACCCGTGGTGTAATTGGCAACACGTCTGATTTTGGTTCAGAAGAGTCCAGGTTCGAGCCCTGGCGGGTCAACAACTTAAAAATAAACGCCTTGTCATGAAAATGGCAGGGCGTTTTCTCTTGAAACGGTCCTGAAGCATGGCCCCGGGATCGGTCATTCCCTTGTCAAAGGTTATCGCGAATGGTTCTCAATTTTCTACAGATGTAACATAATATGACCTGACCTCGTTAATGCTTTGGACAACCCTTAAAGAAAACCGTATGAAAACCCTTAACTTTATTGCAAGCGCCCTTATTCTCAGTATCCTCTTTTACTCTTGTGATAAGAATGAGTTTGCTCCTGAAATTTCAGACCAGGTTTTTACGGTGTCTGAAAGCAGTCCAGCAGGAACCCAGGTCGGAACAGTTATTGCCTCAGATGGTGATGTTGGACAAACCCTGTCCTATGAAATAGTCGATGGAAATGATGGCAATGTATTTGAAATACACTCCTCAACCGGTATGCTTTCCATTAAAGATCAGACAAATCTGGACTATGAGACCACTTTTCAGTATATTCTGAATGTGGTGGTATCAGACAACCACAAAAATGAACCTCTGGAATCTTCGGCAGACATCCTGATCGAGATCACAGATGCCAATGAGTTTGCCCCTTCGATTCCACCGGAAATCGAAACCCAGGTATATACAGTGATGGAGAATAGTCCGGCTGGCACTATACTGGGAACCATAGAGGCCACAGACGATGATAATAGCCAAACCATCACCTACAGTATTAAAAGTGGGAATGAGGAAGAAATCTTCACCATTGACCCACAGAGCGGAACCATATCCGTTGACAATCCTGCCAAGCTCGACTATGAATTTGCAACCCAATTTACCCTAATAATAGCAGCGAGGGATGACCATCCCAATAATCCCAAAGAGTCGACAGCTTCCATACAGGTAGAGGTCCTGGATGAGAACGAATTCGCACCGATGATCGAACCTCAGGTGTTTGCTTTGGATGAAAACCCTACAAAGGGACAAGTAATTGGCCAGATCATTGCAACTGACCAGGACACACATCAAAGCTTGACTTACAGCATTACCGGTGGGAATGAAGCCAACTACATCCAGATTGATTCACAAACCGGTTCTCTTTCTGTGGCAAATCCTGCTGGATTTGATTATGAGAATCTCCAGCAGCTTAGCATTCATATTGAGGTTGAAGATGACCATATAAACTCTAAAAACTACTCAGCAATCATTACTATAAACATAGATGATGTACTCGAAATAACAGATGGGCTCCTGGCATATTACCCATTCAATGGAAATTCCGATGACGAATCTGGTAATGGCATAATCGGGCAGGTCTTTGGAGCAACGCTAACTACTGACAGGAGTGATATCCCAAATAGCGCATATATGTTTGATGGAGCAAATGATTATATAAGGCTGACCAATGCCGGTTCATTACATTTTGGAGATTCTGATTTCTCCATATCAGTCTGGTTCAAATTTGCATCCATGGAAATCAAACCACAAGAAATATTTTCGGTCTACTACTCGAGTGATGCTGGCCGTGAAATAAGATTCGGTTCGAATGCATCCCGTGATTCGATTCATTTTAAATTGTACGATAAGGGTAGTACTGAAGGTGATCTGATGTACCTGTCCAGGTATGCAGGATGGAACCATATAACTGTTACAAAAAGTTCCAGCGAAGTAAAATTCTATATGAACGGGATACTGATTGAACAAATGCCTGTAACGGCCTCAATCCTGCCTACATTTACTGATGCTCTGATCGGAGCGGTCTCAAAATCAACAACTTCACCTGATTCGTTCTTCGATGGTAAAATCGATGACATCTATATACATGGAAGGGTTCTTGAGGATTGGGAAGTATCAAACCTTTTTCAGATGAAATAAGAGTATTTGCCACCAAATAAATATGAAACCGGGGTTGAGCTGGCGGGTCAACAACCTAAAAATAAACGCCCTGCCATTTTCATGACAAGGCGTTTTTTATGTGGTGTGCCGAAACTTTAATGATTTATTGTACCATTATTCCCAAAATTTGTCTGTTGTTAAATAAACCTTCCAGCTTGGTTCCTGAGTATTTTCATTCTCTTCGGCAGTAATAAAAATTTTAACCGGTTGAAATGAAGTTACTGCCTCAAAAGAAACATTTAGACTATTTGTACTATTTATTCGCCCTATGTTTTCAGTTGTTTCCTGGTCGGTAACCATCCAAACGATATAGGTTTGCATAGCCGGCTCCAGGCTTTCTATTTGAGCCAAATTCTCAATGTGAATTTGGATAACATTATTGTTATTACGGTCCGTTTTGATTTTTACATAACCCTCTGCTGCCGGAGCATTGGATGATTGTAAGAAGGGTATTTTTTCGGCATTACAAGAGAATGGAAGCATGATCATTACTGCTAAAAAACCCAGAAAGATCTTTTTCATCCTTGCATTTGATTTGGTTGTTTTCATGATTTATAGTTATTGTTTAGTGTTTGACTTCTGAAACTGCTTGTTGCATCTGGCAAAACAGCAGTGAAATAAATTTCACCATACAAAGGTCAGCCTATAAATCAAAGAAACCATTACATAGTTCTGTTTACTAGTTACATCATTCACACTTTTTTGAATTAACACAAATGGTTTTGGCAGTTACGGCCCAAATGATCAGGGGAAATGCTGATTCGGGCGGTCCAGGACCCTGGTGCTTTTGATCAGAAACTTGGCGACAATGTAATTGATTACACTCAGCAGGAATCCGGCAGCAAATACAACATTAAAGTTCCGTTCATCCACCACCAGCTCACCCATCACATTGAAAGCGAAAAAGATCAGAAATACGGCAGCAAGGCCGTTTTTTTCCTTTCTGAACACCTTCCGCCATGAAAAAGGCATTTCGGGCTTCATGAAATTCCTGAAAGCCGGGACAAATGCCGGTGCATGCTTGCTCCACTCCAGATAAGGATCACCGAACTTTCTTCGAAGGAACTGTTCTTCTGCAAACATGATCCTTTCATAGTAGAGCCAGTAGGCCAGACAGAAAACAAGGATAAACCACAGATATCCGGTTAACAGGGCAGGTCCAAGCCACATGAAGAAATTACCCACATAAAGGGGGTGCCTGACCACCGAGTAGCTGCCCGTGGTATTCAGGACACTGGCCAGTTGACTTTTTACATTGCCTCCTGAGGTGTTATGAGGGGTATGGCCCACCGTATAGACGCGGATAAAAAGGCCAATAAGGCTGACCAGCAGGCAGGCATATTCATAGTATGTTTCAATGTGTTGATCTCCCAGGAAAAAGGTATCCGGATGGATTTTTCTCCACAAAAAAAGGGCCAATCCGGGCACCAGGATAAGCAGTGGAATGGTTCCCCTGTAGCGAAAAAGCCAATTCCCCTGTTTTTCAAATTCTTCCTGAAGAGCCATGGCATCATTATTTGATAAATCCTACCTCACCTGATCCTCAGATGAAAGAGGCCTCGAATTTAATCAACAATATTCAATAAACTGGAAATATGCATTTGATAAATTCCTGAAGAACCAATGAAATATTGTATTAGTTTTGTGTAAATGGCTTTGTTATGGTGGTAAAAAGAGTGTTTTACATCATTGGTTTTCTGCTTCTGGCATCCACCGCCGGCGCACAGATCAACATATACCTCGGCGGCAATCTTCAGGGCAACTACTCCTGGCTCAGGGCTGATGAACATACTTTTAAACCCGGTTTCGGGGGAGGCTTCAGTTTTGTGTACTGGGAATATGAATACTGGTTCCTGAAGGCCGGACTGGATTATGTATACAAATCTTCTTCTGCCCTTGAGTATCCCGATCAGTATGATGTGGATATTACCGGACCCGATGACAAGATCAACATTGAATATTTTGAACAGGCGCTGGGTATTCCGCTTACCGTTTATTTCAGACCCTACGAGTCGGGAGAAAACGCACTTCTGATTACAGGAACGCTCCAGATGATGTTCACGGTACATCTGAAAGAGAATTCGGATGAATTCGGAGAGGTCGTCCGTAAGGGACCGGAACTCAATTCGAGGGCAAAAACCAACCTGGGCCTCGGAGTGGGTTACCAGAGGCAGCTGGACCGCTACATGTATCTAAATGTCTATCCTTCATTCAACTTTGATATGAGGTCTTACAGGCCTTTCAACTCCATTACCCTCACCGCCGAGCTCATTTTCGGTGTGTATTAACATAATCTGTTCCTTCCTCAGCTCTTTTCTCAACTCCTTTGATTTCCCGGCTACATGCTTATCGAGCGTTTCCCAAAATCCGGGTCCGTGATGACGGTGTACGGTGTGTACCAGCTCATGGAGGATGACGTAATCCGTCAGGTGATCGGGCAGCATGATCAGCCAGCTGTTCAGGTTGATGGAATTTTTCGCAGTACAACTCCCCCACCTTGTCTTCATCCTGCGGATTTTGATCCCGGAGAACCTGAAACCATGCATTTTTGCAAGAGCCTCCACCCGGCCTGGCAGGAAAGCCCTGGCCTCTGCCTGAAGGATCCTCCAGATGGCTCCCTCGACCGTGTCATGCTCGTTTTTCAACCTGATTGGGATGGATGTCCCCCTTACCCGGATCATGTCCCCCGGGGCCAGGGCCGTTAAGGGACCTGCCTTCTCCCTTGCCTCATGAAGCTTACGGCTTATCCATTGTTTTTTTGACCAGACAAAAGCTTCGGCTTTCCTGAAGCTTACGTACCGGGGAATGGTCACCCTTACCTCTCCCTTTGGATTGATCCTGATGGAGAGATTCTTTGCCCGTTTGTGATGGACATATCGTACAAATCCTATCTCCGGATATTGTTTAATATTTTCAGTATTATTCACTTGGATTTAAACGGTTATCTATAACTTTAGCGTTTATTTTAAAAAAACGAATATAATGCGAAAATCCTATTTTCTGGTTTTCCTGTTGTTCGGCTTGGTAGTTCAGGCCTTCGGCCAGCGTGAATGGTCGCTAGAAGACTGCATCAACTATGCGATGGAGAATAATATCCAGATCAAGCAAACGGTACTGAATACCCAATATAACGAAAACCTGCTCAAACAATCCCGGCTGGGGCAGATTCCAAACCTGAATGGCAATGCCAACTACTCCTATTCATGGGGTAGGGCACTGGACCAGACCACATACCAGTTTACAAATGACCAGCAGATCAATTCCATCAGCATGGGGCTGAGTTCCTCTGTAAATCTATTCAATGGCCTTCGTGTCCGGAACACCATAGAGCAGAATAAACTGAACCTGATGGCAAGCTACGAAGATGTGGAAAAGGTCAAAAATGATATTTCACTTAATATTGCGGCGGCATACCTGACCATTCTGTTCAACAAGGAACTGAAAGCTGTCACAGAAAGACAGCTGGAGATTACGGGGCAACAGGTGGATAGAACCAGAAAAATGGTGGATGCAGGGAAACTGGCCGAAGGGAGCTTCCTGGAAATACAGGCCCAACAGGCTTCAGAAGAACTGAACCTGGTCAACGCAGAAAACCAGCTGGCCATTTCACTGCTGAATCTTCAGCAAACCCTGGACCTTCCCATTGATACAGCCTTTAATGTGTTTATCCCTGAACTGGCCAACCCGGATACAGATCCCATTGTAATGAGTGCCACAGAAGTTTTCCGGATCGCAGAGAAAGAAATGCCCGAGATCAGGAGTGCTGAACTGGCAGTGGAGAGTTCCGAGAAAGGATTGAACATTGCCAAGGGTGGACGGTCTCCGAATTTGTACCTGTCAGCAAACTATAATACAGGCTATTCAGATATTCGTCAGCAGGTGGTTGAGTTTGGGTCAAGCCCGCAGATCCCCATTGGTGAGACAACCGGGGGCGAAGCAGTTTATTCATATCCCCAGGAGGTGCCTGTCTATGGAGCTTACCCCTTCTACGAGCAAATGCGCGACAATACTTCGGCAGGAGTAGGACTGGGACTTTCCATTCCCATTTTTAACGGATGGCAGGTAAATACAAGCATTGCCAATGCACGGATCATGCTGGAAAATTCGCAATTGGAATTACAAAGCAAACGCCTGACACTCTACGCATCCATACAACAAGCCTATGCGGATGCCCTGGCAGCACTGAAGAAATTCAAGGCCACCGAACATGCCCTTGTTTCGATGGAAGAGTCCTTTAAATACACCGAGAAGAAGTTCGAGGTGGGACTGGTGAATACGGTGGAATTTAACACTTCCAAGAACCAGCTTTCATCCACTCAGTCGGACCTGCTCCAGGCCAAATACGATTTTATTTTCAGAATCAAAATACTAAACTTCTACAGGGGAGAACCCATTTCACTTTAATATCCCATCATGAAATCAAAAAAATTATTGCTTATTATAGGCATCGTTGCTGTAGTCCTGATCATCGTCCTGGCAGTTGGTAAAAAACAGGGATGGTTCGGAAATGAAGGCTATCTGAAAGTTGCCGTGGAAAAAGGGATAAACAGGGAGATCGTGGAGATCATCACCGCCAATGGAAAGATCCAGCCGGAAACCGAGGTGGCCATTTCCCCTGATGTATCGGGCGAGATTGTGGAACTGGTTGTCAAGGAGGGTGATGAAATTAAAAAAGGTCAATACCTGCTGAAGATTAAACCCGAGGCATATCAGATGGCCCGCAACCGTTCCGAGGCGTCCCTGAACAATTCCAAAGCCAGGCTGAAGCAGGCTGAAGCACAACTTGAACTAGCCACACTTGACTATGACAGGAACAGCCGTTTATACAGTGAAAAAGCAATTTCAGAATCCGAGTTTCAACAGTCCCAGGCCAATTATTCCACGTCGCTGTCGGAAAAAGAGGCTGCCGAATTTATGGTTCAGAGCGCCAAAGCAACCCTGAATGAAGCCGATGAAAGCCTGAGCAAAACCTCCATTTACGCACCCATGGATGGCACCGTTTCAAGTCTCTCGGCGGAACTGGGCGAAAGGGTGGTCGGAACCTCCATGATGTCGGGAACGGAAATCATGCGGATCGCGGACCTTTCCAGGATGGAAGTGGAAGTGGAAGTGAACGAAAATGATATCGTGCGGGTGTCCGACCGGGACACGGCCCTGATTGAGGTCGATGCCTACCCTGATATCCGTTTCAAAGGCGTGGTTTCAGAGATTCCGGTATCTGCCAACACCACCGGCGTAACCACCGATCAGGTCACCAATTTCAGAGTGAAAATCCTGCTGTTGCCCGAATCTTATGCCAACAAGGTTTCCGAATCCAATCCATATCCCCTCAGGCCCGGCATGTCAGCCACCGCAGATATCCAGACCGATCGTAAATCGGGGATCTATTCGATTCCCATACAGTCGGTCACCACCAGGCTTGACACAACCGGGGTCTCTAAGGAGGAGGCCTCCAAACAACAAAGAACCGACGAGATCAGCTCGGATGGAACTGTTACTTCAACCACCGAAACATTGGCGTCCAAGGCCACCAGCGACGAACCCATTGTGGTTGTATTCGTAGTGAAAGATGGCAAAGCCTGGCTGAAGCCGGTAAAAACAGGGATTCAGGACAATAATTACATTGAGATCACCGAAGGGCTGGATCCTGAAGAGGAAGTTGTGATTGCCCCCTATTCAGCCATATCCCGTCAACTGAAGAATGATTTGAACGTGGAAGTGGTTTCCGAAGAAGATCTTCTCAGCGGGGGTAAAAAGAAAAAGGATTAACCGGGAATGACGGAACCCCTGATCCTTCATATTGAGACGGCAACGGATGTCTGCTCTGTCGCACTCTCAGCAGGGGACCAGCTACTAGCCCTGGTGGAAAGCGGAGCTGAAAGATCCCATGCCACGCTGTTGAGCCGGTATGTCAGGGAAACCATGGCACAGGCCGGCAGGCAACTGGGTATGCTGAACGGGATTGCAGTGAGCAAAGGACCCGGTTCCTATACCGGGTTGCGGATCGGCGTTTCCACGGCGAAAGGTTTGGCTTATGCGCTGAAAAAACCGCTTCTCTCATGCGGGACCCTTGAAAACATGGCATATGCTGCCATAGACCACCCTGAAATCCGGGAACTGATCGTGAAGTTCGGTGACAGGCTGTTGCTTTGTTCCATGCTGGATGCCAGGAGAATGGAGGTCTATACGGCATTTTTTTCTCCATGCATATCGATGGTAGGAAAGGTCACTGCCGAAATAATTGACCCTAACAGCTTTCAGGAACTTTTAAAAAACCATCACATTTGCTTTTTCGGGAATGGTGCAACAAAATGTCAGGGGGTCATCACAGATCCAAATGCACATTATATTGAAGGACTAAATCCATCTTCCCGATTCATGATCGCCCCGGTTCTTACCAATTACCTGGAAGGAAAATTTGAAGATGTGGCCTATTTCGAGCCCTTCTACCTGAAGGACTTTGTAGCCACCATCCCCAGGAAAAAAGTACTCTAGTCCGAGGGCATTTGAACAAATTGATATCTTTGCATCAAAATCAAACTATGGCAACAACAGCAGATTTCAGGAACGGATTGTGTCTCGAATTCAACAACGATCTCTTTACCATTGTCCAGTTCCAACATGTGAAACCGGGAAAAGGGCCTGCTTTTGTTAGGACCAAAATGAAGAGTCTCACCACAGGAAAGGTGATTGAAAACACTTTTTCGGCGGGAGTAAAAGTAAACACAGCAAGGGTTGAAAGAAGGCCTTATCAGTATCTCTATACAGATGATATGGGTTTTCATTTCATGCATCTGGAGACTTTCGAGCAAATTTCCATACAATCCACTATGATTGAAAATACCGACCTGATGAAAGAGGGCCAATCCGTTGAAATTGTGGTACATGCTGATACCGAAACCCCTTTGACAGTTGACCTTCCACCCTTCGTGGAACTGGCTATTACTTATACCGAACCGGGAGAGAAAGGCAATACTGCTTCCACCTCGGCCCAAAAACCTGCTGAACTTGAGACCGGGGCAAAGATCATGGTCCCGCTTTTCATTGATACTGGCGAAATGATCAAAGTTGATACCCGTGACCGTTCATATGCGGAGCGGGTGAAGAAATAATTCGTTCACAAAATCGATCAGGCATGGGCAAGTTTTCTGAGAACAGGCTTAAGCTATCTACATTTAAATTGAATGCCCTGCTGGATATTACTCTGGCCATTAATGACAATGTGTCTACCAGTGAATTGATCCGCAGGTATGAGAAGATGCTGACCGATGACCTTGACATTGGAAAAGTGATCGTTCTGAAATTCTCCGATAAATGGGAATGCCTTCTCAATTCGGGTTTTAGCAACAGCTTTTTCAAGAAAGTGGATATGGCCCGCGATCTTCACATATACGAGGAGATCTCTTTCATTACATCCGAACCCCAGCATTTCCCCGAGCTGGTCGATATCGTGATCCCTGTTTCACACAAGGACAAAGCCATCGCCTATGTGCTGATCGGTGACATTGAAGAGGAGGGCGAAGGGGTCAGTCCCATTATCAAACATCTCCGTTTTATACAGACCCTCTCCAACATCATCACCGTGGCCATTGAGAACAAAAGATTGTTCCAGGAGTCCCTCCGTCAGGAAGCCCTTAAAAGAGAGATGGAACTGGCCAGCAGGATGCAGAACATGCTGATCCCCACCAAGGAAAGGCTGCCCGATCATGAATTCATCCGGATGAGAGCTTTTTACCACCCACATTTCGAGGTGGGCGGAGATTACTATGATGTGATACAACTCAGTGAGGAAGAAGTTGGGTTTTGCATTGCTGATGTGTCCGGTAAAGGAATCTCTGCAGCCATCCTTATGTCTAATTTTCAGGCCAACCTTCGGGCACTCTATACTGCCGATCAGTGCCTGACCGACACCCTGACCCGGCTCAATGAAAGTGTTATGAACAGTGCCAAAGGGGAGAAATTCATCACCCTGTTCATCGGCAGGTATCATTACCACACCAGGAAATTAACCTATGTAAACGCCGGCCACAATCCTCCGTTTCTGTATGAACCCAGCTCACAAAAACTGACCCAGCTGGGTTCCGGATGCGTGGGGATGGGAATGCTTGACGAGCTTCCATTTGTAAACGAAGCGGTGATTCAATTGGACAACCCGGCCAAGCTGTTTTGCTATACGGACGGACTGGTGGAGGTGATCCAGGATTCTGGAGTTGAATTTGGTACAGAGGGCCTGGAAAAGGAGCTTTCCAATCCCCTCTCCCTTGAAGAAAATATCAATTCCATCATCGAAAACCAAAAGATCCTTGAAGGTTCCGCTGCCATTTTCGATGATATCTCCATCATTGGTGCAGAGTTTCCGGGAAAGAGCGGATTTATTCAGTGATAAGGATTGTTTTTACAGGGTCACGTCTTCGGGTGTATCCCTGTGGTACACATCCATGGCCACCAGCATGGCGGTAAAACCCCAGAATAACACGGAGATCTTGTCGGTGTCCAGGAAATTATTCATTAATCCGTGAAAATAGTAGGATACCAGACCCACAAGGACAGCCAGTGAGAAAACCCTGATGGTTTTTCTTTTGGAGGTGTAAAAGACCCTGATCCCCGTATAAAAGGTGGTCCCGATCACCATCAAAATGCTTAACAGCCCGAATACCCCTTCTTCCGAAAGGGGTCCGAAGTACTCGCTATGTGCAGTTCCCCTGATTCCAAAATCGGTACTGATCTTGGTCTTCTCGTAAGAGCGCTGGTACCGGCCGTACTCAAACTGGTATGTTCCAGGGCCAAATCCAAAGAATGGTTTGTCCTTCCACATGCGCAGGGCACAGCTCCAGCGGTTTATTCTTTCGAGGTTCGACTGATCCGTGGAGATGTTGGACATGGATTGTACATGTTCGGCAAACTCCCCGGATGATTCTACCCGGTTCTGCTCCATCTCAATCATGACCTGGGAGCGGACAGAGTAGAAGACACCCACCAGGATGGCGATGGAGACCAGCACAATTTCAATGCGGATTTTCAGCTTTATGATAGCCCAGACAACCAAAGAGGCAATGATGCTGAGCCAGGTGGCCCTTGTGTAGGAGACGACAGTGGCAAACAGGATCAAAAGGCCCAGCAAGACCATGAGAAAGCGGGTATTGATATCTTCCCGCTTAATAAATGTGAAAAGGGGAACCAGCATGGGCAGCACCATGGCCAGTGTCGCCCCGTAGGAGGTATGATCCTTGTAAAACGGCCTGCATACACTGTGTGCCATTACCTGGTTATCGAACCCGAATGGTGCATGCTTTACCAGCGTATATATGATAATACCGGTAAAAGCCATGATGAAGATCCAGATATAGTTGTGCATGTTCTTCTCCTTCCGGAAAAGCTGGGTGGCCAGAAGATAGAAACCCGCCACAAACCAGAGCCTGGAAGCAAGCAGTTTAAAGGAGACCAGTGGGTCGGTACTGGTCAGACTGGTGATAAACATCCATGCCAGATAGAAAAAGATAGCCAGGCTCACCGGATGCCTCAGCACCTTCAGGTCGACCCTGTCCCCCCTCAGATATTTCAGTATGTACATGAGAAGCAAGCCGGCCAAAAGCGGCTCCGTTGGGAGATACATATCTATGGACAGCCCGTCGCTGAGCAAACTCAGTGGAATGGAAAGGGGCACAAAGAAAACGATGGCCAGAAGGTATTTGTCCACTGACACGATGGCCAGGACCACAAACAAAAGAAATGCAGGGAGCAGGGGAACATAATAAAATTCCAGCGCCACCATGACCGTATTTAATGCCACGAAAGCAATAAGAATCCCCGCAATGAGGATTTTTAAATTATTCTCCTTGGCCTTTAATATCATTTTTCTTCCATTACGGCCACCCTGGCCTTGATATTATCAATCACAATCAGGATAATCAGGGCAAAAAGCAATGAAGCAAATGTGGAAACAATCACAATCAGGGATTTATTGGGATAGGCCTTTTTCTCGGGGGGAAATGCCTTTTCGACCACGAACTTGTAAGGAAGGTTTTGGTCGGCCTCAAGCCTTGCCTCTTTGTAACGCAAACGATAACTGGCAACCACCCCAATTTCGGTCCTTAAACTATATAATGAAGTCATATAGCTTAGACCGTTTTCAGCAAACATTTTAATCAAATTATCGGTAGGATCTCCCGAGTCATTTATACCGGCCGAAACCTGGTTGTTGATCAGATTAACTGAATCCTCCAGGATCCTTAAATTTTCCTCTGACTCCAGGTATTCTTTTTCAACAAGTTTATATGCATCCCTGGCCCGTGTCTTCTTCATACTGTTAAACACAGTATCAACAAGGTTGGAAATATCATTGGCAATGGAGGCCGCAATGTCCGGGTCTTTGTCCATCACCGAGATTTCAACAGACATATATTCTGTTAGCCTGAAATTGATGTTGGAACGGTACTGCTTATAGAGCTCCGTTTTTGGAAATTTCCCATCTGGGTCAATTTCATAATGCTCCATGAGGTTGTAATCTTTAATAACCCTGGACCGGATGGGCTCGGAATGCAACACCTGGAGTAGTTGTTCGGCCTGTTCTTCTTCACCAAAACCATGGATACTCCCCTTGCCCACATAACTGGGAATCAACAACTCTTTGGCAATGGATGTACTTGAAGTGGGATACATGATAACCGAAGCTTTAAACATCGGTGTAATCATCAATGACACAATAATGGAAGCTACTGCTGCCACAAAACCCACAGAAAGCAGAATAATCCGTTTGTTCCAAATATAGATCAACAGATCAACTGAATTGAAATTGTAACTTTTTTGTTTGTTGTTTTCCATGATTCGTTATGTTAGAAACCTTTTAATCTGATCAAATAATAGTTCTTTTTGCCTTTTTGAACAAGCAAATATTTTCCATTGATAAAATCGCCGGCAGAAATCTCCTGTTCAGGTCCGCTGACCTTCTGTTTGTTGATGCTGATTCCTCCGCCGCTGATCAATCGCCGGGCTTCACCCTTGGAGGAAAAAACGGCCGTCTTTACCGCCAGGATCTCCAAAACATCCCTGTTCAGATCGGCAAAGGAGATCTCAAACTGAGGAACCCCTTCGAATACGGCAAGGAAAACATCCTCCCTGATGGCAGAGAGTGAATCGGTCGTTCCTTTGCCAAACAGAATCCCGGAAGCTTCAACTGCCAATTCATACTCCTCCCTGGAATGGACCATGACTGTGACCTCTTCGGCCAGTTTTTTCTGCATGATCCTTGCCTCAGAAGCTTTCCCGTGCTCAGCAACCAGGGCCTCGATCTCCTGCCGGTCCAACACGGTAAAAATCTTCAGGTACTTTTCTGCATCCTCATCCGATACATTGAGCCAGAACTGGTAGAACTTATAAGGAGAGGTCCGGGCCGGATCCAGCCAAACATTTCCCTCTTCTGTTTTCCCGAATTTTCCCCCGTCGGACTTGGTAATCAGCGGACAGGTCAGAGCAAATGCCTCACCCCCGTCAATACGCCTGATGAGCTCGGTTCCCGTAACAATATTTCCCCACTGGTCGGAGCCCCCCATCTGCAGCTTGCAATTGTATTTCCTGAACAATTCCAGGAAATCGTATCCCTGCACCAGCTGGTAGGTAAACTCGGTGAACGACATGCCCGATTTGCTGTCAGCCCCCAGTCTTTTTTTCACCGAATCCTTGGCAATCATGTAGTTTACCGTCATGTGTTTTCCCACATCACGGATGAAATCAAGGAAGGTGAAGTCCCTCATCCAGTCATAGTTGTTCACCATGACAGCCCTGTTGGGGGCGTCTGTATCAAAATCCAGGAATCTGGAGATCTGTTTTTTCAAAGCCTCCTGGTTCTGTCTCAAAGTCTTTTCATCCAGCAGGTTTCTTTCCTGTGACTTTCCGCTTGGATCGCCAATCATGCCGGTAGCTCCGCCAACCAGGGAAATGGGCCGGTGACCGGCATGTTGAAAATGCTTTAGCATCATCACCCCCACCAGGTGCCCTATATGCAAAGAATCGGCTGTAGGGTCAATCCCCACATAGGCTGACATCATCCCCTCCCCAAGCATCTCCTCGGTTCCCGGCATGATGTCATGAATCATCCCCCTCCACTTCAGTTCTTCTACAAAATTCATCTCAATGGTACACTATGTAAATAATAATTGAGCTGTAACCGGTAGCTCCTTCTTCTTTTTTCCTGGCACATATTCCTGCCAATCCTGCTTTTTCAGGTAAGGAAAAACAGCTGGGGCGAAAGCCGAAAGCGGCCTGTACAGTAGCGATCCTTCAATGCGTTCAGGTTTAATGATCTGCCGTTCCTGGTTCACCTGGTTGACCGGCCAGAGGATCATGCTGATCACAAAAGCGGTAACCAGCACTCCGAATCCCATTCCCAGCAAGCGGTTCACAAAACTCAGTGCCACTGCATTGATCAGCTTTTCTATCAGGAAAGCGGCCAGATGTACCACCATCACAATGGCCACAAAGGCCACCACAAAAGCAATCACATTGATGTGCTGCGGGCTTATGTTGAAAACAGAATCCAACAGAGACGCAAACAGGGGCCTCAGTTTCATTGCTCCCAGAATTCCCAGGATCAGGGCAAGCAACGAGGAGATCATATGGATCAGTCCTTTTTTGAAACCCCTGTAAAGGGCAAAAAGCAGGGGCACAAGAAAAATTATATCAAGGACATTCATTCGGTCTGCGTAAAACGCCACAAATTAACGGAATTCTTTGGAAATTCGACAATGTTTTTCTTTGGGATAGCGCAAAAAAACCTGATCTTTAGTTATTAACGGAGTCCCCGGCACTCTATTGTAACCTTTGCACCATGGAGATCAGAAAATTCAGAACCGCTTACGACCTGGAACTTATACCCGCCTCACATGAGGGGATCACCCTGGGCGACCTGGTATGGGACCCGCTTTTCGGACCTCCCGTATTTTCAAAAAAAGGGATGCCCAACACCATCTTTACAGCGTTCCTGGATGCGGACTTGATCACCAAAAATGAGTGGACAGCCATGCGGGAGGAGGTTCGTCAGACCCCTTTCATGGAGGCCCAGCTGGCATCAAGAACAGTGAATGTGGATGTGGAATATGTGCACGAACTGGAGCACCCGAAGATTGGAAAGATTAAAGGTGAGTTTCTGACCGAGAAAGTGAGTAAATTTACTTTTGGGAACCTGCTGGTACGCGAAATGGATGACCTGGTCCGGGTCCGGATCGACCATCATCTGGAACAGATGAAGGCCAGCAGATGGGATGAATACGATGGCAGCATCCGAAGGGTTTTCTTGATCACCGAACTCTATTATGGGACCATTAAACTGGTTCTGGAAAAGCAATACAGTAGCGAACTGGAAGCCATGCTTCAGGGTACAGACCTGGTTGCTGCCTCAAAATCGGAGGGATCACATGCGGCAGAGTATGAGTTTTCCCATGACAACGTACCCTTTGCCATGCGCATTGAACGGATCCGGACCTTTAATGGTTAGTGTGCCCGGGAATAGGAAAAAATGACCTACATTTTTCCCTGGGAATCCATGCCGGATGGGCGTTTGGTTTTAAGGAATAAGGTATTCCAGTACCTCAATAAGTCGATTCACCCTTATAAACCCTTTTAAAATGGGATCTTGGCTGACCTCCTCATGGGCCCAGGTGGTATGAAAAGGAACATGGATGGCTTTAGCACCCAGGTTCAGAGGGGGTAAGATGTCCGATTTCATAGAATTACCGATCATCAGGAACTGGCACGGATTAATATCAAGATGGTGCAGCAACTGGATGTAGTTCTGCTCTTTTTTATCACTCATGACTTCGATGTGATGAAAGTAAGAAGAAACACTGGAGCGTTTCATTTTTCCTTCCTGGTCGAGCAAGTCACCCTTTGTGGCCACGATCAGGCGGTAATGTGGCGCCAGTTGCCCAAGCACCTCCTTCACATCCTCCAACAGTTCAATGGGTCTCTGTAGCATCTCCTTCCCGATTCCGATAATTCCTGCAATGGTTGTTGCATCAACTTTCCCGCCGGTCAATTGAATGGCGCACTCCACCAGGGATAGCATGAACGCTTTAATCCCGTAGCCGTATAAGGTCAGGTTGGAAATTTCTGTACGGTACAACGCTCCTGCAATATCTCCCTCTGCCCCTTGGACTGACATTAGCTCTACAAACTGTTCCTCCGCCTCACTGTAATAGGATTCATTGACCCAAAGGGTGTCATCCGCGTCAAAACCTATTACCTTTATTTCATCCATCAATTTCATTTTTCCTTTTTTTGCCTCTTGTCATCTTATAAAGGGCCCGTTGACCAATCCAAGGTCCCTCGGAAAAATATCCTCTCCCGAAACAGTCATGCTTCTCATCCTTACCATAGGTTCCTTCCGGTCCTCTTCCTCCACGAAAAAGCCAAGTCCACTGAGCCTGCCGCTGATGGCCGATCCTGAATCGATATCAATGGATACAATCTTTCCTGTATGCTCATCTTTCCGGATACACAGGTCGTTTTCCACAAACAGAAATTCATTTCGCCCCTTGGATGAAATAAAACGTCTCATTTTTAGCACCGGTGTATGCCCATGCACCACCAGGTACCCATCCCACAGGTCAGGTGCTCCGTCAAAAAAGGAATCCCTGACCCATAGAAATGAATCTTCAGGAGCAACATGTTTCTCTAAAAGATACCTGTTCAACTCACCGAAATTCCTTATGCCCATGTGATCGGAAATGGGGATGGCGGGAGATATCCCGGCATGGGTGGCAAAGATCTTCAGGCCCCCTTTGAGCTCAATGGTATGACTCATATAAAGGTTCCTGAAAAATTCCATATGCCGTGGATCCATGTCCGACTGAAAATTGAAAAAGCTGTTGAATCCAAAAGAGTGCAGCGTGGCTTCACCTCCGTTGTAATACCACAATTCAATGGGACTGTACCCGTAGCCTATATCAGCCATGGCATTCAGCATCATCATTTCATGATTCCCCATCAGGCAGGCCGCTTCGGTATCAAGGCTCATGATCCGCTCAACCACCTCCCTGGAATGAGGACCCCTGTCAATATAATCCCCCAGAAAAACGATCAACTCCGGAGAGAAACGGAGGATCTGATCAAGCAGCTGATCGAGCAGCCCGATTTCTCCGTGAATATCACCTATGATCCAGTAGTTTTTCATGATCTCCAATCCCCCCACAATGACATCCGGAAAGAATGCTTAAAATAAGGAAAAATTCTATTTTTGATCCATGGCAATTTCTAAAAAACAAAGGTTTGGACTGATCACCTTGATTGTACTGCTCATCCTGGCCATTCTTGTGACCACAGAACCCTGGAAAGGCTCTTCTCCGAAAATTGAAACTGCAATGCTTGATGTTGCTCCCGTGAATATCAGGCTTCACTGGGACAGGCTTGACACCGGCTACCCCGTTTCCCATCTTCCCGATTCTGTACACTCCTATACCGGTTTTGACCTGGCCTACAACGAGACCTATGAACAGGCCTCATGGGTGGTTTATGTGCTGACCCGAGAAGAAGTGGAAAAGGGATATCGGGACCGGACCGATAATTTCAGGGCTGACGCCTCCATTATCTCAGGCTCAGCTGAACTGGATGATTACCGCGGGTCGGGTTATGACCGTGGTCACCTGGCTCCTGCCGCGGATATGAAATGGAGCAGCAAGGCCATGAGCGAATCATTCTTTCTCTCCAACATGAGTCCGCAAAACCCATCCTTCAACAGGGGAATCTGGAAAAAACTGGAAGACCAGGTCAGGGAATGGGCTGTGGAAAAGGATAGCATATATGTGGTGACCGGTCCGGTCCTCTCCACTGTGGAACACTCCATTGGTGAAAGCCGGGTGGGAGTGCCTGAATACTATTTCAAAGTGTTGGCCGATCTCTCGCCTCCCGGACATTCTTTTATAGCCTTTCTGCTTCCCAACGAAGGCTCTTCGGAAGAGCTGAACCATTTTGCCATTTCGGTGGATTCACTTGAACTGTTTACAGGATACAACTTTTTTGCTTCTGCTCCGGACCAGGATGTCATTGAATGGCTTGAACGGCACCTTGATCTGAACAGCTGGAATTAATATTGTATCTTATCCCCCGATGCTACAGCGCCGTTTCTATACCGTTCTTTCGGTTCCCGTATTCATCTACCTGTATGCTTATACGGCCGTAATTGTATTCCTGATCCTGATCCTGGCTTATCTGAAATGGAAACGGGGAATCAGGTTTGTGGCAGGATTCTGGGCAAAAACAGTATTCCCGCTCATGGGACAAAGACTTCATATCGAAGGAAAAAAGAACATTGTGAAGGGAGAAAAGTACATCCTTTTGGCCAACCATGCCAGCATGTTTGATATCATCGCCATCATGGCATTTTTTCCGGATGCCACCTGGTTTGGACATGAGCGGCTGCTGCGCATTCCACTTTTTAAACAAATGCTCCTTATGACTGATTATATTCCCATGAAAATGAGCAATGTAACCAATACCAGACATATGATCCTAAACTTGCAGGAAAAGGCCAGATTCAATACCGTAGTCATCTTCCCGGAGGGCACCCGGACCCTGAATGGAAAATTGAATCCCTTTTACCGTGGATTTGTCCATTTGCTCAGGGTCACCGGGAATCAGATTTTGCCGGTCTCCCTGAACGGCTTTTATAAGCTTAAACCAAAAAACAGGTTCTATATTAATTTCGGGTCCAAACTGGGAGTGGTCATTCATCAACCCATTGAAGGAGAATACCTGATTTCGGTCTCAGACCGGGAGATTATAAAACGGATTACCGAAGTGATTGAATCTGCAAACACAGACTTTGATTAGATGAATAAGCAGGAGAAATGGGTGTTTATCCTTAACCCGACCTCCGGGGGAGGATATGGAAAAGCGGTGCTCCCGGAACTGGAGCGACAACTTTCAGCACGTTCGCTGGATGCAAGCGTGGTGATCACCGAAGCACATGGCCATGCCACTAAAATTGCCTTTGAACACCTTGAAAAGGGCTTCACCCATTTCATTGCCGTTGGCGGGGACGGAACCATGAACGAAGTTGCTGAACCCCTTATTGGAAGGACAGATGTTACCATGGGGCTGATTGCCGCAGGAACCGGGAATGATTTCATTCAGATCCTTGGTTTCCCGGATCGTTTTTCAGAAGAGCACTGGGTAACTTTCTTTGAGCAGCACACCATTGAAATGGATGCGGGATTGGTCAATGGCAGGCATTTTCTCAATGGGATGGGGCTGGGTTTTGATGCCCAGGTTGCCGCCGAAAATTATGTGGCCCCCGATGAGCTTGCAAAAGGTTCCGGAAAAGGCAAATACATCTGGCACATCCTGAAAATACTGCTGTTTTACAGGGAAGGCCGGGTAACCATTACATCCAGGGGCAAAAGCCGGGAGACCGATTGTTTTATCAATACCATCGCCAATGGCCGCCGTTTTGCAGGAAGTTTCTTTCTCACTCCTGATGCCATCGCCAACGACGGGCTGCTGGATGTCTGCATGATCAAAAAGCTGAACCTGTTGCAACGACTGAAGATTCTCACCATGGTTCCCAAGGGAACCCATGTTACGGACGCGAAGGTGGATTATTACCAGTCAGAAAAACTGTTGGTGGATTTTGGGAAAAAAGTACCGTACCATGTGGACGGGGAACTCTATTTTGATACTAAATTTGAGGTATCGGTGATCCCGTCGGCCGTGAAAATCATTTACAACCCTTACGGGAATCATTTTTTTAAGAACAGTAAGTGAACCAATGACATCTGCCGACGGTTTCAAATACCTGGCTTTTTATGACCTGGACCACACCATCCTGGTGGATAACAGTGCCACCCACCTGATCAACGAGGCCAGAAAAAGGGGTGTGATGACAGAAAGGCATTTCCGTCATGCCATTTGGCTCTCCATTTTATATAAACTGGGTATCGGCAACTCTTCGAAAATGATTATACGGATGCTCTCCTGGTTGAACGGCCTGAGCGAAAAGCTTGTCATCCAGCTTTGCATCGAGGTATTCAATAGCCAGATCATAAACAAGATACGGCCCGAAATCATAGAGACCCTGGAGGAACACCGGTCACGAAACGGGGCCCTGATCCTGCTCTCCTCGGCTTCTGAACCCATCTGTTTTCCGGTCTCAAAGCACCTTCATTTTGACGATATCATCTGTACACGCCTGGAATCCATTGACGGGATCCTCACAGGTCAGACCCTGGGAAATCTGGTTTACGCCCAGGAGAAGGTTAGCAGGCTTCTTTCTTACTGCAAGTGGCATGGTCAAGACCCAGGGGAGGCTTATTATTACGGAGATTCCCATACCGATCAGCATGTGATGGCCTCAGTGGGTAATCCCATTGCTGTTGATCCCGATAAAAAGTTATGTAAAATCGCCCTTGAGAGGAACTGGCCCATCCTGATCCGCAACCGGGCCTGAAAAGCTGCATGCAACCCGGCTGGATTTCACTTGTCTTTAGACAAAACTGACCACCAAATCCAAGTATGGTGAATAGATTTTTATTCTCAATATTACTGGTGACCACTTTCCTGTCCATGGTCGCCCAGGAACCCATTACCCAATCCATCCGGGGAACAGTCGTGGATGCAGTGACCGGTTTCACACTGGTAGGGGCCAATGTGGTGCTTCTGAATTCTGAACCGGTGGTCGGAACCTCCACCGACCAAAATGGAAATTTCATCCTTGGGCAGGTACCCCTGGGGAGACAGTCCATTGAGGTCAGTTATGTGGGATACATCACAAGGGTGGTACCCAACCTTTTTGTCTCAGGGGGCACGGAGACCCAGGTGCAGGTTCAGATGCAAGAGAATAGCACACAAATGGAAGAGGTTGTGGTTCGTTCAGTAAAAAGAAAAGATAAAGCACAGAATGAAATGGCTGTGGTTAGCTCGAGGACTTTTTCGGTAGAGGAGACAGAACGTTTCGCCGGAAGCCTGGGTGATCCTGCAAAAATGGTGGCCAACTATGCCGGGGTCATGACCCATAATGATTCCCGAAATGACATCATCATCAGGGGTAATTCTCCCATTGGAGTGCTTTGGAGACTGGAGGGGGTAGAGGTCCCCAACCCAAATCATTTCAGTGCCCTGGGAACCACCGGAGGTCCGGTCAGCATGGTCAACAACAATCTTTTGAGGGACTCGGATTTTCTCACCGGGGCTTTCCCTGCCGAATTCGGTAATGCCACAGCCGGGGTTTTCGACCTGAACCTGAGATCAGGAAACACAGGGTCCCATGAGTTTCTGGGACAAATTGGCTTCAATGGTTTTGAACTGGGAGCGGAAGGTCCGCTTTTCAAAGTGGGAGAAACACAAAAAGCATCCTACCTGGCCAACTTCCGGTATTCTACCTACGGCTTAATGAATGACCTGGGGATCAATTTCGGAACCGGTGCAGCAGTACCCGGATATATGGACCTCACCTTCATGGTGGACATCCCGGGCACCAAACTGGGAAGGTGGAAACTTTTCGGACTATGGGGTAACAGCTCCATCGAGATGGGCCGGGAACCGGGTGATACCACCGCCACATCATACAATCCTAGGGGCACAGCCACCGATTTCGGATCCGGACTGGGTATGATAGGCCTTTCCAATACCTATTTTTTCAATCCAAAATCCAGGTTGAAAACTACTTTTTCCTACCAGCAAACCCATTCTTATACAATTCTGGACTCGCTTATTAACAATGCCGAGGCCGTGAAACCCATGTACCGCCAGACCGGGCAGGAGAATAAGCTATCCCTCGCCACCCAATTCAGGCAAAAAGTGAATCCCAGAAATGATTACAGCTTGGGGTTTGTTGCTGATTACTTTTTTGTCCATCATATTGACAGTGCATACCTTTCCGATTATAATAAGTTTATTACCACTGCCGATTTCACAGGAAACATGGGTCTTGCAAGAATATACGGTCAGTGGCATCATGCTTTTGGCAATTCATTGAACGGATATGCAGGGATGCATTTTCAATACTTCAGTCTGAATGGAGAGATCTCATATGAACCACGCTTGTCCATGACCTGGCAACCCGGAGCCAACGGCACCTTCAGTCTGGGATACGGACTGCACAGCCAGCTTCAGCCCAAATCGGTGTATATCGCCCAATCCTACGATGAGGCCACTGATACCTATTCCACAACCAACGGAGACCTGGGATATACCAAAAGCCATCATGTGGTTCTGGGTTACAACCACATGCTGGGTAAATACTTCCGTGTTAAAGCAGAAAGCTATTACCAGTATCTCTTTCACATCCCGGTAAGTGATGCATTTCCAGAATACAGCCTGATTAATGCCGGAGACTTCTTTGGTATTGGAGCGGCAGACAGTATGGAGAACAAAGGGACCGGCTACAACTACGGAATTGAACTTACCGTGGAAAAATTCCTGAACAAGGGTTATTACATATTATTTACTTCTTCGTTATTTGACTCAAAGTATAGAGCTGCCGATGAAATCCTCAGGAATACTGCCTTTAATGGCAACTATGTGTTCAACCTCCTGGGAGGCTATGAAAGAAGGATTGGCAAGAAAACATACCTGACCTTTGATTTGAAGGGTGTTCTGGCTGGTGGCCGGCGATACGTACCCATCGACCTGGAAGCTTCCATTGAAGAGGGTATGGATGTGAGGGACTGGAGCCGGGCTTATGATGAGCGCTATGATGATTATTTCAGGACCGACCTGAGGATCGGGGTGAAACTGAATTCAAGAAATTACAGCATGGAATGGGCCATTGATTTTCAAAACCTGACCGGTTATCAGAGCATTTTTATGGAGGTATTTGATGCCGAAAAAGAGGAGATTTACCAGATCTACCAGCAGGGATTCTACCCCATGGTCCTGTACCGCATCCATTTCTAGGGTAAGCTTCACATCTTCGGAAAGATCAAACCTGCGCCCGGTATATTACCTGCATTTTCATGACGCTTTCGTGGAACTCGGGAAACCGTGTCCAAAGATCTTTATCACAAGCCCTCAAATCATTACACTGGATGCAGGCCTGGTATCCCTTCTCAATGGCACATCTGCGCACAGTGCAATGGGTCAGGATGGGACCTTCCGGTTTGTTCCCCGGTTTGCATTTGAAACAGAAGATCTTATCCGGGTCAAATTTGAGACCCAATCGCTCCTTCAGTCCCCACTGTTCGAAAGCCGCCTTCTTCAACTCAGGATCGTTTTTCTCTGACGCCTCAAGGAATTTGCAGTCATCCGGACAGGAATAACTGCAGTAGCAAAGCGTTGACGGATCGATGGGTTTGTCATCCTGCAATGAGAATGCATTTACCTTTTTACCTGTGAGCAGCAAACATCCTCCCATACAGGCTAACGATGTTTTTGCAAGGAATTCCCGGCGCGGAAGTTTAGGATTCATCATTGTTTGGGTTTGGTTGGTAACCCAAGTTACGGAACCTGTATCTGAAATCATAACTTTTTATTGAAGTTGCATTTCCGGGTGTATTTCCTTATTTTTACTTATTCTAAATTAAAATAACCATGAACAAGGCTCCTGATTCAAGATCAAATGATTCTTTCTTCCATCCGAACAAGTCTGTGGTGAAACAAGCGCGTATCAAGGAGTACGACAAACGCTATGCCGAGTCGATCCGAGACAGAGAAGGCTTCTGGTCCAAGGAAGCTGCCTCACTTTCCTGGTATAAAAAATGGGAGAAAGTACTGGATGATTCTGAAAAACCCTTTTACAAATGGTTTACCGGCGGGAAGACAAACATTGTGGCCAATGCCATTGACCGGCACCTTGATTCAGAGACCAAGAACAAACTGGCCCTGATCTGGGAAGGTGAGCCGGGTGATGTCAGGACCTACTCCTACTTCGCCCTGAACAGGGAGGTTTCAAAATTCTCCAATGTACTGAAGGCCATGGGGGCCCGAAAAGGTGACATTATCACCATCTATCTGCCCCAGATTCCTGAGATCATCATTGCCATGCTTGCCTGTGCCAAAATCGGAGCAGCACACAGCGTGATCTATGGCGGTTTTAGCGTGGAAGCACTGGCTGAGAGAATTGCCGATGCACACAGCCGCATTCTGATTACTGCCGACGGAGGATTCCGCAGGGGCAAGCCTACTGAATTGAAAGCCATCGCGGATGAAGCCATGCGCAGGTCACCTACCATCGATGTATGCATCACTGTAAAGCGAACCGGCAAGGAATGCTATATGGAGAGTGACAGGGATTTCTGGTGGCACGACCTGATGGGAATGCCCATTGCTTCTGCCAAGTGTGAAACGGAAGAGACCGATGCAGAGGATCCCCTTTTTGTGCTCTATACCAGCGGTACAACCGGCAAACCCAAAGGACTGGTCCACACCCATGGAGGCTATTCAGTTTATGCTTCAAGTACATTTAAATATGTTTTTGATATTCAACCCGTTGACAGGTGGTGGTGTGCTGCTGATCCCGGCTGGATTACGGGCCACTCTTACATCGTTTATGGCCCCCTGATCAACGGAGCCACCACCCTCATATACGAAGGTGCTCCCAACCATCCCTACCCCAACCGTTGGTGGCAAATGATCGAGAAATATGGAATCAGCCTTTTCTATACCTCTCCCACAGCCATCCGTGGACTGATGCGCTATGGCGCTTCATGGGCCGACAAGCATGACCTGAGTTCGCTCCGATTGCTGGGATCGGTGGGTGAACCCATTAATCCCGAGGCCTGGAAATGGTATCACGAGGTCATCGGAAAGGGTAATTGCCCCATCATGGACACCTGGTGGCAAACAGAAACAGGGGGGTTCATGATCACCCCGCTTCCCATTACCCCTTTAAAACCAGGATCGGCAACGAAACCATTTTTCGGAAATGAGGTTGCCGTAGTGGATGATAAAGGGAAAGAGGTGGAAACCAATACCGAGGGAACACTTGTGGTTAAAAACCCATGGCCGGGAATGGCCCGGACGATCCTTGGCGATCCTGACCGCTTCATTGAAAAATACTGGAAGAAGTATGAAAAACAGGGCTGGTATCTCACCGGTGATTCGGCCAAAATGGACGAGGACGGGTACATATGGATTATTGGACGGAACGATGATGTGCTGAAGGTAAGCGGATACAGGCTGGGGTCAGCTGAAATCGAGAGCGCACTGGTCAGTCACCCGGCAGTAACGGAGGCTGCTGCCATCGGGCTGCCCGACAACCTGAAAGGGAACATCATCCATGCCACGGTGATCCTGACAGATGGATTTTCGGCCTCCGATGCACTTGCCGATGAATTGAAGAATCATGTGGGCAGTGAGATCGGTCCAATTGCCCGTCCGGCCTTTGTGGTCTTTGCAGATGCACTTCCCAAAACGCGTAGCGGGAAGATCATGAGGCGGGTCATTAAAGCCAGGGCCCTGGGCCAGGAGGAGGGTGATCTGACTACCCTGGAGGAGTAAATTGATTTTTCGGGATGATTTATTTAACTTGGCGCTCCTCACAAGTTATTTTCCATGATGAATATTATTGAATTATCCGGTGTAACCAAAACATTCGGATCGGTCAAAGCAGTGGATGACCTCTCCCTTTCTGTGCCCAAAGGGAGCATTTATGGTTTTATCGGACCCAATGGATCGGGGAAAACCACCACCATTCGCATGATTATGAAGATTACTTATCCGGATGCAGGAACTCTCCGGGTTAACGGTCAGGAAAACCAGGATCAGCGGCTCAGGAATGTGGGATACCTGCCCGAAGACCGGGGCCTTTATAAGAAAATGAAACTGGGCGACCTGTTGTTGTTCCATGGCGAACTCAACCAGGGAACTGATTTGAAAAAAAGAATCAGCTACTGGCTCGACCGCCTGGACCTTGCAGACTACAGGGAGAAAAAAGTGGAGACCCTGAGCAAGGGCATGCGGCAGAAACTGCAATTTATCGCCACGATCCTTCATCAGCCCGAGTTGGTGATTCTTGATGAACCTTTCAGCGGTCTTGACCCGGTAAATGCCGAAATAATGAAGGATGTGATCCTGGACCTTCAGAAAAAGGGGGCTACAATCATCTTCAGTACGCATGATATGGCCATGGCTGAAATGATGTGTGATTACATCTTTATGATCTATAAGGGAAAGAAAGTACTGGATGGCACCCTTTTGGAAATCCAGGACCAGTATGGCAATGATACGCTCCGAATCCAGTCAGAGATGGGAGCCGCAGCCCTTGAAGGAATAGCGGGAATTGAACATGTGAATAATTTTGGAAAGCTGCAGGAGGTTCGCCTGGCCCCGGGGACAGATCCGCAGAAGGTCCTGACCGAACTGCTGCCAAAGACCCGCATCAGCAAATTTGAGATCACCAAACCTTCGCTTAATGATATTTTTATCCGGATTGCATCCCCGGAAAGAAAGGAGGCCAACAATGAATAAAATTATAACCCTGTTCAAACGGGAATACCGCGCAGCTGTTCGCACCAAAGGCTTCATCATCACCCTGGTTATGCTTCCGCTCATGATGGGAGGCGGATTCCTGGCCATGATGATCATGGAAAAAAACCAGGATACAGACGATAAGCAATTCGCCGTCATAGATCATTCCGGATTGATGAAGGAGTATCTGGAGAAGGCCGTTGAAGAGAGAAACCAGAACGATATCTTCCATTCATATACAGGTGATAAGATTGCACCAGCCTACGAAATCGAGTTTGTTGAACCCGACAATGATCATCCCCTGGACCAGCAACTGGCACTGTCCAACCGTGTCAAATCAGCCGAACTGCATGCCTTTATCGAAATTGGGCCCGGCATACTGCATCCTACCGAAGAATCCCCGGCCTATCTCAGGTACTATACCGAACACTCTTTCAATGATGCCCTGAGGTACTGGTTCAGGGATGCTGTCAATAACAATCTCCGAAAGCTCAGGGCACAGGAATTGAATCTGACCCAGGAACAAACCGATGATATGCTGCGGTGGATCGATGTGGAGGGCATGGGGCTTGTATCGGTGGACAAAAAAACCGGGGAACAACAGGAAGCTGAAAAAACCAATGAATTGCAATCCTTCCTGGTGCCCTATGTGATGCTTATTCTCATGTTCCTGCTAACCATGATGAGTGCCATACCCCTTCTCAGTGCGGTCATGGAGGAAAAAAATGAGAAGATCGCTGAGGTGCTGCTGGGGACCATCACTCCATTCCAGTTTATGATGGGCAAAGTATTGGGGGGGATCGGTGTGGCGCTGACCACTGCAAGTATTTACATCCTGGCCGGCATATTCACCCTGACCCAGCTTGGATTTGATTCCCTCATCCCCTACCAGGTGCTGCCCTGGTTCTTTGTTTACCTCATCCTGTTCATCGTCATGGTAGGTACCGGGATGGCGGCGTTGGGAGCCACATGCAATGACAACAAGGATGTGCAGTCGCTGACTTTTCCTGCGATGCTTCCCATCATTATCCCCATGTTCCTGATCGCCCCGGTGATCTCCGATCCCATTGGGCCACTGGCTACTTCCATGTCACTGATCCCGCCCTTCACACCCACCATGATGGTGATCAGGTTGGCTACATCGGTGACCATTCCCATCTGGCAGCCCATAGCCGGACTGCTGGGGGTGATACTGTTCACGCTCTTCAGCGTCTGGGTCGGAGCCAGGATTTTCAGAACTGCCATACTGATCCAGGGACAGAAGCCCACCATCGCCACACTTTTTAAATATGCATTCAAAAAGTAGTGCTCAGCCCAGTACTTAGTGCATTTTACTAAGTACTCGGCACTAAGCACTATGCATCTTGCACTAATTCTGGAACTTAGGATTTTTGTCGGAATTTGGGAAATAATATCCCCGTCTTTTTTCTGTATGCTTTGTAATCCTCTCCAAATTCTTTGATAAGGAGTTGCTCCTCATACCGTGCGATATAAATATAAAAGGCCAGAATCACCAGCCAAAAGATGGCAGAAGCAATGGACAGTGTAATGAGGATGGCTCCCAGGTAAAACAACAGGGCACCGGTGTAGATGGGGTGCCTGACAATTCGAAAAACTCCTGAACTGATGATTTCCGGTTTTTGACGTGCGGTTCCGAATACAGCTTTCATCCCGCCGCGAGCCAGGAACCATCCGCAAAAGAGGACCACTCCTGCGGCAGTAATTCTAATATAGTCCGGAACTGTGTCCCTCAGAAAGGTTGAGTAACGGAAGATAAATGAATCGGTGATCCAAACCACCAGGAAAAGAACCAGCATGACCAGTTGTATGGCATCCCCCCAGCGGTACTCCCCTGTGAGATGTGGATGTCCGGTATGTTTCCTTGTACTCACCATATGAATATCATCTTTTCCCGATTTTCAGGTAATCCTTCAGGTATTTGAACCCATCAGCGTAACTTACCCTGGGATTGTATCCCAGAATTTCTTTGGCATTTGTAATATCAAACCAGTGATTGGTGCACATCTCCCTGATGGCATGGCGGGTCATAAAGGGTTCCGATTTTATCTTGAAGAGATGGTGAAACCATTCGGATGTTCCGGCGGCCAGCGTGGCCAGCCTTTCCGGGATCTTCTTGTGAACAGGCGGATACCCGGCTATCTGAATGATTGAGTTGATGAAATCCCAAACCCTTGCCGGCTCCCCGTTGGTAATGAAAAGTATCTTTCCTGCCGCTTCAGGATTGGATTCCAGACCATAGGCAGCAAGCATCAGTGCATCAACCATATTGTCGATGTAGGTTGTATCAATAAAGTATTCCTGGTCTCCAATCCGCCTTAACTTTCCGGATCCGGCCCTCTTCAGTACTCCGGGAATCAGATGGGAATCATATGGGCCCCAAACCAGGTGCGGGCGCAGAGAGATGGTTTTCAGTTTCTCCGAATTCGCCTCAATGATCAGTCTTTCGGCCATGGCTTTTGTGGAGGCGTAGTGGGAACCATGGTTGGCGGGATATGGATGGGATTCATTAATCCCTTCCAGGTCGCTGCCGTCAAATACCACGCTCGAGGAACTGGTGAATACGATGCGGCCAACACCCTGTTTCCTGCAAGCCTTGATCACATTGAAGGTACCGGTCACATTGGTGGATTCATACTCCTTATAATCCCCCCAGATACCTACCTTGGCTGCCAGGTGAAAAACCAGATCTTTGCCTTTACAGGCTTTTTCCAAAGCTTCCTGGTCCCTGATGTCTGCCTGGATGCTGGAGATCCCCAGTGCCCAATGCAAAGGGTATTCCCTGCGGGAATAACTGGTTATCTTATGGCCTTCTGCGATTAATCGCTTGATCAGGGCCATACCCATAAAACCTCCTCCACCGGTAATCAGGACTTTCATACTTTCGATATAGGCTTATAAAAGTAGCGATAAAATTAATAGGCAAGACTTATTTCGCCTGTAAAGGATATTCTTCAGATCCATCGGCAAATCTGGCAAACCGGCCTTTTTCCGAACCGCCGTGAACCTGTTCATGCCCGGGCCAGGGCCAACCTCCAAACCTGGTTTCCTGATATTCCGCATAGGTCTGTTGTATTTCGGCCCGGGTGTTCATCACAAAGGGCCCGTAAGTGACCACAGGTTCAGCGATGGGCCTTCCCTGCAACAGCAGGAAACGACCTGGAGAGGTACCGTTTTCAATGGTGGAAGGAAGGTGGGCCTCCGTTTCCAGTGCACAATGTGAGAAAAACGACCGTCCATTAATAAGCATGGAATCACCACCGAAGAAATAGAGCGTGCGGTTGATCCCCTCTGATGCCATGGGTAATTCCCATCGGGCGCCCGGTTCCATCTCAAGATACATGATGGCCACCTCATTCTTTGGATCGGAAGCCCAT
>Ga0315535_1000090_pt1 | contig 54548 bp, 40 predicted proteins | sample SalMarSW160220MG_2_FD_203092 | JGI IMG/M metagenome (GOLD analysis project Ga0315535, IMG submission 203092) | Salt marsh sediment microbial communities from the Plum Island Ecosystem LTER, Massachusetts, United States - Salt Marsh Sediment SW1602-20 ... | reverse complement strand
CAGTTCGGTTACGGTCAAGGTGAGTGTCCGGCTGACGGGCCCCTGGTGGCCGCTGGCAGTCAGCACGTAGTCGGTGGTGGCAACCGGGCTTACCTCTATCGAACCGCCGGGAGTCATCGGCTGGCCGTTAATGTCCAACTGGTAAGGATTGCTGACCGACCAAGCCAAAACGGCGCTGTCGCCGGTAACGATCGTGTCAGGCTCCAGAGTATATGAATCGATGGTAACCGCCCGGGCCTCAGGATTGACAACGATCTCCACACTTGCCGAGTCGCTCTGCTCGACCAGGCTGCTTTCGGCCAGTATCTGGTAGGTCGTAGTTGTATCGGGCGATACCTGGCTGCTGCCGTCTACCTCAACCTGCTGGCCGTCGAGCGTGACGCTATCTGCGAAACTGGTCTGCCAGGTGAGTTGAGCCTGGTCGCCGGTCTCTATGGTCCATCGGTCAGGTGTGAAGGAATCGATGTGCGGGCGCGGCGGCGGTGGATCGCTCGGCTGTCCGACCCACAAGTCCGGCCAGCCGTTGAAACCGCCGCCGGCTAAAAGTTGAGCCTCGCCGGCCGTCTTGCCGTCTAGTGCGTAGATGTAAAGATCATATGGCCCGGCGTTGTGATCGTCGTCCGTGGAGTGGGCCGCAAGCGCCCACTTCTCATCGCTGGATATACCGGGATGATAGCACAAGTCCTGATCGGAAAAAGGCGGGATCAGCAACTGATCTTCCTGGCGATTAGGAACATCGGGCGCTTCTCCCCAGCGAATCCCGTGGTCGCGACCGGCTATCAAGCCCCAGTCGCCGCTGGGAACCACGTAGGGCATGCAACCGACGCTGCCGGCCTTGGCCAGCAGATGGAACGCCGGCGGATGAATGCTAACGGCGCCTACGCCGGTGTACTTTTCCTCGCCGCGCGTCCGGGCCGCGAACCAGCTTCCGTCGGGAGCCATGAAACACTCGTTCATGTCGATGATGTAGGCGAAATGCTCACGAGTTGCGAAAACGGCAATTTTCTCCTGCACGGCGCCGTACTCATCGAGGCTGACACGCATTATGCGTGTATGCTGGCTGCCGCCATCCTCGTCCACCTGTGAGTAGTAAAGCTCGCCGCCCGCTCCCCAACTCGGCCAATAGCCGTTGTCGTCGATCTTGATCTCCTCACGCCCATCGCCGATGCCATGGATTGAAACGATGTAAAGCTTCCACATCTTGGTCTGGTGGTAACTTTGGCCGGGCAGCTTGGCCTTGGCATAGGCCACCCACTTGCCGTCGGGGCTTATCTGGCACTCGATGTCCTCGCCCGGAGTCCCGCTGGTTAGCGGCTTGATGTCCGATTTCTCAGGCAGAGTCATGCGATAGATCTTGCGGGTTTCGGGACTGCGCTCCTCGCCCTTGGTCCAGACAAGGTATCCGGTCGGCAGATCCGCCCATGCCGTGACGGCAAAGAATGCCTGGATGGCAATAGTTAGTATCAGCTTAGCTTTCATTTTCCCTCTTGAGTCTTACAAGACCGATGCCAGGCAATAAAAGCAAGGCAAACGGCAAAAAACCGCCAGATGCGGTTTGGGTGCAACCGCAACTACCGCTCACGATTGTATTATCGCCGGCTTGCGATTCCTGATCGCCCGCGGCGTCTGTCGTGCCATCTCCCGCGTCCACCATTGAGTCGCTACCCGCGTCTACCGCCGAGTCATCTCCACTCGCATCCGTAACAGAATCATCGCCTCCGGCGTCTGCAGCCGAATCATCGCCACCCGCGTCTGCAACAGAGTCATCACCCCCCGCGTCTGTAACAGAGTCATCACCTCCAGCGTCGGCGGCCGAGCCGTCGGCGTCGCTGCCGGCGTCCGGTTGTTCTCCGGACGGAATATACAGGCTGGGGGACTGATCCTCACCGGTGTCGAAAGTGACCCGAACCGCCGACTCTTGAGTCTCGCCGATCTGCCACAGCCAGATCTCGCGTGTGCCGTTGGATTTCGGGCCGTCGAAGATCTTCGCTCCGAAAGCCACCCAGTTCCCGTCGTTGGAGACGCGCTGACCGTGGATGTAGAAACTGCTGCAATCACAGGTGTTCTCCACCCCAATAAAATGCCCGGAGTCGCCTACAGACGGGCCGCTCTCGTCGAAATCGGTTTTCAGAACAGGCCGGTTCGATGTTCGGGCGGTTGTCATGATGTAGCTGCCGTCCGGGGCCCAGGCCGGGCTGCAGTCACCGCGCTCCATCATCGAGTTGGAGATGTATGTCTGCGACTGCAGGTCGACGATCTCGGTGGTGTGTTCGGGAGTGGTTCGGAAGGTGAGCAAGAAACGGCCGCCTCGACGCATTTCGGCCGCTTGTTCAACCTGCTGGCCGTTGTAGGGAGAGTCGCGCGAGTCGTAGATCGTACTCGTTTGCCCGGAAGCCAGATCGTATTTCAAAACGCGATAGCCGTCGCCGGCAATGGCAGTGATCGCCGCCCCGTTGCGCGTCCAACTGGGCGTGTTCGCTCCCGGGATTACCAGGTTTGCATTGTTGAAATCGGTATCCATAATGAAGACGCCTTCGGGCATGCGGTCGAACGAAATCCTGGTGCCGTCCGGCGACCAACGCGGGCTGCCCTCGGTCGCGCCGGCAGGTGAAATCAGTTTAGGGCTGGGATCTCCGATGGTCATGTAGAAAATGCGATCTTCATTTACCCACAACAAGCGGGCATCCGGCAGCCTGGACGAAAGCGAGTCGAGAGCGGTTTGCTCCTGGGCACTGGGCGTAATCGGCGCTGCCGCGACGCTTGCGGCGGCCAGGACAACCGATAAGAATGTACATATCGGCCTGTACATGCATACACCCTCGTTTTCACTCCCGTCACGGCTCAACGAGCAGGATCATGAAAATATCATCCTTTGGCGAGACGCCCTGGATCACCTCGAACGGGTACTGGAAAGTACCGATGCCGTTCGCCTCGAAAGCCTCTCCCAGGCCGCTTGCGGGGTGCATGTCGAAATCGGAATACAGGTCGTCGAGAATCTTGTTGTCGATCAGTGAATTCAAGTCGGCCACGGACAGTTTGGGTGTGACGTAGCCGTTCACCAGTTGGTCGAAAACCTCCGATGTGAAATGGGCCGGGTCGATCTTGCCGTAGATCTCCTTGTAGCCGTCTCCGTCCGAGTCGCTGATCCCAGCGCCCAGGTCGACGTAGTTTTCGAAAACAATTTCCAGCCAGATCTCGCCGGAGTGCAGGTACATGTGCTGGATGGTCTGAGGCGGGAGAGTGGCGCTGTCTACACCCCACTTTTGCCCCTTGACCGCGTTGTTGCCGTAGTAGAGGTTCAGGATCTTGCTCGAATCCCAGTCGACCGCCAAATAGACCATCACGGTCGGCAACCACAGGGGAGCGTCGGCTTGTTCCGCCGCCGTTATCGGCGTTTCGGCCAGGCTGTCGACAATAGAGCTGTTGTCGAGCAACTGTTGGCCCTGGTTGGGGGCCAGGTCGGACAAGGCAAAATCAAATCCCGCAGGCGTTGGGTCGAGTGTCGGCAGCGGGTCTGGCGTGATGTGCGGTTCCGAAGACGTGTTCTTGTAGAGTCCGGGGTTGCGGAAGTAAAGCGCCTTTTCGGCCTCGCTGCGGGTGGGGCCGGTCAGATAGCGCACGGCGATCTTGTCAGTCGACCAGTCGAAAGACTTGTTGTAGCTGTCGGCCAGTGCATGGTCGGACGATGCCACGCAGAAATCGCCCTGGTGATCCGCGCACTCGTCAGTGTTGCCCCCGCCGCCACCACAGCCGGAAAGCAACAGACATCCGAGAGCAATCGAAGCGCAAAGCGAACAAATCCTGTTTTGAAGTCGTATCATCTCTTAACCTCCGTCTTTATGGTGTCAGGCCAATAAGTAGTTATGCTGATAGGAATCATTATCGGTCGCCTGGTGAAAAGTTGTCAATCGCCGTTCGAATCTGCGGCTTCGGGTTCGACGGCGAATGATATCTTCTGCCAGCCGCGCATGCCGAAACGGATGTCGCGTTCAACGAACTCCCAGATAACCAGACGTTTGCCGGCCAACATGTCGATCTTGCGGGCCAGTTGCTGGCGAACCAGGGTCGAGGCGCCGCCGTCGTTGACGATCGAGGACAACGGCATCTGCAACTCGAAGGCCAGGTTGGCTATTATTCCGGCCGCCCCGGGCTCGTCAGTCTGGAACACACGCGAGAAGCTGTCTCCCAACACGAGTATCGGCGAGTCTGCGTCAGAATAGAGTTCGCCGGATTCACTGTCTCTGACCTGGTAGCAGCGGATGGTCTCTGAGGGAAACAGGAATTCCTGCAGCGGAATGCGGGTCATGCGCGGGATGTCTCCCTGCCGGCTCACGATGGTTTCGTTTCTTGTGTAGCGTCGCCGATGCTCGAGCTTCTGGTACCAGGCTTCCTGCTTTACCCGCGCGGCAATGGCCGCGGCGACTAGTTTCACGCCCAGTCCGCTGACATGCGTGTCCGTTGCCATGTAGAGAGGCTCATCTGTTGTGTCGGCCTTTTTTCGCTCAGAGGACAGCAGGGTGTGCATATTCAGAAGCTCGACTCCTTTTTTTCGAAGCTCATCCATGAAACGCGTACTGTTCCCATAGACCGGGGTGCCTGGTGCCACCCAACGGCTGAGCTTGTCCGGATAGATGCTGGCCTTGCCTGGCATGATGACCACAAGCAGCTTGACACCGCGCTCATTCATTTGCCCCGCGAAGTCGGCAATGATCTCTACAGGATCACCGCCCTCTCGCGTGTCGGTATTGTCGAAACCCATTGCTGTCCCGGTGGCCTGAACTTTGAGGTACGGTAGATCGCGGAAGTAGGGCTCCGCCAGGTAACGGACGCCTGTCTGGAAAAAGTACCATCCCTCCAGGCCCGGCACTGCCTTGGCTCCCATGTCGCGCAGGGCAAAGTAGCGCAACAGTTGAAAAGGCGGCCGCATATACTCTTCAAAAAATGAATACTCCTCGAGATCGGCCTCGAAGGAACGCAAATGTTCCTCGGTGGGGGTCTCGCTGAAAAGTTCGAGAACCTGCGGGCTGTCGCCGCCGACCATATCGAGAATAGCCTGGGTGACGGGCACCGCGTAGATGATGCCCAGGAACAAAGCGACCAGAACGATTTTCTTGAGATTGGACACGTTGTTCCTCAGAACTGGAAATAGAGAAACGGGTTAAAGGCCTGGGCAAACATGGCCGAGATTGAGACGACGAACAAAACAATCAGCACCGGAACCTTGGCCCATGTCAATTTCTCTGCGAAGTCCCAGGCCTGGGTCTTGAAGCCCGAAAACAGCGCACACACGGCCAGCATGAACAGGCAGTTGAAAGACAACAGCTGGCCGTACAACAACCCGGCAGACGGTGCCTGGGAAATCATGCCGAACATGGATCCAATGTGCCTGAGCGCCTGGCCCATATTGTCGGCCCTGAACGGCACCCATGATATGACTACTAGTATAAAAGTCAGGGCAACCCGTACGGGATGCGGCAGGCCGGCGTAGTAGCTTTTCTTGCCAATCAAGCGCTCGGCGATCAGCAAGGCGCCGTGGTAAGCGCCCCAGACAACGAACTGCCAGTAAGCTCCGTGCCATAGCCCGCCCAGTAACATTACGGTGGCGAGGTTGAAATATGTTCGGCGGGTCCCGCGCCTGTTGCCGCCCAGCGGAAAGTAAAGGTAGTCCCTGAGAAAGGTGGACAGCGAGATGTGCCAGCGGCGCCAGAAGTCCGTGATCGACTCGGATTGGTATGGCGAGTTGAAGTTCCTGGGGAACTCGAATCCCAGCATGCGCCCCAGCCCGATTGCCATGTCCGAGTAGCCCGAGAAGTCGAAGTAGATCTGAAATGTGAAGGCCAGAGCGCCCAGCCAAGCGATAACAGCGCTCGGCCCGTTTGCGGCGAAGGCGGCATCGGCGATCGCGCCTACCGGGTTTGCCAGCAGGATCTTCTTGGCGAAGCCGAGTATGAACAACATTACACCGGATGAAAAAAGATCCAGGGTGTGGCGGCGCTTGTCGAGTTGTTCGGCGATGGTGTTATAACGCACAATCGGTCCGGCGATTAGCTGTGGAAAAAGGGCCACAAAGCAGGAGAAATCAACGAAGCGGCGCACCGGCTTGGCCGTCCCGCGGTAAACGTCGATGGTGTAGCTCATGGTCTGGAAGGTATAGAAGGATATGCCGATCGGCAGCGTTATCCTGAGAATCTCGAATCCCTGCGACCCGAAAAGATGCAGTAAAGCGTTCAAGTTTTCCTGAGTGAACATGGCGTACTTGAATACGCCCAGTAACCCCAGGTTGGTGCACATCGAGACTATCAAGGCCAGCTTGCGGCGCCGCTTGCTGGCGCCTTCTGCGGAGATTACCCGCCCGGCGACATAGTCGACCAGTGTCGAGGTCATCATCAAGGTGACGAACCACGGCTTCCACCAGCCGTAGAACAGGTAACTTGCGAAAGTTAAAAACAGGTTGCGCAGGCCGCGCGGCAACAGGTAGTAGACCAGCAGGCAGGCCGGAAGGAAATAAAAGACGAAAATGTGCGAGGTGAAGACCATTCAGCGGACTTATGCAAAGCCGATCAAGCCGGGTCCGCCTTCAGGCACCAGTAACGGATGCTCTTTCTGTCGGTCGCGAAATAGTCATCTATCACGGCGTCCTTCCAGATCTTTTCAAGGTCGGGATCGAGCAGCAGCTTGTGCAGGTCGCCAATCTTGAAGCGCTTTAGTTTGCCGCCGACGAACTTCTTCATCTTGCCCTTGATCTTGTTGCGCGGCCGGCGCGGCTTGTAGTGGGCCACCAGGATGGTTTTCTTGTCCAGCTTCCCGCCTTGAACTTCGTACTTCATGACGAAGGCATAGTCGTACAGATCGTCCGGCGGGAACTTGCTGGGAATGTCGACCAGCTTGGCCGTAACCTCAAAGGGCTTTTTTTCAGCGCCGCTGGCCGGCGAGGAGAACAGGCACAACACGGCGATCAGGGCTATAAACCACCTCATGACGTCAGCACCTCCCGAATCTATATTTTGAGACGATGGAAATTTATCCGAAAATCAATTTGCGGTAAAGAATATTCAGGGTTTGTTCAGTCCAGTGAAAGGAACCAAAGGGTCATGGCGACATCCGCTACGATCAGACCCAGGCTCAGAACAAGCAGAGGCATTCCTCCGACCACGCCCCCCGGCACCAGGAAGGATTCCTCGGGTTTCTGCGGATTGTAGTAGACAGAAATTTTCTGGCCCGGTTTGAAGACCTTGACTATGTTTTCTGCGGGACCGCTCTTGGTGTAGTAGGTCGTGTCCGCAGCGATGCGCGAGCCTTTTAACTCGACATCCGAGACAGTGTAGCCGTAACTCACCTCGGCCCAGTAGGCATCGAAAGGTTTACCACGTTTATCGGGTTGCGTCCCCTCGGCAACACGCGCCGTCAAAAGGCGGCCTTCGGTATGCGGCCAGGCGTGCCGGCTGCGGGTACGAAAGTACTGGTACAACATGCAAAATGCGGCCACTCCCAGGACGCCCGGGATTGCGAACTTGGCTATCAGGAGCTGTGTGGCTGGATCGAGCATGGTCTCACTCTGGTCTGTGGCTCAGTCATGATGATGGTGCGGCAAGCCGCGCACGTGTTCGAGCAGATGGCGATGTCCTTCGAGGCCCTCGATCCAGCCGTAGTTGGCATCGGCCTTGGAATCGAGTTCGGCGATGTAGGGCTTGATGTCAAGAAGCGGCGTCCCGTCGTAGACATCGATCAAGCTCGTCGTCAAAACATTGCCCTCGATCGAGATCAACTTGACGACGCTCAACCCGATCTGGGCCGGGCGGTTGGGAGAGCGGCTGGCGAACAACCCGACCTCGCGTCCGTCGGCCCAGGGGGGCTTGACCCGCATGGATATATCACGGTCGGCCAGATGCAGTCCGGAGAGTACGTAGATGTAGTTGAAGGCATCGAGATCGGCAAGACCCTCCAGATAGCGCGGCTCGAGTTCGATCCGCGCCCGGCCCTCCTCGCGCTCGACGGGCTGGCTGGGGCAGAAGTCGTCGGGATGAAAGGGTGTGTGAATGACCCCGATCGGTTCGATCTGCATGGTTCACTCCTTGCACGCTTTGTTTCCGCGAAAGGTATATAACAACATGGTCTGCAAAAGCACTATTTTCTTGCCCGGCGAGATTGACGCTTGCTGGGCGGACCCGTAAGATCGCCGTTGGAGGCAGACATGTCGTCTAAAACCGTAGTCAAGCACTCGGAAGAGCTAAAAAGAGCCGTGCGCTGGGTGGCGGAGCGCAAGCAGGCCGATCCGGAATTGAGGCTCGCGATGTTGTTGGCCGAAGCCGGCCCGCGTTTCAACCTGTCACCAAAAGACCAGGACGGGCTCAGGCTGCTGCTTCGGGAGATGGACGAGGCATGATCTGGGAGGCTGGTTAATGAAGGCCATGCAACTCGAGCAAATTCTCTTGCTGGATACAGAGACTCATCCGCTCGTGCCAAGAGAGTTGGCCAGACCCGAGCCCGGCCCGGGAGAGGTGCTGATTCGTGTAAGCGCCTGCGGCGTCTGCCACACCGAGTTGGACGAGATAGAGGGCCGCACCCCGCCTCCCGCATTGCCGGTCATACCGGGTCACGAGGTGGTGGGACGACTGGTCGGCCCGGGGCGCAATCTGACGGAGGGCCAGCGTGTGGGAGTCGCCTGGATCTTCTCTGCTTGCGGGCGCTGCGCCTACTGCCGCTCCGGGCTCGAAAACTTGTGCGCGGAATTCAAGGCCACCGGTCGTGACGCGAATGGCGGTTATGCGGAGTACATGACGGTGCTGGAGGACTTTGTCCATCCCATTCCCGAGGCATTCAGCGATGTCCAAGCAGCACCGCTGTTGTGCGCCGGGGCCGTGGGCTACCGCTCGCTCGAGCTGGCCAATCTGGAAGACGGTCGGGCGCTGGGACTGACCGGCTTCGGAGCTTCTGCTCACCTGGTGTTGCAGATGGCCCGCCACCGGTTTTCCGATTTGGAGATCTTCGTTTTCGCGCGTAGCCCGGCTGAACGGGAATTCGCCTTGCAACTCGGAGCCAGCTGGGCAGGAGACACAGATGCCACCGCTCCGCGGGCGCTGGATGCCGTGATCGACACGACGCCGGTTTACCGGCCGGTTGTAGAGTCCCTGCGCAACCTGGCCCCCGGGGGGCGGCTGGTTATCAACGCCATTCGCAAGGAAAACGTCGACCGAGCCGAGCTTTCCCGTATCGACTACCCGACCCACTTGTGGATGGAGAAAGAAATCAAGAGCGTAGCCAACGTGACCCGCAAAGACGTGCGGGAGTTCCTGAAACTGGCGGCAGAGATTCCAATAATGCCCGAGGTGCAGGTCTACCCGCTGCAAGAGGCCAACCGCGCTTTAATGGAGCTGAAACAGCGCATGATCCGCGGGGCCAAGGTGCTGCAGATAGATTAAATAAAAGAAAAAGGGGTCAGACCCCGACACTTGACACTAACGAGAATGAAAGCAAAAACTCGATTGCCTGGGTGTCATAGACTATGGCACCGGAAGCCGAGCGGGACCTAGGGGTCCACCCGGTTTCAATCGCCGGAAGGCTTCTCCCACCCGGGATGCCTTTTCGGATCCGTTGCAGCAACCTGAAAGTGTCGTCTTCTTCTTGCCTACGAACACCTGGATCTCGAACCCGCAGATCCAGTTCGGCAGGTAGCAGTCACCGTTCTTCGGCTTCTGCCTGGAAGCCGCCAGTCCCTGGTTGAGCAACACCCGGGTTGTCTCCCACCAGGCCAGCGACCGCTTGTACTCCTGTGCCTTGTCGTCGGCCTTGATCACTACACCGTCCCGGCCGATAGCCACCGTGCGTGTTTCCCTGCTTTGTCCCCAGCAGCTTCCGGTATCGAGAGCGAAGATCACCCTGGTAGCCTTGGCATCCACTCGGGCGGATTCGGGAACGGGTCGAGGTGATTCGACTTCGCCGGCTAAGGCAGGCGGCGCCAAGCAAGCTGTTGACCACGCCAGCGGAAACATCAGTGCAATCGATTTCATCGTGATAAACGCCATCCGCTTTTCTTTCCTTTCATGCACTCCCGTCCCCCATTTCGCCCCCTTTGGCCAGCTCATTCTCCAGGCCGGTCACCGCCTCGAAGAACCACTGCCTTCCGACTTTCCTGGCCTTGAGGTATCCTCGCTTCTTGAGATCGAGTAAATCGGTTCTGGCTGTCTGATGAGTGACGCTGTGACTCTGGGCATGCGAGTAGAATGTATACTGCTGGTGCGGGTGCCGCAGCGCATGGCCGATCAGGCTGCGTTGCCGGTGGTTCAGCTCTGACAGGCCTTTCAGCTCTTTTTCCAACTCTCTCAACCTCTGCGTCTTGCGGTCGATGTATTTGTGAAGCTCCCCAATCGCTTTTAGAATCACATCCAGGTGATAGAGGATGAAATAGGTGAGATCGTTGTCGTCGGTTTCTGTGTAGAGGAAAGCCCGGGCATATTTGGCGTGGGCTTTGTTGATTGTCGCGGAGATCGAGACGAACTCGAACAGCCAGTAGTTCTTTCTCGCCATCAGCCAATAGAACAATGCCCTGGCGGTTCTTCCGTTTCCGTCGACGAATGGATGTTCATAGGCAAGCCAGAAATGCAAGATAATGGCTCTGATCACCGGATGAACGAACTCTCCCTTGCCTGCCTCGTTCGCGAAATTGCATAGAGCATCAATTCGTTCATCTAGTAGATCGGCAGGCGGCGGCTCGTGAAAAACCTCGTCGGTCATGCCGGGGCCGACGACAATCTTCTCTTCAGATGTCCTGAATCGCCCAGCCGCCGAGGGATCGTCGAGTGTGTCCTCCGTGATCACACTGTGGATCTCGAAAATCAAGTTCTTGGACAGGGGCTTGTCTTTGATGTCCTCGATTTTTCTCATGGTGAGGTAGTTGTTGAGAATCATCCGCTCGCTGCGATCTTGCGGCTTTCGCTTCGTCCTTATCATCTCCTTGGCGATTTGCCGGGTGGTCGTTGCACCCTCCAGCTGACTGGAGGCGATAGCTTCTTCAATGAGAGAACTTACATAGTACTGGTCCCGCGTATCGGGATTGGTGATCTGCTTGGACACCTGGATATGGCCACCGGCGCTTAGATCGATTTCGTGCAGCCTTGCCGGAATCGGATCGACAACCAGGTGGTAGAAGGATTGACCTTTCGTATCCTCCAATGGAAGGTGCTTTTTGTTTTGGATTCGCGCAAACTTGAGTCTCGCCCACCATTCTTCACAGGAAAAGCCCGTGGGCGGCTGGCGGTGTCTTAGCTGGTCCCAATGCAGGTATTTGCCGTCAACCAATGGCTCAGACACGGAATTCATGATTTTACACAGACGTGCGGGATCCTCAGTCAACAGCCTGTTAAAGTGAGAACTGTCAGGTGGATTCTGTGGCTTCTTCATGAATACTCACATAAATACAAAATGTTATAACATCAAAGGTGTGTACTAATAAATCAAAATTTAGTATAAAACACGATGGCCAGCCCTGTCAAGTCAAAATATTGTAGATTTTAGCATAAAATTTGGATTTGGAAATGGGAAGGGAAAAAGAGGATCGGACCCCGACATTTGACACTAACGAGAATGCAAGCATGTCAGTTGCCGCTCTTGAAGATGAACGGATAGTTGACTCTGACCACGCCGCCGCCCTGTGGTTTTGGAAACTTGAAACGGCGCACGGCGTAAATGATGCACTTTTCCACTTGCTTGTTTCCGATTGTCGACGAATCGATCCGCGCCTGTTGCACGCGCCCGTCGGCGGCGATGATGAAGTTGACGATCAGCTTGCCCGAAAGAGCAGGATTCTTGATCAGTTCTTTCTCGTAGCAGTAGCGTACGGCGTTGATGTTCCTTCTAATCACGCGCCGAATGATTTCCTTGGAAAGCGAGCCTGTCACCTCCGATTTCCCCGGGCTGATCGTCAGGGGACCCTTGTTCGCGGCATCGAGAACTTCTTGCGGGACCGGGCCGATTACGACTCGCGCTCGCCGTCCGGGGTAGTCGCCCCGGCAGGGCTCGCAGGCCGCGGCCGCCAGGCAGGGGGCCAGTTGCCCGGTGGTCGTGTCCGGACCGGCATCGAAATAAATCGTGTCGAGCCGACCCGTATGCTCGAAAAGCTCGGCCAGCTTGGCATGCAGATCCTTCAAGTTCTGACAGGATGTTTCCGCCGGGCACTCGCGAGCGGCCACGAAAGACATACTCTGCCCGGCCGTGGACAATTCGATCCTGGAGCCATTTTGCCGGATTACTATTGGCTGAGAACCGATAAAATCCTTGCTGTTTACCAGATCGGCCAGTTGAACGGGACGATCCGGTTTGGCCACTTCATTTGTCCGATGGTGTGCAGGCATGATCGGAACCAGCTCGACCCGACCGGCCCTGCGCACCAGCAGGTTGACTTCGCTACAGCCTTTTACCGACTCGCCTACAATTTGCACCAGTCTGGAAAACGGCACACCGACGTCGATGGCCAGGGCCGGGCACTTACCGCCGAGATCGGGCGCGTTTCCGGACGCAGATTCTGTTTGGCCCTGCTGTTCGGCCGGGATCCGGACAATTGACCTGCCGCCCGACGGCAGACAAGCGCACTCACTCGTGATCTCGGGCAGATGAACCGGCGCTTGCGCCTTGACGGCGGCCAGTTTCCGACAGACGTCCTGCCTGCCCTGCTTGCAAACACGATCGAGCAGTGCGATCTCTTGCTGTTCGCGCATTTCCTCTTCGAGACGCCCGGCCACCCACAAGGTAAGTGCGCTCTGAGTGCTTGCGGCCGCGGCGCGGGTATCCTGTTCGGCAATGGCACAACGCAGGAGGGGATCCAGCTCCTCTGCCAGACGGGCGAGAATCACTGAGCGCTGACCTGGATCGACATAGGACAGGGCCGAAAAACCCTTGATCATCGCGCGCGTCATCTTGTGCATGCAACGGGCGCCGGGTGTGGCGGCAGCGGCGGCTCCGGGCGATTCCCAGGCCGGGCAGTTTCCGTCGAACGGCTCGAAGGCAAGCGGCGCCGCACCCTTCAGATCGATCAGCACCTCGCCCGACAGCGCCCGGCCGGAAAGATCCACCCGGCTGCGCAGCGGGCCGATCCTGTCCAGCAGCGCCGCGGCGCGTGGGCTGGCGGGCGCGACGGTGTTGGCCAGCGGGCCGAACTCTATTCTCAATCCGCCAAGCTCCTGAAGGCCGGTAGCCCGCGAGCTGGCCGTGAAAAGCTCGCGCGGATCGCAGCCCAGCCCCAGGCTGAAAAGCTGGTCGCGGCCGCGGGGATCGACGAACAGCTTGGCGGTTGGCAGAGCCTCGGCCAGCAGGTCGCGCAACGCACGGGTGTCGGCCGTCGGTGGCATAACCGCGGCGATCGCCAGCCTTAGCGGCAGGCCCCTTACAGAAGGATCGAACCGGTCGACCACCAACGCAAGCGCGCGCGGCAGCCGGCCCGTGATCTTGCCGGGCGCCAGGGCCTCGATCTTGTGGGCCAGACCGAACGGCGCCCGGGCCATGAAGTGCATCGGGCAGAAGAACCCGCACTCCTTTATGGCCATTTCCAGCTCGTCGAGCTTGTCGATGTCGTCGAGTCCGGGCGGCAAGGCTGCCGCCTGCACGGCCGCATCACTGTCGAAGCTCGACCACAGACTGGCGAAGCGCCGGCCGGCCGCGGGTGTCGGCGGCGCGGCCGCGCTTTTCTTGCCGGCCGCGATCACGGCCATGCCCTGCTTGGTGAGGCTTGCGATCCAGGCCAGCCGTAGGCCGCCGGCCACGTCGAGCGCCAGCGTGATGTCATCCATCTCGACTCCGATAGGCGACATCAGCACCCTGCTCAGGGCCACCTCGGAAAGACCCTGTGCAAGAAGCATGGTTTTTTGTGAGGGATAGGCATAGCCGATGGCGCTGACCACCATGCCGGTTCCCAGTTGAGAAGCCAGATCGGGCATCAGCCAGGGACGCAGGTGAATCACCAGCAGGTCGGGGCGTGAAACCGCCGCAAGCAGGGCGGGCGTGACCGGAGCCTGAAGGCCTGGCGGTGCTTTCTCAATCATTTTCATCCAGGCCGCCAGGCGAGCTTTGTCGTTAGGGTATCGAATGAGTTCATCGGTCATGATCTCGATTCGCACAAGCGTCCCTGAGCCTGGTCGCGGATTATCGGCAGACGGCAGGATGGCGACGAAGCCACGGGATCCCTGCATCTCGAATATCTTCGCGTCGCCGGATCCGCTCGTACCGCTCGGTTGCAGGCCGATTCTTTGCATCAGCCCGGCCAGCGAGGCCGCAAGTGCCTGGGGATCGGAGGCCGGAATGAGCACCCGGTGGCGCACACCCGGTACTCCGGCGCGAAGGATCAGATCCTCGGACGGGATCATCGCCTGAGCGGCCTGTGTTGTCTGGTTGGACCGAGGCTCGAACAGCCCGGCCACGATCGGCCGGGTTGCATCCCAGCCAGCGAAATTCTCTTTTTCGGGATACTCTTCGCCGGCGATGATCTCGAGCGCCTGGCGCATGTCGACGGCCTCGACGATTCGGTCGAGTTTGGGATCGAGCCCGGAAAGCAAGGGAGCCAGCGTGTTGACTGCCGCCTTCCAGCGCGCCGGGTGCAGAACCACAACGACCAGTGCCCGGTCTCCGGCGGCTTCGACCATGGAAAGAGTATCTGCATCGGCGGCGGCCGCCAGCATGTCACCGGGAGTTGCCGGACGGGGGGCCGGGCAGGCAACGGACAGGGCGGCCATGAAGGTAATGATCGGGACAAAGGAGCGGTGCATGCTGTTCTCCTATTGCTCATGCAGGCACTGGTGCATGATACGGCGGGTTTCGTGTAGGCGGTCGTCCGCGGGCATGTCTGCCAGACGCTGGTTCATCGATTCATCCTTCTGGCGCTCGAGCTGCCTCGACACATAGTCGATGATGCTGCCCGGAAATACGCCCTCGCGTTCGTAGAGTTGGCGTTGTTCCAATAGTATGCGGCTCGAACCAACGCAGCTTCCGGGAAGGGCGGGAATCGTTTCCATCAGGTTCTTGTCCTTGAAAACATTGCCGACGACCTTGCGCTGCTCGGTTAGCGTCAGCGCCGAGTCATTGCTAAAGCCCCATTCGGCCGCCATAGTCAGGCCGGCTAGCAGCAGGTGTACCATGGCGCTGCCATCCGGGCTACGTAACTCCACCGTCTGCCGCTTGTTCTGGTTTTGGAATTCCTCTTTTTCCCCGGGATTCAGCATGCGAGCCAGGTTGTCGAGCCTGGTCCAGCCCAACGGAACGCGGATCATGGCGCTGCGGTTAAGGTCGCTCCAGCATATTCTGGTAGGCGCCTCCTGGTTGGGAACCAGGCGCAGGTAGGCGGACGAAACCGTGTTGCCGAATGCCGTAAGTGACGGGGCGTAGTGACATAATCCGCCGATCAGCCGGCGGGCATTCATCGAGAGCCGACCGTCTTCTTCCGCCATGACGTTTTGGCCGTTCTTGAACAGGGCCATGTGTACGTGAAAGCCGTTACCGGCCACGCCTTCTTCTATCTTGGGAGCGAAAGTGGCCAGGCAACCATGACGGTAGGCCACATTACGGATCAGCCAACGTCCCAGGACCAGATCGTCCGCTGATTCAGTGACCGGGCGGGGCAGATATTCGATCTCGAGTTGCTCGCCGACCTTGCCGCGGATCTCGGGAGTGTCGCTGCGAATGCTGTCGATGTAACCCACTTCGCTGTGCGCGTACTTGACGTGACCGCCGATGCGGGTGATATGACGAACCATTTCGTTGAGAATCTTGCCGCTCTTGATGTAAGGCGCCGCTGCCTGGTAGCCGTGCTGTCTCTGGGCAATGAAGATACCCGGTTCATTGTCGCCGATCAGGAAAAACTCCAGCTCTCCGAGAGTGTAAAGATCGAGGCCGGTCTTCTCGGTGAACAAGCGGCTGGCCCGGGCCAGGATGGTGTCAGGGGCGAAGGGCGCGGACTCGCCCTCGCTTGTGATGTAGCGACAAACGAAGTCCAGGCTGCCTTCTTCGAACGGATTGAGAAAAGCCGTCCGGTAAATCGGCACTACGTACAGATCGGACAGCGATGAATCGACTAACCCTGCGAAAAGTGACGAGCCATCCACCCGCTCGCCCTCAGCCAGCACGATTTCCGCCTGGGCTCTGCTGGCGACAGGAATCTTCAGTTCTTTCAGCTTGCCGTCCATGGCCGTGTAGTGAAAGCCGATTCTTTCGAGGTTACGTTCCTCGATCACCCGCAGCAGATCGGACCGAGTAAATTCCGAAGGAAGCTTGTCAAGCATCTTGGCCAGTGGGTTGGCCAAGGCATAGTCGAAAGATCCAGTCATTGGGCACGCTCCAGAAAGTGATGGTCGAATCGAGAAAGCATGATACAAGAGAATTCGACCGAGTCCAAGAAGGAGCGTAAGCATGAAAAGAATTCCGATAATCACGTTTTCAGTCGTCATAGGTTGCGCAACCTGGCTTGCAGCCTGCGCCGCAAATGGGCCGAATGCCAAACCTACGGCGACATCACCGGACGAAGGCCGCGCTCCGGAGCCGGCCTGCGGCACGTCCGCGAGCCCCGCGCCGGCGGTGGATGATAATCCCGGCCCGGCGCCGACGCCTGGAGCGCCGGTCGCCGTCGAATTCTTCGTTATGTCCAAGTGCCCGTTCGCCGCCCAGGTGGAACAGCAGATCACGCCGGTGATCGAGAAAATGGGCGAGCGGGTCGACTTCAGGCTCGATTACATAGGCAGTGGGACGGGCGACGGGTTCCATTCGTTGCACGGCGAGAGCGAGGTTCGGGGAGACAAGATCCAGCTCTGCGCGGCCAAGCTGTTTCCGGCCCGCTACCTGAAAATGATCTCGTGCATGAACGAGAACCAACGCGGCATTCCGGACGGCTGGAGAACCTGCGCCAACCGGGCCGACATCGCGGCCGAGCCCATTGCAGCCTGCGCCGACGGCCCGGACGGCGCGGCGCTGCTGACCGAGTCGTTCAAGCGCTCGAGTGCTCGCCGGGCACAAGGCAGCCCGACCATGTACTTCGCTGGAAAGCGATACAACGGTCCGCGCGGCGAGCAGGCGTTCGCCAGGGCGATCTGCCGAGTCATTGGCTCTGACCCGCCAGATATTTGCGCCGAGTTGCCGAAACCCGTGAGCGTGCCGGTAATCATTATGACGGACAGTCGCTGCCGCGACTGCAAGAGTGGGCGTTTTGAGATGCTTTGCGAGAATCTGTTTCCCGGTGCCGAGATCCGAGTGCTGGACTACGCCAGCCCCGAGGGCAAACGCCTGTATGCGTCGCTCGGACACGAGAGAGTGCTCCTGCCGGCAATGCTGTTCGACCGACAGGTCGAGAAGGCTGAAAACTACGAACGTATCAGCCGCATGCTCACGCCGCGCGGGGATTTTCTGCTATTGCGCTCAGGCTCCGTTTTTGATCCCACCAAGGAGATCTGCGACAACGGCCGGGACGACACCGGCAACGGCAAGGTCGACTGCGGAGATCCTGATTGTGCCAATGTGATGGTATGTCGCCCCGAGAAACCGGGTCAGTTGGAAGTCTTCATCATGTCCCAGTGCCCGTTCGCCGTCCGCGGTCTGAACGCCATGAGCGAAATCTTAGATGTCTTCGGAGCCGATATGCAATTCGAGGTCCACTACGTTGCCACCGCCGAGGGCGATGAGTTCAAATCGTTGCACGGTCCCGCGGAAGTCGATGAGAACATCCGTGAACTGTGCGTCATCAAACACTATCCCGAGAGGCACAAGTTCATGGACTACATCTGGTGCCGCAACAAGAACATCCGCTCGGCCGAATGGCAGGCTTGCACTGGCGCAAACGGTATAGATTCGGAGCTAATCAAGAGCTGCGCCGAGGGTGACGAGGGCCGGCGCCTGTTGCGCCGGGATGTTCCCCTGGCCGAGGCTCTTCAGATTCGCGGTAGCCCGACCTGGGTTGTGAACGGCCGTTACAAGTTCAACGGTATCGACGCGGCAACGATCCGCAGGAACTTCTGCGAACACAACCCGGAACTGGGCCCCTGCCGGTAGTGAGTTCGACCGAGACTGTATCTAGAGACCAAGATTTCAGAACGAGGCGCATTGATACGTGGCGCCGGAGACCAGACGGGCGAAATGGAGCGTTGTGCTTCCCGGATTGTCAAACCAGGCCCAGACGATGTCCTTGTTGAAGTGCTGGCGCATCGGATCATCGCGGCGTCCCCAGCTTGCCCGTGAAGAAATATCAAGCGGACCTTCGAGAAAAGTTCCCGAGGCATCCACGCGCGCCAGCAGGTAGTTTCCGGATGCGTTCCAGCCTACGACATACTGTTCGCTCGAATCGCCGGCCGGTTGCCAGCGCGCGATCGTCGAATCTGCTTCGTCTATCGAATCGCTGTCTGTAAGCCAGACAACCGCTCCGGCGCTCAGGTTCTGAGCGACGACTGCAAAGCCGATGTCCTGATTCATGGTAGACGGATTGTAAGAATTCTGGCCCTTGCTCATCGGGTTCTGGTGGGTATTGAAAACCAGGGCCCAGCCGGCTGGAGAAAGCGCGGCGCCTCCGATTTCTCCGGCGACACTGCCGTTGCAACCGGCATCCAGGTCGATTACCTTGCCGCTGCTATGATTGAGGTAGATGCCGCCCTGGGAGTTGGTTGCGAAATCGCCGGAGGTTCCCGGGTAGCAGTCGGTTACGCAGACCGGCAGAAAGTTGTTGGTGGCCGAGTTGAACCTCAGCAGGTCGCTCATGCTGTGCGAGCAACCCCATGTCCATGCGGTCGATTCGACGCCCGCACTGGTTACCCACTTTAGAGTATCGCCTTCGTGTCCCGAGTTGGAGTGCACATGGTAGTAGGCGCCGTACTTGCCGTTGCCGTACTCCATGCGGCTGTCGCCGATTCCGAAGTCGTCTGGCGCGTTGTCCGAGTTGGTCAGCTCTGTGGTCCAGTTCTCCGCGCCGCTCAGGTCGAAGCGCTTGACATAGATCTTGTTATCGCCGTCGTTCCACAGGAGGGCGGCGAAGTGGCCGTCGGGCTCTGTCGCCAAGCCGCGTAACTCGAAGCCACTGCCCAGATCGAACGTGTTTACAAGTTGATCATTCTTGTCCAGGCGGGTTGCCCGGGCTGTAAGATTGCCTCCTGCTCTGGTAGTGTAACCAACCAGGGTTTGACAGTTGGCCAGAGGGACGCTGAAAACCGGGGCTATGTATAGCGAGCCCATGCCCCATATTCGCCAATTGGAGACGCCCGCCTTGACGCCCTCGGGAATCGTAACATCAGCCGTGTGGAGTCGCTCGGCAAGAGTGGCGCCAGGGTTGCTGTCGGCTCCCGGATCGGCTCCGGCATCCAGTCCCTGATCGGCACTCGAGTCGGCTCCGAAGTCGCCGAATGGATCGGATCCGGGATCGCCGCCGGCGTCCGAGCCGGCATCTGCCGATGCATCGGCGTCAGGACCCGTTGCGGCATCTTTCTCGCCTTCTATGGTTCCGACACTACAACCGGCAAAGATACCCAGCATGATGAGCAAAAGTGTTGGTTTGTAACGGCGCATGTTTCCGGCCCAAACTGGTGCGACACATCTTGATGCTATCTGCTATTCGAGAATCAGTCAAAGCTGTCTGCCGTGACTGAGAATTCTTTCTGTCGCGTTCCCTCGCCCGAGCGCAAGAGCGCCCAGCGGAAAAGCAGCGGCCCAACGAGTTGGTTGATGACAATGCCTCCGACTATCAGGTCTGAAATCATCATTCCGATTTCGGGGATTGACTTCCTGATAATGGCGGCCAGTCCCAGGCTGACTCCCGCCTGCCCGATGAAGCCGGTCCAGACAAGACGACGTTGCGGCCCACGGTCGGCGGCAATCATTGTTCCCAGTCCGGTGGCGGCCCAGGTAGATACTCCGCGCACTACCACGTAGATTAGAACCACCGGCCAGAGCGTGCGAAGAACCGAAAGATCCAAGCCTGCGCCCGCCAGGCAGAAAAAGATCAGAAAAACGGGCGCACCGGCTCCCTCGAGGCCTTCGAGAAGGTTCTGGCCGTGGCGCGAAAAATTGCCGACTACGAAACCGGCGCAGACCGCGAGCAGCAGGTGATCGAGATGAAAAGTTCTCGAAAGGCTGACCGTCAGAAAGGCCGCGGCCAGGACGAAAAGAATTTTCTCGCGCCGCACTACTCGCAGGTAGAGGATCATCAAAAGGCCGAACAAGGCACCGACAACAAGTGATAGCGAAACGTCGAACATGGCCCGCAATGCCGAGTGCGTTACAGCAGCCTCGATAGAGGAAGAAAATAATGGTAGGCCGAGGGCAAAAAAGATGCTGAATCCCACCAACACAACGATGTCCTTGAATACAGTAGTGCCGAGCACGGTGTCGGTTATATCACCCTTGGCACGTGCCTCGACGATCACGGCTACGGCCGTTGCTGGTGAAGTCGCGGTTGCAATCAGGCCCAAGATGGAGATCACGGCCAGAAACTGAATCTCGGAGAGTCCTGGAAAAAGACCGAGTCCTGCTCGCAAGATCCACAGGGCGGCAGCACACGCAAGGAAGACCACTATTGTCTGTGTCAGTGTGATTGATATGATACTGCTGGCCCGCGTACGCAAACGGGAGATCCTCAATTCGGCTCCGGCGGTGAAGGCGATCAAGGCCAGTGCCAGATCGTCAATCAGGCGCATATGCTCGATCACTGCCGTATCCACAACAGCCAGTAAACTGGGGCCTGCAATCATGCCCACCAACAGGTATCCGTTTATCCTCGGGATCGACCAGCGTGCAAGAATTTCACCCACCAGAAAACCAAACAGCAGCAAGAACCCGAAGGCCAGAGCGGCCCGGGAGGCAACGTCGTAATTGGCGTAGTTGTCGCCAACCGCACTGCCCCCAACCGCCTGAACCGCGACCATTAGAGCAAAGAGCAGACCAAGAAGAACAATTCTCACGATGGGCTCCCTTCGTTCAGAAGCAGGCGCCGCATGGCCCATGGACTTGCCAGGCTGGAGGTGAGAACGCTGCCGATGGCTGCGGTCAGGGCCAGGTTTCCAAGCTGGCCGGGAAAGAACTGCGCGACGCTCAAGGCGATTGCCAGTGCCATACCACCGTGAGGCAACAACCCCGGCCCGATTCCCAGCGGTCCGCTTCCGGGAGCCGCCCGCCTGCCGGCCAACGCTCCACCGAGGAGTTTGCCAGCAAGTCGCAGAACGATGAATGGGAGCACCAGCGCCAGAAGCGACGGGGACGGCAGATTCCAGAAGGCGCCTGCCATGGTCAGCAGGATCAGGTAAACGGGCTTTTCGAGTCTCAGTAGTGAACCCAATATCCTGCTGCGCAACGGGGAGCGATTGGCCACTACGATTCCGACCAGCATGTTCACAAGAAGCGGAGACAGGCCCAGGTAATGGGCCACTCCACCGGAAAAGACCACCAGGCCCAGCACAACGACCAGTAGTTGGTTGTCGGTGTAGCGAAACAAAGTCATCAGGTGGAACAGGATGCCCAGCGCCAGGCTGAACAGGAAAGTCCCGCCGAGCCACATCCAGCCGCCGTTCAGCAGACCCGTACCGTCCGGGTGCAGGGGCGAGAAACACAAGGCGGCGCCCGAGATTACGACGGCAGGGAAGGCGTCGATGCTGGTCACTACGCGTACCATGCGCGTCAGCGGACCGCATCCGCGAATGTCGAGTGCCACTTGCACGGCGATGGTTGGAGAGGAAGTCGAGGCGATGGCTGCCAGAAGAAGCGTGGGCAGCCAGTCGGGCTGACCGGAGATGAAAAATGGCAGTGCGCCGATGCCCGCGCCGACCAGCAGCATCGTTGTCAAGGACTCGATAGCGGCCGCTTCAAAACAAGACCCGGAAATTTTTTTGAGATCGGTCAAGTAAAACTGCAGTCCGAAGAGCAGGCCTACCCAGCCGATACCCAGGTTGACCAACACATCCAGCCCGGAAAGCGCATGCTGATCGAAAAGTCCTGCGGCATGTGGTCCGAGCAGCAGGCCGATTGCGAAAAAACCCAGTCCCGAGGCAACCAGGGACTTTAGCAGAGCCGGCATTCTGGCGACTCTGAACATCGCGGCGCCCAGGTAGGCAAAGACGGCGATCACAATCAGGCCGAGTATGCTTCTCAACGGATCTCCCCGGCCAGTCCGCGAGCACTTGTCACAGGAACGCAAAAGAGAATCCCCGATCCGGGCGCAGAGAAATCTCCGCAGACATCCTCGCTGAGCCGAATGGCTGGTTCGAGCTTGTCGCTTTCCAGCAACGACAGGATCAGGTGGCTATCGGTGTTGCCGCCCGGGAAAAGCGAGACCAGGCCGGCGAAAATGGGAACATCCCGGGCCAGAACCTGGGCCATCCCGCGCGACTCGATCACCGTGGCTCCGGTTATGCCCAACTCGAGGAACCCCTCCAGGATCATGTCCCGCTGGTGGTGGTTCTTGACCACCACGAAAAGCAACTGCAGTTCGCCATGTCCTTCAGACATGTTTGTCATCCTCTGCGGCAACGATGGCGTAGAGAGCGGCTGCGTCCGTGGCTTGCTGCATGCGTTCGAAAAAAGAAGGGATACCGCAGAAACGGGCTATCCGAGCCAGGATGCGGATGTGGGTGCCGACCTGGCCCACCGGGCTTAGCAGGCAAAAGACGATCTCGATATGTGTGCCGTCCTGGCTGCCCATGTCCAACGGCGTTGTCAGACGCCCTACCAGGCAGATCGGTTTTTCGAGGCCGTCAATCATGGCGTGTGGAATTGCGATGCCCCCCTCGAGCCCGGTGCACATACTCAACTCGCGTTCCCATAATCCTTGGAAAACGTCTTCCCGGTTGAGTTCCGAGCGTCGGGAGCAGATGTGATCCGCCAACAAGGAGATCAGATCGCGATCATCGGCGGGCTTCAAGTCTGCCATGATCAGGTCGGGATCGAGGTAGTCTCTAAGGCGCATCCGGAAACCCTCCTGTTTTCGGGACACGATAGCCTGGAAGCCGACGGCTGTGCAAGAGATCGAAACAGGGTTTACGACGGAGGGCCATACAGAGTAGGCTATTGTGACTTGATAGATGATTCGATGGAGGCAGGTGATGAATGTCGTCCGCCGCTATGGAGATTTGCTGCTGGTATGCCTTTTCACGGGGTTGGCAGCTTTCAGCGTTTCGGCTTGCAGCCAGTCGCATACAGACTGCATCGAATCCGGAAAGTGCGAATGCCTGCAGAAAAGTGATTGCCCGGAAGACCAGGACTGTATCAACGGACAATGTTCCCGGCTGATCCCGCCGGAGCCTGCGAAAAAAGAGTTCGACTCTCCCTGTCTGCGCGACAAGGAGTGCATCTCGGGATACTGCCTGCCCCAGGGTCCGGGTAACGGCGGAGTCTGTACTCGCGTCTGCGATGAACAACCCTGCCCGGACGATTGGGAATGCAAACGTCACGTTCCCGATGATGCTAGCGGCGGAGTCGATTTGTGCGTCCAAGCGATCGAGAACCGTCTCTGTTTCGGTTGCTCTGTTTCTTCACAGTGCAATGCCATTGGCGACCTTTGCATAGAGGTCGACGGGCAGTTCATCTGTGCGGCGGATTGCAGCCATGCCGATTGTCCAGCGGGGTACGAATGCACCTCTCACAGTGTGCCCGGGGGCATTACTCGCCAATGCCTGCCCCGGGGCGGCAGTTGCGACTGCAGCAAGTCGACAATCGGTTTGACTCGCTCGTGCACGCTGTCCAACGAACAAGGAACCTGCTTCGGTGTGCAAACCTGTCTGGATGCCGAGCCGCTGCCCGACTGGGGAGCGTGCGACGCGGACATTCCGCAGCGCGAGGTATGCAACGGTGTCGACGATGACTGTGACGGTCTGACCGACGCCGAAGATCCCGGCGTGGCAACCGACGATCTGCCGGACGATCCTCCCTATCCGAATTGCCGCAAGGGATCCCTGCTTGGAAGTTGCACCGGCCGCTGGTTGTGCCTGGCCGGAGACGACGGAGTCTGGCACTGGGAGTGCGGGGCCACTGATCCGGAGAACGAGGTTTGCAACGGGCGGGACGACAACTGCGACGGAATCGTCGACGATCCTTTCGTCGATAACGAGGGTCGCTACGTGCATCTCGATCATTGCGGCGGCTGCGGCGGCGATTGCCGCCGGATGGTGCCGGGCCTGCTGCTCACAGACGACGGTCAGGTTGCGGATGGAGCGGTCGAGTGTATGGTGCGCGGCGGTCTTCCGGTTTGCGTTCCCCACCTTTGTGGGGCGGGCCTGTATCCTTTTCCGGAGCAGGCCCCTGTCACTTGCGCCGAGTTGATCTCTTCGGCCTGTCAGCCATGTGGGCAGAACTCGGATTGTCGTATCTCATCGGACATCTGCGTCAATGTCGGTGAAGACCCGGGCACATTTTGCGCCCAGAGCTGCGATCCCGGCTCGCCCTATGAGGGTTGCAGCGGCGAGACCGGCGTCCAGGGCTGCTGTCCTCCGGATCAGCTCTGCCAGCAGGATCACGGCGGCTTGTTTTGCGCACCGCTGGCCGAAAGCTGCACCTGCAACGCAGACAGGGTCGGGGCAACCAGGTCGTGCTTTCTGAGCGGAGCCGGTTCGCAACTATGCCAGGGCGAGCAAACCTGCAGAGTGGCGGGCGCGAGCCTGTTCGAGTGGAGCGAGTGCGAGCCGTCCGACGTGGTGGTCGAGGTCTGCGATCAACTCGACAACAACTGCGACGGCCGTATTGACGAGGACTTCGTAGATCAACAGGGGCGCTACTACACCGACGAGCACTGCCGGGAGTGCAACCACAACTGCCTGGCGCAGTGGGATCGAGAGATCCAACACGCCATCGGCGGCTGTGTCGAGCATGACGCTTTGCTCGATTGCGAAATCGTGGCTTGCACGACGGAGCGCATTGCCGGCCTCGGTCTCTGTCGCCAGGACGGCGACTGCCAGGCCGGAAGCCACTGCGATTCGCTCTACCATCACTGCCTGGCGGACAACCCGGGCGAGTGTCCAGGCGGGTACTGCGGGGTACCCTGTGCCGACGATCAGGACTGCATCGTAAACTATGGCCCGGGTTATAGCTGTGACGCCGGTTCGCATTCTTGCGGGCTGGATATCCAGTTCGTCGATGCCAACAGCGAGCCCACGGATGGTTGCGAGTGCCCGAGCGCGGCTTCGGATACCGGTGACGAGCCCGACTTGGCCGGCGTGTTCCCGCAGCCGGGCGAGGTATACGTAGATCGCAACTGCGACGGGGTGGACGGCAATGCGGCCCGGGCGCTGTTCGTCAGATCCGGAAGCGACCCGAGCCTCGGAACTCGCGAGCATCCCTTCGGCACCATCAACGAAGCCCTGGCTGCTTTCGACCAAGCGCGTTACGATCAGATCCTGGTCGCCGCCGGATACTACCAGGAGAACATCGAGTTGGCCGAGGGCATAGGCCTTTACGGCGGTTACTCGAACGATTTCTCAAGGCGCGATGTCGTTCTTTATCCGACAATCATCAGGGGCAATGAGCCCGGTCCGAGCGAATCGCCCGGCACCGTTCACGCTGCGGGAATCACCTCCGGGCGCACGGTACTGGCCGGCTTCACCCTGCAGGGTTACGACGTCAATTCTCAGGCCGCACAAGGTCAAGCGGCCACAAGCTCTTATGCCGTCTACATCCGCGACTGCAACTCGAAGCTGGTGTTGATGAACAACCTGATCGTAGGCGGTCGCGGCGGCCGGGGTGCGGACGGCTCACCCGGTGTATCCGGCAACAACGGCGGCGACGGGGCGGATGGCCAGGACACCTGGGAGTGCCCGGGCAGCGCGGACTGCTACGGACGAACCAGGCTCGGTGGCGCCGGCGGCACTAACTCAAGCTGCGCCCAGGCGGCCGGCAACCCGGGCGCCACGGCGCGTGCCTATTGCGCCAACTCGGGATGTGTCCAGGATTACCAGTTCGGAGGTTTCAACGGCGCCGGCGGCAGTGACAGTATTTACGGCAGTTCGCCGGATCCCAACCTGTGCAAATACGATTGCCAGGTTGGAACAGCCAACCGGCCCTGCAACGGCGAGGACGCCAGAGCGGGCTCGGACGGCACGCCAGGTAATGGCGGTATGGGATGTATGTCCGCGGGCGGTACGGTCACTAACGGATCATATGCCGCGGGCTCAGGTTCTCCGGGATCGGCCGGGAGTAACGGCGTCGGCGGCGGAGGCGGGGGCGCAGGCGGAGCGGTGACGAACTTCAACACATCGCCGCCCTGCAACGTCGGAAACCCATTCGGAGACCTGGGCGCCTCGGGCGGCGGGGGAGGAGCCGGGGGTTGCCGGGCAAATGCCGGTGGGGTGGGTTCTGGAGGCGGTGGTTCATTTGGCGTGTTTCTGTATTTCTCGTCTTCGCCCGGAAGCTTTCCCGAGATCGCGGCCAACCGCATCAGGCGCGGCTTCGGCGGGGCAGGGGGAGCGGGCGGCGGAGGCGGCCAGGGCGGCCTCGGAGGCCAGGGCGGCCTCGGCGGGCAGAGCGTTCTGCCGGCCTGGTGCGCAGGCAGCGCCGGCCGGGGAGGGCGCGGCGGCGACGGAGGAGCCGGCGGAGGCGGCGGTGGCGGGTGCGGCGGCGCTTCATTTGCGATCGCCACAAACCGGGTGGACGATCCGGCCAATCCCTTCATCCTCGACAATCAGTTCGAGGTGCCCGGCACGCAGCAAACCGGCGGCGCCGGCGGTGTCGGAGGGCCTTCGCCTGCGGGCGAGAGCCATGGAGGCCTGGCGGGCAGCGAAGGTTCGGCGGGCGACAGCTGGATATATTGAGGGCAAGGTCATGAAATTTGTTTTTCTCATACCGGCAACGATACTTCTGGCAATGTGCGTATTGCTCGTGCAGGGTTGTGGGCGCGAATGGCTGCCCGAGAACCCCGGAGACTGTGTCTTCGATAGCGATTGCATTTCCGGTTACGTTTGCTTCAACGGACGTTGCATCAAGACGGAATACGGCGAGTCGGACGGCGGCATGCGCCTGAAGGAGTTCGGTGAGCGCTGCGATGACAATGACGAGTGCCGATCGACTTATTGCCTGCCCCATCCTCAGGGCGGGTTCTGCACCCGTGCCTGTGACGAGGGCTGTCCGCCGTCGTGGACTTGCAGGCAGGTGGTTGATCCCCACGGCGGACCGGGCCGGCTGGGCCTGTGTGCCATGGACCAGGGCCGGCTCTGCAGCCCCTGCGAGAGCGACAGCGACTGTCACCCGGGCGGATCGGATCTTTGTCTGCAGATCGGCGACGGAAGTTACTGCGCGGCCGATTGCTGGTACGAAAACTGTCCATCAGGTTATCTGTGCAGCGATGTCGAGTATGCAGACCAGGTATTGCGCCAGTGTTTGCCCGGCGGAAGCACCTGTAGCTGCACGACAGAAACAGCGGGAATGGTGCGCGGTTGTCAACGCAGCTCGGAGTTGGGAACCTGTACGGGATTCGAAAGCTGCGATCCTTCCCTGGGTTGGACGGAATGCTCGGCCAGGGCGCCCAGCCGGGAGATTTGCAACGGCCTGGACGATGATTGCAACGGTCTGGTGGACGAGGATCTCGAGGGCGAGGCCTGCAGCGAAGAAAATCAGTACGGCAGTTGCCCGGGGGTTTACGAGTGCCACGCGCTGGACGGCTGGGTGTGCTCGGCGCAGCTACCAAGACCGGAAGATTGCGACAACTACGACAACGACTGCGACGGACAGATCGACGAGGGATTCATAGACGGGCAAGGCCGATACGTGACCAATGAACATTGCGGCGGCTGCGAGATCGATTGCGGAGTTATGATCGCTCACGCCACCCGGGCCGAATGTCGCCTGGTGGATGGCGAGCCGGTCTGCCGCGCCAGCGCCTGCGAAGACGGCTATTTCGTCTGGAGAGAGGGTGTCGCCTGTCTGGGTCTGCCGGATAACTTGTGCCAGCCATGCAACAGCGACCAGGATTGTCTCGCCCCCGGTTCCGCCTGCATCATCAATGGAACCGAAAAGTACTGCGGTCGAGACTGCTCCAACTCCTCGCCCTATGGACCGGGTTGTCCCCAGGGCTATCGCTGCATTTCGTATGCCGACGGGTTGCAGTGCCAGCCGGAAAACGATACCTGTCTGTGCGCGGAGTCGACGCTGGGCTCTGTTCGATCGTGCCGCCTGGAATCCTGCCAGGGCTACCAGGAGTGTGCACTCAATGCGGGAAGCTTCGAGTGGTCACCCTGCAACGTGGAGGACTTCAACGTCGAGATATGTGACGGGCTGGACAACAACTGCAACGGACAAATCGACGAGGGATTTTTAAACCAGGCAACCGGCCGCTATGAAAGCGACGAGCACTGCGGTTTCTGCAACAACGACTGCGGACCCTACTGGTCTGAGCCGGTCGATCACACCGTTGGTGTATGCGATGTCGATGCCCCCGGGATTCCAGAGTGTGTCATGGGCCCATGCTCCATCGAAGTCGAGAACGGGGTGCAGTACGAGTGGGTGGACGTCAATGGAGATTCCGATGATGGATGCGAGTGCCGGCGAGTGCTGGGAAACACCACCAGCGACTTTCCAGATCTGATCGATGAACCCGAACCGGGTTATGAATACCTGGACGAGAACTGCGACGGGATCGACGGAGTGATTCAGGACGCACTGTTCGTCAGCGCCGGCGCTCCTCCAGGCGGAGACGGCAGCCTGGAGCACCCCCTGACGACGTTGTCGGCGGCGATTGCGGCTTTTACCTCATCCGGCAAGAGGTACATTTTGGTGGCCGAGGGAACTTACCAAGAGAGCATCACCCTTCAGCCCGGAGTCAAGCTGCACGGCGGCTATTCGGCCGATTTCAAGAACCGCGATGTCTGGCTGTACCAGTCGGTGATCCAGGGACAGGATGCTGATTACGCGGTCTTGGCCGATGGAATAGCCGGTATTGGAACGCTTCTTTCGGGATTTGTAATTCGCGGGCGCGAGTTGAGCCAGGCTGCCGGGGTCGATCATAACGGCCAGGCCTCGCTGGCTGTTGTGCTTAGCGATTGCGACGATGCAGTTGTTCTGCGCAGCAACATCCTGAAAGGCGGCAGGGGCGCCGATGGCGGAAATGGAAGTTCCGGCCAGGCGGGTTTCGGACGTCAGGATTCGACAGCGCTTGACGGCGCCGCGGGGCTGGTTGGGTTGCGACTCGCGGGTAACTGCAGTGGAGCCGAGCGACCCGGCGGAAACGGTGGAGTCAACGCGGATTGCCCCGGCTCGAACGGTAACCTCGGGGGCACGACCGTGTGCCCACAGTTTGATTTTGACTCCTATCCTTACAGAGGAACTCAGGCTCAGTATACGAGCGCTGCCGGCGGTAACGGTCTCGGAGGGCACGATTGGAGTTTTGACTATATGAGCGGCAGTTCCTGTTCGCACGCGACCGAGTCGGGCTACCCGACTGAAATCGAGCTCAATGTCGGGCAGGACGGGCAAGACGGCGCCGACGGGGCCAACGGACTGGGCGGCGCGGGCGGAGACGGACGCTATGGCTCGATCTCGGGCTCATCCTGGGTAGCCTCACCCACAGGCGGCAGTGCGGGCACGCCCGGTAATGACGGAGGTGTGGCCGGCGGAGGCGGTGGAGGCGGCGGCACCGCGCGTTACTACACCGGCCCTGGTGATTGTTCCATGTATGAGATCGGCCCCTCCGGAGGCGGTGGTGGGGCCGGTGGCTGCGGTGGATTGGGAGGCTTTCCGGGACGGGCTGGCGGCGCCTCGATTGTGGTTTTGGTAACGGCCGCCACCTCCGGGCCGGGAGCAAGGTTTCCCGAGTTGAGCCACAACCTGATCGAACGCGGCCTGGGTGGCCGCGGCGGCGACGGAGGGTTCGGCGGGATCGGCGGCCTGGGAGGGGTTGGCGGTTTCGGCGGGGGCCCGCCGGATTGGATTTCGTCGCAAGGCGGAAAGGGCGGCGACGGTGGAAACGGCGGCCCCGGTGGCGGAGGCGGCGCCGGCGCCGGCGGACCTTCCTATGGTGTGCTGGGTTTCAATGTGGCGGTAGACGACTACTCCGCTAACAATACCTTTGTCTACGATGACAGCGTACCGACCGGCGGCTCCGGCGGGGCGGGGGGCATATCTGTCGGCCCGGGCGCCAGCGGCTCGACGGGAGAGGATGGAGCCTACAGAAACGTGTTCGAGCTGACCAGTTGTCCGTCGAGTGGATGCCCGCCGGCGTTCGCTTGCGACTCGAACAACGTCTGCGTTCCGCAAGACTGACTCCTTTCTTGAGCAACGTGCGTGTCTCCGAGGAACACCTCGACGTCATCGGGCAGACGCGGGGCGAACTCTCGCAGATTGGCGCTGAGCTTTGCGGCCGCGGCGGGATCGACTGCGAAAAAAGACAGCGTATCATCACCACACACTTCGTTGGCCGGAATTCTCAGTCGGCCTGCCAGGATCCATTCAGGGGGCAGGCCGCCTATCGAGCTGGTCGCGAACCACTTCTCGTAGACTATGGCGATGACGACAGACTTTTTCCGGGACAAGTCGGCAATGGCCCTGGTGTTGTAAATGCCTTTCATTTTCAGTTCGCCCACTTCCCGGCTGGCCAGGCCCCACAGATCGAGACAGTGGATGTCGGTCATGAAATTCGGCGCGCCGATATCGTTCAGCGCAATCGACTGTCCGCGGTAGTAGCGGCCCAAAAAAATGGCTGTTTGAATTTGCTGCTCATAGATGTTTTTCACGGACACCGGCAGTAGCCGGTGGGCGGAGATGCCGCGGATCGAACCGAAGGCGGCGAAAGCCGCGGTCAGTGCCACCATCAGTCGCTTGTAATTCTTTCCGCTAAGACTGATCGTGCCGGAATCGGCAAGCGCGTAAACAGTAATGAACAATCCCAGCGCCACCAGATAAGCCTCGTATCTGAACAACCAACCGGTCCTGGCAAACTGCAGGTGTAGAAGCAAAGTGCCGACAGTGAGCATGATCATCAAGGTCAACCGATCTTCGAAGAACAGGCCGCGACGTATACGAGCGAACCCGATCAGCACAAGCAGTGCCAGAAGAGCCAGGAGATGGGGATTTTGAATCAGCTGTCTGGCCCAGGCCAGGCAGAAGTGCAAGAACCCGGTCAAAGATGAAAAGACCGGCAAGTTTCCCTTGAGCAAAATGGAGTTCGGGAAAAAACCCCAGCCGCGCGAAACCGCCAGGAGGCCGATAATGCTGATGGGCAACAAGCCGGCGACGGCCAGTGTCGAAGCCGGCGCCCATTTTTTTCGCATGGTCACGAGGCCAACTGCGACAAAAAGCAAAAACAGCCCCTCGTAGCGTGTCAAGACCAGCAGCGCCCCGATCGCGGAAGGTGTCAGCCAAGAGCGCAATCCGGCATTTTTTTCTGACAACCTTGAGGCGACCGAATAGACGAAACAGATCGCAAGACAGGTGTGCAGCAGATGCTCCAGGCCGCTTGTAGCCAGAACTATCATCGGAGTCAGAAACACGACCAGCGGCAAGCCCGCTGCCAGCAGCCAGGGGCCGGCTCCAGCCCTGCGCAGTAAAACATACAGCAGCACACACAAGAGAGAGGCCAAAATAGCGTTGATCAGAAGCGGGATCCAGACACTCGTTCCAAACACAAAAAAAGCCGCCGACAACAAAGCGGTCCACAACGGAGATGATGAAGAAAAACTGAACTCGTATCTGGTCACACCCCAGACCGCATGTTGGGCGAAGTTCTTGGCCATGGCCATGTGGATGTAGGGGTCGTCGAGCGGGTAGACCAGGTGACCGCCGCTCGATCCGAGGCAAATCGCGAGAAAGAATGCAAGCCCCGACCACAGCAGCAGTAAAACCAAGGCGAGCGGCCAGTTTTTATACAGAAAAGCTTTCGTCATAGAGACTCACACGTGATACGAAACTATCTGCGCCAGACACACATATAATGGTTTTATCCTGATGATCAATTCGCTTCAAATATCGCAAGCGACTCCAACGCGCTCTGAATGGCGCGCCGCGGTGAGTTGCCTGCTATGGGTGGCCGCGGTCTGGTTGACCATATGGTTGTACGGCGCAATCATCCAGCCGCTGATCTCGATTCAGTACTCCCTGCCAGTGAGCGGAGCCCTCGGCAATCCCGCGGTCACCGGAACCAGCCCAGCTACTGGACTCGTGAGATTTGCCGGCTTGCTTGTTCTTCTGGTGCTGCTGGGTCTGGCCGCAAGCCGTGCCAAAGTGTTAGCGGGTTGCCGGCGCTTCTTTGCCAGCCCTGGCAGAGCCTGCATTCTATTAATCGCGGCCGGTGTTCCTTTTTTCATGCTGGCGTCTGGAAGCTCGAGCATCGCACGATCCTGGAGTGCAAGACCCGTCGACAGGCTGGTAATGATAGTTTTCGCATCTTTGACCGTTGCAGCTTGTTTTTTTCTGTCGGGGGCTGTGGCCAGGGCTAGAGAGTGGCTGTGCGGAGAGCCGCCCGCAGCGCTAGTTGCCGTGATCTTCGCGGCGGCGCTGGCAGCGTTTGTAAAGTGGCCCCTGATGCCGGCTGCGGCTGTGCTGACACTTTTTTTACTGGGATGCTTGCCGGCTCTGTACAAGGCCTTTCGAAGCAAGACTTTCACAGTCAGAATCAAGAAGTTGGCGTGGTCGCTTGCGATACCGGTGGCAGTGGTCGGCCTTTCGGGAGTCAACATCCATGCCCGTGTCGATCCGCACCACGAGGCCGAGGACATTCTGCCGGCACATATGATGCAGCAGGGCAGGCTGCCCTTCCTGGATTTCGAAATCTCTCACTCGTTGATCACGGACTGCCTGCCCGACTGGATTGCGTTTTCGGTCGCAGGGCCCACACTGCACACTGAAAGAACAATGCTCGGCTTCGTCGCCAGCCCCTTACGGGGCCTGCTGGTGTGGTTGGTGCTGTCTGCTTTGTTCGGCCGCGGGTTGGCCATAGTCCTATGGATTCTTGCCGCACTGGGCGGTGCAACACAGGTGGTGGCGGCAAACGACGCCTTCAGGCTCGACCTGGCACTTACGGTCGTTCTCTTTTTTATCCACTTCGATACTAGCGGCAGGCGCATCTATGCCTACCTGGCCGCGGCCGCGGCAGCCATTGGCGCTGTGTTGTCTCCCGAGTTGGGAATACCGTTCGCGGCCGGCGCGCTTCTGGTAATGGCATTGCAGATCGATCTCTCGTGGAGCAAGAGAGCCGCCCTGGTTTTCTTCACAACGCTTGCGGCGCTTCTTGGAGTTCTGTTTGCAGCCGGAATGCTGGCCGGGTTCATACATTGGGTTTCAAGTCTGCGATCGATGGCGCTCGAACTGATCGCGCGCTGGCCTGCCCAGGAAGTGCTGGAGCGACACATTCTGGTTCACCTGGGAGTGCTTGCGTTCGCCGTGGTGACTATTTTCAGAGTCGGGCCGCGTTCGGACGGGGCACGTCCGCTCGTTCTTTTGCTCGTGGCAGGGGCGGGTATCACTTTTTCTCTGTTTGCCGACGATCCGTTGCGACTCGAAAGGACAATCATTATCGACCTGTTGCTGCTGGGTTCGACTCTGGTTGCCTGTCGGGCCGGGCGCTCTCCCGTGACGCTTGCGTTGCTTGCGCTTCTGGTACTCAGCGGGGCCGGGATCAGCAGTCAGCCCGCCAACTGGTTGGTCGGCAAGAAGCCTCCCGCAGGATGGCAGGCGGCCGGAGAAATAGAACGCATCGGTCAGATTGGTATGCCGCCTGAAGATGTTCAGACCTGGCGTGAACTGGTTGCCTTCGGCAAGCAAGGCGCCTATTTCAACGCCTCGAACAGTCTGCTGGATCTGTTTGTGAACGAGAACTCGCGATCTCTCGAATTCGTGCCAATGCACCTGGCCTACCGACCGCGAGCGCAGGCCAGGCTGGTAGAGAAGTTAATCGAGTTGTCGCCGGCGAGAATCATTTTCAGGACCATGCGAGATCCTGCTTTCTGGCAAGTTACGCCCTACACTTTGATCTTCAACAGGCTGGACGCCTACATCCTTCGCAACTACTCTTTTGCAAGTGAAATTGGTCCCTACCAGATAGTAGCCCGGTCCGATCCTCGCACTTCGCGCACCTACAACAACCTGTTGGCACCGGGAGTGCGCCGGCCGCTCGAATACGGCTTGGCTCCTTTATTCCTCGGGAAGTTGCGAGGAGAGGGTCTTGCGCAATTGTGCGACGGCCTGCCGGAGCCTGTGTTCTTCGAGATAGTTGCACACGGGGCGGGCAAGGCCAGGCTGCTGATCGCGTCCCGGATAGAAGGAGGAGGATCCGTTCCGCTGAGCGTAGTATTCAAGCTGGCCAAAGACGGAGCACTGCACACCTACCGCCTGCCGCTATGGAACCTGTGCACGCCGGGCACAGCCGGCCTCGAAGACACATTTAACTTCGATGTCTCTACGGATACCGGGATCACAATAGAAAAGAGCGGCCTGCGCTCCTGCGCCGAGTTGCTCTCTCCTTGACCCGTCTGTGGTAGACTGGCGGGCGGCAAACGGATCGGGGTTCGGGCTGATGGACATGTCGAGATCGGAAAAGACCGGGGCGAGGACCGCGGCGCCGGCGATCACGCTGGTGGTCGCCTGCCTCCTATCGGGCGCTTGCGTGGCCGAGCCGCCCGACGAGGCCACCCAGGCCAGGCGCCGGGAAGCCTTGCTGAAAAACCTTGGCGAGGAGATCGCCGACAAGAGAGTGCTGGGTGCCATGGCAACGGTTCCGCGCCATCGCTTCGTCCCCAGGGATTTATTGAACCAGGCCTACCGCAACCAGCCTTTACCGATCGGGCAGGATCAGACGATCTCCCAGCCGTTCATCGTGGCTTACATGACCCAGGCTTTGAAACTCTCGGGCCGTGAGAAAATTCTCGAGGTCGGGACCGGCTCGGGATACCAGGCCGCTGTGCTGGCCCGGCTGGCCGATGTCGTCTATTCGATCGAGATACTGCCCGAGTTGTCGGCCCGGGCCGGACGGGTGCTTGCCGATCTTGGAATCAAGAACGTGCGCCTCAAAGTAGGCGACGGCTTCGACGGCTGGGCGGAGCATGCGCCCTACGACGGAATAATCGTAACGGCCGCGCCCGAGCGCGTCCCGACCCCGCTGGTTGAGCAGTTAAAGGAAGGCGGGCGGTTGGTGATCCCGCTCGGCGCCGACTGGAACCAGCAGCTCGTGACGTTCATCAAGCGCCGGGGCAAACTTGTGAAGATCGACAATCTTGCGGTTCGTTTCGTACCCATGACCGGCAAGGCCTTGCGCGAGAGCGGGGATTGAATGCACCAACAAATAGGAGAATACCTGGTTCGCGATTGGAAAACAGAAGATGCCTCTGCGGTAGCCGACTACGCGAACAACAGAAAAATATGGCAGAACCTGCGCGACGCCTTCCCGCACCCCTATGACCTGGAAGATGCCAAGACCTTCATAGTTCGCGCCCAAGAAAAAAAGCCGCCGACCCTTTTCGCGATAGCAACAGAAAAGGAAGCCATAGGCAGCATAGGTCTGATGCCAGGTCAGGACGTGCACCGCTACTCGGCCGAGATGGGATACTGGCTGGCCGAGCCGTATTGGGGCAAGGGAATAATGACCCAGGCCGTGAAGTACCTGACCGACTACGCAATCTCGGAACTGGAGCTTATAAGAATTTACGCAGAGCCCTACACCACCAACCCGGCTTCGGCCAGGGTCCTCGAAAAAGCGGGATACAAATGTGAGGGTGTGCTTCGCTCGAATGTGTATAAAGATGGCAGGCTGCTCGATCAGTTCCTCTACAGCTACGTGGCGGGCGCGGCCGATGCTCCCGCGCTCAGAACGCCTGCTGGTAGCTGATGGTCACCCAGTCGATCACGTTGTCGTTGAAATCCTTGCCGAGCGGGATGCCGAAGTCCAGCCTGACCGCCTGGCGATCGAACTGCGGAAACAAGCCGCGGATGCCCAGGCCCAGGCTCTGGTGGTAACTGAAGTCGTCTGCCTGCTTGTAGCCATAGGCGTCGCCGCCGTCGTAAAAAATCACGACACCCCAGTGCAGCGTCCAGAGCACGATGGGGACAGAGCGGAACTCCAGATTGACGTTGAACAGACGCTCGCCGGATCTGAATCCCGAGGTGAAGCCGCGCAGAGTATTGTCGCCGCCCAGGGACAAGAGCGTGTTTTGCGCGCTGTACTGGCTGTAGACGTAGTCGAACCTGGTAAGCAGCCTGCCCAATCCGAGGATGATCGGCGATACGTTTTCCAGATAGATCTCGGCCCTGCGATCCACCCAGTCGGTTTCCGAAGCCAGCGCGTCGGCATCCTGGTGACCCGGCCAATAACGTGCGGCCAGGTTTCCGCTCAGCGCCAGAATGTCGTGCCCGCCCAGCAAAAACCGGTAACCCAGCGTAAGGCTCAGCCACAATGAATGTTGTGCAAAGCCAAATGCAGGGTTGGCCCAGCTGACTTCGGCTGTAAGTTGCGGGCCGATGCGGAAATCCTCGGTTAGCCCGTATGTCTGTATATTGGATAAGCGTGCGTAGCTGGCCTCGAAAAAAACGAGCCGTGCCACAATCTCGCCGGCCCGGTCGTCGTGCGGCAGGACGTTTTCGACAAACGCCTTACGAACCTCGGTCGGCACTTCGGGAAAGTCTTCGGGCAGGCTGCTCGTTTTCGATCTCAGCTTGTAGCCGAATTCGAGATTAGTCTTGTAGTGTTTTCCGAACGAGCGCACGACAAGCGCCTCGGCCGAGAAGGAGTTGTAGTTCCACTTCCAATCTAGGCAATGCTCGATGTTGTTCAATAAATAACATTGTTGCAACGGCCGGGTGCCGCGGTAGAGCCGCAATATTCCAAGATCGAAGCTTGCGCCGATCGAGAAACCCCACTTCGACTCGAGTGAGAACAGCGGCAGGCCGAAGACCAGGCTGCCGAATCCCCCCTCGGTCTCGTTCTTTTCGTGATTAATACGCAGGTTGAGACTCTCCCCAACCGTCAAGCGCGTGCCGAACAGGCGCGGGACGTTGTAGAGTTCTCCCAGCGAATAGGTGTCGCGATCGATGAAGGTGTACAGACTGAGCTGCTGGTTGTAGCCGAGAAAATTCTGTTCGGTCGGCATGAGCGACAGGTAGTTGAATACACCGCCCCCGATGCTGAATTTCGAGTTGAGCCGCAGGCTCCAGAGGTCTTTGGTGATGACGACGACGATCACCCGGCCCGGTTCGGTCCCGCGGGCACAGACGATCCGAACTGTCGAGAAGAGCATCGGCAACAGGCGCAAGTTTCGGGCGCTCTCGCGTATGAGCGTCTCGCTGTAGCGCATTCCTTCTTTGAAAAGCAATTCCTGGCGAACGATGTGCTCGCGGGTGGTGACATGAAAAATGTTCAGGAAATCGGGCCAGGGATCGCTGGGCTCGATGATCGGCTGGCGCACTATGGCCACCCGCTCGATAATCTTGCCCTGCGGGTTTGGTTCGATTTCAAGCTTTAGCGCGGCAAGCGAGCGGGCGATCAAATCGCGTTCATAGGCTTCACGATCGAGAATGCTTCTTGCCGCCTGGCAAGGGAATGCCAACAGGAAAAAAAAGGCACAGGCAAACGCAGAGACTCGAATCAACTAGCGTCCGGGACGAAGTGTCGACTGTTCTCGCTGCAATCTTTCGAGTTCTTCCTTGTGAGTGACGCTGTAGCGGGCCCACGGGCGTGCCTTCAGGCGTGCGTAACCGATGGGTTCCATGGTTCCCTCACATAAGCCGAACTCTTTTATCTCGAATTTCTTCAGTGCCCGCTCGACTTCCCGAAGAAGCTTGACTTCCTTGTCCAGGATGCGCAGCTGTACGTCCTGGTGTTGTCCGGTGGAAGCCTGTTCCAACTCCTCGATGATTTCGCTTGGATCCACTCCGGCGTCGCGATCGAGTCGGTTGGCGATCGATTGCCTGAGCTCGCGCCGCTTGTCCGTCAATACTTTCTTCATTTCATTGAGCTGACTTGGTGTCAGGCCGTTGATGGTACCTTTTCGTGCTGCCATACAAGCTCTCCTTTATTACCAGGACACTCTCCTGAATGTCTTTCAGAATTCTAAATCATAGTCGAACATGGTCGCACCGCAAAGCACTTTTTTCACTGCAGCGGTCCGAAGTCTGCGGACCTTTTTTGCCCATGTGCCGGCCGGCCCTGCCGATTGACATTTCAACCCGCCCTAGACTCTTGATCTATCGACTGATTGCCGTACCACAATATTTTGTGTTGACAAGCAATTCCTCCCCCAATATATTGTGGCATCCTTGAATATGAAACATTAGTTGTTTCCGGTGGCTAGGGGCTGTTTTCTAGAAGTTTTCGAGGAGTCGTATGATGCAAGTCAGTACCGAAATCCATACCCTTCCAATAAACCGTCCGGTGTCCAGGAGTCCCGAGGCAGTCGTCAACCGGGACGGAAAGCAAGTTGCTTTTGACGCCGAGCGCATACAGGCGGCAATAGAAAAAGCCGGCACGGCGACCGGTGAGTTTGACGCGCAGGAAGCGTCACTGCTTACTGCCCAGGTGGTAAAGGTTCTTTGCTACCGGCATTCGGACGGGCCACCGCAGATCGAGAACATCCAGGACATCGTCGAGCAGGTGCTGATCTCGTCGAACCACCTGGCCACCGCCAGGGCCTATATCGCCTATCGCGACCAGCACGCCCGACTCAGGGATCAGCGTCGCACTTTAGTGGACGTGCGCCAGACTATTGACGAGTATCTCGATCACCAGGACTGGCGCATCAACGCTAATGCCAACCAGGGCTACTCGCTGGGCGGGTTGATCATGAACATCTCGGGCAAGATGGTGGCCAACTACTGGCTCGGCCACGTCTACCCGCCGGAGGTCGGCCGGGCGCACCGCGAGGGCGATTTTCACATTCACGATCTCGACATGCTCTCGGGTTACTGTGCCGGCTGGTCGCTGCGCACTTTACTGCAGGAGGGATTCAACGGCGTGCCCAACAAGATTGAATCCGGCCCGCCGCGTCACCTCTCCAGCGCCGTCGGTCAGATGGTTAACTTTCTGGGCACATTGCAAAACGAGTGGGCGGGTGCACAGGCCTTCAGCTCGTTCGATACCTATCTGGCTCCCTTCGTGCGCAAAGACTCTCTCACGTATGATCAGGTCAAGCAGAACGTTCAGGAATTCATCTACAACCTGAACGTGCCCTCGCGCTGGGGAACCCAGACGCCGTTCACCAACGTGACTTTCGACTGGGTGTGTCCCGACGATCTGCGCGACCAGCGACCGCTCATCGGCGGTGAGGAAATGGCGTTTCGCTATGGAGACCTGCAGGCCGAGATGGATTTGATAAACCGCGCCTACATCGACGTAATGGGCTCGGGTGACGAGCGCGGCAGGGTCTTCACTTTTCCCATTCCGACATACAACATCACACCGGATTTCGACTGGGAGCATCCGAACTGCGGGCCGCTGTTCGAGTTGACCGCAAAGTACGGCCTGCCATATTTCCAGAACTTCCTCAATTCCGATCTGAAGCCGAACATGGTGCGCTCGATGTGCTGCCGCCTGCAGCTCGATCTGCGCGAGCTTATGAAAAGAGGCAACGGTCTATTCGGCTCGGCCGAGCAGACCGGCTCTATCGGCGTGGTCACCATAAACTGCGCCCGGCTGGGTTACCTCTACTCCGGCGATCATCTTGGCCTTACCGAGCAGCTCGACCGTCTGTTGGAACTCGCAAAAACCAGCCTGGAGATCAAGCGCAAGATAGTCCAACGTCAAATCGACGCCGGTTTGCTGCCTTATACAAGGCGTTTCCTGGGCACGCTGCGCAATCACTTTTCTACAATCGGGGTCAACGGGCTCAACGAGTGCGTGCGCAACTTCTCGTCCGACCTGTTTAACCTGTCCGATACCGAGGGGCAGGATTTAGCAGCCGAGATACTCGATCACGTCCGCGAACGGCTGGTCGCCTTCCAGGAAGAAACCGGTCACATGTACAATCTCGAGGCCAGTCCGGCCGAGGGCGCCACGCACCGCCTGGCCAGAGAAGACCGCAAGCGCTTCAACGGCATCCTCCAGGCTGGAACGGAAGATGCCTGTTACTACACCAACTCGTCACAGCTTCCGGCCGGTGCGACCGAGGACCCCTTCGAGGCGCTCGGGCTGCAGGAAGAGCTGCAACGCAAGTACACCGGCGGCACGGTCTTCCATCTTTACCTGGGCGAGCGGATTCCCGACTCGGCGGCTTGCAAGCGACTGGTGAAAAAAGTGCTCGAACGTTTCCGCATTCCCTACTTGACGGTAACGCCGACATTCTCGGTTTGCCCGTCCCATGGCTATCTGGCCGGCGAACAGCCGGTTTGCCCGACCTGCGGCGCCGACTGCGAAGTGTGGACGAGAGTGATGGGCTACCACCGGCCGGTATCGGGATTCAACCGCGGCAAGCGAGCCGAATACGAGGAGCGCACTTGCTTCGATGTGGGAGACGGCCATTGAATCAGCTCGGCGTTCCAGTGGGCGGTTTCGCGCCCCTTTCGACCATTGACTGGCCAGGGAGACTATCTGCGGTTCTTTTCCTGCGTGGCTGCCCCTGGCGTTGCCCCTACTGTCACAATCCCGAGTTGCGCTGTGTTGCCGGTAAGACCCATGTCTGGCAAGATGTTCTTGCCTTCCTCGAAGAGCGTCGCGGGTTCTTAGAAGGCGTGGTTATGAGCGGCGGCGAGCCGACCATGCACGCCGGCCTCCCTGATGTGCTGAAAGAAGTGCGCGCCATGGGATTTGCCACCGCACTGCACACGGGGGGCGCGTACCCTGCGCGACTTGAGGAGATCCTCTCCGGGGGTCTGGTCGACTGGGTGGGCTTCGATGTCAAGGCGCCTTTCGAAGAATACCCTGCGATCACGGCGCAAGCAGACTCAGGCGCCCGCGCCCGCCTGTCACTTGCCCGGCTGGTGTCATCCGCTGTGCCCTACGAGTTGCGCACAACGGTCTACCCGCCGTTGATGTCAAATCTCAGCCTCAATCATCTGGCCACCGATGTAGAACAAATAGGTGGCGATAATCTCGTTTTGCAGCACTGCCGGGACCACGACAATCAACCGTTTATGCACTCACCCGATCTGGCCAGTCTGGCCGCCGAAATTACGCCGCGCTTGAGAAGAGTGGAAGTCAGATAAGAATACGGCTTTTTCTTGAAGTCGCCAGGCTGCGGCGGCATAAGATCCCTTGATGCCCGAAGACGAAGAAATTGTCGGACGACAGGCCAACTGGCTCGTTCGCCTGGGTGAGCGACTGATTCGTTTTCGGCGCACGCGTTACACATTTATTGTCATTGCTTCTGTGCTAATCGGGCTGGGCGGTGGCTTTGCGGCAATCCTGTTTCGTTACCTGATTGAGGGGGCGACCTGGTCGTTTACTGGCGGGCACGGACTTGGCGCCGGCGGTTTTGCAGCTCTGTCTTGGTGGTGGATTCTTGGCATGCCGGCCGTCGGTGGGTTGCTGGTCGGGGTCCTGACTACCTGGCTGGCACCCGAGGCCCGCGGCACAGGTGTTCCCGAAGTCATGGAAGCCGTGTCGCTTCGAGGCGGGCGCATTCGCAAACGCACAGGTGTAGTCAAGGCTTTCGTGGTTGCAATCTGCCTCGGTTCGGGCGGGTCGGCCGGCCGCGAAGGTCCGATCATCCACGTCGGTGCGGCGATCGGCTCTTTTATCGGGAGCATCTTCAAGGTACCGGTGAGTCTCTTGCGCACCTTTGTCGGTTGCGGCGCGGCGGCCGGAATAGCGGCCACTTTCAACGCACCCATCGCAGGGGCCATGTTCGCCGGCGAGGTCATCCTGGGACAGTTCGGCGTGGTCAGCTTCTCGGCCATCGTCATCTCCTCGGTCGTGGCCACCGTCGTCTCGCGTCACTTCATCGGCGATTTCCCCGCCTTCATCGTGCCGGCTTTCCAGCTACACGAATCCTACGAGTTGTTTTTCTACGCGGTTCTGGGTTTGCTTGCGGGACTCGTCGGTTGCCTGTTCATCTGGGGCCTGGACCGCTTGCGGCGCTTTTTCGATAGTAGTCCCATCCCGACTTACCTTAGACCGGCGCTCGGCGGCCTGCTGGTCGGCGCCCTGGGGATTGCCGTACCGCAGGTGCTGGGTGTCGGTTACGGCGCCATCAACGCGGCCATGCATACATCCGTGCCCTGGCTGTTGATGTTGCTCCTTCTGGGAGGCAAGTTATTGGCCACCTCGCTGACGCTGGGCACCGGCGGCTCTGGAGGTATATTCGCGCCGTCTCTTTTCCTGGGAGCAATGCTCGGAGGTCTCATTGGTACGGGACTGTCCGGCATCATGCCGGCCGAAATTGGGGGAGTCGGATCCTACGCCTTGGTCGCCATGGGGGCGCTGGTCGCGGCCACCACCCGTGCACCGATCACCGCCATAGTGATCATCTTCGAAATGACAAACAACTACAGTATCGTCCTGCCGTTGATGATAGCCTGCATCTTGGCCACATTACTGGCGGGGCAGATCGTCAAGCCCTCGATCTACGAAACCAAGCTGATCAGCCGTGGAGTAAACATCTCCCGCCATCGCGACTTCAACATCCTCAGGCGTTTCAAGGTGGCCGACGTCGAGATAGCACAGGCGCACACGCTCAGTCTGACGACCAGGCTCGAGGCCATTCTCGAACTTGCCATCCATTACGGAGACCGGCACTACGTCGTCAACGATCGCGACGGGCTCTACGTCGGCCTGATTCACATGGCCGACCTGCGCTTCACCTTCTACAACGAAGAGCAACTTGGCCAAATTGTGGTGGCGGCCGACCTGGTACACCAGGAAGTACCAACCTTGATGCCTAACGATACCCTGGACACGGCCTTGAAGCTACAGGAAGATCACGACCTGGACGCGCTGCCGGTGATGGATCCCGACGATCCCCGCCGGGTCATGGGGCTCGTCACCCAGGACGCAGTAATCGAGGCCTACAACCGACAGCTTCTGAACCTGGATTTGGCCGGGGAAACGGCAGGTCTGATGGTCACGGCCGAGCGCGGCCGGTCTGTCGATCTCGGCGATGGCAACAAGCTGATGGAATTCGAGGCGCCTGTGGCCTTCGTCGGCCGGACACTCAAGGAACTGGATCTACGCCGGCGCTACTCGGTGCAGGTGGTCATGCTGAAGCGCTCCACGGGCGAAAATCACATAAAAAAGACACTGCGCCAGATGCCCGGCCCCGGTTTCGTAATCGAGACGGGAGACATCCTGCTTCTTCTGGGAAGCGCCGCCGGCCTGAAGAAGATTACAGGTCAGTGATCGATGCCGATCACGTATTCCCCCTGGTGCATCAGCGCCAGGCGCACGTCGTTGGGCATTAACAGATCTGCGCGCTCGACCATTACTCGCGGCTGCAGGCTGGGGATGTAGACCCGATCTATGTGCACGACCGCCTCGGGACGAGTGAACTGCTTGGCTCCAACCTGGCCGCCGAAGTGATCGCTGCGTCCGAAGGCAATGTGCAGTCCCAGTTTCTCGTCCAGCAGTACTGAGCCGCAGGGCTCTATGCCGAACTGCCCGAGCACGCCCAGCCCCAACTCGGCCAGGTTGCCGTAGGCCGGCTCGCGGGCCAGCAACTCGGCCTGCTCCCGGCCCGCTGCGCCGTCGCCAGCTACCCGGCGCGCGCGGTTTTGCTCGATGGTGAAGATGACGGTCTCGTCGCCGAACTGAACTGGAAGCTCGCCCGCTGATTCAGAAGGATCATTATCCAGTTCGCCCTCGTAGGGGACGATGTAGGCCTCGCCCGAGGGCAGGTTGCCGGCCGTACCGGGATCCGGAAACAGCCCGCCCGAGGCGTGGGCAGTGCGGTGGCGAAGGTCGAGACGCAAATTGTATCGCTTCGTGCCGTCTGTCAGAAACTCGATCTCGGCATATTCCGCCTGATCGAGCAGCTTCTTCATGTGCGCTACGCGCCTGTTGATCTCGATGTAGTCGAGGCGCAAAGTCGGGATCATGCCGGCGGTGAAGCCGGGCATGGTGGCCGCCCTGAAACCCAAAACGGGAGCCGCTAGCTTCAAAGGCGCAGTGGCTGAGAACTCGGTCGGGGCCAGCAGGATAGAGTGCGAAGACAAGATCGCTTTCATGGGAAGGGACTCGGCGGGGTCGAGCACGTCGGCCGAGTCGGGCAAGTCGCCCGAGACAATCCAGGCACGCTCCGGCAAGTCGGCGTTGTTCATCCTGGTATTTCGATACAACACCAGGTGACAGTCGAGGCCGAGTTCGTCCCTTGATTCGGCCAGAAGCCTGGCCCAGCCGGCGGCCAGCAAACGACGCTCACGCCAATCGGGATTGTCGGCAATCTCGGAATCGGGAAGATCGACCAGCAGCGCAATTGCCTTATCGTCTTCACCCGGTTTGAAAACCCGGCGTACCAAGGCTGTGAGTTCACTGGCACTCAGATTGTCCGGCATGATCACCTCCTGTACATTTATGAGGCTTGAGTTTACTTACTTGCGAAGCCCGAAGCTAGCCTGTTATCTTGTTGCCCTGATTTATAGAAAGGAGACATACATGAGCGATATTCTGGAGACGGTATTGTTGCTGGCGTTGCCTGCCTCCGGTAAATCGGAAGTGCGCAAGTACCTCGACTGGCTGCCGCCCGAGGAATGCAGGCGTGATTTCCACATGGGGCCTACTGTGCAACTCGACGACTTCCCTTACGTGCACATGATGCGTCGCATCGACGACGAGCTGGAAGCGCAGGGACAAAAACGGTTGTTTTTCCAGTCGCCCGAGAAGCCCTTTAGCGACACGCGCGACTGGCTGACCCTGATCGAGCTGATCAACGAAGACTACGAAGATCTGCTGGAAAAAAAACCGTGCGCACCTCGCTCTGTTGCCGCCTGGATCATCGAGCGCATCGAGGCGGCCGCGAAGCTGGCAGGCGCACCTGTGCGCCTTGCCTCGCTGCCCGATAATGTCCGTACGAAGCTGTGCGACAAAATCGAGCGCGAGGCCGCCGAACTGCTGGCTGACAAGCTGCGCGGCTATCCCGACACGCTCGACGGAAAGACATTAGTGATCGAGTTCGCCCGGGGCGGACCGCAGGGTTCAACCATGCCGTTGCCCGAGTTTTACGGCTATCGCCACTCGCTTGGCCGCTTGTCTGAAAGGATTCTCGAAAAGTCGGTCGTGCTTTACATCTGGGTTACCCCGGAGGAATCGCGTCGCAAGAATGAGGCCCGGGCCGATCCGAACGATCCCGGTTCCATATTGCACCACGGCGTGCCGATCGACGTCATGCTCGGCGATTATGGATGCGATGATCTCGACTGGCTCGAACAAGAGGCAGACAAAGAAGGCACGCTGACCATCGAGGCATACGGTCGCAAATTTCATCTGCCGATTGCCCGCTTCGACAACCGTGTCGATAAGACGTCATTCATTCGTAAAGATGCCGACAAATGGGAAGAAGAAGAAATAAGCGCGCTTCACGACGGACTGAAAGCGGCTCTCGATAAGTTGGCTGCGAATTACATCAAGACCTGAGCGAGATCAGTACAAACAGATCGACTCCGGCAAGTCCAATATCACCGAGTGAAATGCGCGCCTCGGTTCCGTCAGTAACTCCCGGTGGAACCGAAACCTCGATGTCGTGGTAAGACACCGAGCGTCCCCGTCCATGACAGGTTGCGCAACTTATGCCGTCCATCGAGCCGCGACCCCTACAAGTGAAGCAGGCTTGTTCCGTCGGGACGTGAAGTGGAAAGAGCCCCCCTGCCACGGCTTCGTTGTGATCGAGAATCAATTCGACGTAGAGATTTTTTCGGTGGGTGGCCTTGAGCCCTGTGCGGGAAAACAGTCCAGGCACCCAGCCGTCGAAAAACTCGTCTACCCGGCTGAAGAGACCGTCTGTCTCTTCTTCGAGTGTTCGCCCGACGACGCGCGAACGAGCCACCGCCCTCGGCCGGCGGGAGTTTCGTGAGATCACGATTGGTTCGCCCGGCGGGTTATAAGGCTTCTTCTCTTTGCGTTCTTCATGCTCATGAGCCTGCTGGTCATGCAAAGCCTCATAGGCCTGCTGGATCTCGTGAAATTTTTCCACCGGTTCGTCGGCTACATCGGGGTGGTAGAGCTTCACCAGGCGACGATAAGCACGCCTGATCTGCTGTGGCTCTGCGTCGGATGACACACCCAAGACCACGTAAAAGTTATCAGGCATTCGCAAACCTCCCAGGCGGGATGGTAGCAAAAGCAAAATACTATTCAAGTAAAGATGGATCTGTAGACATTGTTGCTTCAGCTGATCTCGATCTTACGAGGCTTAGCAGCTTCGGCTTTGGGCAGCGTCAGTGTGAGTACGCCGTTGTCCAGCTTGGCTTCGATCTTCTGCTGATCGATGTGCTGGCCCAGCGTGAAGCGCCGGGAGAAGCCGCCGATCTCGTACTCTTGATATATTGTGTTGAAGTGTGAGGGTACCGCTTCCACCGTGCCGGTCAGCGTCAGCACCCCCTCGTGCACGTCGATTTTTAGGTCATCCTTCTTGACCCCAGGCAGATCTGAGCGCAGGACGATGGCCTGATCATTTTCAATGATGTCGACATCGGGTACGTAACTGATGCCTTCCCTGGTGGGTTCGCCCTGGGTCTTCTCGATCTTCTTCCTGCTGACTTCGAGTTCCTTTGTTTCTTTCTTGTTCATGGCGTTCCTCCTGCGGGATTCAATTCACTTGCACATCGATCTTACGCTGCTTGGCTTGTTCGGCCCTCGGCAGCAGGATCTGCAGGATCCCGTTCTTGTAGTCCGCTTTTACCTTCGAGTTGTCGACCTGATCCGGCAACGTCAGGGCCCGACTGAACAGTCCGCTCTCACGCTCGTGGCGATGATAGGCTGAGCCCTCCGGCAGCTTGGGCAGGTCGCGCTCTCCTTTAAGGTTAAGCGTGTCCCCGGTGACCGTTATGTCGATCGACTTGGGATCAACGCCCGGCACCTCGGCTCTAACGACGAAGCTCTCGCCATCATCGTAGATGTTCAAGGCCGGGTAGACACCAGCACGCTGCCCCGCCCATGGCGGACGATAAGCCGACAATAGACGGTCCATCTCACGCTGCATGCGCGTAAGGGGTGAAAAATAGTCGTCTTCTCCGAGCCAACGAATCAGTGCCATGGCAAACCTCCTTCTGAGAATTCATCCCACTTTCCCTTTTCCCTTCCTACGGGAAAAAAAGTAATCACCGGAAACTGGCTGTCAAGGGGGGGGGCGAACTCAACCAAGATCGACTTCGACCTCGTAGCCCGAATGGCGCCGCACGTTGAAGGACGACTCGCCGATTATCAAATACTGGCCTCGCATACCCAGCAGGGTGCCGCTGATTTCTCTTTGTTTATCAAATGTTACAGAGCGCGCCTTTTCGAGAAAGCGCATGACGGGATAGGCGAAGCGCACTACGGGCTCATCGGTTGCCAAGTACTGCCTGTGCTTCTTGGCCAGCAGATCGGCTACCCGTGACACGTGCGCAGGCATGTCTTCGAGATCGGCAAGGCTGGTGACTAGCTTGCGCCAGTTGGTTCGATCGGACATGTGGTTGGCCAGCGCGTGCTCGATTTTCCCGGCTGTCAAGCGGTCGGGAGTCCTGGCAAGAACTATCGCCTGAAGCGCTCCCTGGTCTCCCCATCTTTCCAGGATCCTGTCTGCTCCGGTCACGCCGACTTTCAGCTGGCTGGTCTGGGCCAGGTAAACCACGTGGGGAATTAGGCAGTGGCTTTCGCCCCATTCCGGTTCCCGACAGGTGCCCATCTGGTAGTGGCAGGTGTGCGGCTTGATTATACACGAGTCACAGCGGGCCAGGGTTGAGAAGCACTCGTAGCAGTATCCGTCCCCGTAGGTTTTCCTGATTTCGGCTTTGCAGTTGACACAGGCGATGCGGCCGGTGTGCCAAAGGGTGATCTCTTTCCCCACCAGCATGTTCAGTTCCAGATCTCCGAGGAAATAGAGCTGCACTTCCTCGTGCTTCTGGGCCATCTTGCGCAGGTTGAATTTCAGGGGCCCCACAGGTAGCTCAAGGAGGCCGAACCCACGAGCGTCCAGCCGCCAGAATCGTACCCGGGAAATCCGGGGTTGTTGGTCTGCAGACCCTCGGCCTCAGACATGGGTTGACCGCCAATTAGAGTTTTTGCACGATCGGCAAACTCGTCGCGGATAAGACCGGGGTCCTTGTAAACGGTGCTATCGAGCATGTAGGCGAACTGTAAGCCGATGTCCACGCGCAACTTGTGATCCCAGAGAATGAAGTCGATGCGTTGTCCTACGGCCGCTCCGACCACATCGTTGTCAACGTAGCTCGTGCGACCAGTTTGAGAAGGAACGGGAGTGGGGTGATATGACAACCCCAGGCTGGCCGTGAAACCCTCGATGTATTCCCAGGATCCTGATGCACAGAAAGACCAGGTGTCCGAAAAAGCGAACTTGTCGCCTTCGACCGGGGGATCATCTGGATTGGTCGGTTCGAACACTGCGGTCTCTTGTCCTCGTTGATAGTGATTGTCGAGATAGTCCGACCAGCGGTTCCAGGTCACCCCGGCTTCGGCGCTGAAGGCACCAAGCTGGACGCCGGCCGCCATAGTCACCTCCATCGGTTCGAAATCGAGCGCCAGCATGTGATGTTGAACGACGCGCTTGGGCTCGGTGCTGTCTCCCGTCTCGTGGTAGTTCCAAAGCTTCAATAGCGCCTCGGCGTCTACCTTGGAGTACCGCCGATCACGCCAGACCAGAGACAGATTCAGCCAGGGCAGAGGGCGCCCGCTTATACCAATGATGCCGCGCAGCGACGGTTTGACGTCCATCTCCATGTTGGCCAAGGCGTAGTCCTGGACGGTTGCCTCGGGCACGTAGGCGTCTAATACGGCCCCGGTACTTAGGGCACCCTCGACCGAGGCTCCCAGACTGAGAAACTCGGCCGGACGGTAAGCCGCTCCGATCAAGAACGAGAACACCTTGCTCCACTCTCCGAATCGCACGAAATGCACCGTATTCGAAAAGTATTGTTCGCGCTCATCCGGGTAGTTGGTCTTGATCGAAACCAGGCCGGAGGTAGGTACGAGCAGGGCCAGGCCCATACGGAAATTTTCGATTCCCAAAGAATGCACCAACCCCACGCCGACATAACCGCTGAAGTCTTGCTGGTGGTTGTCGCCGCGCGGATTGGGTAACTCGACAGTGGGTAACGGGCGATCCAGGTTTGAGCCCTCGATACCAACGTCCGAGTCGTAGAAGGTGATCGGAATATCGGCATTCTGCGGGCGATCCATCAGGTGTGCCGACACGTGCGGCTGCAAAACCATGAAGCTCGCGCTGAACTGGTTGTCGAGATCCACCAGCAGAGCGGGGTTGTTGTAAAGAACCCCGATGCCTTTTCCAAACACGTTCTGTGCGTTGGCGGTGCCTACTGACCAGCTGTCGTAACCGAATAGTCGTTGCGGGCCGCTCCGGGCCGGACCGGCCGATACAGTGGCCAGTACAAGCACCAGCGCCGCCAAGGTGATTATGCGCATGCATACCTCCGAGTATTTTGGAGGCATACTATGGATCAAGCACTCTGCTGTCAATCTCGCCGGGAAGATATTGTCCACCGAAAACCCTGCGCAGGTTGCCAAGTGCATAGCGCATTCGGCTCTTGGTCGTGTTGAGGGGAGAGCCGACTATTCGCGCAATTTCCGCAAAAGACAGTCCACCCACCTCTCGCAGCAAGAAGACGACGCGTTGCTCGTCCGGAATGGTCTTGATGGCCTGCAACAACTTCAGGCGCGTAGAACCACGGCTGGCCTCTTGCTCTGGAGAGTCATGCGGGCTTTTAATTTCCTCGACCAGGGGGGGGCCGGGTCGCCCGTAATCCCCGGATTGCCTTGGCTGATCGAGCGATGCCGCCCGGCGGTATTTTTGCTTGCGCAGTAAGTCGATGCAGAGGTTTCGGGCCACCGTGTGCAGCCAGGTGGAAAAGCGCGAGCGGGCCTGGAAACGGCTTGGGTCGCGGATTACTCGCAAGAACAGATCCTGCACCGCATCCTCGGACTTATTCTTGTCTCTCAGAAAACGCAGCACAAAGAAAAAGATGCGGCGCCGGTAGCGGCGAAATATTTCCTCGAAGGCCGCCTTGTCTCCCTGACGGTAACGTTCGAGCAATTCCTCATCGGAGGGATTATTGGCGGCCTTTGAGGTCGGATCCGATTTTTTTGGTGCGATCGATGTTTCTTGACTCATCCGGGTCATCCGACGATCTCCCTGCCCCAAGACCTCTTTAAGGCACTGTCTTTACAGTCGACTCAAACAATCCAGAAGTCGTTTTCGCATGTCGCCGCAAGTCTCGTGTCTCTGCGGTGCCGTTTATTAAAGACGGCATATTCGAAGGAAAGTTCTCCTGGCGGCTGGAAAATCGGCCAATAACGTTCAGATTTGACACATGGACCGGCCGATGCTAATGATTCTACTCCAATTTGGGGATTTTTCGGCGGATGGATGATAGAGGCGCTCAGAAAACCTGAGATTTTACCATCAACACCGATTTCCAGGGCGCATGCCTTGGTTGCCGGGGCGCTGCACCAAGTTGAACAGGAGATCGAGGCAGCCGTTGCTTCGACCGTCGAACTCGTGCCCGAAGTAGCGAAACACCTGATTGCCTCGGGGGGTAAGCGTATTCGCCCCACACTGCTTCTGCTGATGGCGCAAGCAGCCGGGGCAGAAGCTGACAAGGGGATTGATCTATCGGTCGCCACCGAGTTGTTCCACAACGCGTCGCTCTTGCATGACGATGTTGTCGATCGGGGCAACTTCAGGCGCGGCGTGCCGGCCGCCCCGCGCGTCTACGGCAATGCCGCAAGCGTCTTGGTCGGCGACTTCATGATGGCGCGCGCCTTCGGCATCGTAGTCAAGCACGGCGATATCGATCTACTGGATGAGCTTAGCCGGGTGATAAGCTCGATGGCCGAGGGAGAGGTATTGCAGCTCGTACGTTCCGGGCGGGCGACATTGTCGCTGCCCGGTTACGAGCAGATCATCTCGGGCAAGACGGCCGGCTTGTTCGCCTGGTGCTGCAGGGCGGGGGCCAGCCTGGCCAAGGTCGCAAGTAGCGATATCGAAGCTGCGACGGAGATGGGTCGGGCCTTCGGCATGGCCTTTCAGATTACCGATGACATTCTGGACTACATTTCACCCCTGGAACAGAGCGGCAAGGATTTGGCCAATGATCTGTTACAGGGCAAGACCACCTTGCCGCTGCTGCTGGCCTGCGAAGAAGACCCGGATCTGCTTGCGCTGGTGGAAGACCTGTCCAAGAACGTGCCCGGCGAGCGCGAATGCACGGCGGTCGTTGAGCGCGTACTGGCGACGAACAGCCTGGAAAGTTCGCTGGACAGAGCGCTGATCTACACCGGCCTGGCTTCCGAGCAACTGGCCCGCTTCGATTCCTCGCGTTATACAGAGAGCATTGCAGAATTGCTGGCGTTCGTTACCGAAAGAGTAGATCTTCCAGGGTGTTGAGCCCTGCCTGGACAGGCCTTCGGTAATGACTCTCTAGGATCCATGGCAGGTGTTGTCGCACCCGTCGTCGTTGTCCCGGTTGCCGTCGTCGCATTCCTCCTCGCCCGGATCCGGGTTGCCATCGCCACACCGGGGACCCAGGTGGCAATCGGCGGTACAGGTCCCGTAACCCTGGCCGACGGTGTCCCCGTCGTCGCACTCCTCGCCGAACAGGCTATCCACTACGCCGTCTCCGCAGGTGCCTCCCGGCGTGCAGGCGGGGGTGCAGCCGCCGTAAAGGTCGACGTTCTGCCCGTCGTCGCAACCTTCGGGCGGAGACTGGAGCGTTGAGTCGCCGCAGTGGGGCCCCAACTCGCACAGGGGAGTGCAGGATCCGTACGAGCCGTCGTTCACCCCGTCGTCGCACGCCTCGTCGGCGGCGTGGATGCCGTCTCCGCAGTCGCTGACACAGACGTCGCCACTGAAGTCGAATCCGCTCAGGGTGAGCCGGTAGTTGGATTGGGTGGTGTGCCGCTCGGCTTGGAAGATGGCCACCGGGTAGATCTCCCCAGGAGTGAGACCGAACTGGCCGGCGGTCGAAGCGTCCAGGGTCACGCTGCCGGCCTGGGCTCCGTGGACACCGCCCAGGTCGATCGCCAAGATGCCGTTGACGAACAGGAAGAAGTCGTCGTCGCCGAGGAAATCGATCTGCTCAGGGGGATTGTAAACGAACCATAGCCGCACCTCGGTGGTGAACCAGTAGTTGTGCGCCTGCCCCTCGTTGCCGTATCCCAAACCGTCCACGGGGAAGAAAGAATTGGAGCTGAATTGGTAGCTGCCCCCCGAAATCAGGCCGAGCACCAGGGCCTGGATGAAGGTCTGGTTGATCCCGTTCTCGTCATTGTACCACTGGTCGAACTCGGTCTCGCCGGTGGTGGTCAGGGTCGACCCGCCGGCGTTGGCGTACACGGGTTTGCCGTCCGCCCCCAGGATAACCTCGACGATGCCGGGGTCGTTGCCCACGAAAGACTCGAAGTCCGGGTGGCTGGAGCTGAAGTCACGGACGACCATGGGCAGTCGTACCTCGGTTGGGGCGACACCGGCCGCCGAGCAGTCGAAACCGGGCTCCACCTGACAAGTGGGTGAGCAGCCGTCCCCCGGGCGGGTGTTGCCGTCATCGCACTCCTCGTTCCCGTTGGGCAGGCGCAAGCCGTCACCGCAGCGGCTCACGCAGGCCGCGCTGCAGTCCGGCTCAATGGTGCAGGCGGGCGTGCAGCCGTCCCCGAAACTCGCGTTGCCGTCGTCGCATTCCTCGAAGCCCTCCGGGTTCGAATCGCCGCACACAGTCGGGGTGCAGGCAGCGCCGGCGGTGGGACAGAAGAATCCCTCTTCGAGCCGGCAGTCGGCACTGCAGCCGTCGCCGTCCTGGGGGATGGGGTCGTCGTCCTCGCACTGCTCGGGCCAGAACACAATGCCGTCTCCGCAGGCGGCCGGTACGCAGGCGACGCCGGCCACGGGGCAGAGGGCCCCGAGCTCGAGTTGGCAGGCGGCGTCGCAGCCGTCCCCGGGGTTGGAGTTGCCGTCGTCGCAGGTCTCGTCCGCCTCGATCCGGCCGTCGCCGCACACGATCTGGATCTGGCAGGGCTGGCCGGGTTGGGGGCAGGTGAAGTAGCGCTCGACCGCGTCACACAAGCCCGTACAGCCGTCTCCCGACTGGCGGTTGCCGTCATCGCAGGCCTCGCCGCACGACACGATCCCGTCGCCGCAGTAGTCGGCCTGGCCCGAGCAGTCGGCGTTGCAGTAGCCGGTGCAGGTGTCTTTTTCGCCGTCGTCGCAGGCCTCTCCGTCTTCGACCTCGCCGTTGCCGCATACCGGCGCGGCGCTACAGCCCGAGGTGTCGAAGGAGCACTGGGCGGTGCATAGCAGGGTTCCCGGGCCCAGGCCCAGCATCGAACAGTCGTAGTCGCCCAGATCCGAGCCCTCGCAGGTCTCCGAGCCGGTTCGGACCCCGTCTCCGCACCAGTACTCCACGCACTGGCCGGCCGGATCGCACACGTCCTCTCCGCTGCAGCCCGGAGCGCAGCTCCCGCCACAGCCGTCGTCGCCACACTGCCGGCCTGCGCAATCGGCAACGCAAGGGGTCTCACACAGGCCGTCCGAATTGCACACGTCCTCTCCGCTGCAGCCCGGAGCGCAGCTTCCGCCACAGCCGTCGTCGCCACACTGCCGGCCTGCGCAATCGGCAACGCAAGGGGTCTCACACAGGCCGTCCGAATTGCACACGTCCTCTCCGCTGCAGCCCGGAGCGCAGCTTCCGCCACAGCCGTCGTCGCCGCACTGCCGGCCTGAGCAATCGGCAACGCAAGTGTCCTCACACAGGCAGGTCGCCGGATTGCAGGTCTGCTCCGTGTCGCAGGCATCGGGGCAAGTTCCCCCGCATCCGTCATCACCGCAGCACCTGTCCGTGCACTGGGGGGTGCACTCGCACTCCCCGGTGGCCAGGTTGCAGAAGTAGTTCGACCCGAGCGGGGCGCAGTCTGCCGGGCCCTGGCAGCCGCAGTCGTCCTCACAAGCAGAGGCATCGGAGTCACAACCGCACTCGCACTCCTCGATCAGGTCGCCCGGGTTGTCGCAGGAGTCGGCCCAAAAGGTGCCGCCGGCGTTGCAGATGGTGTGGTCGTTCGGGACACACTCTATGCCGCTGTCTCCGCAGCCGGCGAAAATAACGATGCAGGATATGAGGGCGAAGCAGATGACCAAGATCGCTTTCATAAGAGCTCCATAGAGTTTTGGTCTGCAACTTCTTCGAATCTTGCGCAGAAGTTTCAAGTGTTCTTCTAAGGTGCGTCGACTCCAACGCAGCCCGTCTTTTCGGTTGCAGCGAAAACCGAGATGTTGGCATAGGCGCTCTTTTTTATCAAGGCAGCTGTAGTCGATCCTGGTTGTTTCTGTACTGAAAAGAGGCGCGACGGGTTTTTTCGCGGACTACAAAAAGCGTGTCCGGGATCCGCTGAAGGTGTACGGATCCCGGACAGTGTTATTCCTTGTCCACCGTCAGCATAACCGGTTGCTGCACCCCACGCGAGGAGGGGGTGTAGTACTCGTAGGCCACGCTCGTGGGGGTCTTGGCCTTGATCGGAAAGCGGGCGCGCAGCTTGTAGCTCAACTTCAAAGGCGTGTCCTTGCGCATCT
>Ga0315535_1000089_pt1 | contig 54622 bp, 43 predicted proteins | sample SalMarSW160220MG_2_FD_203092 | JGI IMG/M metagenome (GOLD analysis project Ga0315535, IMG submission 203092) | Salt marsh sediment microbial communities from the Plum Island Ecosystem LTER, Massachusetts, United States - Salt Marsh Sediment SW1602-20 ... | reverse complement strand
CGGATCCGGGTGGTTCTCCATCGCGTCCAGGGCGTTGAGGATCAGGTTGACCAGGACCTGCTCCAGGCGATGCGGCTCCATGACGACCTTGGGAACGTCGCCCTCGACCGTCCACGAGCTCTTCACATCGTCCATCCTGCCCTGGTTCTCGAGGAGCTCCCTGACCCGCTCCAGCACATCCGCGGGGGACGCGGGTGCGGCCTCCCCTTGCCCCGGCCGCGCGTAGTCCAGCAGCCCGCGCACGATGCGGTCGATGCGGCCGGCCTCCTCGCGTATGGAGTCCAGAAGCTCCGTGTCGCACCCGTCGCGCTCCAGCCTGCGCTTCGCCACGTCCACGAACGCGATGACCGCACCCAGGGGATTACCGACCTCGTGGGCGATGCCCGCGGCCAGCGTGCCCACGGACGCCAGATGCGCGGAGTGCACCACCTGGTCCCGCGCCTCGATGAGCTCCTGGTTCGTGCGGTCCAGGGACGCGATGTTCTCCGCGAGGAGCGTCTGGTCTGCGATGAGTCGATCCGCCATGGCGTTCACGCTCTGGCTCAGCTGGTCGAGCTCCAGCCGCTCGGACCCCCTGATCCTGTGGTGGTAGTCACCTTCCGCGATGCGGCGCGCGTCCCCTGCCAGGCGTTCCATGGGCTGCACGAGGGTACGCCGGAGGAACGCGCCGCCGAACGCGAACAGCACCACCAGGTCCGCCGCCACGAGAACGACCACGAACAAGAGGCTCTCCGCGGGCGACTGCAGGACCGGCAGCAAAACCGCCAACCCCAGCCCCGCCACCAGGACGGCGCCGGCGAAGAGCACACCGAAGACGACGAGAAGCTCCCGCCGCAGCGGGGTGGGTGCACCCAAGCGGTGCTCCAGAACGAGGTGGACCGCGATCCGGCGTGCAGCGCGGATCGCGGTGTCCGAAGCCCGTCGCGACGGCGAAACGGGCTTCCGAAGTGCTGAAAGTGGATGGTGGGGGGGGCGCGCGGCAACCCGGATGGGCTCAGCGCTTCCTCAGTAGCGGGTGCACTGGATGACGCTCATCGTCGTGGCCGGCGTGAGCTGGGCGGCGCTCCCGTGGTAGATGGCGCAGGCGTCGCCGGGAAGCGCTTTGTGGGTCGCCGAAGCCGACCAGCCCGTGTTGTTCCCGCTCACGATGCTGATGACGACGCCCTCGGTGTTGGTGAATCCCAGGTCCGTCTGGCTCGTCGAGTACGTGTAGTTGTCGTCGTAGTACACTTCTTCCATGTCCGCGAGGTTCCTCAGGTCCGACTTCATCGCGGAGAAGTACGCGCGTTCCCGGATGGAGGAGTACTTCGGGATGGCGATGGAAGCCAGGATGCCGATGACCACCACCACGATCAGGAGCTCGATGAGCGTGAACCCTGAAGCCGACCCGTCGTCGCGCGCGTTCATTGGCGTGGCTTCTCCGGTGGTGGTGAGGGGGGGACCGAGCCTGGGGGGCCGGTGGGGAGGCCCGGGGGAAGGACCCCCGGACCACCCGCGCCAGTTTCAGATCACACCCGCATGAAGGTGCGGGTAGTGCTCCCGGTCAGCTCGTGCACTTCATCGCGCCCGGCTCGGTCGGTGCAACCGGCGACGAAGGCGCCGTGACGCCGGTGCCGTAGTACATGGCGCAGCCCCGGCTGCTACCCAGGGCCGAGTGCGTCGCGGAGGCGGCCCAGCCGGCCGTCCCGGCCGTGATGTCGACCGTCACACCCTCGGAGTTCGCGAAGGCGAGGTCGGCCGTGCTGGAGGAGTACGAGTAGTTGTCGGAGTAGTAGATCTCTTCCTGCGCGGAGAGGTTCTTGAGGTCCGACTTCATGGCGGCGAAGTACGCCTTCTCCCGCGTGGCGGAGAACTTCGGGATGGCGATGGCCGCCAGGATCCCGATGATCACGACCACGATGAGGAGCTCGATGAGGGTGAAACCCTTGTTGTCCCGCATCTTCTTACTCCAGGTGTGAGTGAAACGGGTACCGATGAGTCGAGCTTCATGTGCAAGGCGGAGTCCACGACGCCCGTCGCGTACCCTAACATGTTTCACACCAACGCATTAGAGCAGAAGGCTCGGGTCCACCGCACCAGGGCGCCCAGAGGGTATCCATGGGATTCTGCAAGGGTCCCCCCCGTCTTGCCACGGTAGGCCCGCAGGCGATGCGCCGCTGTTTCTACGGGTTATGTTCGGTATTTCCGCCCGGCCCGGCGGGAAGTACGCTGTCGGGGAGCGTGGAAGCCGCGCCCCCGGATGCCTCGGAGATCCCCGAGGTCGCCGAGCTCCCGGAGGGGGGCAGGACGATGTTCCCCGCCCGGAACGCCGCCTTCAGCGAGTCGATCTGCCGCACCACCCTGCGGGACGAGGGCCTGATGCGAGCGGAGTCCAGCGCCCGTTCTGCGGCCGGGACGTCTCCGGCCAGGGCCTCCGAGTACGCGAGCTGCATCCACTGCTGCCAATGGCCTGCTTCACCGTTGCGGATGGCGCCCTTCCGGGCCTCCGCCGCCTCCTGCCACCGGCCTTCCATGGCCAGCGCCCACGAGAGGAGGTGCCAGCGCACCGGGTCCGTGTCGTCCAGCGCCAGGGCGATGCGGGCGTACTGCTCGGTCTGCCTCGGGTCGTCCAGCCTCTGATAGATGACGGCCAGGAGCGCCGGCGCCACCCAGAAGTCGGGGTGCTCGTGCCACGCCGCCTGGAGGAGCCTCTCGGCGGGCTCGTAGCGCCCGGACGTGATGAGCTTCTTCGAGACCTCGGCGATGATCTGGTAGCTCGACCCCAGGATGCCGATGGCCGCACGGTACGCGACGAGGGCCCGGTGGAGGCTGCCCTTCTGGTAGAAGAGATCCCCCAACACCCACTGGGAGCGCCCGGAGTACGGGTAGTCCGCGATCATCTGGGCGAAGACGGTGACGTTGTCGCGCCAGGTGGGGTTGCGCTTCCACGTGCGCCAACCCATGAGCGTCACCACCACCGCGACCGCGGCCCACGCCACCCGGCGGCGCTCCCGGGCCAGGCGCACGAAGAGCCACCCGGCGGCGGCGGCGAACCCGATGGAGGGCAGGTAGAGGGTGCGCTCGGCCAGGAGGACGCCGCTCAGGAAGAGCACGTTGGCCACCGGCGAGACGGTGATGAGGAACCACATCACGCCGAAGGCCGCCGTTCGAGCGGTCTCCCTTCCGCGGGCCATGGCCGGGCGCCGCCAGGCCACCAGAGCGCCCGCCAGGATGCTCAGCGCCAGCACCAGGCCCACGAGGTTGGCGGCCTTCCATCCCATGAAGATGGGGATCACGTTCGGGGAATAGTCCGACGACAGGTCCATGGGGAAGACCATGAGGCGGACGTAGTTGCTCCAGACGTCGGCGAGGGTCCAGATGCGGGGTATCTCGCTCAGGATGTCGGCGCCCAGGGGCGGCAGGGGATGGGCGATGCTGCCCAGGACCTCCTCCCGCGCCAGCAGCATGGCGCCGGCCACCGCCGCCATGACGAAGTAGACCCGCCATCGATCACGCACGTATGCCTTGAGGTCCCGGAACGCCAGGCGGGTGCGGGCGGCGTCGAGGAGGAAGATGGCGCCGGGGAGCGTCACGGCGCTCTCCTTGGCACCGAAAGCCAGCGCGTACAGGGCGCCGATCCCCAGGGCCCTCCCCCATCCCGTGCGCTCCGGCCCGCGCACGTGCACGAGACACGCCAGCAGGAAGAGGAGCGCCGGCAGGATCTCGGCGACACCGACGACGTTGGCCACCGCCTCCACGTGCACGGGGTGCACCGCGAAGATCAGGCCCCCCACGAAGGCCGCCGGCACCGACATGAGCTCGGTGAGCAGCAGGACCACCAGGGCGGACACCAGCGCGTTCAGGACGACATTGACGGCGTGGAAGAGCGCGGGGTTCCCCCCACTCGCCGCGTACTGCAGTCCCAGAAGACCGGTGGTGACCGGACGCCAGAGGCCGAGCGCCTTGCCGTAGTCCTCCGGCCAGTACGGCCGCGCCATGGCCTGCGGCAGGGTGGACAGCTGGTGGATCCGGGTGTTGTTCGTGATGATGTGGATGTCGTCGTACGCGAACCCGTTCACCAACGAGTTGGCGTAGATGAGGGCCGCCAGCGCGCCCACCAGCACCGCCGCGCATCGGGGGCTACGCAGGGGCGACTCCCACAGCTTCACGGCGTGCCTCCCGCGACGTTCGGGGCGCCGGATCCCGCCGGAGGCGCCACGCTGTCCGTGGCCAGCGCACGCGCCCGGGCGCTGTCGGCCTCGGCGGTGCGCCCCAGGACCGTGAGCAGCTCCGCCAGACGCCGCCAGTCCGCCGAGGACTCCGGGTCCACGCCGAGGGCAGCTCTGCGGGCACGCACGGCGGCCGGCAGGTCGCCCTTGAGGACGTACGACTCCGACACCGCCGCCCACAGCTCGCGGTCCGGGCCCACTTCCGCCAGGCCCTCCAGCGCCACCCTGTTGGCTTCCCGTCCCCGGCCCTGCCGGAGAAGCTCCTCGGCGAGGAAGCGGTAGGCCGGCGCCGCGTCAGGGACGAGCCGGATGGCACGTCGCAGCGTCGAGTCGGCCCTGGCGTACTCCTTGAGCCGACCGTAGAAGGCGCCGATCTGCACGTTCAGCTGGTAGTTGTTCGGGGCCAGGGTGACGGCGGCGGCGTACAGGCGCGCGGCGTCCTTCACGTCACCCACCCGCTCGAGCCCTTCGGCGCGGTGCTGGAGCGCCGTCGACGACTCCGGGTGCTGGAGGGCCAGGGTGTTCAGCACGGTGTAGCTGCTCATCCAGCTCGGGTTCCGGATCACCGTGCGCACGAACAGAGCCCCACCGGCCACCACGGCCACGCCGCCAAGAAGCCGGCGCGCACGGACTCCTGCCGACGAGGTCACCTTCGCAGCCAGGGCGGCGACGATGAGCGCGAAGCCCACGGAGGGAAGATACAGGGTCCGCTCCGCCAGCAGGATACCAGCGGGAAACAGGAGATTCGAGACGGGGAGGATCGTCACCAGGAACCAGGCGATGCCCAGGGCCACCGCCGGCGAGGACTTCCGCACGTTCCAGGCCAAGGCCGCCAGCGCCACCAGGATGACGCCGCCGAGGATGACCTCGGCGTTCACCGAGTGGGCGACCAGAAGCACCGCCGGCGTGTAGTCCGCGGAGAGGTCCAGGGGAAACACCATGAGGCGCACGTACTGGGGCCACACCGTGAGCGCCGTGAGCAAGCGGTCCGTCGGCGTGAGCCCGCGGAGCGCGGGCGCGGGAATCTCGCCGGTCACGGTGCCCAGAACCGACGCCCGCACCACCAGGTACGTGCACAGCACCGCAGCCAGGACGAGGAACACGGGAGCCTCCCGGCGCAGCCGGGCGGCGAGGCCTTCGCCGGTGTCGCGCTCCGCGGTCCTCCCTCCGCGCCCCCGGAAGAGCTCCAGAAGGACGAGCACCCCGGGAAGCGTGGCCGCGTTCTCCTTGGCGCCGAGGCCCACGACGTACAGGAGCGCGAGCCCCGCCGTCCTCGCGGCGCGCCCGGCGGGTCCCCACTCCGCGCCGTCCAGGTACAGGAGGCACGCCCCCAGGACCGCCAGCGCGGCGAGGAGCTCGCCCGCTCCCACCACGTTCGCCACCGCCTCCACGTGCACGGGATGGACGGCGAATATCAGCGCTCCGACGAGCGCCGGCATGCGGGGCACGAACCGCGACAGCAGGGCGAAGACCAGAAGGCAGACGACAGCGTCCAGGAGCAGGTTCACGGCGTGAAAGCCCAGGGGGCTGCCGCCCCAGGCGTGCCACTGCGCCGCGAAGGACGCTATGGTCACGGGCCGGTACAGACCCGAGCCGGGGAGCGCGTCGTACCAGTAGGGTCCCAGCAGGGCCTTGCCCCATTCCGCATGGGTGACCACCGGGTTCATGGCCACGATGTGGTTGTCGTCGTACGCGAAGCCGTTTCCCAGCGCGTTGGCGTACGCGGCCAGGGCCACGAACAGGAGCAGAAGACGGGGATGCGACGCCCACGAGCGCGGGTCCGTCCGGGGGCGGGCAGCGCCGGCGGTGTCCGTCACGCCCGCGGCTTTCCTTCGTCGGTGCCCGTGGCCTGGTCGTCCGGGGCCAGCCGTTCGGTGTGCTTCCACGTGGGAACGTGCGACGGCGCCCACGTGTGGGGTCTCGAATACAGGACGTTGTACTTCACGATGGACCAGAGGGCGGACACGCCGTCCCTCCAACCGATCTTCTTCCCCTCGGCATAGGAGCGGCCGTGGTAGCTGATGGGAAGCTCGTAGATGCGCGCCTCCGCCTGGGCCAGGCGGGCCGTCAGCTCCGGCTCGATGCCGAAGCGGTCGGCCGAGAGCTGCAGCGACTGGAGCAGGTCACGGCGTACCATCTTGTAGCACGTCTCCATGTCCGTGAGGTTCAGGTCCGTGAACATGTTGGACAGGACCGTGAGCAGGTGATTCCCCACGGAGTGCCAGTACAGGTGTACCCGGTGCGGCCCCCCCAGGAAGCGTGACCCGAAGACGGCGTCGGCCTTCCCGCTCAGGATGGGCTCCATGAGAAAGGGGAGCTCGGCGGGGTCGTACTCGAGATCCGCATCCTGTACGACGACGACGTCGCCGGTGGCCTTGGCGAAGCCGGTACGCAGGGCCGCGCCTTTGCCGCCGTTGCGCTCGTGGAACACGAGCCGGTCCACGAGCCCCTCGGCCTTCAGCCGCTCCAGGAGGTCACGGGTGCCGTCCGTGGACCCGTCGTCCACCACGATGACCTCGAGACGGAGCGGGACCTCGCGCACCTTCCGCAACAGCATCTCGACCGTGTCGACCTCGTTGTAGCAGGGGACGACGACGGAGAGCGTCACCCGGTCCCACGGCAGGTCGGGATCCAGGCCTATGGGCCGGAACCGCCTCAACTCGAACCCTCGCATACGGGGTGTCTCCTGTCCGGGCTCGTGCGGTTGACGGTCGGAGCCGTTCATTCGGCGAGGCCGTAACGGTTGAGCTTGCGATACAATGTGGACGGATCGATGCCCAGGACCTCCGCGGCGCGGGTCTTGTTCCCGCCTTCCGCCTGCAGGACCCAGTGGATGTACGCCCGCTCGATGACCTCCATGGTGGGATTGGGCGGCGGCGGCTCGTCCGCCAGGCGCACCTCGGGTCGGTCACGCACCCTCTCCGGCAGCCCCTGCGGGACGATGGCGCCGCCCACCGCCACCACGGCGGCCCGCTCCAGCGCGTTCTCGAGCTCGCGGACGTTGCCGGGCCAATCATAGCCCATGAGCACGTCCAGCGCCTCCGGGGACAACACCCGGGGCACCCCGACCTCTTCCCGCCCCGCCAGCCGCTCCAGGAAGTGGAGCGCCAGCAGCTCGATGTCCTCCTTGCGCTCGCGCAGCGGCGGCAGCCGGAGCTGGATGACGTTCAGGCGGTAGTACAGGTCGCTGCGGAAGGCCCCCTTGCGGATCTCCTCCTCCAGGTCCCGATTCGTGGCGGCTATTATGCGTACATCCACGACCTTCGGTTCGGTCGCACCTACGGGGATGACCTCGCGCTCCTGGATGGCGCGGAGCACCTTGACCTGGGTGGCCGGGCTCATCTCCCCGATCTCGTCCAGGAAGAAGGTGCCGCCGTTGGCCGCCACCAGAAGCCCGTCCTTGTCCTTCACCGCGCCTGTAAAGGAACCGCGCACGTGCCCGAACAGCTCGCTCTCCAGCAGGCTCTCCGGGAGCGCTCCGCAGTTGATGGACATGAAGGGCTGTTCGGCGCGTTCCGAGAGACGATGGATGAACCGTGCCACGACCTCCTTCCCCGTTCCGCTCTCGCCGGAGAGCAGGACGGTGGAGTCGGTGGGCGCCACCGTCTCCGCCAGCTTGAGAACCTCCACGAACCCCCGGCTGCGGCCTATGGGTCGGGGGGTCGCGTCCGGGGCGCGCCGACGGATCTCCTTCTTGAGGCGCTTGTTCTCGACCTTGAGCTGACGGGCCTCCACGGCACGGCGACAAATGGCGAGGAGCTCGTCGTTGGAGAAGGGCTTCTGCAGGTAGTAGTATGCGCCCTCGTTGACGGCGCGCATGGCCGACTGGAGCGATGCCTGCGCGGTCATGAGGATGACGGGCAGCTCGGCATCGATGTCGCGTGCCCGCTTCAGCACCTCCAGCCCATCGGCACCGGGCATGCGAATGTCGCTGAGGACCAGGTCGGGACGCTCGCGCTCGAGTGATTCCAGCGCCGCGCGGCCCGAGCTCGCCACCGCGACCTCGTAGCCCTCGCCCTTGAAGAGGATCCTGAGCGCGTCCAGGATGCCGGTTTCGTCGTCCACCAGGAGGACCTTCACCGCGCTGGTCACCGTGTCTCGCCTCCTTCGACCTCTTCCTCCGCGGGGAGGTAGATGACGAACTGCGCGCCACCCGCCGAGGAGCGATCGACGAAGATCGTGCCTCCGTGCGCCTGGACGGCGCGGAACACCACCGCCAGGCCGAGGCCCGTACCTCCGACCCGCGTGGTGAAGAAGGGGTCGAAGATCCGGTGCAGGACGTCTTGCGCGACGCCCGGGCCGCTGTCGCCCACTACGACAGCCACGGCCCTCGGCATGGAGGTACCTCTGGGATAGCTCCGCTCGCCGACGTGCACGACGACCCTGCCCCCGGCGCCCGCGAACTGCGCGCCGTTGAGGATCAGGTTGAAGAGCGCGCGGTGGAGGAGGTCGGAGTCGCCGAGGACGAGGGCCGGCCCGTCGGTCCCCTCGGCGCTCACCTCGACGCCCTCGGCGTCCGGGTGCTGGCGCATGAGAGTCACGCAGTCCCGGGCCACGGCGGCCACGTCGACGCGCCGGCGCGGCCCCATGCGCAGGCCGGAGTAGTCCAGGAACTCGGAGAGGAGCCGGCTGAGCCGATCGGACTCCCCCAGCACCAGCCGCTGGAGCGTCGCACGATCTTCTTCGGCGAGGCCGGCTCGGGTGAGCTGCTCCACCGCGCTTCGGATGGAGGCCAGCGGATTCTTGATCTCGTGGGCGAGGGAGGCGGACAGCGATGCGATGGCCTCGAGGCGCTCCGTCCGCCGATTCAGCGCCTCCAGAACCTCCTGGTTCGTGATGTCCTGGAAGATGGCCGTGGCCGACGGCGGCGCCCCTGCCCCACGCTCCAGCACGGCCGTCGAGATGCCCAGCGTCACGCTTCCGCCGTCTGTCGAGATCGAGGAGCGAAACCTCTCCACGGGCTGGCGATCCCGGATGGCCCTCTCCAGCACGCGGCCCATCCCGGGGGCCTTGCGCTCGACCTCTTCCATGACCGGGGCGCCCAACCACTTCGACGACGAGAGCCCGAGGAGGATCTCGGCGGCGGGGTTCGCATAGGCGAGACGTCCCTCCCCGTCCACCGTGAGCACGCCGGTGGCCAGGTTGGCCAGGATGTCACCGGTGTCCAGGCGCAGCTGGCGGAGCTCCGACTCCACGGCGCCCAGGGCCATTCCCGCGCGGCGCAGACGGTCGCCCACCAGTCCGGTGACGATGGCCACCATCGCGAACAGGCCGATCTGCAGGCCCACCTCGACGGGTTGGATGCTGTCCGGAAAGCCCCAGACCAGGTCTGCGAAGTAGACGATGCTCGCCAGGGCACCGATGAGGACGCCTCCAGGGATGGGCAGCAGGAGGGCGCCGGTGCTGATGACGAGGATGTAGAGGGGAGCGAAGGGGGACTGCGGCCCCCCGGTGACGTGCACGATCGCCGTCGCCACGGCGATGTCCAGAACCACCTCGGCGTACAGGAAGTTCTCGCCGGGGTCGCGCCGGCGAACGTGGGTGTACCAGGAGGACCAGGAGGTGAAGGCCGCCGCCGCCAGGAACATGACGACGACCACGAGCCGGTCCTCGGCGGAGCCGAGCAGGGCCCCCACGAGGATCCCCGTGACCAGCATCATGCGCCACAGGTAGACCCAGCGAAGCAGGTCGCTGCGGCTGAAGGCCTGTCCGCTGCCGGAAGGACCGGTCTGCTCGGTCACGCTCGCCTCGGTGGTGCTCGCCACGTGCTCCTCATGCGGAGGGGCGCGCGCGAAAGAGCCGCAACGCCCGTGTCATTCAACCCCTGCGTCCAAGCTAAGCACGTGCGCTTGCATTCTACAATGATCCCGTGATTGCATTCTGCGAAACGCCGTCCGCAACCGGGTCTCTTGCCCGGTGCTCCTGCTCGGGCCGCCTCTTTCAGGAACCCGACGCTTCGCTCCGCGCGCGCAGGTGGCGGCTCGAGACGAGCATGTCGCGGATGCGCCGGAGCTGCTGGAGAATGGACTCCAGGGACTCCCGCTCCTCTTCCCCCGAGGCATCCATGAGGAGAAGCTGGGCCTCCGCCATGGCGGCGGTGAGCGGGTTGTTCAGGTCGTGGCGCACCCGGGACATCTCGGCCAGCGCCCGGTCCAGATCCAGAAGGCAGCCGGGTGTGGAAGCCGGATTCGAGGTGTGGCGGTGCACGTCCCCCAGCGTGTCCCGGGCACCCAACGAGATCGTGCGCAGGCACGGAGGGTCGTCGTCGGTGACCAGGGCGACGGTCCACTGCCCCTCCGGGAGCGTCGACAGGATGCCCACCAGCTCTTCGACCCGCATCTCGCCCGCGTCGAGGACGACGACGCCGGGGCGACGCTCCGCCAGCGCGGCGGCGCTCCCTTCCGCGGCAATCGACTCGGCGGCGTCGGTCAGGACCGTCGCGACGGACGCGAGGCGCCCGCCGGGAGGACCGACGAGGTAGACGGGAACCGCGTCGCTCATGATGACACTCCGGATCGGCTTCGTTCCACTGGCTTCAATGTGGGCCCCCGACCACATTGTCGGCCATGCCCATCCGAAGACGCAGCGCCGCGCCTGCAGAGGACGCGTGCGTTTGACCCCGACCCGAGCCGTCGGTCGCGGCCTGCGCGTGACCCTCGGGGTCGCGCTTCTGGCCGCCACGTTCCTTCCCGCTCAGCGGCTCCTCGATCCGGCTCTCACCGGGCTGGCGGGGATCGCCACCCGCCAGGTGGTCGAGCTCGCCTGGTCCGGTGCCGTCTGGGGCACCGTGATCGTGGTGCTCCTCGCCGTGCTGCTTGCGCGATGGCTCCCGGCGTTGGACGTGGTGGGAATCGGCGAGGGGGTGGCTCGGCGGTTGGCGCGCATAGACGGGCGCCGCTTCGTCGCCCTCTGCGCCGGCTCGGCCTTCGTCCTCTCGCTGGGGTCGAGCCTGATGGTCCTCCGCGGCCTCCCGTCGTCGGTGGACGAGATGGTGCAGCTCCTCCATGCTCGTATCCTGCTGAGCGGTGGAATGGCTCTGCCGCTACCCGACCCCGCGGCGGCCTGGATCGTGCAGAACTCGGTCATCACCCCGTCGGGGTGGGCATCGATCTACCCGCCCTTCCACACCCTCATGCTGGCGCTGGGTCTGGGCGTGGGCGCCCCCTGGCTGGTGGGCCCCGTCATGACCGGAGTCGGCGCCGGCCTCGTGGCGGCTTCCTTCGACAGGCTGCTGCCGCGGCGGCGCGCCCTCGCCAGGGTCGCCGCGCTCCTGTGCGCGGTCAGCCCGTTCCTGCTCTTCCTCGGCGGCAGCGAGCTGAGCCATGCCACGGCCGGGGCCCTGGCCGCGCTTACGCTGTGGACGGCCCTCCGGGCCCGTGACGGAGCCTCGTGGTGGGCGATCCTCACCGGCCTGGCGGTGGGTGCCTTCGTGTGCACCCGTCCCTGGACCGGGATGGTGGTCTCCGCCGCCCTTCTGGCTGCCGTGTGGGTGCCGGAGGCACGGCGACGTGCGGGGGGCGCCCGGTGGCTCGCCGTCAGGGCCGCGGCCACTCTGGCCGGGGGCGCCCCCTTCGCGGTGCTGCTGCTGGGATGGAATCGGGCGCTCTTCGGCGGCCCCTTCGTCCTGGGGTACTCCGCCGCCTTCGGCCCCGCCCACGGCCTGGGACTGCACCGCGACCCGTGGGGGAACGTGTACGGACTCCGGGAGGCCATCGCCTATACCGGGGCCGACCTCTCGCTGCTGGGAGTGGTCCTCCTCGAGTCTCCCCTCCCCGCCCTCGCCGTCGTGGGGGCCGGCCTCGTCGTGGCCGGGACCCTCGACGAGGGCGAGCGCGTGCTCGTCGCCTGGGCGACCGCCGGGGTGGCGGCCAACTTCGTGTACTGGCACCATGGGATCCACATGGGGCCCCGCTTCCTCTTCGAGACGGGGGCGGCATGGGTGGGGCTCTGGGTCGTGGGCCTCTCCCACCTGATGCGTGGACCGGGGGGGGCCTTCGTCCACCGGGCCGTGGGGTGGGTGGCGGCGCTATGCCTGATCGCGGCCCCCTTCCTGGCGGTGGAGCGCGGCCTCGCGTACCGCACCCCATCCGGGACCGCGGCCGTCGAGCGGCTCCCGGATCCGCCGGTCCGTCCCGCGCTGGTCTTCGTCCACGGAAGCTGGTCCTCGCGCAGCGCCGCCCGCCTCGTCGCGGCGGGCATGCGCCGCGATTCGGTGGAGACCGCGCTCCGGCGCAATGCCGCCTGCCGGGTGGACGAGTACGCCCGCTGGCGGGCGGCAGGGGCTCCCCCTCCGGCGCCTCCCCTGGACCTGGTGCCCAGACCCGGCCCCGCCCCCGGCCTCGCCTTCGTCGAGCTCTCACCCGGCAACCGCGTGGCCGTGCGTCCCGGCGCGCCGGCGGACTCCATCTGCACGTGGGAGGCCCACAGCGACCGGCTGGGAACCCTGGAGCTCGAGCCGCTCCTCTGGCAGGCCCCTCCCCTCCCCGGGAGGAAGCTCGTGGTGGCGAGGGATCTGGGACCGAAGGCGGACGCCCGGGCGCTGATCTCGTTCCCGGACTATCACCCCTACGTGGCGGTGGACGGGGGCCCCGGTCGCCCCCCCCGGCTCCTGGAGTACCGCGAGGGGATGGAGCTGCTCTGGGGAAGCTCGCGGTAGCCCTACGGCATCCCGCGCGACCTGGGCTGGGGGATGAACGCGTTGTGCGAGGCGCCCGCTCGCGAAGCCTGGAGGAAGAGGGACGACGATGGCGGTCCGCTGCGGAGCCGGCGGCTCCGGCGAAACGAAGCGCCGGTGCCTCAGTGCGAGAGGGGAACCTCGATGACCTGCCCCGGAAAGATCCGGCTGCCGTCGAGATCGTTCAGCTGTCGGAGCGCGTCGACGGTGGTCCCGTGCTTCACCGCGATGGTCCAGAGGGAATCGCCCGTCCGCACCTTGTAGGACAGGCTGGCGATCCGCGTGGCCTCGTCCGCACGCCGCGTCTCCAGCATGGCCACGTAGGACGCGTACCTGCGCGGAAACACCGCCACGTGGAAGTGGGGCGGGTAGTGCTCACGGGTGGCCTCCACGATGCGCGAGCCCTCCAGCTGCAGCAGGACGCGCTCGAGCCAGACGCGGCATGCGCGCGATGTCGAGTACCTGATGTCGATGGCCATTCCCGTGGGATGGACCGAGCGCGCCGACGCGTTGTCGGGCTGGCGGTCTTCGGGACGCGTGAGGCTGGTCACGACGAGCTTCCTGCCACACGCCGCGTGGTACTGGGCGGACAGGCGGGTGAGGAAGACGGCGACCTCGGGGCGGGCGTATGGATACGAGACCCCGTGGAGGGCCAGGTCGGCGCTGGGCGGCACCCGCACCAGCCAGCCCTGCTTGACGAAGAAGCGGAGTTGGGCCGGGGTGCGGATGAACGTGTAGTCGTTCCTCCGGGCAGCCGCGTCCTGCCGGTCCAGCGACGCGGGAGAGCCCCGCAGGCTCTGGGCGCGCAGGGAGACGGGAGGAGCTGCGAGCAGCATCGCCGCCAAGGCCGTGAAGACGATGGGGGCCTGGGGCACGCGAGATTGGGGGGCTCTCGTCATCGATCGGGGGGTGCGTTCCGAGGACACAAATACCGAGCCCCACGCAGGAGCCCGCCTCAATTTCCATGAGTAAACATATGATTCCGGAATGACAAGGCTCGCGTTCTCGGTCCGCCTCGGTGCCGACTCCGCCCACACCGTCCGGATCGCGGGGATACGCTGCCGTCAGGGTCCCGGGAAACGCGAGGGAATGCGCGCGGCCCCGTGGTACACCCGCCACGCTGCGTCCAGGACCACTCGCTGGAGTCCCGCCACGCGGATGATGACCACCGCCAGACCGGCGAGGGCACCGGCGCGAACCAGGAGGCGGACGGCACGGCCGGGCCGCGACCGGGCCGCCCGGCGCCAGTCCAGGCGCAGCCATCCGAGCGGAAGGAAGGGCAGCACCTCGACGACATCGAGAGCCATGCCTAGCCAGTACAGGGGGTTGGCCGTCCGCACCCAGGCCGCCCTCCGGTCGTCGTCATAGGCCTGGCGCGCCGCATCGAGAACCTCCAGGAGGTCCTCCCTGCGCAGGTTGTATCGATGAAGCTGGAACGCCTCCGTGATCACGTTGATCCGGACCACCTGGCCCTCCTTGTCCCCGGGGGCCAGGCGGAGCGGGGACACCCGCTCGGTGGCGGCGACGGCGATCCGGCAGCGCATGAGATCGCCTTCCAGCTGCCTTCTGAGGGAAGCCGCCATGTCGGTCTCGATCACCCGGAAGGGGAACGCCTCATAGCGCACGGCCCGGAAGTAGGCGTCGATGCCGTCGCGGAAGCGACGCAGGAACCGGCTCCGGCTCCAGTTCGTCCAGACCGGGATGCGCCGAAGCGGGATCAGGAGGGACATGGGGGCCGAGCGACCCGCTCCCGGACCGGGGCACGCCGGCCAGGCGTGACGGGGCCGCGGGCGACGGGGGACCCGCACGTGCGGAAGAGGGCCGGGCCCGCTGCGAGCCCGACCCCCGAATCGGCTCCTGTCGCCGTGCGCATCCGGAATCCCGGAGTCGTCCGCGGCAGAGCTCTACTCGGTGTGCACCCAGGCCTTGGCCGCCTTGAAGCGGCGGGCCACCACGTCCCAGTTCACGACGTTCCACCACGCCTTGAGGTAGTCGGGGCGCCGATTCTGGTAGTTCAGGTAGTAAGCGTGCTCCCAGACGTCGACGCCGAGGATGGGCGTGAATCCCTGCATGAAGGGGCTGTCCTGGTTGGCCGTGGCGAAGCACGACAGCTTGCCCAGCGCGTCGACGCAGAGCCACCCCCAACCGGAGCCGAACTGGCCGCCGGCGACCCCCTGGAGCCTCGCCTTGAAGTCGTCCACCGAGCCGAACGTCTTGTCGATGGCCTTGGCCAGGTCACCCGACGGGGCGTTGGCGCCGCCCGGCGTCATGACGTCCCAGAACAGGGTGTGGTTGACGTACCCGCCCCCGTTGTTGCGTACGGCCGTCTGGATCTCGGCGGGAAGGGAGTGGAACCCCCGCATGAGCTGGTCGGCCGGGTAGGCGTGGAGCTCCGGGTGTCCCTCGAGCGCCGCGTTCAGCTTCTTCGTATAGCCCGCATGGTGCTTGCCGTGGTGGATCTCCATCGTGCGGGCGTCGATATGGGGCTCGAGGGCGTCGAACGCGTAACCGAGCTCGGGCAGCTGGAAGGGGTAAGCCATACCGTTCTCCTCTATTGGTTGGGAAGGTCCCCGCCGCGACGTGGCGGCGCTGGATACGTTGTCGTGCTTGGGAAAATGGGCTCGACGGCAGATCTTACACCGCGGGGTCCGTTTGGTGCAATCACCCCCACCGAGCCCTCTCACGAGGGTCAGACCGTGCTCCCGAACCTGCGCGTCGCCCGTGGTTGAGCCTCACGAAATGCCGCCTCGCCGGATCCTCCTGGTGGATTGCGACGCATTCTACGTGCAGGTGGCCCGCCTCACCGATCCCCAGGGAGCCGGTCGGGCTCCGCTGCTCATCGTCGGCGGATCCCCCACCGGTCGGGGCGTGGTGACATCCGCGTCGTACGAGGCACGCGCCTATGGTGTGCGCTCCGCGATGCCCACCGCCCAGGCCCTGCGTCTGTGTCCGCAGGCTACGGTCGTGCCCGTGCCCCGGAGCGCGTGCGTCGCCCGGAGCCGGGAAGTGGGGACCGTGCTCCGGGAGCTCGCGCCGGTGGTGCAGGCGGCCTCCATCGACGAGTTCTACCTGGACCTGTCCGGCACCGAGCGCCTGTTCCACGACGAGTCCCTCGGGGACACGGCGGACCGGTTTCGCCGGGAGGTCCTGCGGCGCACGGAGATCTCGGTCTCCGTCGGGGGCGGGACACGGCGCGTGATCGCGAAGCTCGCGACCCGACGCGCCAAGCCCGCCGGGGTCTACGTCGTGGAGCCCGGCGAGGAGCAGGCATTCCTGTCGACCCTGGACCTGGCCGACCTGCCGGGCGTGGGCCCGGCGCTGGTGGGGGCGCTGCGCAAGCGAGGCCTCGTGCGCGTCGAGGACGCTCTCGGAGTGCAGTTGGAGTGGTTCCAGGCGTGGCTGGGAAAGAACCGGGGAGCGTGGCTGCACCGCAGGATCCGCGGTCTCGACGACAGCGAGGTCGATCCGCACGAGGCGCGCAAGAGCATCTCCTCGGAGCGCACGTTCTCGGAGGACATCACCGGGGACGAGGATCTCGAGATGCGGCTCCTGGGGCTGTCACGCTCGGTGGCCGCTACCCTGCGCCGCAAGGGCCTGCGGGTCCGTACCGTCACGGTGAAGCTCCGGGACCACGACTTTCGCACCCGGGTCCACAGCCGGACGTCACCCGAGCCCATCGAGTCCGACGCCGCCATCCACGAAGCGGCGCTGACGCTCCTCCGTGAGCTGCGCTCGGAGCGGCGGGTCCCGGCACGCCTGCTCGGGGTGGGGCTGAGCGGGCTGGCCAGTGCATCCGAGGGCGGACAGCTCGGACTCTTCCAGGAGGCGGGGACGGGGGAGACCGAGCGGGACCGGCGGGTATCACACGCCGTGGACGCGCTCCGTTCCCGCTTCGGGGACGACGCGGTCCTCCCGGGGCGCATCGTGGACCGGACCCACCGACGCCACGACCCTTCCGACGACGAGGGCTCCACCCATGACGAGTGAACCGCAGCCGCGGGCCTGCGCACGCCTGTGGCCCGAGGGGCGCACCCTCATCGGCATGGTGCACCTGCTCCCGCTACCCGGAGCCCCCGGCTGGAAGGGCTCCATGGACGAGGTGCTCGAGCGGGCGTCGGCCGACGCCCGGGCCCTGGCCACGGGGGGGATGGGCGGCGTCCTCGTCGAGAACTTTCTGGACACGCCGTTCCTCCCGGGGGCCGTGACGCCGGAGACCGTCGCGGCCATGGCCCGTGTGGTGAACACCGTGGTCGGGGAGGTGGAGGTTCCCGTGGGAGTGAACGTACTGCGGAACGACGCGCGCGCCGCCCTGGGGATCGCCGCGGCGTGCGGCGCCCGTTTCATACGCGTCAACGTCCACACGGGAACCATGTGGACGGATCAGGGGCGTATCGAGGGCCGTGCCGCGGATACTCTGCGGGCGCGTGCGGCGCTGCGTTCCGAGGTGGCCATCCTGGCGGACGTGCACGTGAAGCACGGAACGCCCCCTCCCGGCGAGCGCCTGGAGTCCGCCGCAGCGGATGCGTGGCACCGGGGTCTGGCCGACGCGCTGGTGGTCTCCGGGAGCGCCACCGGGGAAGCGACGGCGTCCGACGACCTGCGGCGCGTGCGCACCGCCGTCCCGGAAGCCGTGATCCTCGTGGGGAGCGGCGTGACTCCGGGCACGGTGGCGGAGATCCTGGACATCGCCGACGGCGCCGTCGTGGGCACCGCCCTCACGCGTGACAGCCGTGCGGGCACGGGCATCGATGCGGAGCGCGTACGGCGGCTCGTCGCGGCGGCGCACCGCCGAGGGTAGCGACGGGTCAGCGCCGGCCCGCTCCGCCTCACTCCCTCGTCAGTCGCGCCAGGTAGCGCCCGTCGGGCTCGCGGACGACGACATGGCACGCCAACCCCGCCAACCTCGCGGCCTCCTCCAGCAGCTCGTCGTCGACGAACAGAAACGGAAAGGGCGGGCCGGCCGTGCCCTCGAAGTCGAGCTGGATGTGAACCTCCCCGGCGTAGCGGCCGTCGGCGAAGCCACCCCAGCTCCGTGGGTCGGTGGAGTCGGCCAGGATCTGCCCCTCGGGGGCCAGGACGTTGGCCATCACCGCCAGGCACATGGGAAGCGCGCTCACCGTCCCGCACAGCCCGACGCCGTTCATCATCGCCAGCACCGTATCGAAGCGCTCGTCGGGAGCGACGGCCTCCACGCCGCCGTCGCGAACGTCGGCGATGCCTCCCTCCGCGAGGAGGGCCCGGCCGGCGGGCAGGATCTCCAGGGCGGTCACCGCGAGGCCCCGCCGGGCGAGGGGGAGCGCGAATGCCCCCGCGCCGGCGCCCAGGTCGAGGACCCGCCCCCGGGCGCCCTCCAGCGCGGCCCGTTCCACGGCTCCCATGTCAGCCGGCCTGCGCAGGAAGTAGGCGGCCCGCATCTCGTCGTCGCCTCCAACGTCGGTGCGCACCCTCACCGCGGCATCCGCCCGTCCGGCCCTGTACGCGGCCAGGGCCTGGTCCAGGGGCTGCCAGCTGGCAGCATATGAAGCAAGTGCCGAGGGGCGGCCCTCTTCGGGCCGCCCCTCTTCGCTCCGGGCGTTCCCACTCACGGAGCGCTCCGGACGCGCCGACGGTGGCGGGGCATGGCTACCCCCCGCCCCTGCGCGCGCGCCTCGTTCACGGACCGGAGTCCGGAGGGGGCGTGTGGTCGTTCCCCGGCGGCGGCAGTCTGAGGAGCCTGGCGAAGCTCCACACCAGGATGCCGAGCACCACGGCCCAGGCACAGAGCATGAAGATCAGGGCTCCGATGTTCATGCTGCCGGCGAGGAGGATCCCTATCACCAGCAGGACGGCGCAAAGCACCACGAGCAAGGCAAAGGTGTTCATGCTCCCTCCCCCTGCGCCTCACGACGGCGCCAGGCGATACGGGTGAGCAACATCAGTCCGGCGAGGATCAGGAGCATCACCCCCCGAGACCACCAGCGGGTGACGTGCTCGTCCGCGGGGATGCCTTCCATCATCAGCGTCGGCCAGGCGTCCTTGTACCCCCACGCCACCATCATGACCACCAGGAAGAGAGGGGTGATGTACGTCATGATGAATCTGTAGAAGTTCGGGATCCGCCAGGCCGCTCCATCGTGGAGCTCGTTCCACATCCTGTTGTCGGCACTCCAGACCTGTCGCCACCGCCAGGGATTCGGACCCAGGACCCAAACGAACAGAACCGTCTCCATCATGGCCAGGATCACCAGCCCGAAGGTGCCGGCCCAGTAGTCCCACTCGCTCAGGAAGCCCCACTGGTAGAAGAAGATGTGCAGCAGGCCGATGGCCACCGCCACGCCCGCAACGGCGAGGACGGACTTCTTGCGTGTGAAGCCGAAGTTCTCCTGGAGGAACGAGGTCGTGGGTGTCGCCATGGACACCGACGACGTGATGCCGGCGAAGAAGAGGAGCCCGAACCACATGACGCCGGCCGCCATCGCTATGAGGGCTCCGCCCGGAAGCTTGTTGAAGACCAGCGGCATGGCGACGAAGCCCAGGTCGTAGGCGCCGCCCTTGGCGATGGCCACGGCGCCGGCGACACCGAAGAAGGCCACCACCGCGGGAATGGCCAGGGAGCCGCCCAGCACCACCTCGGCGGTCTCGTTGGTGGCCGCCGTGGCGATGCCCGACAGCGTCAGGTCGTCCTCCTTCCGCAGATAGGAGGCGTACGCCTGCAGGCTGCCCATCCCCACCGAGAGGGTGAAGAAGATCTGCCCCGCCGCAGCCAGCCAGACCGAGGGACTCTTCAGCTTCGCCCAATCCGGCAGGTACATGAAGTTGAGGCCGGCCGCGGGACTGGACGTGGCGGTGGTCCCGTTGGCCAGGGTCACCGTCTGCGGGTGCAGGGTGAGGACACGCACCACGAGGATGGCGGCGAAGATGAACAGGATCGGCATGCCGATCTTGGCCAGCTTCTCGATGCCTCCCGAGAGCCCCTTCAGGACGACCCCGAAGTTCACCGCGATGGTGACGAAGTAGAACGCGAAGGGCACCCACCACCCCATCTCCGGGGCTTGCAGGTCCTGGTAGTTGGTCAGGAACTGACGCATGCCCTGCTCGGTGAGGCCGTGCAGGGAGCCCTTGATGCTGAAGAACGTCCAGGCAAGGGTCCAGGACTCGATGTAGCAGTAGTAGATGAGCACCACCAGCGGCATGAACAGGCCGAGCACCCCCATGTACTTCGCCACGGGGTTCTTCCAGAGCGTCTGGAACATGCCCGGTACCGAGCCGTGCCCCCGGAGGCCACCGTGCCGCCCCACCCCCCACTCGATCCACATGAGGGGGATGCCCAGCAGCAGGAAGGCGATGAAGTACGGGATCATGAACGTCCCGCCGCCGTTCTCCGTCGCCTGCACCGGGAAGCGGAGGAAGTTCCCCAGGCCCACGGCGTTCCCCGCCATGGCCAGGATCAACCCGACGCGGGATCCCCAGCGTGCGCGTTCCTCAGTCATGAAGAAGCCTCCTCTCGGGGACGAGACTTCCCTGCCCCGTGCGACGGGACGCAGTCGACGACCGACGATAGCCAGCTCATGCGCATATCCGTGTCTTCGTCAGGTGGACGGGACGCGGCGCCCCTGCGGGCAGCCGCGGAGTCGGAGAAAATTCGCCCAAGAATGCCGGGGCGCGGCGCTCCGGGCAAGGCGACCAGCGAAGGCTCCCCTACGCCCCGGCCAGCGCGAGATCGCACACACGGCTGGCCACCGCCTGAGCCAGGAGCTCGTGGGCGCGCCTGACGATGTCGTCCAGCGAGGGCGTCTCGCTGAACATCTCCTCGGCCTTCTCGCGCAGCTCGGGAATGGTCGGCAGGTGGGGAAGAGAGACCTCGGCCAGCCGAGCCTCCACCTGGCTCCGGGCCCGGCGGGCCCGCTCCGCCAGGTCCTCGAGGCGATGTGACTCCGCCCAGGCCTCCTTCACCCGCCCCGCGATGGCCTCGGCGCTGAAGGAGCCGGCCAGATCCCGGGCGACCTTCTCCAGCACCTTGCGGCCCACCGGGACCTCGCCCCGGACGACCGCCTCCGGCGGCGCACGGAGCGACCACACCAGGTGCAACCACGACATCGCCTTCAGCACATAGAAGGAGACGTCCACCTCGTACCAGCGGAAGCCCTGGCGCGTGGAGCTCTGGTAGTGATGGTGGTTGTTGTGCCATCCCTCGCCCAGCGTGAGGAGCGCCAGGAACCAGTTGTTGCGCGAGTCGTCACCGGTGACGTAGCGCTGCCTGCCGGAGGCGTGCGCCAGGGAGTTGATGAAGAACGTGCAGTGGTACAGCACCACCGTGCTCCAGAAGAAGCCCACCACCAGCATGGGCCAGCCACCCCACAGCCAGAGCGCAATCGCCAGGAGGAAGGCCGGCGCGTAGGTGAGGCGGTTGAGGAGCCTCAGCTCCGGGTAGCGCGTCAGGTCCCGTACCGTCCCGTAGTCGGGCTTCAGGTTCGACGGGTTGAAGATCCATCCCACGTGGGCGTAGAAGAACCCGTGCTGCCGCGGGGAATGCACGTCCTGGGGCGTGTCCGAGTAGAGGTGGTGGTGGCGGTGTACCGCGGCCCACCAGATCACCCCCCGCTGCGCCGACGTCTGGCCGAGGAAGGCCAGCAGGAACTGGAAGAGCCGGCTCGTCCTGTAGGAGCGGTGCGAGAAGTACCTGTGGTAGCCGGCGGTGATGGCCCACATGCGGATCAGGTAGAGCGCGAGGGCCACCCAGAGCGCTTCCACGGACACCCCGGTCCAGAGCGCCCCCAGACACGCCAGATGGACCAGCAGGAAGGGGGTCGCAGAAGGATAGACGATGTCGTCGTGGGGGGCGTGGGCGTGACGGGCCACGGCTCCGGCTCCTTCGACTCGGGCAGTGTGGGCAGTGCGGGAGGACGCGCGAAGCTAACCAAAGGACGGTGGGGGAGCCAAGGGTGCCGGGGGCGGGTTCGCGCGTCCTTACGCCCCTTTCGGCACCCGCCCAGGAAATATATCTTTCCATGCGCATCTATGAATACGACAACGCCGACGCCGATCCTTGACCACCTCTCCGCCCTGGGAGACGAGACGCGCACGCGCATCCTCGCGCTCCTGGAGCATGGGGAGCTGACCGTCTCGGAGCTGTGCGACGCCCTCCAGCTCCCCCAGCCCACGGTGAGCCGCCACCTGCGCACGCTGGCCACGGACGGCTGGGTGGTCTCCCGCGCCGAGGGCCGAAACCGGCACTACCGGTTCTCGCCGGCGCTGGAACCCGCCTCCCTGGACCTGTGGCGCATCGTGCGCGGGGACCTCGACCACTGCGCGGTCTACGCGGCGGACGCGGAGCGCGTCCGCGGGGTGCTGGCGGAGCGCCACCGCCGGGCGGCGAGCTTCTTCTCCGGTGTGGCCGACCGCTGGGACGAGCTCAGGATGCAGCTCTTCGGCGCCCGCGCCGAGCTGCTCCCTCTCTTCGCGCTGCTGGACGAGCGCTGGGTCGTGGGGGACCTGGGGAGCGGCACCGGCGCGCTGGCTGCGCTCCTCGCGCCCTTCGTCGGGAAGGTGGTGGGCGTGGATCGGTCCGAGGCCATGCTGGCTGCGGCACGCCGCCGGCTGCAGGACGTGGAGAACGTCGAGCTCCGCTCCGGCGACCTGCGCAGGCTCCCCATCGACGACGGCGAGCTGGACCTGGCGGTGCTGTCCCTGGTGCTGCATTACGTGGTCGATCCGCCCGAGGTCCTGGCCGAAGCGCACCGCGCGCTGCGGCCGCGAGGAAGGCTCCTCATCGTGGAGATGCGCGCCCATGAGCGGGGCGCCGAGTACGCCGAGGAGATGGGCCACGTCTGGCCGGGCTTCGACCCCCGGCGCATGACCCTCTGGATGCACGAGGCCGGCTTCGAGGACGTGCAGGTGCGGCCCCTTCCGCCCGATCCCGCGGCCCGGGGTCCGCTGGTGTTCGTGGCCTCGGGCGTGCGCGCGGGGAAACGCCCCGCCCCCGAGCCGGTAACAGGGGGCGCCCCAGGCGCATCGCGACCCTCCCAACCATCCGAACCAACGAGAGACGAGGAATCATGAGTGAGACCGCCATGCTGAAGCGCAAGGGCGTATCGGTGCACGAGACGCGCCCGGCGTTCAAGGTGAAGGACCTGTCCCTGGCGGAGTGGGGCCGTAAGGAGATCCGTCTCGCCGAGAAGGAGATGCCCGGCCTCATGGCCGCCCGGGCCGAGTTCGGGCCCCAGCACCCCCTGGCGGGCATCAAGGTCATGGGCTCGCTGCACATGACCGTGCAGACCGCCGTGCTCATCGAGACCCTCGTCGAGCTGGGCGCCGACGTGCGCTGGGTGTCGTGCAACATCTTCTCGACGCAGGACCACGCCGCCGCGGCCGTGGTGGTGGGGCCCCACGGCACCCCCGAGAAGCCTGCGGGCCCGGCGGTCTTCGCGTGGAAGGGTGAGACCCTCGAGGAGTACTGGTGGTGCACCGACCAGGCCATCGAATGGCCCGACGGCTCCGGACCGGACCTCGTGGTGGACGACGGCGGCGATGCCACGCTGCTGCTCCACCGGGGCGTCGAGTTCGAGAAGGCCGGCGCGGTTCCCGACTTCGACCCGGACTCCGAGCCGGAGGAGTGGGGCGTGATCCTCGACGTGCTGCGCCGCTCCATGGCTGCGGATCCCACGCGCTGGCATCGTCTCACAGCGAACGTCCGCGGGGTCTCGGAGGAGACCACCACGGGCGTGCATCGGCTCTACGAGCGGGAGCAGAACGGCACCCTGCTCTTCCCCGCCATCAACGTGAACGACTCGGTGACGAAATCGAAGTTCGACAACGTCTACGGATGCCGGCATTCCGTCATCGACGGGCTCAACCGCGCCTCGGACGTCATGCTCGCCGGCAAGCTCGTCGTGGTGTGCGGGTACGGTGAGGTGGGCAAGGGATGCGCGCAGGCGCTGAAGGGTCAGGGCGCCCGGGTCGTCGTCACGGAGATCGATCCCATCTGCGCGCTCCAGGCCTCCATGGAGGGCTTCGAGGTGAAGACCCTGGAGGACGTCGTCGAGGAGGCGGACGTCTTCGTCACGGCCACCGGAAATCGCGACGTGCTCACGGCGACACACATGAGCCGCATGAAGGACCAGGCCATCGTCGGCAACATCGGCCACTTCGACAACGAGATCGACATGGCCGGCCTCAAGAAGATCCCCGGCATCAAGCGGGTGAACATCAAGCCCCAGTACGACGAGTGGGTCTTCCCGGACGGTCACGCCATTCTCGTGCTGGCGGAGGGGAGACTCCTGAACCTGGGGTGCGCCACCGGGCACCCCAGCTTCGTCATGAGCGCGAGCTTCACCAACCAGGTCCTCGCCCAGATCGAGCTGGCGACGAACCGGGATGCGTACGAGACGAGGGTGTACGTCCTGCCCAAGCATCTCGACGAGAAGGTGGCCCGCCTGCACCTGGGCAAGCTCGGCGTGAAGCTCACCGAGTTGACGCAGTCCCAGGCCGACTACATCAACGTGCCCCTCGAGGGGCCCTACAAGCCCGAACACTACCGCTACTGAGCGGCGCGGGGGTATCCTGCACCCCGGAGAGGCGGCCGCCCAGCGGCCGCCTCTCTTCTTTGCCTGCCGTCCCGGATCGTCCCTCGCCGCCCCTTCCCCATCGGGACCGCTCCCGGCGCGGCTCCGACATGTCGGGGCCCCTCTCGTCCCAGAGGGCCCACACGGCAGGTTACCCGCTGATGAGCAGCTTGATGGCGAACACGACGATGGTGACGGTGACCACGTTCCTCACCCAGGCGTGCCCCTTGAGGATCTGCAGGCGCACACCCATCAAGCCACCCAGAAGATTCCCGGCCGCCAGCGCCAGACCCACGATCCAATCGACCTTTCCGCTCCACGCGAAGAGCGCCAACGCCAGGGGAGTGAACGCCAGAACGAGCGTGACCTTCACGGCGTTGCCCCGCACCAGGTCGAGGCCGCCGGCCGTCGTCACGGCCAGGATCACGAAGCCGACGCCGGCCTGGAGGAACCCCCCGTAGAACCCCACCAGGAAGAAGGCCCCCGTGAACACGAGCGCCCGTGAGCCCCGAGGGGCGGGCGTGACCTCGCCCCCGGCCGCCGGCGTCGGCCTCCACACCGTATAGGCCGCCACCACGACCATGACCAGCGCGAGGATGCGCTGAAAGGTCAGCTCACCGATGTGCACGGCCAGCAGCGTGCCGAGCACCGCGCCCACCACCGCCGGGGGAATCGCGAGCAGGAGCCAGGCCCGGGAGATCAGGCCTTTGCGCTGGAAGCTCCACGATGCCCCGACGTTCTGCACGAGGATGGCCACCCGGTTCGTGCCGTTCGCCACCGTCGGCGGAAGGCCCAGGAAGATCATCACCGGCAGGGTGAGCAGGGAGCCGCCGCCGGCGATGACGTTCAACGTGCCGGCTACGAGGCCGACCGCGAAGAGGATGAGGGCGTTGACGACGGGGTTGAACACGGCAGGCACGGCTCAGAAGGTGGACGCTCCAGCGTCGACATCGGCGCCCGACGGCCGCGGGACGCGATGCCAAGGTTCGCACGAGGTGGCAGGAGCGTCCAGCCTGCCCACGGCCCCCTGCCATTCCGCCGCGGGCGGGGTCGCTCGCTGCAACCGATCGACGCTTCGAACCGTCCAACGCGACACGGACGCGCGGACCGTGCGGTGGGCATTTGCCAGGGCGGACGACCGTCGAGTTCGCAGGCTGCAACTTCCGGTGGTCCCACCCCGTAGGGAGGGATCGAGTAGGCCGTCCCGGGGCAACCGGACGCGACACCACCTCAACCCGACGAACGACGATGTCGCCGAGAAAGACCATCCTCCGAGAGCTCTCCCGCCAGTACCGGGAGCATGGCAGCGAGTCTCTGAAGCGCCCCTCCGAGATCCAGGGCTTCGGGGAGGCTCCCGAGAAGTACCAGAGCGCCGTGAACCGGCTGCTCCAGGACCGACTCGTCGAGGGGCGCAAGGACGGAGAGGGGCGCATGGCGCTGGCCCTCAACGAGCATCGCATCGGCGACGTGAAGCGGGAGCTGCGCCCCCTCTGGGCGCGCCCGGCGATGTGGGCGGTGCTGGTGCTCGTGGCGGTGGTGGTGGGAGCCGGCTTCGCGATCTAGTCCCGGGCCTGCGGGCGGCCTATCCGCCCGCAGAATGCAGAATGAGGGGAGCGGCCGGGGAAACGGGCCTGCGCCGCGCAGCGCGAGCCCCGTCCCCCGGCTCCGGGTCCGGTGCTTCCGGGTCGCTCCCGCCCCTACGCTTCGACGGCCTCCACCTCCTCGTAGATCTCGATGCGCGGGGCACCGATGACGCCGGCCTCGCCCATCTTGGTGGCGAGGTCCGGGTTGCCGCTGAAGGCCTTGGCGGCCTCCACGGACTTCCATCCGCACACGACGGTCACGTTGTTCGGGTCGTCCACGCGCCGGTTCACCCGGTGGAAGACCGCCCCGCCCTCAGTCGGCGGGAACTGGTCGAACACCTTCTTCCAGGCCTCGTAGTCGTTGACCCGGTGTTGCATGGCCATGACGATCATGATCGCCTCCTCGGGCACCGACAGGCTCGACGGTCGGCTCACCCTCTCTTTGGAGCCTCCGGCTCCGTGGGCAGGAACGGAAGACGCTGGACCTGGGGCTCGAAATCCCCTACATTTGTCCTTAATCATACTGTCCGTTATCAAACTATACTACATGGTACTATCATGGCGTCGGACGCGCAAGGATCCCCTGGAGCGGAGCCCGAGCCCACGGTTCAGGGACACGCGTGGCGCATGCTCCTCGAGACCCACCGGGACATCATCCGTTGCCTCGAGAGGGAGTTTCGCGAAGGTGTCGGAACCGAGCTGCAGTACTACGACGTGATGCTGCACGTGTCCGAGGGGGACGGTGGGCGCCGCATGACGGACCTGGCCGAGGCGGTGGTGCTGAGCAAGAGCGGTCTTACGGCTCTCATCGACCGCATGGAGCGAGCGGGGCTCGTCGCACGCCGTCCCGACCCGGCGGACAGGCGCGCCGTCCGCGTCGTTCTCACCGAGGACGGCGAGCGCCTCTACGCCGAGGCCACACGCCACCACAGGGGCGTGGTACGCCGGATCTTCACCTCGGTGGTCACCGAGGAAGAGGCGAACGCGATGGTCGAGGCCCTTCTGCGCGTGCGAGAGGCTCTCACGCCAGCCTGAGGAACTCCTCGAGCACGTAGAAGCAGAACAGCGCGAGGGACAGCACCGCGTTCACGACGTGGTACCGCTCGCTGCGTACGCGCATGGCCAACAGCGCCAGCACGAGGAAGACCAGCCGGAAGACGGTGTTCCGGTCGAGGGGGATGGTGCCACCCAGGAGGTCCTGACCGAAGCTGACGAGGAACGCGACCGCCACGAGCCCGCCCTGCCGGATCCGCGACGCGCTCCCAGCGCTGGCTCGTTGACTCTTCATGGAGGGCACCGGTAAGCTCCGCCCATGGCCGAATCGAGGGACGACCCCATGGCCGGCGTGCCGGCTCCCTCCGCCCTTTCCGCGGAGCGCGAACGCATCGTGGCCCTGCTTACGCGCCAGTATGCCGAAGACCACCTCACGGTAGCGGATCTCGAGGCCCGCCTCGACCGCGTCTACGGGACGACGAGGGGGTGAGCCGCGCCGCCCGCCGCTACGTGGCGCTCGTTCGCGGGATCAACGTCAGCGGTCACGGCGTGATCCCCATGGCCGAGCTACGGGACCTGTTCGAGTCCCTGGGAGTGAGCGACGTCTCCACCTACATCCAGAGCGGGAACGTTCTCTTCACGGACCACGGGCCCGACCGGGCCCGGCTGACGCGCCGCCTGGAGAAGGGGTTGGCCGCCGGGCTGGACCGTCCGGTCACCGTCTTCGTGCTGACCCGCGAGGAGCTCCAGGACGCCGCCGCCCACAACCCGTTCGACCCCGCGGCCCGGAAAGCCACGCACCAGTGCCAGCTCATGTTCCTGTCCGCCGAGCCCGACGCGTCCCACCGCAAGGCGCTCATGGAGATGCAGGGCGACGAGTACCGCTTCCACGTCCAGGGAAGCGTGCTGTACTATGCGTACGACCGCTCCCGGGCGGGCCGCCGCCGGCGCAACATCGACTTCGAGCGCGTGCTGGGCGTCGCGGGCACCACGCGCACATGGAAGGTGGTGGACAGGCTCATCCATCTCCTGGGGTGAGCCCGTCGCCTCGGCCCGCGACGGCTCGTCGACACCGTCGACGACCGCGGTCTACGCGCGATCTCCGCAACGTTCCTCCAGGCCCTACCCCTCCCCCGGTCCCATGGGGTCCCCGCCCCCCGACTCGGCGGAGTGCATGGCGCTGGTGCCCTTGCGCCCGAACCAGAGGAAGAGCAGGCCGAAGACCAGCAGCACCAGTCCCCACCAGAGGTTGACGTTGATGCCCAGTGAGCGCGCGTAGATGGCCTTGTTCGAGACCAGGCCGTAGATCGTCACCATCAGGCCCAGAATCGTGAACATGAGGCCGATCGGTGTGCGGATGTCGACCCCCTTCTCCGCTTCCTGCGTATCCATTCGGACTCCTTTCGACCTCCACGACTACCAGAAGATGATGTTCAGCACCACCGCCATCGCCAGCACCACGACGGCCAGCACCCCGGGCCGCTTGTACCATCCCACGTCCTCGCGCTCCGGGCGCTCGGTGAGGGAGGAGACCAGCCCCACCATCTCGTGGTCGGGTCGGGGCCGGGTGACGAGGCTCACCACGATGGTCACGACGAAGCACACCGTCCACGCCCAGATGGCAGTCCAGAAGCTCTGCGCCATCTCGCTGGGATAGGTGTGCAGAACCGTGCCCAGCCAGCCGCCCTTGATGCCCACGGGGTTCCCCGCCGACAGGGTGAGGCCGTGGTGGATCGCCGCCGCCAGGGTCCCCGTGACGAGGCCCGTGAAGGCACCGTGGCCGGTGGCCCGCTTCCAGAACATGCCCAGCAGGAACGTCGCGAACAGCGGGGCGTTCACGAACGCGAACACCAGCTGGAGCATGTCCATGATGTTGTTGAATGACCGCGCCATGTACGCGGTGCCCACCGAGAGGAGGATGCCTACCACGGTGGTCCAGCGGCCCATCCACAGATAGTGCTCGTCCGTGCCGCCCGGGTGGATGTAGGACTGGTAGAGGTCGTACGTCCACACGGTGTTGAACGCCGTCACGTTGCCCGCCATGCCGCTCATGAACGATGCCATGAGGGCGGTGAGACCGATGCCCAGGAGCCCCGAGGGGAAGTAGTGGATGAGCATGGAGGGGATGGCCATGTTGTAGTCGTATCCCGTCCCGGCGGCGTTCATGGGCAGCTGATAGCCCGAGTGTCCCGCGTGCGCGGTGAGCGCGATGGCGATGACCCCCGGCAGGATCACCAGGAACGGGAAGAACATCTTCGGGACCGCCGCGATGAGCGGCGTCCTGCGGGCCGCGCTCATGGAGTCGGCGGCCATGGCCCGCTGGATCACCAGGAAGTCCGTGCACCAGTAGCCGAAGGAGAGCACGAACCCCAATCCGAAGACCAGGCTGAACCACTCGACGCCCATGGGGTTCGACGACGCCGATCCCATGGCGGACCACGAGTGCGTCATGGCCGGCTGCAGGCGCTGCACGATGCCGTCCCATCCGCCCACGTCCCGCAGTCCAAGGTACACCAGCGGCACGAAGCCCAGGACGATGAGGAAGAACTGCAGCACCTCGTTGTAGATCGCCGACGTGAGGCCGCCCAGGAAGATGTAGAGCAGCACGATCACCGCCGACACCATGATGCTGACGCTGTAGTTCCAGCCCAGGAGGAGCTTCAGCAGCTCCGCCATGACGCTCATCGAGATGCCGGACGAGAAGAGCGTCATGACCGCGAAGGAGCCGGCGTTGAACGCCCGGGTCTTCTCGTCGAAGCGCATCTTCAGGTACTCGGGCACGCTGCGCGCCTTCGACCCGTAGTAGAACGGCATCATGAAGAGCCCGACGAAGACCATGGCCGGGATGGCGCCTACCCAGTAGAAGTGGCTGGTGGCGATGCCGTACTTGGCCCCCGAGGCGCCCATGCCGATGACCTCCTGGGCGCCCAGGTTCGCCGAGATGAACGCCAGGCCGGCCACCCACGCGGGGATGCTCCGCCCCGACAGGAAGAAGTCGGTGGAGGAGCGCATGTAGCGCCTGAGGACCCAACCGATGCCCAGGACGAACAGGAAATACGTCGCCAGGATCGCGTAGTCGATGAACGAGAGGTGGACGTTCATGCACTCCACTCGAGCTGGGGAAGAGGGTCCAGCAGTCTGCAATCGAGGACGCGCCGGCGCCAGGATGTCGTGCCCGGGCGTCGGCGAGAAGGTTCGTGCGGCCGTCCCCGGGGCCGGCCTGAAGAAGTCGTCGTCGGGAGACGGCGAACGCACGCGTGGCGGGCTTCGCCTCGCACGGCTCCGAACGGCCATGTCCCGGGACCCGCCTGGCGCACGGAGTCGTCGACGCGGAGAATACCGGGTCCACTTCAGGAGTTGTCAGATGTCCACCAGATACAAGCTACCCCTCGCTCTCTCCGTTCTGGCCGCCGCTCTCGTCGCAGCGTGCGCGCAGCACGCCCTGCCGGCGCCCAACTACCCCGTCACCCGCAAGGACAGCGTGGTGACGGACTACTTCGGCACCAAGGTCGCCGACCCCTACCGGTGGCTGGAGAACCAGGACTCGCCCGAGGTCGCGAGGTGGGTGGAGGCCGAGAACAAGTTGACGTTCGCGTACCTCGACCAGATCCCGCTGCGCGACACCTTCCGCACACGCCTCACCGAGCTGTGGAACAACCCCAGCATCGGGGTGCCGGACCGCGTCGCCGGCCGCCTCTTCTATCGCATGAACACCGGCCTGCAGAACCAGTCGGTTCTGTACGACCAGACGGACCTGAGCGCCAAGCCGGCCACGCTCCTCGACCCGAACACGCTCTCGCCGGACGGCTCCGTCGCCCTGTCGGCGTACTCGCCCTCACCCGACGGACGGTACCTCGCCTACGGCCTCTCCCAGGGCGGCTCCGACTGGAGGACGCTGCACATCCGCGACGTCGCGAGCCTGAAGGACCTGCCCGACACCGTGCACTGGGTGAAGTACTCGGGCATCTCGTGGACGAAGGACGGCAAGGGCTTCTTCTACACGCGCTTCCCCGCCCCGCCGCCGGGGCAGGTGCTCACCGCGGCGGCGCTCGACGGCAAGATCTACTACCACACCGTGGGCACGCCGGACTCGAGGGACCGCCTGATCTTCCAGCGTCCCGACCGCCCCGACTGGTACGAGGGGGCCTTCGTCACCGACGACGGGCACTATCTGTTCATCACGCTCAATCACGGCACCGATCCCGAGAACCTCCTCTACTACGCGGACCTCGGGAACCCCATGCATCCCGACCTGCGCGCCCGCATCCGTCCGGTGAATACGTCCGACGACGCGGAGTACTCCGTGGCGGGCAACATCGGCGACACGATCTTCATCCAGACGACCAAGGACGCGCCGAACCGACGCATCATCTCCATGATCCTCCCGGACACCAGCCTCGCAGACGCGAAGACCGTGGTTCCCGAGACCAGGAACAACATCGAGACGTCGCTCGTCGCTGGGGACCGCGTCGTCGTGCAGACGCTGGAGGACGTGCAGAGCCACGTACGCATGTACGATGCGGGAGGCGGGCTCGTGGACTCGGTGGCGCTTCCGGGTATCGGCGCGGTGGGAGGCCTGAGCGGCCGCGCCGGCCAGCCCGAGATCTTCTACTCGTTCGCCTCGTACCTGGCGCCCACCACCGTGTACCGGTACGACTTCGCCACGAGGCAGTCGACCGCGTTCAGCCCCCTGCCCCGCAAGGCGCTCTTCGACGCGTCGCCGTACGAGACCAAGCAGGTCTTCTACCAGTCCAAGGACGGCACGCGCATCCCCATGTTCATCACCGCGAGAAAGGACCTGAAGCTCGACGGCTCGCATCCGACCATCCTGTACGCGTACGGCGGATTCGACATCGCCACCCTGCCGAGCTACAGCCCCACCGTGGCGATGTGGCTCGAGCACGGCGGCGTCTACGCGGTGGCGAACATCCGCGGCGGCAGCGAATACGGCGAGGCCTGGCACCACGCGGGGCGTCTGGACAAGAAGCAGAACGTCTTCGACGACTTCGCGTGGGCGGCGAAATATCTCATCGCCCAGAAGTACACGTCGCCTCGGCACCTGTCCATCGAGGGCTACTCCAACGGCGGCCTCCTGGTGGGCGCCACGGAGGAGCAGCACCCCGAGCTGTTCGCGGCGGCGTACGCAGGAGCCGGGGTCATGGACATGCTCCGCTACCAGAAGTTCAGCGCCGGCGTGGGTTGGGTGCCGGAGTACGGCTCGTCGGACGACTCCACCCAGTTCCAGTACCTCATCAAGTACTCGCCGGTGCAGAACGTGAAGCCCGGGACGTGCTACCCGGCCACCATCGTGACCACCGCCGACCACGACGACAGGGTGGTCCCCGGCCACTCGTACAAGTTCACGGCAGCCATGCAGGCGGCGCAGGCGTGCAGCCGGCCGATCCTGATCCGCGTGGAGACCCAGACCAGCCACGGCTACATGCCCACGGACAAGCGCATCGCCCAGCAGGCGGACATCGTGGCGTTCCTCGGGTGGGAGACGGGCATGCGGTAGGCTCCCAGCCTGCCCGGCTGGGCCCGGGCGTCGCGTCACCCCGGACGACGACGAGGTACGACGACGCCCGGGCAAGGCCCGCCCCGCCGCCGCCACGCGCATGATGGTCTACGTTTGTCGATTTTGGCGATACTATTGACAAATTCGACCTCGGGAGAAAACAATCGCGCACCATCTCCGAAATCCGTCCCCGGGACGTGACCCATGAGGAAGATCAACACGAAGAGCTTTCGGCGGGCCACGCGGACGACGACGCGCGAGATCAACCGACAGATCGTCCTGAACCTGGTGCGCGAGCACCAGCCCATCTCCCGGGCGGAGCTCGCACGGCACATGGGCGTGGCGCGCGGATCGGTGACGCCGCTGGTGAAGGACCTGCTGGCCGACGGCCTGATCTACGAGGGCACCACCAAAGCCGTCACCTCCCGGGGGCGGAGACCGCGCCTCCTGTACGTGCGCACCCGCGACCGCCTGGCCATCGGCGTCGACATTCGATACAGCGGGACGTCGATCCTGGTGGCGGATTTCGCGGGACAGGAGATCGCCTCCGACAGGTTCGCCACGCCTCTGGTCCCAGATGAGATGGTGGCACGACTGGCCTCCCGCCTCCGCGGGGTGAAGGAGAAATGCACCGACGTCGGGGAGTGCGAAGGTGTGGGCCTCGTGGTGCCGGGAATCGTGGACCCCGCGTCCGGAGTGGTGCTGCGGGCCCCTACGCTGGACTGGCGGGAGGTGGACCTCCGGGGGGCGTTGGCCGCCGCCATCGAGATCCCCGTATACATCGAGCGCGACGCCGTGGCGTGCGCGATGGCGCACATGTGGATGGGACACACCCCCGGTGAGAAAGGCGACAACTTCGTCTACCTGACGGTCTCGGACGGCGTGGGCACGGGACTCGTGGTGAACGGGGGCATCCTGCGGGGCGCGTTGAGCACCGCCGGGGAGTTCGGCCACATCCCCCTGAACGTCGACGGCCCCCGCTGTGCCTGCGGGGCCCGTGGTTGCCTGGAGGCCTACACGGCGAATCCGGCCACCGTCGCGCGCTACCTCGGCCGGGAGCTCGACTCGGCGGAGGCCTACGCCGCGCTCCGGTTCTCCGACGTGGACATCCGTGGCGTCATCGCCAGGGCACGCTCGGGGGACGCGGCGGCGAGCCGGGCTCTGACCGAGACGGGACACTACCTCGGCCTGGGGATCGCGAACCTCATCAATTCCGTCAGCCCCGCGCAGATCGTCGTCGGCGGCGAGATCACGGCAGCCTGGGACCTCATCGAGCCGACCATCCGGGAGTCCTTGCGGAGCCGGGCCCTGACGACGGCATCGGCCGAGACACCCCTGGTCGTCGAGACTAACGAGGACCTTCTTCGCCTGAGAGGCGGCACCTCACTGGTGCTGGCACCGGTCTTGGGCGCGCCCGAGGTGGCCTGAGCCGCGGCCCCCTCCCGGCGTCCGGCGGGAGGGCGTCACCGAACCCGGCAGAGGCCCATTTGTAAATTTCATTGCCAAAATCGACTCGAGGCGTTATTTGGAGGTGAAATTCCCTGTTTTGAGTCGGGTCTTGTTCCAGTTGTGCGTTGATTCGGCACCGGCGGATCATGCGCACGCCTCACTCCAGACCCGCGATTGGCCGGGGGCCGAGCTCCCACAGCTCCAAGGAAACACCCATGGGAAGTCGACTACGGTACTTGACGGCCGCGGTGGTGGCGCTCCTCTGGTGCGCGCCCCTCGCGGCGCAGGCGTCGAACGGCACGATCATAGGCCGCGTCACCGACGCCACCACGCACCAGGCTCTCGAGGGCGTCACGGTCTCCGTGGGCGACCACGGAGCGCTGACCACGGCCGAGGGCCGTTACATCATCGTCGGAGTCCCCGCCGGCACGCAGACGGTGCGCGCTACGATCATCGGGTACGCCGACGCCACGAAGACCATCACGGTGACGGGCGGCCAGACGGTCACCGTCGACTTCCAGATGACGGCCCAGGCCGTCGGTCTCTCGAAGATCGTCGTGGTGGCCTACGGCCAGCAGAGGGCAGGCAACATCACGGGCTCCGTGAAGCAGGTCACTCCGACGGAGTTCAACAAGGGGCGCATCGTCAGCCCTCAGCAGCTCATCCAGGCCAAGGTGCCCGGCGTCCAGATCGTGGATAACAACGAGCCGGGCGGCGGAAAGGAGATCCGGATCCGCGGCGCGACCTCCATCAACGCCAGCAGCGACCCGCTTATCGTCGTCGACGGGATGCCGCTCGCTGCCGGAGGGGGCATCTCGGACGGCCGTGACCCCCTCAACTTCATCAACCCGAACGACATCGCGAGCATCACGGTGCTCAAGGACGCCTCGGCCGCGGCGATGTACGGGGCGAACTCCGCCAACGGGGTCATCCTCATCGAGACGAAGTCCGGGCGGCAGGCCCCTCACATCGAGTACAGGGGGAGCGTGTCCGCGTCCACGGTCACCCGACTTCCCGACATGCTGAACGCGGCACAGTTCAAGGCCGCCGTCCAGCAGTACGCACCCGGGAGCGTCAGCCAGCTCGGCACCGCGAACACGAACTGGTTCAACCAGGTGGACCGCGCCGGCATCGGGCAGGAGCACGACCTCGCCCTCTCCGGCGAGGGGAACTCCATGGACTACCGTCTGTCCCTCGGCTACCTGAACCAGCGCGGCATCATCGACGGCACGGACCTTCAGCGACTGTCCATGGGGCTGAACTACGACCAGCGCTTCTTCGACGATCACCTCGACATCCGCACGAACCTGCATACGTCCCACGAGGTGGACAACTACACGCCGGGAGGCGTGATCTCGAACGCGGCACAGATGGGGCCCACGCAGCCCGTGCTGGATCCCAACAACCCCACGGGCTACTACGAGTGGCCGGGCAACACGCTCCAGTCGGCGGACAACCCTGTGGCCGCGCTGAGGCTGGCCACGGACAAGGGCCATACGGACCGGAGCGTCGGGAACATCCAGGCTGAGTACGACATGCCCTTCCTGGAGTCGCTCAAGGCCCACGTGAACCTGGGCTATGACCTCACCCAGGCCAAGCGCGAGACCTTCAGCCCCAGCGATCTGCACAGCCAGCTCAAGACCGGCGGCGGCGGCAACGTCTACTGGCGGACCCCCTCGATGCTGAATACGCTGCTCGAGACCTACCTCGACTACTCGGCACCCCTCGACGTCCTGCCGGGAAGGGTCGACGTGACGGGTGGGTACTCCTACAGCCAGTCCCACGCCGAGTATCCGTGGTTCTCGGCCTCGCAGCTCAGCACCAACCTCCTGGGCGTCAACGGTGTCCCCGGGGCGCAGACCAGCCAGAACCAGCAGGACATCGAGGACAGCAGGCTCATCTCTTTCTTCGGACGCCTCAACTACGACCTCAACGACAGGTACCTGTTGGGGTTGAGCGTGCGTCGGGATGGCTCGTCGCGCTTCGGGCCGGCCAACGCGTGGGGCGTGTTCCCCGCCGTGTCCGCCGCGTGGCGCATCTCGGAAGAGCCCTTCATGAAGGACAGGACTCCGCTGTCGAACCTCAAGCTGCGCGTGTCCTGGGGTAAGACCGGAAACCAATCGTTCGCGAACTACCAGCAGTACTCGACCTACCTGGTGGGCGACGCTCAGTCACAGGCGCAGCTCGGAACCCAGTTCGTTTCCACCATCCGTCCCAGCGCGGCCGACCCCGACATCAAGTGGGAGACCACCAAGTCGTGGGACGTGGGCCTCGACTACGGCATCCTGAACCAGCGCGTCACCGGCTCCATCGACTGGTACCGCAAGAACACTTCGGGCTTGATCTTCACGGTGCCCGTCGCCGCCGGAACGAACCTCTCGAACTACCTGACGACCAACATCGGCAGCATGAGGAACACGGGCGTCGAGCTCGGCCTCGACGCCGACATCCTCAAGGGCGGAGCGAACGGGTTGAACTGGAACGCTTCGTTCACCGTCTCCCACAACACCAATGAGCTGACGAGCATCAACCCCTACGGGGGCACCGCAGCCCAACAGCAGATTCTCACCGGTCTCGTCGCCGGCGGAGTGGGAACGTACATCCAGGTCCTCCAGCCGGGGCAGCCCATCAACTCGTTCTTCGTGTACGAGGCCAAGCGTGACGCCAACGGGAAGCCCATCTACAAGGACACCAACGGGGACGGCGTCATCAACGAGCAGGACCTGTACGTGGACCTCAACGGGGACAGCATCATCAACCAGGCCGACCGCAGGCCCTTCCACGACCCCGCACCGAAGTGGATCATCGGCCACACCTCGAACCTGACCTACCGCCAGTGGGATCTCAGCTTCACGCTGCTGGCGTACCTCGGGAACTGGGTCTACAACAACGTGGCCTCGAACCTGGGCAACTATCAGGAGCTCTCGCGTGCCTCCCCGTACAACCTGCAGGCGTCGGTCCTCTACACCGGCTTCGCGACTCCGCAATACCTCTCGGACTACTACGTGCAGAACGCGTCCTTCCTGCGGATGGACAACATCACGCTGGGCTACAACTTCACCTATCACGGCCAGCCCCTGCGGGTCTATGGAGCCCTGCAGAGCGCCTTCACCATCACGGGCTACAAGGGGGTGGATCCCACTGCCGGCCTCAACGGCCTCGACAACAACATCTATCCGCGCTCGCGCACCTTCACCGGCGGCGTGAGCGTCCGCTTCTGATGCACGCGGCCACGGATTCGACTTCGAGAAGGAACGGAGACATGAACAACAGAATACGTAAGGCGCTCGTCGCCGCCGTCGGCCTTCTGCTCGTCGCCACGACCGCCTGCACGGACACGACGGTACAGCCGAAGAGCACCGTTACCGGTGCCAACGTCTTCAACGATCCCGGGGCGTATGAGGCTTTTCTCGCGAAGCTCTACGCGGGGCTTGCCGTCAGCGGCCAGCAGGGCCCGGCGGGCCAGCCGGACATCCAGGGCATCGACGAGGGCTTCTCGCAGTACCTGCGCCTCTATTGGGAGGCGGAGGAGCTGCCCACCGACGAGGCGGTCATCGCCTGGAACGACGTCGGTCTCCCCAACATGAACACGATGACCTGGGGTGCCGACAACGGCTTCGTGAGGGCCATGTACTACCGGATCTACTTCCAAGTGGGCATGGTCAACCAGTTCCTGCGGGAGACGACGGACGACAAGCTCGACGCACGGGGCGTGAGCGCTTCTCTGAAGGCGCAGGTCCACCAGTACCGCGCCGAGGCCCGCTTCCTGCGCGCCCTGAGCTACTGGCACGCCATCGACCTCTTCGGCAACGTCCCGCTCGTCACCGAGAAGGACCCCATCGGCTCGACTCCGCCCAAGCAGTCGACGCGCGCGGACATCTACAACTACGTGGTGAGCGAGCTCAAGGACATCGAGGGGCAGCTCCCCGCCCCGGGACCGGACACGTACGGCCGCGCCACGGGTCCGGCGGCGGACATGCTGCTTGCCAAGCTCTACATGAATGCGGAGGTGTACACCGGTACGGCGGACTATGCCGACGCGATGAGCTCGATTCAGCAGGTCATCAACTCGGGCTTCTACAGCCTCGACCCCAGCTTCCGCCACCTCTTCCAGGCCGACAACAACACGTCGCCGGAGATCATCTTCGCAATTACCCAGGATGGCATCCACACGCAGACGTACGGCGGCGTGAACTTCCTGATCCACGCCGAGTGCGGCGGCAGCATGAACAACGCCACGTACGGGATCGACGGCTGCTGGTGGGGGATCCGCCTGAGGCCCCAGGCCTACAATCTCTTCAGTGCGGGTGACGGCAGGGCGTCCTTCTTCTACACGACCGGCCAGACCGTGGGTGTGGCGGACATCCCGACCTTCACGGACGGGATCGCCGCGCCCAAGTTCACCAACGTCACCTCCACGGGGCAGGCGGGCTCGAATCCGGCCTTCGTGGACACCGACTTCCCGATGTTCCGCCTGGGCGACGCGTACCTGATGTACGCCGAGGCGGTGCTCAGGGGAGGTGGCGGCACCCGGGCGCAGGCGTTGCAGTACGTGAACGCGCTACGCGAGCGCGCCTTCGGTGGCACGAGCGGCGACATCACCGACGCCCAGCTCACGCTGCCGTTCATCCTGGACGAGCGGGGGCGCGAGCTGCTCTGGGAGGCCCACCGGCGGACGGACCTGATCCGCTTCGGCGAGTTCACCGGCGGCACCTACATCTGGGCGTGGAAGGGTGGCGTGGAGGCGGGTACGGCGACCGACTCCCACCTGGATCTCTACCCGATTCCAGGGTCGGAGCTCATCGCCAACCCGAACCTGAAGCAGAATCCGGGATACTGAGCCTCGTAACCCGAACCCTCGCGTCACGTCGCGGCCCCGCCGGTTCTCCGGCGGGGCCGCGAGTCACCTCTGGAGCCGGATCGGAGCCGTGTCATCGCGAACCCACACCGTCGTGCTCGCGGCCTGCCTGGGAGCCTCGGCCGTGGCGGGCTGCTCCGGTACGCCGACCACGCCGGCCGTCACCGGTTCGCCGACCCCGGCCCGACCCACGCTGGCGCCGACGTACCGTCCCAGCGGGCACATGGCGGCGGGGGACGTGTTCGTGCAGCTCTTCGAGTGGACGTGGACGGACATCGCCAACGAGTGTGAGCAGGTCCTCGGTCCCGTGGGATACGAGGCCGTGCAGGTATCCCCTCCGGAGGAGCACAGCATCACGCCCACCCACGACTGGAGCGAACGGTACCAGCCCGTGAGCTACAGCATCGCGCGCAGCCGCTCGGGTACCGGCGCCGAGTTCGTGGACATGTTGAATCGCTGCAAGGCAGCCAGCGTGGACATCTACGTGGACGCGGTCATCAACCACATGACGAACTACCCGAGCCCGGGCGTCGGCAGCGACGGCACGGCCTATACGAAGTACGACTACCCCGGCCTCTACACGCCCACCGACTTCCATCCGCACTGTCTCGTCGACGACTATACGAGCGCGGCGAACGTCCAGGACTGCGAGCTGTTCGGGCTGCCGGACCTGAACACCGGCCTCCCCTCGGTACGGCAGAAGATCGCCGGATACCTGATCATGCTCGCCCGTCTCGGCGTCGCCGGCTTCCGCATCGACGCGGCGAAGCACATCCAGCAGGTCGAGCTCGACGACATCCTGACCCTCGTGGACTCCACCATGACCGCGGAGGGCCGCCCCATTCCGTACTACTTCCTGGAGGTGAGCAGCGGGCCCGGCGAGGCGCTGTCGCCCCGGGACTACTACGGCGAGGCGTACAAGAGCGGTGGGGCGGCGGACATCACCGAGTTCACCTTCCAGGGCGTAGGCGACAAGTTCCTGGGCACCGGTGGGCAACACATCTCGCAGCTGAACCCCGACGGGCCGACCGGGAGCCGGTTCTCCGCCGTCGCGTGGGGGCTCATGCCGTCGGACAAGGCCGTCGTGTTCCTGGAGAACCACGACACCCAGCACGACGTGGGACGCATCAGCTACCGCGACGGGCAGGTCTTCCGCCTGGCCAACGTCTGGATGCTCGCGCAGCCCTATGGGTATCCGAAGATCCTGTCGAGCTATGCCTTTGACCGGCCCTCCCAGAACTCCCTGGGGCCGCCCTCCGACGCCGCCGGGAACACCGACGACGTCACCTGCGCCCCGAACCTGGAGGCGGCGAAGCCCGGAGACTGGGTGTGCGAGCATCGCGACCCCATGATCGAGGCCATGGTGGGCTTCCGCCGGGTGGTGGCGGGGACCGCCGTGGAGGACTGGTGGGACGACGGCTCCAACGCCATCGCGTTCTCCCGCGGTGACCGGGGCTTCGTGGCCATCAACCGGGAGGATTCGACGGTCCGGGCCACCGTCGCCACCGGCATGACCGCCGGGGCCTACTGCGACATCCTCGACGGCGGGCTCGTCACCTCCGGCTGCTCCGGCGACACGCTGGTGGTCGACTCCACGGGAGCGGTGGCACTCCGCCTGGGAGCGGATTCGGCCCTGGCCATCGACGCGGCCAGCGCCGTGCAGGCGGCGCCCTCCGCGACGGCGGCGGTCCCACCGGCGGTGTCTGCCTCATCGACGTGGAAGCTGCCGGAGCGCGGCCGATGAGACGGCGCGTCCAAGTCACCGTCTTCGCGGCCTGGGCCGCCGTCGTGGTGACGGCGGCCTCCGGATGGCGGGCCGGCACAAAGGTGCCGGCCTCCGGAGCGGACGCCACGGGTGCCACGATCACGGCAGCCTCGGGGGGCAGGACCACGGCGGCGGCCCGGCCTGCGTCGACCCGCCCCCCCACCCAGGTGCGGCAGCCGCCCTGGACCCGGGGCGCCGTCTGCTACGAGGTGTTCGTGCGCTCGTTCTACGACTCCGACGGCGACGGCGTCGGAGACCTGAACGGGCTCACCAGCAGGCTGGACTACATCAGCGACGGGGATCCGTCGAGCCGGAAGGACCTGGGAGCCTCGTGCATCTGGCTCATGCCCGTCTCGCCGTCGCCCAGCTATCACGGATACGACGTCACCGACTACTACGGCATCAACAAGGACTACGGCACCGTCGCCGACTTCAAGCGGCTGGTGGCCGCGGCGCACCGGCGCGGCATCAGGGTGCTGGTGGACATGGTGCTCAACCACACGTCCAGCGAGCATCCGCACTTCCTGCAGGCGCTCCACGACACGGCGTCGCCGTACCGCACGTGGTATCGCTTCGCCCCGGAGCCCCCGGGGAACGGCATGGGACCGTGGGGGACACCCGCGTGGCATCGCTCTCCGGTGCGGGACGAGTACTACTACGGGATCTTCGGGCGCGAGATGCCGGACCTGAACTACCACACGCCCGCCGTACGGGAGGAGGCGATGAAGATCGCCGACTTCTGGCTCCGGGACATGGGCGTCGACGGCCTGCGCCTGGACGCGGTCCAGTACCTGGTGGAGAACGGGAGCTGCCTCATGGACTGCGCGGGGACCCACCGGTTCCTGCGGGAGTACGCCGCGCACATCCAGCAGGTGAAGCCCGGGGCCTACACCGTGGGCGAAGTGTGGGACAGCCTGGGCGAGCTGCTCACCTACTACCCCCACCAGCTCACCTCGTACTTCATGTTCCCCCTGTCAGATTCGCTCCTGACGGCCGTGCGCCGGAAGACCGTGGGCGGCATGCTCGCGGGGTATCTGCGGATGCAGGACGCGGAGCCGTCCTGGCGCTGGTCGCCGCTCCTCACGAACCACGACATGCCCCGCACGGTCACGGCGCTGTACGGGGACACCGCCCGCGCCCGGGTGGCGGCGACGCTGCTCCTCACCCTCCCGGGAATGCCCTTCGTGTACTACGGCGAGGAGCTCGGCATGACCGGCGACAAGCCGGATCCGCGCCTGCGCACCCCCATGCAGTGGAAGCCGGGCCCCGGGGCCGGCTTCACCACCGCCGCGCCGTGGGAGTCGCTGCAGCCCGACTCCATGACCACCAACGTCGCCGACGAGGACGCCGATCCCGGCTCCCTCCTGAACCTGTACCGCCGGCTCATCCACCTGCGGAAGGCAGACGACGCTCTGGCCGCGGGACGGCTGATCCCGCTCTCCACGGCGGGCGCGCACGTAGTGGCCTACCTGCGCCGCGCGGACGACACGGGCACCGCGAGAAGAGACCGAAGAGACGACGTGGTGCTCGTGGTGGCGAACCTCGACTCCTTGGCCGCCGACGGTGTCACCCTCGCCTCGGCGCGGGGCGCCATGAAGCCGGGCACGTACAGGGCGAGGAGCCTCCTCGACGGGACCGACGGGGCGCCGCTCCGCGTGGGCCCCGACGGCCGCATCGTCGGGTACGTTCCCAGCGCCACGCTCTCGCCACGGCAGACCCTGGTGCTCCGGCTCGTTCCGGCGGACCCAGCGTCGGGCAACACCCATCCATCGATCCCAACCGCAACCGTCGCGCCGATCCGGGCGCCCCAACGAGGTCCATCGAGATGATCCAGAGGAAGAGGCGCGCGCCGCGCTCCATCGCGTCCTTTTGCCGGCTCGTGACGGCATCCGTCGCGTCCGCGGCACCCACCGGCGGCATCGGCGTCACCGCCCTGGCGCTCCTCGCCACCCTCGCGCTCCCGGCGGCTCTGTCCGCTCAGGACGCCCCCGGCGGCCCCGGCGCCATCCCGACGTGGACCAAGGCGAGCAAGGACGGCGTCGGCACATCCGTGACGCCCCAGTCGAAGGTGTGGTTCACCCTGGAGGGAGGCATCCTCACGGAGGTCTACTACCCCCGGGTGGATCAGGCCGACGTGAAGAGCCTGGAGTTCGCGGTGAGCGACGGCACCCACGTGTGGATCGAATCCCGCGACATGCGCCATGCCATCGAGCGGATCGACGACCACGCGCTCCTCTTCCGTCAGATCAGCACCGGTCCCGCGGGCCGCTTCTCCATCACCAAGACGTACGCCACGGATCCGCGGACCAACACGCTCCTCGTCGACGTGACGTTCTCGGGCCCTCCGGGGGATGCGCTCTACGTGCTGTACCACCCCGCGCTCAAGAACAGCGGCTACGGCGATACCGGCTCGACCCGGGACGGCGCGCTGGTGGCGAGCAAGGAGGACGTGGCCTCCGCGTTGGTGGCGAGCGGCGGGTTCACCGAGTCGTCCAGCGGGTTCGAGGGCGTGGACGACGGCTACACGGACCTCCTCGTCCACCATCGGATCACGTGGAAGTACACGAAGGCGGACAGCGGCAACGTCGTACAGGTGGCGCGCATCGCCCAGCCCCGGCACTTCACGCTGGCCCTGGGCTTCGGCGCGACTCCGGAGGCCGCCCTGACGTCCGCGCGCTCGAGCCTGGGGCGGGGCTTCGCGGCGGTCCGGGCCGACTACGCGCACGGGTGGGCCACGTACCTGAAGGGGCTCCGCACCGTGGCCGCACCGTACGAGAAGGAGTTCCAGCTGGCCGCGATGGTGGTGCGCGCCCACGAGGACAAGACGTACCCCGGCGCCATCGTCGCCTCGTTGAGCATTCCATGGGGCTACTCCGTGCAGTCGAACGAGCCGAACGCGGTGGGATACCATCTCGTGTGGGCCCGTGACCTCTACGAGGCCGCCACCTCCCTCATGGTGGCCGGCGACAGCGCCACGGCGCGGCGGTCCCTGCACTGGCTCCTCGACGTCCAGCAGAAGTCCGACGGGAGCTTCCCGCAGAACTCCTGGCTCGACGGGAAGCCGCACTGGACGTCCCAGCAGATGGACGAGCAGTCCTACCCGCTGATCCTGGCGTGGCAGCTCGGCGTCACCGATCACGACACCTGGGAGAAGCACCTCCGTCCCGAGGCGGAGTACGTCATGGCCCACGGCCCGGCGACGCAGCAGGAGCGGTGGGAGGAGGTGGGTGGCTACTCGCCGTCCACCATCGCGGCGGAGATCGCGGGGCTGGTGTGCGCCTCGGCCATCGCCCGCTCCAACGGCGCGGCCGACGACGCGCAGAGATACCTCGCCACGGCCGACGACTGGGCGTCCCACGTGGAGACCTGGATGGTCACCAAGACCGGACACCTGGGCGCCGGGCTGGGGCCCGGCGGCTACTACATGCGCATCGACAACAACCAGAACCCCGACGACGGCTACGTGCTCGACGTGCACAACGGCGGCGGCAAGTGGGACGAGCGCGACGTCGTGGACCAGGGCTTCCTGGAGCTGGTGCGCCTGGGGATCCGTCCGGCGGACAACCCCGTCGTCGAGCGCTCCCTGAAGGTCATCGACCGCACCATCCGCGTGGAGACGCCCAACGGCCCCGACTTCCGCCGCTACAACCACGACGGCTACGGCGAGACGTACTTCGGCGGTCCGTGGCAGGGCGAGGGAGTGGGTCGCCTGTGGCCCATCTTCGCCGGCGAGCGGGGCGAGTACGAGGTCGCCCTGGGAGCCGACCCGACTCCCTATCTCCAGGCGATGCTACACTTCGCCAACGACGGCGGGATGATCCCGGAGCAGGTGTGGGACCGGGCGAAGCCCTCGTACGGCGACTTCACGTTCGGCCAGGGCACGGGAAGCGCGACGCCGCTGGTATGGAGCATGGCGCAGTTCATGAGGCTCGCCGTGGACGCCGGCGAGAAGCGCATCGTGGAGCAGCCGGCGGTGGTGGCGCGTCACTTCCTCGGGACCGGCGGCGGCTGATCCGGCGACGGCCGGCGCGCGCCTCCGCGACCCGCCGACCGCGCCTTCAGCGAATCCAGCGTGAACACCACCGGGGCCGGCGTGCCGTCCCGGTTCCAGGCGTCGTACTCGGGCGCCCAATACATCACGCCCATCCCGTGCGGCGCCTCCCGCACCGTCTCGACGAGGTCCATCATGAAGTGGAGGCGCCCCTGGGGCGTCACGGGCCACTTCATGTCGGGGTTGTCCGGGAAGTGCGACGGGCCGTATCCCGTCTCGGCGACGAGGAAGTCCTTCCCGAAGCGCCTGGCGCACTCGTCCATGTCGTGCCGCAGGCTCTCGAGGGTGCCGTGGCGCCACGGCGGATAGAAGCTCTCGGCGATGATGTCGTAGTGGACGTGCGCCGCGTCCAGGTGATCGAAGAACCACTTCGTGGTAGCCCAGTCCCCCCCGCGATCGATGTGGATGGCGATGAGGGGAGGCGTGTCTCCGGCGCCCTCCATGACGCCGCGGATCCCGGCCTTGATCAGGCCGGTGAGGTGCTCCCACTGGGTGACGGAGTCGTACGGCTGCGGCGGCAGGTGCTGGGTCGACCCCGGAACCGCGACCTGACCCACGGGCCAGAGCATGCCGCGGGTGATCTCGTTGCCGACCTGCACCCAATCCGGCATGGCACCGGCGTCCTTGAACGCCTCGATGGTGGTACGGCTGTAGAGCTCGACCTGTCTCTCGAGGGAGTCGAAGCTCATGCCGCGCCAGGCGACGGGGATCTCCTGGTGCTGCGGATCGGCCCAGGTGTCCGAGTAGTGGATGTCCAGGAGGAGCTTCGCCCCGGACGCCTTGATGCGTCTGGCCAGGGGGACCGTGTTCTCGAGGGAGTTGTCCGGCGCCTCCCGCACCGGTGAGACGAAGACGCGGAGGCGGAACGCATTCCATCCGTGACGCTCCAGGATGGACATCTCGTCGGTCGGCTTGCCGTCCTCCTGGTACGTGCGGTGCGGCCTCCCGGATCGGGTCGGGGCGTCCAGCGCCGAGATGTCCGCGCCAAGATAGAAGGCCGCGGTATCCACGCGCGCGATGCGGGCAGGGGGTGCGCCGGCCGGCCGAGCGGCGGCCACCAGGGTGAAGAATGCCGCTCCCGCACCCAGGATCACGGTGGCACGACGCGGCCGGTGACGCGACCACGACACAGGCGACGGGATCGCCCGGCGACGCATGGCAACCTCCTCGGTGATGGGGACGGTCACATCCTACGCGTGCAGCGACGCGACGGCGACCGGGTGTCCCTACCCGGAGGCGGGCGCGCGTCGCCCACTCTCCCGGAGGGTCGATGACGCCTGCCGGAGCGCCGGAAGGGCCAGGGCAGAGTGGAGCCGCCACCCCGGCCCGTGCGTGTACGCTCCCCCGCCCGTACATTGCTCCCCGGTCCCCCTGCCCTCCGCATCCGACCCGCTCTCCTGCCCGTGGGTCGCCGCTCCCTTCCCGTGACGGAGGAAATCATGACACGCCGCATCTGGTACCCCGCCATCCTCGTCCCCTTGGTCGTGGCCGGCTGTTCGACCGCCCCCACCGTCGACGTCGCCGCCGAGCAACAGGCCGTCGCCGCGGCCAGCGACAGCCTCATGGCGGCCGAGACCGCCAAGGACGTCGACGCCGCTCTCGCCTTCTATGCCGACGACGGCATCATGCAGATGGAGGGTACGCCCGAGATCACCGGCAAGGACGGGCTCCGGAGTGCATACGAGTCCTTCTTCAACGACTCGACCCTGCTCGGCCTCTCCAGCACCCGTTCGGGCGTCGAGATGGCGCCGGGCGGCGGCATGGCTTTCGAGCACGGCGTGAACCGCTTCCAGGTGCAGGGCCCCAACGGCCCCACGGAGATGCTGGGCAAGTACCTCGCGGTGTGGCGGAAGCAGGCCGACGGCTGGAAGGTCGCCGCCATCGCCGCCACCAACGACGCGGTGCCGGGAAAGTAGCGCCGGTCCCTCCGCGGTCACGTCGCCGCGGCCCGAGGTGGCGCCCCGGGTCGCGGCGGCCTCAGCGGGTCAGGAGCCGCATCCGCACCACCGACTCGACGCCCAGGTCGTCCTTCTGCACGCCCAGGACGAAGTCCGACCCCGCGTCGGTGAGGCGGAAGCCGGCAGGCAGCTCGACCTTCCCGAGCAATGATCCGTCGGGGCCGTAGACCCACCAGGGCTCCCCCGCCTGCGCGTCGCCCGGCATGAACGCCTGCACCCAGATGCGGCCCAGACCGTCGCTCTCCACCCCGGCGATCTCGGGAAGCAGCTTCGGCACGTCCTCGGACGCGAGGGTCTTGCGCACCTCGTTCCGCCTCGCCTCCTGCGTCTCGTCCACGAGGCGCTTCTCCTCCGCCGCCCTCGCCTCGCTCGTCACCGGCCGCGCCAGCGGCGTCCGGCGGACGATCCGGACCAGGACCCCGTCGGAGCGGTAGAAGCGAAGCTCGTAGCGGTCCGTCGAGACGAAGACGAAGCGGTTCCCCGAGACCAGCCGGTGGGTGTTCGTGCCGAACAGCACGGGAGCCAGGCTGAAACCGCCCGAGAAGGTCTCGAAGTAGGTCTCCGATGTCGGGAACCTGCCCGTGCCCGCGATGTACGCGCCGTCCCGGCCGTAGTGGTAGGTGGCCACCTGGAATGCGTGCCGCCCCGAGGAGATCCCCCCACCCAGGAGCACGGCGCCGGTGGCCGCGAAGGTCCCGTCGGCGTACACGCCGGTCACCGAGGCATAGGGTACCGAGTCGGTGGTGGCGAGGCCGAAGGACCGGACGAAGGTGCCCGAGCGATCGAGGACCGAGAGGCGGCGCGCCATGCGGTCCCACACCAGCAGCGAGTCCGGCCACGCATCGGACACCACGCCGAGCTCCTTGAATTCCCCCGGTCCCTCACCCTGACGCCCCACCGAGCGCTCGAGGGCCCCCGCGGCGCCGAAGAACAGGAGCCGATGGTCGCCGCCGTCCGCCACGAGGATCCCCCCGCCCTCGAGCTGGAGGGCGGTCGTGACCCCGAACAGATGGACCGTGTCGCTCTCCGCGCCGAGCACGAGCCCGGTGTTCGTGTCGACCCGCCAGGCCGGAGCGGCGGAGGCGGGGGAGTACTGGACGATGTGGATGCCGGCGCTGTCCGAGACGAGGGCGGATGGAGCCTCGGGTGCTTTCCCGCAGGCGCAGAGCGTCAGGAGCAGCGGCACGGCCGCCTTTGCCTTCATGGTGCGCTCTCCTCCGGCTGAAGGCATCGGGTTTCCCCTCGCCAAGAAAAGTATCGCAATCCGCCTACGCTGCCGTATCTTCCCTCCCCATGACCCCTCCCGTCACGCTGGTGGAGCGCCTCGCCGCTCTGCCCAAACTCCAGGACGTTCCCAGACCCGAGCTGGAATGGCTCGCGGCCCATGGCCAGGTCGAGGCACACACCGCAGGTCAGGTGGTCGCGCCCAAGGGTATCCCGCTCCACCACTTGTGGGTGATCCTCTCCGGCCAGGTCACCTCCCAGGCCGATCACGGCACCGGCCCCCGACGGATCGCCGACTGGGCCCCGGGCGACATCACCGGCATGCTGCCCTACTCCCGCATGAAAGGGCCGCCGGGCGACAGCTACGTCAGTGAGGACACGGAATTCCTCAGCGTGCACGAGGACCTCTTCAACGATCTCGCCGCGCGGTGTCCAGTGTTCACCGCGCACACGGTGCACCACATGCTGGACCGCGCGCGGAGGTTCAAGGTCAGCGACCTGCAGGACGAGAAGATGCTGTCCCTGGGCAAGCTGGCCGCGGGTCTCGCGCACGAAATCAACAACCCGGCCTCCGCCGCGGTGCGCAGCGCCAAGCATCTGCGCACCCTCCTCTCCGATCTGGCTGACGCGTCCCGGCGCCTCGGCGCCGCCGGGCTGTCGGACGAGGCACTGGCCGCCATCGAGCAGACGCGCCGGGTCTGTATGGCACACCCCGACGACACCGTCCGCTCTCCCCTCGAGCAGGCGGACCGTGAGGACGAGATCGCCAGGTGGCTCGACCGGCACGCCGCGGACGGCGCGCATGCCGAGGCGCTGGCCGAGACGAGCGTGACCCTCGAAGGGCTCGACGCGCTCGCCGCGGCGGTCCCGGGACCGGCCCTCGACCCCTCGTTGCACTGGATCGCCACCGGGTGCACCACGCAGTCCCTCGCCCGCGACATCGAGGACGCCGCCACCCGTATCCACGAGCTGGTCTCCGCCGTCAAGCGGTTCACGTACATGGATGCCCTGGCGGGAGCCGAGCCGGTGGACGTGCTCGCGGGGCTCCGCGACACCGTCAGGGTCCTGGCCGCCAAGGCACGGGAGCGGCAGGCGAGCGTCACCCTGGACGCCGCCCCCGACCTCCCCCGGGCGCACGCCATCGGCAACGAGTTGAACCAGGTGTGGCTGAACCTGCTCGACAACGCCCTGGACGCCGTGGAGCCGTCGGGCCAGGTGACCATCGTGGTCCTTCCGGAGAAGGACCGCGTCGTGGTCCGGGTGACGGACGACGGTCACGGCATCGCGCCCGACATCCTGCCCCGGATCTTCGACCCGTTCTTCACCACCAAGCCGCAGGGTCAGGGCACCGGCCTCGGCCTGGAGATCACCCAACAGCTCGTCCGCCAGTCGAACGGCGACATCACCGTACGGTCGCGACCCGGCTACACCGAGTTCCGCGTCAGCCTTCCCCAGGAGGACCCCGCCCGATGATGAAGCCCATCATCCTGGCGCTGGACGACGACCCGCAGGTCCTGCGCGCCGTCGAGCGCGACCTCCGTGCCCGCTTCGCCACCGAGTACCGCGTCGTCCGGGCCGATTCGGGCGCCACGGCGCTGGAGCTCCTCACCGAGTGGAAGCGACGAGGCGCGCCGGCGGCGCTCTTCGTGGTGGACCAGCGGATGCCCGTGATGACGGGTCTCGAGTTCCTGGAGAAGGCGGTCGAGCTCTTCCCCGACGCGCGCCGCCTCCTGCTGACGGCGTACGCCGACACCGACGCGGCCATCTCCGCCATCAACCAGGTGCAGGTGGATCACTACCTGCTGAAGCCCTGGGATCCGCCGGAGGAGCGGCTCTACCCGGTGGTGGAGGAGCTGCTCGACGACTGGCAGGTCGCGCGCCGTCCCGTCGCCGACGGCATCCGCGTGGTGGGCCACCAGTGGACCCCCGACGCGCACCGGATCAAGGACTTTCTGGGCCGCAACCACGTCCCGTACGCGTGGATGGACGTGGCGGCGAGCGCAGAAGCGCGGGAGCTGCTGGCGGCGGGGGGTGACGAGGAGCCGAAGCTGCCGGCCCTCTTCTTCCCCGACGGGTCGACCCAGGCCAACCCGTCCAACCGGGCCATCGCCGACCGCATCGGCCTGCAGACCATCGCCGACCAGCCCCTCTACGACCTCATCGTCGTGGGGGCGGGGCCGGCCGGCCTCGCGGCGGCGGTCTACGGAGCGTCGGAGGGCCTCAAGACGCTCGTCATCGAGGAGGAGGCGCCGGGCGGACAGGCGGGGACCAGCTCGCGCATCGAGAACTACCTCGGATTTCCCGCCGGCATCTCGGGTGCCGAGTTGGCGCGGCGCGCCGTGGCCCAGGCGCGGCGCTTCGGCGTGGAGATCCTCACCACGCGGCGCACCACCGGCCTCCGGGTCGAGGGGCCCACGCGCGTCGTGACCCTCGAGGACGGCACGGCCCTCAACGCACGGGTCGTCCTCATCGCGACGGGCGTGTCCTACCGGGAGCTGAACGCCGAGGGCGTGGCGGGGCTCAACGGCGCCGGCGTGTACTACGGCGCCTCGCTGGGGGAGGGCGAGGCGGTGCGGGGCCAGGACGTGTTCATCGTCGGGGGTGCGAACTCGGCGGGCCAGGCCGCCGTCCATTTCGCGCGCTTCGCACGGACCGTCACCATGCTGGTGCGCGGCCCTTCCCTCGCCGCGAGCATGTCGCAGTACCTCATCCACCAGATCGAGGAGACCGAGAACATCCGGGTCTGGACCCGCTCCGAGGTGCTCCAGGCGTGCGGCAACGAGCGGCTCACCCACCTGGTGTTGTCCCGGGACGGAGGCGAGCGCACCGAGCACGTGGAGGCCGCAGCGCTCTTCATCTTCATCGGCGCGGAGCCCCATACCGACTGGCTGGCGGGCGTGGTGGCCCGCGACGACCACGGCTTCGTGCTCTCGGGGGCGGCCGCGGTCTCCCCGGCGGCGCGCTCGGGTGGGACGGGCGCCGGCCGAAGCGCCGAGGGCGCCACGGACCGTCCTTCCGCCCGTCCCGGACGGCGCATCGCCGGCAGCACGTGGGCCATGCGAGTGCCGGGGATGCTGGAGACCAGCGCCCCCGGGGTGTTCGTGGCCGGGGACGTGCGCGCGGGCTCGGTGAAGCGCGTGGCGTCGGCGGTGGGCGAGGGCTCGATGGCGGTGATGTACGTGCACAAGTACCTGCGGGACAACTGAAGCCCGGGGGCGCTCGGGCAACCGTGCCCCGTCCTCACCGCCTCGAAACCCGTGCGCTGGACCGCCGAGGCGCGCCCGGCCGGCACGCCGATGCCCAGCGCCCGGGACCATTGGCATGATTCTTGGATTACGTAGGCGCCTTGGGCCATACTTGAGGTATCAAGTCCATCAGAGGAAGGGGGCATATGAAGCGCATCGCAAAGGTGTTTGGAACCGCCACCCTGGGTCTCGCTCTCCTGGCCACGGCAGTGCAGGCGCAGTCGTCGACGCCGGTCATCTGGAACGTCGGCGTCGGCCTTTCCATGCCTTCCACCTCGGGGCTCAACACCGGCTTCCACGCGCGGTTCGGTGCCACCATCCCGTTGCAGAGCGCACCGGTGTGGATCCGCCCGGAGGTGGGCCTCGATCACCTCGGCGTCTCCTGCGCGGGATGCGGCAGCCTGACCTTGTTCGGCATCGGAGCCGATGTCGGCTACACGTTCAAGACGACCACCGAGGTCGGGTGGTACATCCTCGGTGGCCTGCAGATCACGGACCAATCGTACTCGGTGAGCGCCTACTCGACGTCGATCACCAGGCTGGGCATGAATCTGGGCGGCGGGATGACCTTCCCGCTCGCGAACCACGTCGGGTATCTCGAGCTTCGCTTCGTGTCGACCGGTGGCAACGTCGACATGTGGCCCATCACGTTCGGCCTGAGGTTCTGAGGCCTCACATCCTGGGATCGCCTTCCAGGCGACGCCGTCCCCCTCCGAACGGCCCGCGGCCGTCCGGAGGGGGCGGTCTTCAACCCCAGGCTCCCAGCAGCCGCCGCACCAGCACGATCTGACCCACGTGGTAGGCGGTATGGTCCGCCGCCAGCACGACCTCGCGGATGTTCGTCTGGCCCGAGCCCCACGGGACCTTCGCGAACAGGTCGAAGTCCGGGTCCATCACCAGCGCCTTGAACGCGTCCACGTCCGCGTGGTAGCCCGCGACGCTCTCGTCCCACGCCGAGGACGACGAGGGCGCCTGCGACGACGGCCAGTAGTCGTCGGGCCAGCGCCGCTCCTGGTAGCTCTCGTCGCGGGTGAAATCCAGGATGTCGCGCTGGGCCAGGCGGATGTGCTCCACCAGCTCCCAGACCGAGTGCGGCGCGCCCTCGGGCCGTTTGCCGCGGAGCTCGGGCGCCAGGTCCGCGATGGCCGAGTCGAAGCGCGCGTGCGATTCCTGCCAATCGAGGGTCTTCGCCAGGAGCTGGCGTAGGGGCTCGTCCATGTATGCCTCCCGGAGGGTCGCCGACGCTCCCGCGCCGGCGGGTGCAACAGCGTGCGTGCCGCACGATGGGAGACACACCCGAGGGGTGCAAGGACGGCACGTCGTCGCCGTCGGGGCGAGGGTGAGCGCGCCTCCCGCTACCGCCGCAGCCACGCCCCGGGGTCGCCGAACGGGGGCCCGTGATCGGGTTTCGCAACTCTCCGCGTCCTGGACCCGTCTAGGTGGCAAGAGACAGTGCCGTTCCGATTTCGATTGAAAGCGATTCGATGAACATGCGCAGCCCCCGTGCGGGCATCTTCGCAGTACTCATAGCCGTGCCGGCCCCTCTGCTGGCCCAGTCCCACGCCGACTCGGTGCAGAGCGCACCGCGTCCCGTCGCCACGGCGACGCGCCTCCACGGGTCCATCTCCATCGACGGCAAGCTGGACGAGGCCGCCTGGCAGCAGGCGAAGCCCATCACGACCTTCCGGCAGTACGAGCCCGATGAGGGGGAGCCGGCCTCTCTGCCCATGGAGGTCAGGATCCTCTATGATGACAACGCGCTCTACATCGGCGCCCGCATGACCCAGCCCGGCGTGGACGCGCCCCTGGCGCGGCGCGACCAGCTGCTGGACGCCAGCGGCGACAACGGCTCGTTCAACTCCCTGACCACGGACAAGCTCATCGTCAACCTGGATCCCTATCACAACCACATCGACGACGCGTGGTTCGAGGTCAATCCGGCGGGAGTGAAGGGGGACGAGTTCAACGGCGACGCGTCGTGGGATCCCGTCTGGGAGGCGGCGGCGCACGTGGATTCGACGGGGTGGACGGCCGAGATGCGCATCCCGTTCAGCCAGCTGCGCTTCTCCCGGGACACGGCGCAGGTCTGGGGCATGCAGATCTGGCGCTACGTCGACGAGCGGAACGAGCACGACATGTGGTCGTTCTGGCGGCGGAACGCATCGGGTGGACCCGCGTTCTACGGAGAGCTCACCGGCCTGGACATCACGCACCGGCCGCGCCAGTTCGAGCTCCTCCCGTATGCCGTGGCGGGTGGCACGTTCAAGCGCGCCGAGGCCGGTGACCCGTACCACAGCAATCGGCAGGGGCACTTCAGCGTGGGCGGGGACATCAAGTACCTGCTGACGTCGAACCTGACGCTGGACGCCACCCTCAATCCCGACTTCGGGCAGGTCGAGGTCGATCCGGCGGTCCTCAACCTCAGCGCGTACGAGACGTACTACCAGGAGAAGCGCCCCTTCTTCATCGCCGGCGCGAGCGCCTTCAGCTTCGGCGGCATGCGCTGCATGTTCTGCAGCAACACGTCCGGCCTCTCGGCCTTCTACTCGCGGCGCATCGGCCGGCCGCCCCAGCTCGACGGCGTCGTCCGGGACCGGTCGGTGTACGCGGACACGCCGGACAACACCACGATCCTGGGGGCCGCGAAGATCACCGGCCGCACGCAGAGCGGCTACACCGTCGGCATCCTGGACGCCCTGACCAACCAGGAGACCGCGCACTACCTGCCCGCCGTGGGCGCGCCGGAGGTCTCCCAGGTGGTCGAGCCCCTCGCCAACTACTTCGTGGGACGCGTGAAGAGGGACTTCAACAAGGGCAACACCTGGGTCGGCGGCATCCTCACGTCGACGGTCCGGCAGATGACGGACAGCGTCGTGAGCGACCGGCTTCACAGCCACGCCGAGGCGGCCGGCGTGGATTGGCGGCAATACTGGCACCACCGCGACTACTCGTGGATGGGGAGCGTGCTCTTCTCAAACGTCACGGGCACCCCGACCGCCATCGCGGGCACCGAGGAGTCGAGCGCGCACTACTTCCAGCGCCCGGACCGGAAGGTCACCGGTGACGGCATCTTCAGCGTGCGCTACAACCCGGCGGCGACGGCACTCCGCGGGTACGGCCTGTTCACCCGCGTCGGCAAGGACGGTGGCACGCTCCTCTGGGAGGCGATGGCCAACGTCCGCAGCCCGGGGTTCGAGGTCAACGACCTCGCCTACCTCGACCGGGCCGACTACAAGTGGTTCAACGGCAACATCGGCTTCAACTGGACGACGCCGACGAGTTGGTACCGCAGCATCTTCACCAGCGTCGGGGGCGCCACGCAGTACAACTACGACGGCGACCGCACCTACAGCCAGATCCAGGCCTACTACGGCATGGAGCTCCTCAACTACTGGAACCTGCGCACGTTCTGGATCTACAACGTGCCGTCCCTCGACGACCGCCTCACCCGGGGCGGCCCGGTGGTGAAGCGCTCGGGGTACAACTTCGGTCACCTTCAGGTCTCGACGGACGCCCGCCGCCGCGCCGTCTTCGACTTCTCCGTGGAGGTGGCGCGCGG
>Ga0315535_1000088_pt1 | contig 55106 bp, 40 predicted proteins | sample SalMarSW160220MG_2_FD_203092 | JGI IMG/M metagenome (GOLD analysis project Ga0315535, IMG submission 203092) | Salt marsh sediment microbial communities from the Plum Island Ecosystem LTER, Massachusetts, United States - Salt Marsh Sediment SW1602-20 ... | reverse complement strand
GCCTGGACCGCCGCCGTGCTGATGGGCATCGTCCTGTTGTCGCACGGCACCGACCTGCAGTCGCTGGTGCGCCACAGCCCCTGGACGATGCTGGGCCTGGGGGGGCTCGTGGGCCTGATCCCCGAGTCGGGACCCCACCTCGTGTTCGTCACCCTCTACGCCTCCGGGGGGATCCCCATGAGCGTCCTCGCGGCGAGCTCCGTCGTCCAGGACGGCCATGGCATGCTCCCCCTTCTGGCCCACTCCAGGCGAGACTTCGTCCGGGTGAAGGCGGTCAACCTCGTCGTGGGGTTGGCCGTGGGCGCCGCCCTTCTGGCGATGGGGAGCTGACGATGGAGAGGGCTTCTGGATGCACCCGCCGGAGCGCACGGCACGAATCCTTCCCGGGAGAACCCCGATGACCGAGGACCCGATCTTCCGACCGTTGAACGTCGGCTCCCTGCGCCTCCCCAACCGGGTGGTGATGACGACGGTGAAGCTGGGATATGCCACGCCGGCGGGCGAGGTGACGGACAGGCACATGGCCTTCTATGCACGTCGTGCCGCCGGAGGCGTGGGCCTGCTCACCACCGAGCCCCTCTACATCGCGCGAAACGGGAGGGAGCTTCCCACCCAGCTGGGCATTCACGAGGATGCCCTGGTCTCCGGCCTCGCGGAGCTGGTGGGCTCCGTGCACGCTGGCGGCGGACGCATCATGGCCCACGTCAACCACGCCGGCCGCGCCGTGAATCCGCGGCTGGTCCCGGAGGGTGAGCGGGTCTCCGCGTCCGACGTCCCCTGCCCGGCGAACCAGGTCGTGCCCAGGGCTCTGAGCGCGCAGGAGATCCACGAGGTGGTCGGGGCTTTCGGCGCCGCCGCCACCCGGGTCCGGCGAGCCGGCTTCGACGCCGTCGAGATCCCGTTCAGCCACGGCTACCTCATCCACCAGTTCCTCTCTCCCAGGACGAACCGCCGGGACGACGGGTACGGGGGTGCCTTCGAGAATCGCCTTCGCTTCGGCGCGGAGGTGCTGGAGGCGATGCGCGATGCGGTGGGACCGGAGCTCCCCATCGTCGTGCGCATGAACGCCTCCGACTACGTGGACGGGGGGCTCGGTATCGAGGACGCCCTGTCGCTGGCGGTGCGGCTCCGCGAGCTGGGCGTGGACGCGCTGAGCGTCACGTCCGGCACCATGTGCGAGTCCGTGCCGTTCTGCCTGTACCCCGCGGGGACACCAAAGGCGCATCTTCTTCCTCTGGCGAAGCGCATCAGGGAAGCATCCGGGCTGCCGGTCATCGTAGCGGGCCGCATCCGGTCACCCGGCGTGGCGAGAGACGCGCTGGCCGCCGGGCAGACCGACCTCGTGGGCCTGGGACGTCCGCTGCTCGCCGACCCCGACTGGGTGCGCAAGACGGAGGACGGAGACGAAGAGGCGATCCTCCTCTGCGCGGCGTGCCATCAGGGGTGCCTCGGCGAGCTGCGCAAAGGGCGGGGAACCCACTGTCTCTTCAATCCCCTCACCGGACGGGAATCAACGATCCGCCAGACGCCCACGACGGAGCCGCGCCGGGTGGTGGTGGTGGGAGGGGGACCGGCGGGCCTGGAGGCCGCGCGGGTGGCGGCAGAGCGAGGGCACCGGGTCTCGCTGCTGGAGGAGAGGAACCATCTGGGCGGACAGCTCGTGCTGGCGGGCCGGGTTCCGCACAAGGAGGGCTTCCTGGATGGCGTGCGGCACCTGGAGCTCATGGCGAGACGGGCCGGCGTGGATATCCGCCTGGCCGTCCGGGTCACCGCGGATGACCTGAAGGCGTCACGGCCGGATGCCGTCGTCCTGGCCACGGGCGGCGTTCCCTTCGCCGCGTCCTTCCCGGGGATCGAGGAGACGCGGTGGGTCCTGGCGACGGACGTTCTCGAAGGCGACGTGGAGGTGGATACGCTGCACGTCCTCCTCGTCGGAGGCGGGCTCGTGGGCCTGGAGGCCGCAGAGTTCCTGGCGAGCCAGGGCCGCAAGGTGACGCTGTTGGAGATGCGCGAGGACGTGGGCACCGAGCTGGACGCGCTCCCCAGGGCGATGCTGCTCAAGCGGCTGGAGGAGGGTGGCGTGGAGATCCACACCCGCACGAGGCTCACGCGTCTGTCCCGCGACGTCGCGGTAGCCGAGGAGGATGACCGGGAGATCCACCTGCCCGTGGAGACCGTGGTCCTGGCGGCGGGCGTGCGCCCGAACCGGACCCTGCCGGACGACCTCCAGGGGAGCGGTCTGGAGGTCCACGTGGTGGGCGACGCCGTCGAGCCGCGGGGTGCCGGGGACGCCCTCCGCGAGGCGCTCGAAGCGGCCCTCGAGCTATAGCGAGCCTTGGGGACCGCGGAGAACCCCAGGGACCGCGGGAAGTCGCGGGAAGTCGCGGGAAGTCGCGTCGGACGCCGGGAGCCACGTGGAGACTCTCAGGCCCCGCGGACGCCGAACGCCTCCAGCGCCTGGCGCACGGTGCCGGTGCAGCCGGTCACGGTGCGTATCCCCGCCGCCTCCAACGCCGTGAACGCGTTGGGACCCGGCGAGCCGGTGAGCACCACGGCCGCGCCATGGTCCGCGATGAGGCTCACCAACCGGCTTCCGGCTCCGCCGGACTCCTGGGCGTAGGGGTTGGGCAGGGCCTCCACGCCCATGCCGGTGCTGTCCACCAGCAGGACGTGGGCACAGCGGCCGAACCTGGGCTCGACGGGCGAGTCCAACGTGGTACCCTTCGCCGTCACTGCGATTCGCATGCGCGTAACCTCCTCTCGCCTCGTCTGCACCGCCGGCTACCAAATTTGGCCAAGGGGCCCGACGACCGATGCACCCACGGTGGCCGTCACCGACGCCGTGCGAGCTGCGCTTCCGGAGAGCCCCGTGGCGTGAGGGACCTATGGCACGTGGAGCACCGCTGCAGCAGCGGCTGGTTCCGTTCCGCCGCCTCCTTCTGATGGCATTCCAGGCAGGTGCCGTGCATCGCCTCGAGGTATCCGGGCGCCCGCGCCAGGTCCCTGGTGCCGTTGGCGTACTCGTCCCTCCACTCCGAGTGGCACTCGACGCACGCCTTGGCGTTCCCCTCGGTCTTCGCCTCGCCCTCGGCGTGACAGTACACGCAGGAGCCGTTCGACGGGAAGGGGCCCGGGAGGCTCAGGCTGTCCGCCACCGCCTTGATGTGGTAGTCGTGGTCGAAGATCAACGTCTCCGTGTACATGTGCCGGTGGCATGACGAGCACCGTGTGGTGGTGTCCCCCGGCAGCGACATGTGATGGCAGGAGACGCACGAGGAGTCTCCCCCCAGACGCTTCTGACAGCCTTCGTGGGAGAACACCGTGCGCAGCCCAGTCCGGTCGCCGTCGATGCGCAGGCTGTCCCCGGCGACGTCCAGTCGGGAGGCCGCGCGCACGTCGACGGTGCGGCGACGCGCATAGGGGGGGTACATGAGCGCTCCCGCCAGTGGCACCACCAGAACCGCGATGAGGGTGGTGCGCTCCAGGCCGCTCCTCAGGGCCGTGTGCCAGACCCGGGACAGGGAATCGAAGGAGACCCGGAACGGGCGGGGCCCGTCACCCTCGGCCGGAGACACCGCGAAGACGCCCATGTTCTCCACGAAGTACAGAAACACCAGGGCGGCCGCCGCGATGACGCCGAGGGAGAGCGCCCACTCCACCAGGGAGGGGAAGTAGACGACGCCGGAGCTCCGGAAGTATCCGAAGATGCCGACGTCCATCCGGTTCAGGAGGAGCCCGGCGGAGGCCGAGCAGGCGGCGACCGCCAGGGCGCCCGGGGAGCGGCGGAATTGCGGGCGCCACACCAGCGCGATGGGCACCACGGCCGTGATCAGGAGCTCCGCCGCGTAGAGCCAGGTCTCCCAAGTGCCCGCCACGAAGGTGCTCCACACCGCCGGGTGCGCCAGGTGGTAGATCTGCAGCAGGAGCCAAGCCGCCAGGATCCCCGTCGCGATGCGCGCCACGTCGGTGAGCATGGGCATGTCCCGGCCCATCTGCCGCCTGCGCGACCCCCCGTCTCCCCGCACGGATCCCAGCAGGAACAGCTCCCGCTCGAGGGCGGTCGGGCCGAAGACGGCCTCCCTGTCGTACCAGTGCGCGTGGAGGATCCGCACCAGGACCAGGAACATGAGCCCCCCGCCCATGGCCGACAGGATGAAGAGCAGCGGCAGGAGCGGCGTGTACCAGAGCGGATAGAGACGCTGGGGCGTCACCAGGAACAGCGAGCCCAGCGAGGAGTGGTGTAGGGAGGAGAGGGAGATGCCCACGATCACCACCCAGAAGGCGACCTTGTGCAGCGCCTTGGTCACCCTCTCGGCCTTGAGCTTCTCGAAGACGGAGGGCGCCAGCTCGATGGCGGTGACGGTGAAGTAGAGGGCCACGCACCAGAAGACCTCGAACAGGAACGAATGCGGATTCCACATGAAGAACGGATGCCAGAACCGCCACGGCAGGCCGATGTCCAGGAGGAGCGCGCCGCAGGAGCATCCGTAGCCCAGGAACGCCACGAGGATAGCGGGCTTCATGAGGGGCCTGAAGCGCTCCAGGCGGAGCACGTAGACCAGGAAGCCCATGGTGAAGCCGCTGGTGGAGATCGCGACGCCCGCCACCATGTTGAGGATCTTCCAGAGTCCCCAGGGGGCGTTGTCGCTGAGGTTCGTGGTGGGACCCAGCCCGAACCAGAGCCGCAGCACCGTGGCCACCAGGCCCGCAAGGGCGAGGGCCCACAGGAGGTCCTTCAGGCCGCGAGTACGATCGGTCACCGGTGTTCTCCCGAGCGCCTGACTGTCATGGATGTCGATCCCTCCCCCCGTGTCCGGGACTACTCCGCGTCCTCACCCGTCGCCGCATCCGCCTCGGCCGCTTCCGCAGCGAGCCTCATCCTCCGGCGGATCACCCAGTTGACGGCGAGCAGAGCGCAGGCCACGCCGGTTCCGATGAAGGGCGTCTTGGAGATCAGCGGCTCCGTGAGGTCCGGAATGGGCTCCGTGGCCCGCCCCGGCCATCCCAGGGGCCCGAGGTCGACGTCCGACACGTACAGGACGGACGTCCCACCGAAGGCGTGCTCCCCCCAGACCCTCGGGAGGTACGCGCCGCCTCCGCGGTCGATGCGGTCGTGTGCCTCGGCGAGGAGCCGGTCCCTGTCCCCGAAGAGGAGCACGTCGTTGGGACAGGCTTCCACGCACGCCGGTGGGCGCCCCTCGGCCTGCCGGTCCGCGCACATATCGCACTTCCTCATGTACGGCACGGGCTGATCCCATTCGTAGCGCGGCACGTGGAAAGGGCAGGCGAGCATGCAGTAACGGCAGCCTATGCACTTCTCGGGATCGTAGACCACGGGTCCCTCGGGGGTCTTCGTGATGCTCCCCACCAGACAGGCCGACACGCAGCTCGGGTCGACGCAGTGCATGCAGGTGAGACGCGCGAAGCGACCGGACGCCACCTCCGCGATGCTCAACAGCCTGTCCGCGGACAGGCCGTCCTTCGTGGTGGCGCGGGCGAGCTGCGCCTGCAGGGGATCGCCGTGATTCCTGTCGATGCAGGCGTCCACGCACTGCTCGCAGCCGGTGCACCGGGTCACGTCGACGAGAATCGCGTTCATCGTGCCCCGACCTCCTTACGGTAGAGCGCCTCGGCCACCCTGTCTCCGGCGCCGGGCCGCAGCTGCCAGTGCACCACCGAGATCCGGTCGAAGAAGAAGAGGACCACGTGCGCCAGCTTGGTGAAGGGCATCAGCACGAACAGGAGCTCGGCGCTCAGCAGATGGGTCAGCATCATCACGTTCCACGGACACGGATTCACGCCGGGGTGTGATGCCAGATATCCCGAGAGGAACGGGAGCAGCACCGCCATCAGCAGGAGGTAGTCGGCCGGGCGGCTCACGAGTCGGTGCCGGCTCCTCAGGAGGCGCATCACCAGCAGGAGGATGGCGCACGAGATGGTGAGCAGGGTCAGCGCGTCGGCGGTGCCCTCTCCGATGGCGGGCAGGTGCAGCCCGAGGAACGCGTTCCACAAAGCGATGTGATCCACCAGGAAGAGGGGCACGAGGAGGACCCCGACGTGCATGAGGTACGACGCCACCGAGAAGAGGCCGGTTCCGGGCTCCATGTGCCTCACCGGAACCACCCAGCTCGAGGTCTCACGGGCCACCTGCTTCCAGTGGACGTTCCTGAGGCGTCGGCCCTTCTTGACCCCGAGGAAGTAGAACTGGAGCAAGACCTGCCGACCGAGACCCAGCACCATGACCATGAAGGTGACGGCGAAGAGGGGCCCTTTGGCGAACTCGATCCAGCTGTCGATGGTCATGTCGTCGGTGAACCTCGCGCTCAGATGGCGAAGAGGGCCGCTTCTGCCCTGCGCTCGGCGGGGGACTTCCCGCCGGGGATCTCGATGGCCCTCAGAACCAGGTCGTGGAGGCCCACCACCGTGCAGGGGATCTCGTAATGCTCCACGAGCTCCTTGAGCTGCTTCTTGCAGTTGGCGCAGGGCGCCACGACGATGTCGGCTCCCGTGCGGGCGATCTGCTCGGCCTTGACCTTGCCCGCGATCTCCATTCGGAAGTCGTGGAGCTCGTCGATGGAGACGAGCCCCCCGCCTCCGCCGCAGCAGTAGTTGTCGGCCCCTTTCGGAGTCATGTCGACGTAGTCGCGGCAGAAGCTGCGCAGGATCTCGCGGGGCTGGTCGACGATCCAACCGGAGCGGGCCAGGTTGCACGGGTCGTGGTACGTAACCCGCTCCGTGACCACGTCCGGATCCAGGGAGATCTTTCCGGCCCGCAGGCAGTCGAGGGTGTACTCCATGAAGTTCCGGACCGGCGGGGCACGCTGCCCCATGAACGTGGGGATGAAGTCGTGCGCCGCCCGGGAGGCGTGCCCGCACTCTCCGATGAGCACGCTTCGGCCCTTGAGCCGGTCCACCTCGGCGACGAGCCGCTTGATGATCTGCTCCAGGTGCCAGTCGCTGTAGAAGAGCCCGTAGTTGATGCCGTCGTAGTTGCACAGCCCGATGGTCCACCGATCCCAGTCGCCGGCGGCGTACAGCACCGCCGCGTTTCCCATGAGCGTGTCGGGCTCCATGAGGTAGTCGCTCACGGCGCAGAAGAAGACGTAGTCGCGATCCGTCTCGTCGGTGGGGAAATCGAGCTTCACGCCCAGGCTCTCCTCCATCTCCTCGGAGAGGAACGACAGGACGTCCAGCAGACCCGCGCGGGACACCTTGGACGTGTTGTGGGTCTCTCCCTCGAGTTGCTCCTGGACGCTCACCTGCAGGGCCTTGGGCACGATCCCCACCAGGCTCAGGAGATAGCGGCCCAGGCGCGTGATGAGCCCGTGGTCGAACCCGAGGGGACATGAGCGGGTGCAGCGGCGGCACACCGTGCACCGGTAGAACACGTCCCCCATCTCGTAGAGGAGCTCCTCGGTCAGCTCGAAGGGCGTGGTGAAACGCGCCTTCACCCAGCCGCCCATGGTGAAGTACCGCCGGTACGTGTCCAGCAGCAGGTTCGTCCGGTAGCACGGGATGTCCCGTGGATCACCCGACGCGAGCAGAATGGGGCAGGCCACCGCGCATCGGTTGCACTTGGCGGTGGATCTGCAGTAGCTGTCCAGCAGCGGCTTGTAGTCGGTGTACTCGAGCACCCAGGCGAAAGCCTCGAGGAAGCGGTCCACCATGTTGTCGCCGGGCTTCTCCAGGACATGATACGGAAAGGCGCGGCGGGCCGGTGTTGCGATCTCGTCGCGCTTCGCTGCAATGGTCTGAGTCTCCATTTCGCCGAGCCCGGTTGCGGGACGTCCAACCGATGGTTCGGGCAAAGGACGTACCAGAGGTCGAGCGGACCGCCACCATCGGGGAACGCCTCCTCCTCTGTTCCTGGCCGGGGCAGCATGGAAGTCGCTCCCGCGGCTCGATTCTCGCTCACGATCGACGTCCCGCGGCGCGGCGGCGGCGGCTTCGTCGGTCTCCCGTCGGACGTCGCAGACGTTGCAACGCCGTGTCGCACCACGACGGTCCGTGCAACGCCAAGCCCTGCGTGGGCAATGCCGACCGCGGGCCTGCGCGCGGTCAGATGCGCCATTCCCGGCCCATCGGCCCGTCGGCCGGCCCACCCCTGGCGTCGCGGCATGGGAGTTGCCCCCTTCGGATCCCGAGACGATGAAACCGGGGGGAGCGCATGCGATTCGGAGTCCCGCTTCTGGGCCGGCGAGTAGCCCCCCGGTGCACGATTGCCGATTCACTGCTCCTGATCACCGCGAAGCGCCGGAGGATCCTGGAGGAATCGGTGGTCCCCTTGGAGAGTGCCACGTGGATGGAGCTGCTTTGTCTTCTCGGCGACAACGACGTGGACACGCTGGTCTGCGGTGGCATCAGCCGATCCAGCCGGGATTCGCTGCAATCCCGGGCGATGGACGTCATCGACAACGTGGCGGCCACGGCGGAAGAGGTCGTGGATGCGTTGCGGCAGGGACGGCTGAGGCCCGGCTTCGGCCTGGCCGCCGAGGAGCCCCCTCCGCCCCCAGTAGGAGGGCGGGAGGAGCCGGGCTCGAAAGCGGACGACGCGGCCGTCTCACGGGAAGCGCGGGGGCCGGCCCTGGCCCGCACGGACTGTCTGGCGTGCCCGGACCGTGTGTGCCTGCACGCGGAGCCTTGCCCCCACGTCGTTCTTCCGCCCCTGGAACACGGGCCGGACTGCGCCCAAATGTTGGAGGCCGCCTGGGATGTGGCCTCCGAGGAGGAGCGGACGCTGTGCCGGCTCGCGGAAGTGGTCTACTTCGCGATGGAGATGGGATACACCAGGCTGGGCGTCGCCTTCTGCATGGATCTCCTGGAACCGGCAGCTGTCCTGACGCGGGTGCTGCGCCGCTTCTTCGAAGTGGTTCCCGTGTGCTGCAAGGTGCGGGGGATCCCCCGGGGGGAGTCGCTCCCCCCGGAGCGGGCCGCCGACCCATCGTCCCACGACAGCGGGGCCACCACGTGCGACCCGGTGAGTCAGGCCGCCGTCCTGAACGCTGCCCACACGGATCTCAACCTCCTGGTGGGGCTCTGCGTGGGCGTGGACGGGATCGTCTCCAGGGAAAGCCACGCCCCGACCACCACCGTCTTCGTGAAGGACAAGTCGTTGGCGAACAACCCCATCGGAGCCGTCTACTCGCACTACCACCTGGAAGACATCTGAACGCCGGGCGCATGAACTTGCCCCATGACGACAAGGGAGGTGCCGCATGTCCATTCCGACGCTGAACGCCGTCGGCTTCTGTGCCCACTACTCCAAACAGGGCGACTGGGCATTCGACTACGCCCTGGAGCTGTCACGGAGGCATGGGATCCGACTGAACGTGTTCCACTTCCTGACCGATCCGTACGATCCCGCCTCCCCGCCTCCCACCGGCCTCTCCACGAAGGCGCTCTCCGAGCTCGTGGTGCGGAAGGAGCGGGAGCTTCGCATGTATTACGACGACCGGGCGGGGGAATACCTGGACGTCGGCTTCCGGCTCTGCGAGGACACTTCGTGGACGGAGTTGCACCGGTGTCTGGTGAAGCGTGAGTTCCAGGTCCTCGTTCTCGGCTACGTGGCCCCTGACGCGACATTCGCGTGGAAGCCCATCGAGGAGTTCGCGGAGAGCTTCGTCTGTCCCGTGGTGCTTGTCGGCCCGCACGACCCTGGTGAGTTTCATATAAACGCGACTGCAGAGCTCATCAAAGGAAAGCTGGGCCTCCCCGAGGGTACGTGGGAGCGGATCGGGCTGGTGGCCCACTGAGCTCCGGAGACGTGGCGGATGAAGCCGAGCCAGGGGTCCAATGGCATGAAGGACATCGGCGAGCTGATCTTCCAGAGCATCAGCGACGGCGTGTTCACCGTCGACGAGAACCGGATCATCACCGCGTTCAACCGGGCGGCGGAGGGCATCACGGGCTTCGAGGCTCATGAGGCCGTCGGCAAGCACTGCTTCGACATCTTCCGTACGGAGTTCTGCCACACCCGGTGCCCGCTCAAGGACACGCTGAAGAGCCACGACGCCGTGGAGGACGCACGCGTCTCCATCATCACGAAGGAGGGCTGCGACCTGCCCATCAGCGTCACCACGGAGGTCCTCAGGGACGGACGGGGAAAGATCGTGGGCGCCGTCGAATTCTTCCGCGACCTCTCGGATATCGAGGATCTCCACCGGCGTCTGGACGACCGCCGCGCGCTCACCGACATCGTAAGCGTGAACCGGGAGATGCAGCAGCTGGTGCAGCTTCTTCCGGACATCGCCAAGTCCGAATGCAGCGTCCTCATCCAAGGCCCCTCCGGTTCCGGGAAGGAGCTCATTGCGCAGGTAATCCACAATCTCAGCCCTCGCAACTACGGACCGTACATACGCATCAACTGCGGAGCGCTCCCCGCCACCCTGCTGGAGTCGGAGCTGTTCGGGTACGAGAAGGGAGCCTTCACGGACGCCAAGAGGGACAAGCCCGGCAAGTTCTGCCTGGCGAACGGAGGGACCCTGCTGCTGGACGAGATCGGCGAGATGGACCCTGCCCTCCAGGTCAAGCTCCTCCGCGCTCTCAACGACGGGGAATATCAGCCCCTGGGGTCCACCCGCACCATGCACACCGACGCGCGCATCCTGGCCGCCACGAACGCCGATCTGGTAGAGCGCATCGAGAGCGGGACGTTTCGGGAGGATCTGTACTTCCGTATCAACGTGGTAGAGCTGCGCATCCCGCCCCTCAGGGAGCGCCCCGAGGACATTCCGCTCCTGGTGGACCACTTCCTGAAGAAGTTCAGGAGGAAGACCCGCAAGTCCATCACGAGGCTCTCTCCCGAGGCTCTGGCCACGCTCCGGCGATATGCCTTCCCCGGAAATGTCCGGGAGCTCGAGAACGCCATCGAGCACGCTTTCGTCATGTGTCACTCCGACGTGATCCAGAGCGGTCACCTCCCGGTGAGCCTCACGAGGATGGCCGCGGGCGTGAACGGGGTGTCGGCCGGGAAGCGGAACGAGAAGGAGGTCATCGCCGAGGCGCTCCAGCGCAACCGCGGCAACCGCGCTCAGACCGCTCGGGAGCTGGGGATGCACCGGTCGACCCTGTGGCGAAAGACGAGGATGTACGGGCTGGACGGTTGAAAGGCGACCGGAGCCCGACGGAGGATATCAGACAGATGACTCGGGAAGACATGCCCCTCACCGGGATGCGGCTGGGGTTGTTCGGAAAGGGAGGAGCAGGAAAGAGCACGGCCACCGTCCTGCTGGCCGAAGCTCTCGCCGAGAGAGGGTATTCGGTCCTGGTCCTGGACGCGGACTCCACGAACATGGGCCTCGCGCACGCGCTGGGGATGGCGCGGGACCCGGATCCCCTCCTCGACTACTTCGGGGGAATGGTCTTCAGCGGTGGCCTCGTGACCTGTCCGGTGGACGACCCGACCCCGCTGGAAGGAGCGGTGGTGTCCATCCGGGAGCTCCCGGGCCGGTTCGTGGGACGCCGGGACGGGCTGCGCCTTCTGGTCGCGGGGAAGATGGGCGCATTGGGCCCCGGCGCCGGCTGCGATGGTCCCATCGCCAAGATCGCTCGCGACCTCGTGGTGGAGGACCTGGACCCTCAGCACGTGGTCCTGGTGGACTTCAAGGCCGGCTTCGAGGATTCCGCCAGGGGAGCCTTGACATCCCTCGACTGGGCTCTCGTGGTGGTGGATTCCACGGTGGCGGCGGTCCAGATGGCCGTCCACATGAAGGAGATGGTGGACCAGATCCGCTCCGGCGTACCACCGGCGACGCAGCACCTGCTCGAGCGTGGAGACCTGGTGGAGCTCGCTATCCGTCTCTTCCGGGAGGCGCGTGTCCGCGGGGTGGTCTCCGTCCTCAACAGGGTGGCCGACCCCTCCACGGAGGCCTATCTCCGCGTCGCGCTGGGCGATGCCTCGGTGCTCGTGGCGGGCTCATTCCAGGCCGATCACTCCATAGAGGACCAATGGCTCCGAGGCCTACGGGTGGAGTCGGAGACCCTCGGTCGGGAGGCTGCGGCCCTGGTCACCGACCTGGAGTCCATCGCGCGAGAAGGGGAGTCGGTGCCGGCGGCCTGAGTGGACCCCCTGGCGCCCGCACCGTATGCAGACGTCACGCCCCTTCGAGCCCCATTCTGACCGGGTCGGCACTTCGGGACGCGCCTCCGCCCCCCCGTCGTTTCAATCCCCGCCGTCCTTCGCCAGATTCCATGAGCCGACACACCCACGATCCCACATGCGCGCGAGCCCGGACACTCCGGGCCTTCATCGGGAAAAGAACTCATGACCTTCGTAGCCGACCTCGAGCCCAAGGCGCTCTGGCGCCATTTCGACGAGATTCTCACCATCCCCCGTGGGTCCAAGGAAGAGGAGAAGATGCGGGCCTTCGTGGTCGGCGTCGCGGAGCGGCTCGGCCTGGAGCACCACGTCGACGCCACGGGGAACGTGGTGGTGAAGAAGCCCGGGACGCCGGGCAAGGAGAACGCCCCCGCCACCATGCTCCAGGGGCACCTGGACATGGTGAACGAGAAGAACTCCGACGTGGACTTCGACTTCGCGACGGATGCAATCAAGCCGGTGCTCGACGGCGAGTACCTGACCGCCGACGGAACCACGTTGGGCTCGGACAACGGTGTCGGCGTGGCGACCATGCTGGCCGTCATGGAAGCCACCGATCTGGTGCATGGCCCCCTCGAGTTCGTGTTCACAATCGATGAGGAGACCGGGCTCACAGGGGCCGCGGGACTCGACGCCTCCCTGCTCTCCGCGAAGCAGCTCCTCAACCTGGATTCAGAGGAGGAGGGAACGCTCACGGTGGGGTGTGCGGGCGGCGCCGATACCGACCTCACGCTCACCCTGGATACCACGTCCGCCCCCGCCAAGGCCACCGCACACAAGGTGCGGCTCTTCGGCCTCAAGGGGGGGCATTCGGGGGTGGACATCCACCTGCAGCGCGGCAATGCCGTCCAGCTCCTCGCGCGCATGCTGCTCTCCGCCGAGCAGCCCGGCTTCCTCGCGGACATCGGAGGCGGGAACAAGCACAACGCCATCCCCCGGGAGGCCTCCGCCACGGTGGTGATCCCGAAGGGTGCAGCCGGGGACTTCTTCCCGAGGCTCGACGCCCGGTTCGAGAGCGTGAAGGCCGAGTTCTCCGTGCCCGAGCCAGGGATGAAGATGAGCGTGGAAGAGGTCTCCCTACCGGGCACCGTGTGGACCGCCGACGCCGGCACCCAGGTCCTCCGACTCATCGTGGCCCTGCCCCACGGCGTCACCGCCATGAGCAACGATATCCCCGGCCTGGTGGAGACGAGCACCAATCTCGCCGCCGTGAAGCGCGTCGACGGGACCCTGAAGGTCCTCATGAGCTCCCGGTCCTCGGTGGTGTCCGGCCTGGACTGGATCCGCAGCAAGATCGAGGCGGTGGCGGCGCTGGCCGGCGCCGCGGTGGACCATCACGACGGCTACCCGGGATGGAAGCCGGACCTGGACTCGAAGCTCCTCGGTACCGTCCGCGCCGTGCACACCAGGGTCCTGGGATCCGAGCCCCGCGTGGAGGCCATCCACGCGGGTCTGGAGTGTGGCCTCATCGGCGAGATGCTCCCCGGCATGGACATGATCTCCATAGGACCGCAGATCGAGTTCCCCCACTCTCCCGGCGAGCGGGTGCACGTGGCCTCCGTCGGCCGGTTCTACGAGCTCCTGACCGAGACCTTGAAGGAGCTGGCGGGATAGCTGCAGGCGTGGATTCTCCGGGTGGCGCCTGGGCCGCCCGGCTGACCGGGTCGCGTGGACGAGGGCGCGTACCCTCAGTCGACGAAGTGCATGCTCCGCAGGAGCGCGATGAACCGCGGGTCGCTCCGCAGCGGGTCGAAGATGGCGTCCCGCCCGAGCCAGCACAGGAACTGCGAATCGGCGGCCCGGGCTCGCTCGAGGTCGTCGATGGCGCGCTGGTGCTCACCGAGCCCCAGGTATGCGAGGGCGAGGTTGAACCGCGCCGGCTTGCCGTTCGGCGATCCCTTCTCCAGGGCCGCCAGCTCGGCCCTCGCCTTGGCGCTGTCTCCCGCCGCACCGTAGGCATAGGCGAGAAAGGCGGTCCCGAAAGGCGGCGCTCCCAGCGTCCTGGCCTTCACCAGGAAGGGAATCGCCTCCGCGTACCTCCCCACCTCCAGCCTCGCCCACCCCTTGACCATCACCGGAAAGAAGAACGTCGGATCGAGCTGGATGGCCTTGTTCATGAGCTGGTCCGCGGCAGCCACGTCCTTCCCGAAGATCGGTACCATCGCGGCATCCACGAGCACCTGCGGCGAGAGCGGGTCCAGCGCCATCGCCCTTCGGCTCTCGGCGGCGGACTCGCTGTCCTGCCCGGTGAACACCAGCTCCAGGGCGAACTGGTCATGAGCGAACGCGTAGCTCGGGTTGAGCGCCACAGCTCTTCGGAACTCGCGCTCGCTGCCGGCCCAGTCGAGGTCGTAGAACAGCTTGAACACCGCCAGCGACGTGTGTGCTTCAGCCGAGGTGCTGTCCAACGCGACGGCCTCTTCGGCGGCCGCCCTCGCCTTCGGCTTCGCCGCCGAGGCGCTGATGAAGCCCTCGTTGTACCCGGCCCACAGGTACGCGTCCGACAGACCCGAGTAGGCAGGGGCGAACGTGGAATCCAGCTTCACCGCCTCTTCGAACTGCTCGATTGCCTTGTGCAGGTTCTCGTCACTCGGACGGTTGAAGAAGAAGCGCCCTCTGAGGTATGCGTCGTGGGCTGCGGGGTTGACGGTCGGTGCGGCGGCCAGGCGCGACTCCTCGCTTCCGGACAGGCGGACGTTGACCGCGCGGGCGATGGCGGAGGCGAGGTCTGCCTGCAGCGCCAACACATCGGTGGAGTTGCGCGCGAAGCTCTGAGCCCAAAGGGTGCTGTCGGTACGCGCATCGATGAGCGTCGCGTTGATCCTCACCCGGTCGCCGGAGCGCACCACGGAGCCCTCCACCACCGCATCGACGTTGAGCTTCTTGGCGATCTCGGGCATCGCCGGCCGTTGTCGGCCCTGGAACTGACCAGCCGACTCGCGTGAGATCACGCGAAGCTGACTGATGGTGGCCAGGGTGGTGGTGAGCTCGTCGGTCATCCCTTCCGCGAAGTAGTTCTGTGTGGAGTCCCCGGAGTAGTTGTCCAGGGGAAGGACGGCTATGGAACGGATCTCCGTGGGGTTGCCCGCGGCGGCGGCCGGAGAAGCTGGCTGGCGCTGAGCGATGTACCAGGCCATGGCCGCGATGGCCACGGCGCCGATGACGCCGATCCCGATGCCCGCCGTGCGCCGTGGTCGCTTCGCCCCCGGCGTACCCGCCACCGAGGAGACGCGGCCGGAAGCCGGTGCCACCAGCGCATCGGCGAACTCCCGTGCGGTGGCGAAGCGGTCGGTGGGCTCTTTGGCCAGAGCCCGCATGACGGCGGCCTCGAGTCCGGGCGGCACCGCGTCGCGCACGACATGGAGCGGCGTGGGGGACTCGGTCATGAGCCTGGCCATCATCGCGCGGGCGGTGGCGCCGGTCACGGGCGGCTCTCCCGCGAGCATCTCGTACGCCACCGCACCGAGTGAGTAGACGTCGCTGCGGGCGTCGAGCTCGCGTGAGCCGGTCGCCTGCTCGGGGCTCATGTATGCCGGCGTGCCGACGGAGAGCCCCGTCTCCGTGAGGCGCTCACCGGACGTTCCGGTGAGGGCTACGGAGATGCCGAAGTCGGCCAGCAGCGCCTCGCCGTCCTGCAAGAGGATGTTCCCCGGCTTGATGTCCCGGTGGACCACGCCGTGGCGGTGTGCGAAGTCCAGGGCGCCGGCGACCTGACGGAGAATTGCGACGGCCTCGTCGATGGGGAGCAGCTTCTCCCGCGCGAGCCGGTCACGGAGCGACTCGCCCTTGACCAGGGGCGTGACGTAGAACAACACGCCCGCCACCTCGCCGGAGTCGTACAGCGGAAGGATGTGGGGGTGCTGGAGGTTCGCGGTGACCTCGATCTCCCTGAGAAACCGCTGGGCACCCACCACGGCGGCGAGCTCCGAGTCCAGGACCTTCAGCGCGACCTGCCGCTGGTGACGGAGATCCTGGGCGAGGTACACGGTGGCCATGCCGCCTTTGCCCAGCACGCTTTCGATCCGGTAGCGGCCGGTGAGGCCCTCGTTGAGTCGCTCGAAGGACGCGGGGGAGTCGGTCAAGTCGGGTCCGGTTGAGGAAGCGACGCTGATGCCAGGCTACACCATGGGGCGTGGATGAGCCAGCCCGCCAGCCTCGGCTGCGGAGCCCTGGCTCAGCCCGTTCCCGGCGGCTCCTCGGAGTCCTGTGGCACCCGCAGGTCCGGAGCCGGCTCCACGATAGGCACCAGCAGGATAGGGGCGTTCGTGCGCTTGAGCAGCCGCGCCGCCACGCTGGTGGACCAGACGGCCTGGAGGCCGGCGCGTCCGTGGGTGGCCGCCACCACCAGGCCATCCCCGTGCTCGGCGGCATCGGTGGCCAGCTCCGCCACCGGAGCACCGCGGCGGACCTCGCCGACACTCTGCACCCCCGCCGAGGCCAGCACCTCGGAGAGGCCCTCCAGATAGGCGGCCGCCTGCTGCTCCCGGGCGTCCAGAAGCGCTCGGGTGGTGCCAGGAAGGAGCGCCGCCTGTGGCTGACGCTCCCCGCCGACCGTCTCCAGCGTGGGCACGACCATCACGAGGCGAAGCTGTGCGCCCAAGGTGCGGGCGAGCATGCTGGCCAGGGGAAGCGCCATCTCGGAGGTCGGCGTGGCATCGAGCGCCACCATGATCGTCGCCGGCTCGAACGGTGGATGCACCTCCGGAGCCCGCTCCGTGCGCACGAGCAACACCGGACGGCGGCAGATCTGGAGCACCCGCTGGGCGATGGAGCCGAAGAGCCCCCGGCGCAGGTCGCCTCCTCCATGGGTGCTGACCACCACGACGTCGCTCTCCTGCTCGTCGGCGTGAGCCGCGATGCTCCGAGCCACGTCGCCCACGGGAACCTCGTGGACATGGTAGTCGATGGCGCCGCCCCGTGTCGCGATCTCCTTCGCCAGCCGCGCCAGATACGCCTCGGCCTCGGCCTCCCTGGCCAGGTGCGGCTCCCCGTGAACGCTCGCGGGGGCACCCCTCTCGAGGACGTGGAGGAGGGTGATGGTCGCACCGCACGCCTCGGCGAGGCGCGCGGCGATGGGGACCGCGCCTTCGGCCAGGTGGGAGCCGTCGAGAGGCACGAGGACGCGCATGGGCACTCGCATGGTCCCTCAGCCGCCGATGTGGGGAAGCTGCCCGCCGAACGTCTGATAGAGCAGGATGACGTTCAGGAACAGGATGACCGTGGAGCACACGACGGCCAGCGCCGTCACGGCGCGGTGATTCACCAGCTTGCCCATGAGCGTGCGGTCCCGCGTGAACATGATCAGCGTGATCACCGGAATGGGCAGCGTGAAGCTGAGTACGACCTGGCTGATGACCAGAGTACGCGTCGGGTCGAAGCCCAGGTAGATGGCCACAAGCGCGGGGATCAGGGTCGCCACGCGCCGCAGCCATATGGGGATGTGGAAGTCCACGAAGCCCTGCATGACCACCTGGCCGGCCATGGTCCCAACATGAGAGCTGGACACACCCGAGGCAATCAGGGAGACGGCGAACACCAGGGCCGATGCCCCACCCAGGAGCGGAGTCAACGTCCTGTACGCCGTGTTGATGTCGGCCACGTGGGCGTGTCCGGTGAAGTGGAAGACCTTCGCCGACATGAACAGCATGGCCATGTTGACCAGCCCGGCGAGGCCCATGGCCACGACGACGTCGATCCTGTTGAAGCGGACGATGCGGCGGGCTTCCTCGTCGCTGGTGGGGACGATGCGCCCGCGGGTCAGGTCCGAGTGCAGGTAGATCACGTGCGGCATGACCGTGGCGCCGATGATCCCCACCGCCAGCAGCACGGCGTTGTTGCCGGGCAGGCTGGGCACGACGCTGTGGTAGAGGATCTGGCGCAGGTCCGGCCTGGCCAGGATCGTCTCGATGCCGTAGCACCCGGCGATGACGGCGGCGCATGCGCCGATGAAGATCTCGAGCTGACGGAACCCCTTCCCCTGCATGGCCAGGATGAGGAACACGGTCATCCCCGTGATGAAGGCCGACGCCAGCATGGGGATGCCGGTGAGCAGCGTGATGCCGATGGCGGCGCCCAGGACCTCGGCGAGGTCCGTGGCCATGGCGGTGACCTCCTGGGTGATCCAGAGGACGTAGTTCACCCACTTCGGAAAGCGGTGCCGGCACACCTCGGCCAGGTTCATGCCGGTCGCGATGCCGAGCTTGGCGGACAGCGACTGGAGGAGCATGGCCATGAGGTTGGCCAGCAGGATCACCCAGAGGAGCGCGTACCCGAACTCCGCCCCGCCCTGGATGTTGGTGGCGAAGTTGCCGGGGTCGATGTACGCGATGCACGCGATGAACGCCGGGCCGATGAAGGGCAGGATCGCCTTCAGGCCCCGGGACCGTCCCTCGATGGCGTCGCGCGCCGCGAGCTGCACCCTCGGGTGCGGCTGCGCGGTCTGGTCCTCCGTGGTGCCGTAGGATCGCGCCACGTCCCGGCCCTGTCTCCTCTGCGGTGGTTGCCCGTCGGTTCGTCCGGCCGGGAGCTATGTATAGTTTAGGCTAGCCTAAACTTCAAGGGGATTTCCTCACGAGTGACGCGAAGGGCCGGCGTCGAACGCGAGCGGCGCCGGTGTTGGCGGACCCTCTACTGGCGCCCTCAGTCCTTCCAGGTCGTCGCCAGCACCTTCTTCCGGAGTGCGACGAACCGCGGATCGTCATCGAGGGACCGGAGATACGCCGAGTCGTAGTTCATGAGGAACCGGAGCACCCAGTCCTTCTTCCGGAACGCGTCGTCGAGGTAGGCCATGGCGCGGTCGCCGTCTCCGAGGCTGGCGTAATCCGCCGCGAGGACGCAGGGGCTGACCCAGTGATCTTCGGCGTACGCCTCCAGCGCCCGGATCACCTTCATGGCCTCGTCCCGCTTCCCCATGCGCGCGTAGGTCATGGCCAGGCCGAAGGCGGGCTCGCCGGTGATGGCCTGGAACTTGAGGTACGCCTGCTCGGACTCCTCGAGCCGGCCCAGCTCCCGGAGGGCGAAGCCGTCCCACGCGTCGAAGTAGACCACCGTGGGGTCGAGGCTCTTCGCCATGCTGTCCTGGCGGAGGGCCTCCTCGTATCGGCCCCCGAAGTCCAGGGCAACCGCACGCACCAGCGCAGCCACGGGTGAGAGGGGGTCGACCCGGATGAGCCGGTCGAGGATGGGAAGCGCCTGGTCGGTTTCCCCGATAACCGTCAGAAAATTGCCTGCCGTGAGAAGCCCTTCCGGCGACCTGGGATCGAGGGCAAGGCCATCTTCCAGCTCGGCACGGGCTGCCTGGACATTCCAGTCTGCCGATCCCAGGCTGGCCCCGTAGATGATGTGGGCCTCCGCCAGCATGCTGTCGCTCTCGATCCCCCGCTCGGCGGCCTTCTTGGCCAAGAGGTGCAGCGGGTGCGAGGGAAGATAGGCGTCGGCCTGCATTGCGTATGCGTACGCCAGCCCTGCCCAGGCCTGCGCGTACCGGGGATCGATGTCCAGAGCCTGCTTGAAGTACGTCACTGCCCGCGCCAGTCCCTGCTCGCTCAACTTGTTCCTCTCGAACATGGCGTGAAGGTAGAGATCGTGGGCCTCGGAACTCTCGGTCCGCCCGGCGCGGGTGGCCGCGACGGTCTTGGGTGACAGGACGACACGAAGCTCGTTCGCCACTGCGCTCGTGATCTTGTCCTGCAGGGCGAAGGCATCCTTGTCCTGGCCGTCGTACTGGTTCGACCACAGGAGCTTCCCCGTAGCGTCCTGGAGCTGCATCTGCAGTCGGATGCGACTCCCCTGGGACTGGAGGCGCCCGGTCAGCAGCATATGCACGCCCAGCTCCTTCGCGATCTCCTCCGGAGGGAGCTGGGTGTGCTCGAAGCGAGACGTGCTCAGGTCGCCGGCCACCTGGAGCCCCGCCGTCTGGCGCAGGTCGCCGGCCAGCTCGCCGGTCAGCCCGTCCGCCAGGTACTCCTTGGCGGAGTCGCCGCCGACGTTCTCGATGGGCAGCACCGCCAACGACATCGTGTCGGGCGACGCCGTGGTGGCTCCCGAACGCCCGCGCATGCCGTACCACAAGGCCCCGGCCAGCAGCAGGGCTACGGCGATCCCCCCGGCACCGACGAGGCGGCCGATCCGCCCGCCCCGCGGTCGCGTGACCGGGGTCACGCCTCCGCCACCCGTCGACGGAATCGCGTCCAGGGCCCGCACCAGCTCCTCGGCGCTTTGCGGTCGGTCCGCCGGACGCTTCGCCAGGCAGCGCATGACCAACTCGGCCAGGGCGCTCGGCGTGCTGGGACGCCGGCGCGAGATGTCCTCGGGCTCCTCCGCCACATGCGCCGCGAGCATCCCCTGGGGCGTGCGGCCCGTGAAGGGGGGCTGGCCCGTGACCACCTCATACGCCATGGCGCCCCATGCGTAGATGTCGGCGCGATGGTCCACCAGCGGGTCGGCACTGGCCTGCTCCGGCGCCATGTATGCCGGTGTGCCGAGAGCAACTCCGATGGACGTGATGCCGCTCGCCTCGTCCGTCGCCGCGGCGTCCACGGCCTTGGCGACACCGAAGTCCGTGACCATGGCCGCGCCGCCGGACAGCAGAACGTTGTCGGGCTTGATGTCCCGGTGCACCACGTCGTGGGCGTGGGCGTATGCGAGGGCGCTGGCGACCTCGCGGAGGATGCGGATCGCCTCGGGCACCGGCAGCTCGCCCTGCCTGGACAGACGGGTTCTGAGGGACTCGCCCTCCACGAACGGCATGGTGAAGTACGGGAGACCGTCCACCTCCCCGGCCGTGAGGAGCGGCACGACGTGCGGGTGCTGGAGGCGCGCCGCGATGGAGATCTCCCGGCGGAAGCGCTCGATGGAGAGGTGTCCCGACATGTCGGCGGGAAGCACCTTCACCACCACCGTCCGGCCGAGGGCGGTCTCCGTGGCCACGAAGACGCGCGACATGCCGCCACCGCCCAGCTCGCGCTCGAGGGTGTAGGCGTCGCCCAGGGTCTCCTGGAGGTGCTCGCGCAGGTCGGTCAGGGCTCGGCTCCTTGCGGCGGATGGCGGTAACCATATGCCGCCTGGGGTCGTGCTGCCAGCGTTGCATGGACCTGTTCCCGATCACCTCCCACTCTCGCGGCTGCGCCCGTGTGGACGTCTCCCGGCTGGCTCTCCACCCCTCGATGGCCCTATCCTGGCGTCCACCCAGCCGGGTCCACGGGTCCACCCGACGGAACTCCCGCGCGGGTCCAACTCACCTCGCACCAGGACGGACAGGTGATCACCACCACCTCGTGGGAGTGCATCCGCGCAGCGGCCCGGAAGCTGCCGCTCGGTCTGGCTCTCGTTGCCTTCCCGTGTATCCTCGCAGCCCAACAGGCACCGCGGCGCGCTCCGCTGCGCTCCCCCGAGGTCAACGCGGACGGCACCATCACGTTCCGGGTGTACGCACCCGAGGCGAAGTCCGTGAGCGTGGGTGGCGACATGATCCAGGACCAGCCCCGGCGGCCGATGACGAAGGATGCGGAAGGCGTGTGGAGCGTGACCCTGGGACCGTTCGTGCCCGACATCTACGACTACACGTACCGGATCGACGGCGTGACGGTGCTCGATCCGGTCAATCCCAGCGTGACCCTCGGCCCCCGGACTTCCTCGAGCCTCATCGAGGTGCCGGGACCCGAGTTGCAGCTCTGGGATCCACGGCCGGTCCCCCATGGCACGGTGCACATCGACTGGTACGACTCGAAGGCGGTGGGCGGCCTGCGCGCGGTATACGTCTACACCCCGCCGGGCTACGAGGGCGGGCAGCAGCGGTACCCGGTTCTGTACCTCTTGCACGGTGCGGGCTTCACCCAGCAGGGGTGGACCACCACGGGTCGCGCCAACCTCATCCTGGACAACCTCATCGCGGAGCGCAGGGTGAGGCCCATGGTGGTGGTGATGCCGTACGGTCACCCCCAGGTCGTCACCACCCTCGGCTTCAACGAGCCCCCCAGGTCCGACCGCCAGCTCGTCGGCGAGGACCTGCTGGACACCGTGATCCCCCTGGTCGAGCGCACGTATCGCGTCCTCACGGACGCCGACCACCGTGCCATCGCGGGCTTCTCCATGGGAGGCAATCAGTCCCTCACCATCGGGCTCACGCATCCGGACCTGTTCCACTGGGTGGCCGGCTTCAGCGCTGCGATCCCCCGCGACCAGGCGGCGCTGCTGCGCCGCTTCGCCGACGTGCTCGACAACCCCGCGCGGACCAACGAGACCCTGCGGCTGCTGTGGACCGCATGCGGGACGGACGACCGGGTCTGGTTTCCGCCGAACCAGCTGTTCGCGAAGCTCCTGGACGCCCACGGCGTGCGTCACACCTTCGTGACGACCCCCGGTGCCCACCAGTGGCAGGTGTGGCGCCGCAACTTCATCGCGCTGGCGCCGTTGCTGTTCACCCACTGAGGTTTCGCCGGCCCGTAGCGCCCGCTCTTCCAACGGCCCGGGCCGTTACCCGGGGCACCTCCTTCCGCGTCCTTCCCCTTGTTCCCCTGACGCCCCGAACCTACCGTGCTCTCAGTCCCGCTGGGCCAATCGATTTCCCATCCCTTGAACCCCGTGGAGCGGACGCCATGACGGTGGCGGGCTTCTGGACCGAGCTGAAACGGCGGAAGATCGTCCAGCGCGCGCTTCTCTACGGCATCGTCGCCTGGATCGTCATCCAGGCCGCCGACATCGTGATCCCGGCGTTGAACATCCCCGAGTGGGGCGTATCCCTGGTGGTGGTACTCCTCGCCCTGGGTTTCCCCGTGGCCATAGTCCTGGCCTGGATGTTCGACAAGCCCTCCGAGGTCCTCAAAGGGCAGCGCCGCCCCACGCGTCCGGCGCGAGAGCGCCGGGGTGAGGAAGAGGACGCGGGCCCTCGGTCGATCGCCGTGCTCCCCTTCGTCAACATGAGCGACGACAAGGAGAACGAGTACTTCTCGGATGGGATGACCGAGGAGATCCTCAACGCGTTGACCAAGGTCCCCGATCTCCGGGTCGCGTCCCGCACTTCCTCGTTCGCGTTCAAGGGCAAGGTCCAGGACGTGCTGGAGATCGCCGACGAGCTCCGCGTGGACACGGTGGTGGAGGGAAGCGTGCGCAAGGTCCAGAACCGCGTGCGGGTCACTGCCCAGCTCATCGACGCCGACGACGGCTACCATCTCTGGTCCGAGACGTACGACCGGGACCTGGAGGACATCTTCAAGGTCCAGGACGAGATCGCCCACTCCATCGTGGATGCTCTCAAGCTCGAGCTCGTCGGCGAGGAGAAGGAGCGCCTGGTCTCCCCCGAGACCGAGGACGTGGAGGCGTACACGCTCTACCTCAAGGGCCGCTTCTTCTTCAACCGATACCAGGAGACCGACCTTCGACGGAGCCTGGACCACTATGCCCAGGCCCTGGCCCACGATCCGAGCTACGGGCGCGCCTATGCGGGCATGGCCGACACGTGGATGCAGCTCGCCGATGATTGGGTGGCGCCCGAAACGGCGTATCCCGAGGCGAAGACGGCCGCGGAGAAGGCCATCGAGCTGGACGATCGCCTGGCGGAAGCCCATACCGCGCGCGGAAAGGTCCTGGGGTGGTTCGAGTGGGACTTCGACGGTGCGGAGTTGGCCCTCCGCCGGGCAGTGGCCTCCAACCCCCGCTACGCCGATGCGCACTGGGGGCTCGCCAGCATCCTGCCCTCCAACGGGCAGCTGGATGCGGCCATCGAGGAAGCTCGCACGGCTCTCTCCCTCGACCCGCTATCGGGGATCTTCAGCTACTGGCTCGCCCGCTTTCTCTACTTCGCCAGGCGCTACGACGAGGCCAGGGAAGAGGCCACCCGGGCAGCCGAGCTGGATCCCACGTCCTTCCGCCCTCTGCTGGTGCTGGGTCTCTGTCATCTCATGGAGGAGCGGTCCGAGGACGCGCTGGCCTCCTTTAGACGCTCGCTGGAGGTGAGCGGCGTGGTCTCGGCCAACGCCTTCATCGCCCGCGCCCTGGTTGCCGCCGGGCAGACGGATGAAGCCAAGAAGCTCCTCGCCGCCATCGAGGCCGGCGACGACTACGTGCGCCATGAGTTCATGGCGCCGGCCTACGCGGCGCTGGGTGATGTGGACCGGGCCATGGCCGCTCTGGAGACCGCATACGAGGAGCGTTCCGCGGGGCTCGTCTACCTGCATGTGGACCCTAGCTACGACGTCCTGCGAGGAGACGAGCGCTACCAGGCTCTCGTACGGCGTATCGGTCTGAAATCGAGCTGAGCTCGTACACGGCCGCCCATGCGCGACCGGAGCTCCCCTCAGCGCTCGATGGGCGCCCTCACCAGGTTGCCCCACTCGGTCCACGAGCCGTCGTAGTTGCGTACCCGCGGATAACCCAGGAGATGGTGGAGCACGAACCAGGTGTGGCTGGAGCGCTCGCCGATGCGGCAGTATGCCACGACCTCGTCGTCGACGGACAATCCCTGCTCTTCCTCGTAGATCGCCCCGAGCTCGTCGATCCCCTTGAACGTGGCGTCGTCGTTGGCGGCGCGCTTCCACGGCACGTTGCTGGCGCCGGGAATATGGCCCCCGCGCAGCGCTCCCTCCTGGGGATAGTCGGGCATGTGGAGGAGCTCGCCGCTGTACTCCTGCGGTGAGCGGACGTCCACCAGCCGCCCTCCACCCTCCACGTGCGCCATGACGTCGTCCCGGAACGCCCGGATCGGCGCGTCGTCGCGCTCCACTACCGGGTATTCGGTCGTCGGCCGCTCCGGGACGTCCGTGGAGAGGGGCCGGCCCTCGGCCACCCACTTCGTTCGGCCGCCGTCGAGGAGCCGTACGTCGGGGTGCCCGAAGAGGGTGAAGACCCAGAGCGCGTATGCGGCCCACCAGTTGAAGTTGTCGCCGTAGAACACCACCGTGGTGTCCCGCCCGATCCCCTTCGCCCCCATGAGCGCCGCAAAGGCCTCGCCGTCCAGATAGTCGCGGGTGAGGGCGTCGTTCAGGTCCATGTGCCAGTCCACCTTCACGGCGCCCGGGATGTGCCCCGTGTCGTAGAGCAGCACGTCCTCGTCCGATTCGACGACCACCAGATCGGGATCGTTCAGGTGCTCGGAGAGCCACTTCGTGGATACGAGCATGTGGGGATGGGCGTAGCCCTGGAACCGTGGGTCGGAATCGTGGGGGGTGGCCATGGATCCTCCTGGAGACTCCACGTCGGCGTGTGGGCCCCCGCGCCCGTGGGCGCCGGGGTGGGTTCTCGACTACCCGTGTGTCGCGCCGCGGTTCGGCTCGGAACCACGGGCAGCTGGCGTGGTAGCCCACGCATGAGCCTTCCCGACCGTCTGTCCACCATCGTGGACCGCTTCCGACACGCACCCAGGGACCTGCGGGTCCAGGCACTTCTCCAGTATGCGAAGAAGGTCCCCCCCCTGCCCGAGGACATGAGGAACGATCCCTCGGCTCTCGAGCAGGTGCACGAGTGCCAGACCCCCTTCTTCCTCGCCACCCGGGTGGACGCCGGCGGCGCCGTGCACCTCTTCTTCGACGCGCCGGCGGAGAGCCCGACGGTTCGGGGGTTCGCCGGGATCCTGAGAGAAGGCTTGGAGGGTGCGCCGTGGCGCGACGTCGTCGCCGTGCCACCGGACTTCTACACGGGGATGGGGCTGGAATCCGTCGTTTCACCCCTCCGCCTCCGCGGCATGGGCGCCATCCTGGCGCGCCTCAAGCGGCAGATAGAGGAGCAGGTGGACCAGGTGCCTCCGGAGAGTCCTCCCCGGCCGCCGAGCTAGCGACCCACGTTCATGTCCGGCCTGCCGGGCAACCCACCCTCACGGACCCGACGGCCCGCCGTTGTTCGTGCTCTTCTCCGCGTCTGCGAGGGCTTGCGCGAACTCCGAGGAGGCGAGCAGGTCCTTGAGCTCGGGCTGTCGCTCGATCTCCGCCTTCGAATAGCCGTTCGCGATCGCCTTGGCGAGCCACCGGATCGCCTCCTTCCGGTCGCCGAGCTCCTCGTTGGTGGTCCCGACGTGGTACATGACGTACGGGCTGTTCGGTGAGAGGGCCAACGCCTCGTTCGTGGCGTCCAGCGCCTTGGCACGGTCCTTCAGCATGGCGTAGTAGTGTCCGAGCTGAGCGAGGAGGTGCGCATCCTTGGGATTGACCTGCCTGGCCTTCTCGGCCATCTCCGCCGCACGGGTGTAGGCTGCGCTCGCCTTCGAAGTGTCGTCGGGCACCTCGGTATAGGCGTCGGCCAGGTTTCCCCAGACGACGTAGTCGTGGTCGTCGATCTTGAGGGCCTCCTCGAAGGCCCGGGCCGACTTGCCGAAATCACCCTGGACGAAGTAGAGCGTGCCGAGGTTCGAGGCGACCGTGTACTGGTGCCCGAGCGCAAACGCTTTCTCCCACATGCGAGTGGCCTGCTTGAACATGCCCTTCATGTAATACATGCCGCCCAGGTCGCTGAAGCCCTGGTAGTCCTTCGGGTTGACCTCGGTCACCTTTTTGAACTGGACGATCGCCTCGTCATAGCGCGCATGGTTGAAGTAGAAGACCCCCAACGCCTCGTATCCGCTCCCGTCGTCGGGGCGCATGGCGATGGCCCTCTTGTACGTCTGCTCCGCCTCGTCCAATCGCCCTTCGTGCTCGTAGGCGGTCGCCAGGCCCTGGCGCGCCTCGTAGCTCAGCGGGTCGATGGCGAGCGCCCGCTTGAAGTCCTCCACCGCGTCGGTGTAGTGCCCGGTGCCGTCGTGGACCCGGCCCAGCGTCGTCAGCACGTAGGCGAGCCGATTGTCCAGGCTGTCCGCGAGCTCGGCCTCCGCCACGGCCTTGGGGACCCAGTCGCTCTCCTTGGTCAGCCCGTACTCCGCCCAGTATGCCTGGGCGAGGCCCGCATGGGCGGCGGCGTACGCTGAGTCACGCTGGACGGCGAGCGTGAACGCGTCCATCGCCTTATGAACCTCGTTCGGGTCGGTGCGGTGCTCGACGTACCCTCGACCCTGGGCGTAGTACTCGTAAGCCTGGGGGTCGTCCGTGTTGCCCGCCGCAAGGATCCCGCTCGAAGTCGGGTCGAGCTGGAGGTCGAGCATCTGCAGGAGGGAGATGACCGCCTTGCCCTGAAGAGCCATCACGCCCTTCTCGGCCACGTCGATCACCGTGGAATTGAGCTGACGCAGCGTCTTCGCGTCGATGAGGTTGAGCGTCAGCCTGAGGTCCGTGCCGATCTTCTGTAGACTGCCCGTCACCGCGAGGTTGACGCCGAACAGCTTGTTCGCGTCGTCCGGGCTGCGAACCCGGTGACTCAGCACTTCGCTCGTCGGGACCACCCAGAGCGAATCATGGAACTGTTGAAGCTGACTCAGGGCGCTGGTCAGGGTCGCCACGATCCCGTCCGCGAAGGCCCGGCTGGAGGCGTCGCCGCCGATGTCCTGGAGCGGAAGGACGGCGAGATGTTGCTGGGACGGGGCCGACCTGGAGGCAATCAGGGAGCGCGCCACCGGCGCGAGCTCGACCCCGGCGACAACCAGGACGGCCAGAAGCAGCGTGGCCGCCGCGATCCTGAAGAGGCGCCTCCGCCTCGGTCGGACGGGGACCGCGCCGGTGGTGGACGCGGCGTAGAGCTCCAGCGCCGAGAGAAGCTCGTGCGCGGTCTGCCAACGGTCCGCCGGCTTCTTCTCCAGGCACCGCATCAGGATATCGTTGAGACCCGGAGGCGTCCCGTCCCGCAGCTCGGCGATGGGCGTCGGGGTCTCCGTCACGTGCGCCACCAGAATCTGCTGGGGTGCTCGGTCCGCGAAGGGTGGCCGGCCCGTCAGCATCTCGTAGCCCATCGCTCCCACCGAGTAGATATCCGCGCGGTGATCGATATGCTCGTCGGCTACGGCTTGCTCCGGGGCCATGTACGCCAGCGTCCCCAGCGTCAGGCCGGTCGTCGTGGTCGCCGCGGCGCCGCTGGCGTCGCTGACGGCCTTGGCGACGCCGAAGTCGGTGACGGCCGCGTGGCGCCGCGACAGCATCACGTTGTCCGGCTTGATATCGCGGTGCACCACGCCCATCCGGTGCGCTTCGGCCAGAGCGTCCACCACCTCGGACAGGATCCGCACCGCGTCCGCGATGGGGAGCTCTCCTTCCCGGGTCAGCCGCTCCCGCAGCGACTCGCCCTCTACGTACGGCATCACGTAGTAGAGGAACCCGTCCGCCTCTCCCGAGTCGAAGAGCGGAAGCACATGCGGGTGGCGGAGGTTCGCGGTGACGCGCACCTCGCGCAGGAATCGGTCCGGGCCCAGAGTGGCGGCCAGCTCGGGACGCAGCACCTTCAGGGCGACCTTGCGCCCGTGCTTCACGTCCTCGGCGAGGTAGACCGTCGCCATTCCGCCTTCGCCGAGCTTTCGCTCGATGGTGTACCTGCCCGCCAGAGCGGATGACAGGCGTTCCGCGGAGTCCGGCATCATGGCCTCCCGGGGGGGTGGACCGCTTGGGTCAGTCCCCATTGTAAGCCTTTCGCCCCCGGATGGTCACGCCCTCTCGCTCCCGTGTCAGGGTGTGCTTGTCTGCGCGCCACGCAGTTCTCGGTCCTGGCCGCACTCGCTCAGACGGGCCCGTTACCGACGTCGCGCCTCGCGGTGATCCTCGGCCTGGAGCGGACGACGCTCACCCGGGTCGCGAAGACGATGATCCGGAACGGCTGGCTCTCCGTGCAGCGAGGTGAAGACGAGCGTGTGCGTATCCTCGCCGTCACTTCGGCCGGAAAGAACCTCCTCACGGAATCGTTCCCCTCGTGGAAGCGTGTGCAGGACGCCGTCACACGCGACAGCTGAGAAGGGACGGGAATCGTCACCATGCAGAAGATCACGCCCCATCTGTGGTTCGCCACGCAGGCCAAGGAGGCCGCCGCCTTCTACGTATCCGCGTTCGGCGGAGACTCGAGCATCACGAGCGCGACGCCGATCCGGGATACGCCCTCCGGGGACGTGAATATGGTCACCTTCCGGCTCCTCGGCTACGACTTCATGTCCATCAGCGCGGGGCCGATGTTCACGTTCAATCCGTCCATCTCGTTCATGGTCCACTTCGACCCGTCGCGGCGGGGTGCGCTGGACGCGCTCTGGGCCAGGCTCGCCGAAGACGGGACGCCCCTGATGCCGCTCGGCCCGTATCCCTTCAGCGAGCGCTACGGCTGGATCGAGGACAGGTACGGCGTCACCTGGCAACTGATGTCGTCACCTGCCGCGGCGGACAGGTCGGCCATCATGCCCTCGCTCCTGTTCACCGGGAGCGTCTGCGGGAAGGCGGAGGAAGCGATGCGACTCTACACGTCGATCTTCCCCGACTCCGGGACAGGCACCGTTGCCCGCTACGGGGCGGATCAGGCTTCCAACATGGAGGGCACCGTGATGTTCGAGGATTTCACGAAGCTGCCCGCCGCAGGACCCGGGTCGCATCACGCGGCCACCGGATTCCAGAAGCGACTCTCGCCCGCGCCCCCTACGGGAGCCGGCCCACGATCCCACCCAGACCCCGCCGAGCCAGCTCCTGGTTGAACGGCCGCAGGTTCTGCGTCACGGCCGCCCCCAGCTCCTGGCTCACGCTCTCGATCCGCTGCTCCAGGATCTTCTGGACCTCCGCGGCCTGGTCCGTGGGCGGGTAGTCGTTGGACGCGACCTCGCCCGCCAGATACGCGACCCTCCCCGCCAGACGCGCCGGCCAGCGCACGTCGTCCTGGCCCGTGCCTGTGAGCTTGAGCTGGATGAGCTTCGTCTCCACGCCACGCAGCTTGCTCGCCAAGGAGTCCCCCGAAGCGACGAGGTCGGCGGCGCCGGCATTCTGCAGGACCGGCCTGAGGTCCGCGAGCTGGCGCCGCATCCACTCGATGCGGTTGGTCATGCTGGCCACGCGGTTCATGTCCGCGTACAGGGCGCGGAGCATGTGCACCTGGGCGTCGATGTCCTGCAGGCTCCCTTCGGAATGGGGGTCCTTGTTCACCGTGAGGGGTTGACTGAAATGCTCGCCGCCCACGTCGAGCGTGACCGTATAGGTACCGGGAGGTGAGAGGATGCTGAACTGCCGCCCCCACGGCATCGCGAACCAGCCCTTCTTGCCGAGCTCGACCCACTTCGCCGTCTCGGGCGGGACCCTTCGCTTGATGAGGATGGTGGAGTCGGTCTCCAGGTTCCACCAGACCCGGTTGATCCCCGCCTTGGCCGGCCCGGACAGAGTGCGAACGGTATCGCCGCTCGCGTCCGTGATGACGAGGGACGCGCTGTCGGCGCCCGCCGGGGCGCTCTTCAACCAGTAGTTGATGGAGGCTCCGTAGGGCGGGTTCTGGCCCGCCGACGGGTCGTCGAACATGGCGTTGGGCGCCGTGATTCCGTGGAAGCGCCACGCCTCGCGCGGAGCGAACAGATGGGCGGGCTCCGCCGCCACCTCGGGTGTCAACTGTTCCAGCGGGGTCACGTCGTCCAGGATCCAGATGCCCCGTCCGTACGTGCCCACCACCAGGTCGCGGAAGTGCGTCTGCACCGTGAGCCAGTACATGGGCGCGGGAGGGAGGTTCGTCATCAGGGACTGCCAGTGCCCCCCGTCGTCCATGGAGAAGTACAGCCTGTTCTCGGTGCCCAGGTAGAGGAGCCCCTGGCGGCCGGGATCCTCTGTGATGTTCCGGGCGAAAGAGAGCGGGCTCGCCGGGATCCCCTGGACGATCTTCGTCCAGTGCTGGCCGAAGTCGGCGGTCTTGTACACGTAGGGAGCGAAGTCGCCCATCTGGTGCCGGTCGATGGTCACGTACGCCGTGCCCGCGGCGTACTTCGAGGCGTGGATGTTCCGGACCACCCCCAGCGGCGGCAGGTTCGGGATGTTCTTCGTGACGTTCGTCCACGTCTTGCCGTCGTCGCGGGTCACCTGGACCAGGCCGTCGTTGGTGCCGGCCCAGATCACGCCCGCCGTCACCGGCGACTCGTCGATGGCGTACACGACGCAGCACGTCTCGACCTGGATGTTGTCCGGCGTGAGCCCGCCGGAGATCCCCATCTTCGTCGAGTCGTCGGTGGTGAGGTCGGGGCTGATCCGCTCCCAGCTCTGCCCGCCGTTCGTGGTCCGCATCACGTACTGGCTCCCCACGTAGACGGTGTTGTGGTCATGGGGGCTGATCTTCAGCGGGAAGGTCCACTGCCACCGGTAGCGCGCGTCGTTCGCCGGGTGGCCGATGATGCTCATGGGCCACACCTCGACGTTCCGGAACTGGCGCGCCTTGTCGTTGTAGCGCACCACGATCCCGTCCACCGGGCCGTAGCCCGAGGTCGTGGACCACGCGATACCGGGGGCCATGGTGTCGGGGGTGGCGAAGCCGCTCTCGCCCCCGCCGAGCTCGTGCCACATGCCCCGGGGGATGCCCCCGGCCCCCTGCGGCGCGTAGCTCGGCCCCAGCCGGCTGTTCGACGGTCCCATCATGGACGGACCGTCCTGCCGGTTCGTGTAGACCCAGTACGGCACCTGGTTGTCCACCGTCACGTGGTAGAGCTGGCTCACGGGGAGCTGCACCCGAAACCACGTCTGGCCACGGTCGTGCGATATGGACACGCCACCGTCGCCGGCCGCCACCATGTGGCTCCCGTCGGTGGGGTCGATCCACATGTTGTGGTGGTCCCAGTTGGGCACGCGCTCGCCGCCCAAGGTCTTGACGTGCTCGCCCCCGTCCAGCGTCTGCACCCAGTCCGCCGAGATGAAGTAGGCCTCGTTCGGATTGTCCGGGGTGACCGCGCAGCGGGTGTAGTAGGCTTGTCTGCCCGCCAGGCTCTGGTTGTGGTTGACCAGGGTCCAGTCGTACCCGCCGTCGTCGGACCGCCACAGCTCGCCCTCGCTCGTCTTCCCCCTCCACGGGACGCCGTCCGAGGTCTCGATGAGGGCATAGATCCGGCTCGAGGTCGCCGGCGTGTTGCACAGCCCGATCTTGCCCACCGGGCTGGCCGGAAGCCCGTGCCCCTGGAGGCGGGTCCAATGGTCACCGCCGTCCCGGGTCATCCAGATCCCGCTGCCGTCCCCTCCGCTGATGCGGCCCCAGGTGTGGACCTCGATCTGCCACATCCCGGCGAACAGGACGTCCGGGTTGTGGGGATCCATGATGAGGTCGGAGGCACCGGTGGAGTCGTTGACGAACAGGACCTTCTGCCACGTCTTGCCGCCGTCGGTGGTCCGGTAGATCCCGCGCTCCGTCTGGGGGACGTACGTGTTTCCGAGGGCGGCCGCGTAGACGACGTTCGGGTCCTGCGGGTCGATGACGATGCGTGAGATGCGGCCCGTGGCGTCCAGGCCCATGTGGGTCCACGTCTTGCCGCCGTCGGCGGACTTCCACACCCCGTCGCCCATGGAGATGTTGGAGCGGATGAACGACTCGCCCGTCCCGGCCCACACCACGTTCGGGGCCGAGGGCGCGACCGCCAGTGCGCCCACCGAGGGTACCCCCGTGCTGTCGAAGATCGGTTGCCAGTTGGTGCCGCCGTCCGTCGTCTTCCAGATCCCGCCCGCCGCCGCCCCCGCATAGTAGACCTGCGGCTCGCTGGGAACGCCCACCGCCACGTCCACCCGGTTCCCCACCACCCCGATGTACCGGAAGTGGAGGGCGGAGAGCTCCTCCCGGCCGAGCTCCTGCGCCCCGGCCTGCAGGGGGACGGCCAGCGTGAGGGCAATGAGGGCCGCTACGGATCTGCTGACGAGGCGGAAAGAGACGGAGGGTCGCGCGCGCATCTCGGTCGCTCCTTTGGCGGGTGGGCAATCGGGGTCAAGCTAGGCCGGGCGATGGGCCGTCGATAGGCCGGCCGGCTCGTGGATTCTCCAGCCCGCTCACTCCGGCACAGCCAGGTGCCCCAACCCCATGCGCTCGAGGACACGTGCGTACCGCGGGTCGCCGTGAAGTCCGAGCTGGCGCGGTACGACGCTCAGGTAGATGAGGCTAGGATCCCTGACTTCCAGCGCGCGGTCCAGGTTCTCGAACGCACGGTCCGGCTCGCCCAGTCCGGCGTAACCGACCGCCAGCCAGAAGAGGGACCCCGAGGCGCGCTCCTGGAGCCTCTCCATCTCCCCGACGAGCTCACGCGCCCGCTCCTTCCGGCCGGCCAGGCCCATGAAGGCCGCGCCGATGCCGAGGGCCGCCGTCGCTCCCCGTCCCATCTCCAGCATCGGCTCGACGTGCACCAGCGCCTCGTCCAGGCGACCTATTCGGCCCAGGGTGTCCACCAGGCCGAGGTGCGGGAGCGGCCCCGGCACGCCTTCGGCGAGCATCTCGCGGAAGGCCGCCTCGGCTTCCTCGTATCGCCCGAAGAGGTAGAGAACGGTCGCCCTCCGGTCCCGGTGGGCCGGATCCAGGGGGCTGAGGGCCAGCGCCCGGGCGTTGGCGGCCAGGGCCCTCTCCTCGTCGCGCTGGACGTAGGTCCAGTAGAACTCCATCCACGAATGGGGGTCGGCCAGGCTGGGTCCGAGCTCGATGGCGCGCTCGAGCTCGCGTCGCGCCTCGGCGAAGCGCCAGTCGTGGAACATGAGCAGGACGCCCCGCGCCATGTGGGCTTCGGGAAGCCCCGGATCCATATCGATGGCGCGCTCGGCAGCGCGTCGGGCCCGGGCCATGAGCTCCTCGGGCGCCTGCCATCCGAAGCCCATGGCCAGGAAGACGACGATCTGTGCCAGGAGCGCGTGGGCCGGGGCGTACGACGGATCGAGGGCGATGGCCGCCTCGGCTCGATCCACGGCTTCCTGGAATCCTCCGGACTCGAGACTCCGGTATGCCTGGAGCGCCTGCAGGTACGCGTCGTACGCTTCCACGGCGGGCGTCGGGCCGGACCGGGCGACATGGAGGCGCTCGAGCAGGCTCCCGACGACCCGCTCCACGATCTCGTCCTGGATGGCGAAGACGTCGTCCAGCTGCCGCTCGAAGCGCTCGGACCAGATGTGGTATCCGTCCCGTGCATCGACGAGCTGTGCCGTGATCCGTACCCGACCCCCGGAGCGGCGGACGCTGCCCTCCACCACGTGGGCCACGCCGAGCCGGGCCCCGATCTCCCGGACGTCGTCCCGGCCGCCCTTGAAGGTGAAGGCCGAGGTCCGCGCGGCCACCTGCAGGTCCCGAATGCGGGCCAGGGCGTGCGTCAGCTCCTCGCTGATGCCGTCGGCGAAGTACCCGCTGCCGGCCTCGTCGCTCATGTTCTCGAAGGGGAGAACGGCGATGGAGCGGCTCCAGCGGATCGTCTTCGACGAGTCGGGCGGCGCGGCACCCTCCGGGCCGCTCGCCGGGTCCGTCACCCCCCCGGGACCGGGGGCGCGTCCGGTGGCGGTCGCGGAGGACGCCTCTCCTTCATCGGGTCGCACCTCGTACGCCCACGCGAGAACGAGGGCCACGGGGAATCCGATGACCAGAAGGGCGATAACGAGGCGGGCGGCCCAGGGAGGAGCTTCGAACGCACCAAACACATCGGGCACGGACACGGCGATGGCCACGCCCACCGCCACGTAAGCTGCCGCAACATGGTACACCTTGCGGCGCTTCAACTCGGAGAGGAACGATCGAAGGTCGGCCATGACCGGCGGATACCGTAGGGGTCGCCTCGCGCTCACGCCCGAGCCAAGGAGGGCAGTCCCCTACCGGTGCGCGGCGGCTCAGGTGCAGGGTAGGGCGCGGAGGTCCGGCCAGCAAGCGGCGCCAGGCGCTCGCGCCCGCGTCATACGACGCGCAAACGCTGGTGGACGGCGCCGGCGGTCGCCGACCCTCACCCGACGAGGATCAGCTCCTTCTGGGGCTCCGAAAGGAACTCGGCCCCCGTGGCCGTCACCAGGACCATCTCCTCGATGGTCACCACGCCTCTGCCGGGAACCGTGAGGCGCGGCTCGATGGTGAAGACCATGTTCTCCTCGATGATCTCGAAGGGCTTGTTGGCGTACTTCTCCCAGGCCGGCCCCAGGAGAGCCGTGCCGTCGTGGGCGAAGCGGCCCACCTGGTGCCCGAGGCCGTGGGGGAATGCCTCGTAGCCCTGCGACACGATGTGCTCCCGGGCGACGGTGTCGACGGCGACGCCCTGGACGCCGGGCTTCAGGGCCTGCCGCGCCAGCTCGATGGAGGTGACGATGGTGTCGAAGCCCTTCGTCACCTCCGGGGGCTCCGTCGTCTCCCCTTCCTCCAGGATGTAGAACGTGCGCTGGAGGTCCGAGGTGTAGTCCTCGACCTTGAGGCCGAAGTCCATGTTCAGGACGTGGCCCCTCTCGACCTTCCGGTCCGTGGGCTGGTAGTGCGCGCCCGCGGTGTCGGGTCCCGTGAAGACCGCCGGGCAGTGCACCGGGTCCCACCCGAAGCTCAGCCCCCTGGACTCCGCTTCCCGGGCCATGAAGGCTGCGATCTCCTTCTCGGTCCTCCCCGGCCGGATGAACCCCTTCACCATGCCGAAGATGTCCAGGGTGTGGCCGATGGCCTCCCGCATCCTGTCGAGCTCCGCCGGCGTCTTCCGGGCCTTCAGGCTCGACGTGATCTTCTCCGCCGAGACGAGCCGATCCCGGAGTCCGATCTCGCCGAGCATGTCCTCCAGGAGCAGGTACATGCCGTGGGTGAGGCCGTCGCAGACCTCGCTGGTCCTGGACCAGTTCACGGCGATGGAGGCAGGATCCAGGGCCTTCAGGTAGCTCAGGAGCTCCCCCTTGATCCCCTCCACGTACCCGGTGACCCGGCCCCAGACACCCAGCTCGTCCACCGTCTGCCTCTCCATCTGCCCCACGATGGCGTGGGTCTCCCCCGAGCGGGCGATGATGAATGCCGAGTGCCAGGTCATGTCGGCGGGACAGAGGAAGTCCATCATGGGATCGCGCATCATGCCGCTCTCCCGGACGAAGGTGATCCAGCAGTCGATGCCGTGCTCGTCCAGGATCCCGACGGCCTGCTTCACCTTCTCCTCGATCAACGTTGCGTCGTTCATGCGTCCCCCCTATGCCGCTTCCTCCCAAGGACCTTCGCTCACGGCCGACAGCCTCTTCATCGTCGGGATCACCGCGGCGGCGAGCACGGTGCAGATCACGGCCGCGATGCCCAGCTTCACGAAGAGGTTCGTGTAGAGCGGCAGCGTCTCGACGGGATTCGTCACGTCGTGGGGCACACTCGCGTAGGTGGCCACGTAGCTCCCCAGGTACTGCGAGATTCCGGTGGCGAGGAACCACACCCCCATGATGAACCCGCGGAGCGACGGGCCGACGTAGCGCGCGATGACCGCGAGGCCGAGCCCGCTGATGAGCAGCTCTCCCAGCGACTGGAATCCGTATCCGCCGATCATCCACCAGAACGAGACCTTGCCCGCGGTCGCGAAGTGCCCGCTGAATCCGTAGATGAAGAACCCGATGCTCAGGACCGCGAAGCCCATGGCGAACTTCGTGGAGATGTGGAAGTCCCCTCCCTTCCCCTTACCCAGGTGCGTATAGAGCCAGGCGAGCCCCGGGCTCAGGATGAAGATCCAGATGGGATTCAGCGCCTGGACCTGCCCCGCGGGTACGTGGTACCCGAAGAAGTCGAGGTCGACGTTGCGGAGCGAGAAGAGCGTGAGCGACGTCGGCATCTGTTGGTAGAAGATGAAGAAAAGCATGCCGAGGCCCGTCAGGATCAGCACGGCGATGAGCCCCTTGCGCTCGCGCTCGCTTCCCTTGCTCATCATGATCCCGAAGATGGCGAGCATGGCGATGAACCCGGCGACCACCGTCCCCCGTGCGACGGTGAGGTTCTGAATGATGAACGTCACGAGCACGATGCCGACGACGATTCCGACCAGGACCAGAACCAGGCGCTTCACCTTCAGGGGCTGGAAGTCGGGCTCGGAGCCCACGTGCGCGAGATAGCGTCTCATCGCGAAGTAGTTGAGGAGGCCGACGACGAGCCCGGCCGCGCAGACCGCGAACGCCCAGTGCCATCCGAACTTGAGGGCGATGATCGGCGTCGCGAGCTGCGACGCGGTCGCACCGATGTTGACCGCCATGTAGTACATCGTGAACGCGCTGTCGATCTTCGCGGAGTCGCCCTCGTAGAGCTTGGAGATCATGTTGGCGGGGTTCGCCTTGAAGATGCCTCCACCCACCGCCACGAAGCCCAGCGCGGGGAAGAGAAGCCCGGGATGGTTCGGGATCGCGAGCCCGATGTATCCGAGAGCGAGGATCAGCGCGCCGAGGACCATCGTGCGCCGGCTCCCCAGGAGCTTGTCACCGATCCAGCCGCCGATGGCGGGAACGGTGTACGCGAGCGCCGCGAAGGCACCGAACGTGAGGTTGGCGCGGTCGTCGGTGTAACCGAGCTTCTGCACCATGAAGAGCACGACCACGGCCGTCATGCCGTAGTAGCCGAACCTCTCCCACATCTCGATGAGGAAGAGGGTCGTGAATCCCTTCGTCCGCGAAGGCGCCTGTGCCTCTGTCGTCATGTTCGTTTCCTCGACCCGTGGATTGTCGGTGGCCCGGAGAATGCCCGAACGCCGCGCACATTGTATCGTTTGCACGCGGATGCCGCCCACCATTATCTCGTGCGGGCCGCCGTCGCACCACTACGCACAAGCCATTTCATCTCCGGGAGCCCACCGTGCACGCCTTCGATGATCCGTCCGCCGTCCTGAGCCGCACCCGCATCGTGGAGCGCCTCCTCGACTACGTGCGCTTCGACACCCAGTCGGACGAAACCAGCGAGACGTGCCCGAGCACCGCCAAGCAGCTCGAGCTGGGGCGCCGGCTGGTGGACGAGCTGAAGGAGCTGGGACTCCAGGGCGTGGGGGAGGCCGAGGTCACCATGGACGAGAACGGTTACGTCCTGGCGGAGCTCCCCGGCACGGCCCGGGGACGGGTGGGTCTCTGCGCGCACATGGACACCGCGCCGGCGTTCACCGGTACCGGTGTGAGCCCACAGGTGGTGGAGAGCTACGACGGTGGGGCCATCGAGGTGGGCAACGGCGTGGTCCTGGACCCGAGCGACACGCCCGAGCTGGAGGAGTGCGTCGGCGACACGATCATCACCACCGACGGGAGCACGCTCCTGGGCGCCGACGACAAGTCCGGCATCGCCGCCATCATGGGCGCTTTGGAGATCCTGCTGCAGGAGCCGGACATCCCGCGGCCCACGATCCGTGTGTGCTTCAACCCCGACGAGGAGATCGGCCGGGGCGCCGACCTCTTCCCCATGGAGCGCTTCGACTGCCCCGTGGCCTTCACCGTCGACGGGAGCTTCACGGGGGAGATCAACGTGGAGACGTTCTCCGCCGACAAGGCCGTGCTCACGTTCACCGGCGTCTCGGTCCATCCCGGCACGGCACGGGGCAAGATGGTGAACGCCCTCACCTGGATGGGGAAGCTCCTGGACCGGCTGCCCATGGGCGAAGCGCCCGAGTGCACGGACGGGCGGCAAGGCTTCTACCACCCCATCGTGGCGTCGGGCGACGCCGCCTCGTGCACGCTGCAGCTCATCGTCCGGGACTTCGACACGGAGGTGCTGGAAGAGCGAGGCCGCAGGCTGGAGCAGATGTGCGCAGGGCTCATGGCCGAGGAGCCCCGCCTCGACGTGAAGGTCGAGATCACGAAGCAGTACCGGAACATGTATGATGTGCTGAGCCGCTACCCCGAGGTGGCCGCGCGGCTGGACGAGGCGGTGCGCGCCGCCGGGATCGAGCCCAGGCTCGAGCCCATCCGCGGGGGGACGGACGGCTCCCGGCTCACCGAGATGGGGATGCCCACCCCCAACATCTTCGCGGGAGGCGTGGACTTCCACGGGCCCTCGGAGTGGATCTCCACCCGAGTGCTGGCCCAGTCGGCGTGTACGATCCTGAACCTGGTGCAGCTCTTCACCGAAGAGGAGTGAGGGGGGCGCCGCACCACAGGCGACGTGCAGCGGGCCGACCGGGCACGGAAAGGCCCCAGCGACGTGACGCGCTGAGGCCCAATCCGACAGTTGCGACTAAGCCGCGTGAACGGGATCGTGGGGGTCCCGCGGCCTACTGAATGCACTCCCCCGCCCAGATTCCAGCTCCAGATCTCATGGGCGCTGGGGCCAGCCGTCCAGCTCCAGGCGCCCGTGCCGGCCGAGAGAGCCGTGAAGTCCAGGTACTCCCTCACGCGCTCGCGTCCGTCGGCCAGCTCGGTGATCTGGCCCAACCGGAGACCGGACACTCGTGCTCCCCCTCATCATGGTCGGAGCGGTGTTGACGTCGTGCGACCACGCGTCCCCCACCGCCGCCACCATCTCCGACGTTCCTCCCCCGTCCGCAGACGCGGCCCTGACGGGGAGGGTGCCCTTCACCATCCCCGACATCACCCTCCAAGCCAGCGCCCCGTGTCTGGGCCTCACCGACCCTCTCGACATCACCGGCGAAGGCACTCGCGTGCATACCATGTTGTCCGTGCCGGACCCGACGGCCGCGCGTGCCACTCCTCGAGGAGATCTCCGAGAATGCTGCGGCCCCGTCGATCGGCGGGGAGCGCGGCGGTCAGGATCCGGGTGAAGAGACGGGGCGGCCCGCAGAACCGCGATCCCGTCCGGGGTCACCTGGAATCGGCGTCGCGGGTGACCACCACGCTCGGGCACGTCCTCCGCGTCGACATCCCAGACGACCCGACCTTTCTCTTCCAGCCGGTCGAGTGTCCTGTACAGTGCCCCTCGCGAGACGCCCCGGCCGGCCAGCGCTTGCAGGCGCTCACGAAGCGCCTGGACGGGCACGTCGTCCCGCAGCTCCCGGGCAACCTGCAGGATGGCGAGGAGGACGAGTTGCTCGAACTCGCCGAGGAAGACGGGGGTCGGCATGACGAGGTCTCCGTATTGGGCTTCGATGCGAAGATGGAGACATCGATTGCGCCAGCGTTGCCGAGAAGGCGCCGAGCCCCTTACTCACTCGCCAGCGACTGCCACCACTCCGCTCGCCGGGCGTACTGCGCCGCGCGCTGGGTGTCGCCGCGGAGCTCGTGCGCCTCGGCAGCGGCGAAGCTGGTGTATGCGTACTGCATGAGGATGTCGGTGGTGGCCGCGTCGACCCAGGGCATCGATGGATCCAGGATGCGGCCACGGCGCCGGTAGACGTGCCATACGAGCGTGTCGGTGGTGTCGAGGTCGATGGCGGCGCCTGCGACGGGGGTGAGGCGGTTGTCGGGCAGCTTCTGCACGCCCTTGGGCGTGTTCTGGTCGACGGGTCCGTTCTCGATCCGCCACGTGATGCCTTCGCGAATGGTGTGGCCGAAGAGGCCGAGCTTCTGCACGGCGGGAGAGGCAGGCATGAAGTAGATGGGCCGCCGCCCGAGAGTGTGCTGGAGGATGGTGGCGGTGAACGTGTCGGACGGGAGCAGCGTGGTTCCCCGCTGGATGGTCGTGTGGATGGTGCCCGCACGAAGCGTCATGGGCTGGCGCGCGACGAACGCTCCTTGTGCCACCTGCCGGATCTGGGCGTCGGACAGGGGGAGGATGGTGTCCCGGGGCGGGTTTGTGGACCGGGTCCAGCCGGCCCGTACGAGGGCCGCCGGCAGGGCACCGGGCACGAACGGTCGCTGGCAGACGATGCGCGTGGGTGTGCGATCCGGATCGACGCCCGGGGGGCAGGGGCGGGTCAGGTCGCGGATCTGGCGGGCGTACCAGGCCGTGCCCAGATAGCTGCCGACGATGACCGTCACGTCCCTGCGCACGCCCTCCACATCCTGGAGATACCAGAGCGGGAACGTGTCGTTGTCGCCGTTGGTGAAGAGCACGCCGTAGGGCCGGACGCTCATGAGGACGTTGTACGCCCAATCACGCGCGGCGAAATCCGCCCGGCGGGACGCCCAATGCACGTTCAGCACAAAGGGCAGGAGCGCCACCGAGAGCACGGGCGCCGCGGCCAGCCGGGGCCAGCGCATCCGATTCCGCAACGCCGAGGCGGCCTTCGCCCACAGCGCGGCGATACCCATGCCGGCCCAGAGACCCCACACGCTGAAGCCGATGACGAAGAAGTAGTCGCGCTCGCGGACCTCGGCCATGGGATAGGGGCCGTGACCGGTGGAGAAGCCGTACCGGAAGTTCAGGTACGCGACGAGGCCGAGGGACAATGTCGCAAACAGCACGACGAAGTAGGTGGCGCCCGTGGCGTCGCTCCGCCGGTGCGCGGCCAGGCCGACCAGGCCGAGGACCAGGAACGCCAGCGTGAACAGTGGACGGGGCCCACCGAACAAGGTGTGGTGGCCGGCCACGGACCTCGCCCATTGCCAGTCGAAGTACTGGAAGTAGTTGAGCACCTGCCAGCCGATCAGCGACGCGCTCCGGGGCACGTGCTCCTGCGGGTAGACGGTGGGGTCGAGGGTGATGGGCGGCTTGTCGTACTGCTTGCGCGTGAGGGCAGACGAAAGCGCGACGCAGCCGGCATGGCCCGCAGAGTATACGCTCTCCATTGCCGAGGGGAGCGACGGGCACGTCGGATCGGCTTCCGAGAGCACGGGGTTCTCGGCAGCGCGGATGGGCAGGAAGAGCTGGACGGAGAGGGCGAGGGCGACGAGGGGCACGCCGGCGAGCCAGAGGCGCGGCCGCAGCAGGGCTCGCCGGTCCAAGAGCAGGACGAACACCAGCAGTCCCGGCGCCGCCAGCACCCCCATGAGGTGGTTCGTGGCGGACAGCGCCAGCACGAGCGCGATGACGACAAGGCCGCGCGTCTTCCGCCCGGTATCCCGCCAGCGCAGGGCCAGCCAGGTGACCAGCGCCGTGGTGAAGAAGGAGATGGCGTACACTTTTTCCGTCACGTCGGCCTGGTTCCAGACGGTGAACGCGGTGGCGGAGACCACCACCGCTGCCCAGGCGCCGACCCGCCGGAGAGCGCGGCCACCGCCCGCCCCGCGCAGGGCCCGGTCCACCACCAGGAACCAGAAGGCGTGCGCCACGGCCATCAGCGCGGCCGTGAACAGGTTGATCCGCACCGCGACGGGCAGGCCCGTGGGTGCCAGCAGGCTCTCCCACGCATGCGTCAGGAGGACGAACAGCGGGCTGCCCGGCGGATGGGGGATGCCGAGGATGTGGGCCGCCGCCACGTATTCGCCCGAGTCCCAGAACCCGATAGTGGGCGCCAGCGTCGCTACATAGAGGAAGAACACTGCGAGCGCCGCGAAGGCCGCGGACGTGTAGGGCGCGTTCGAATCACGGTGGTCGGAGGACGGGTGGCGGATCGAGCGAACCCATTCGCGCGGCACGCTCACCACGGTGTCCCAAAGAACGTCGGCCCAGAAGCGAAGCCTCGCCGCGGGACCGGGTGCGCGATGGGACCGCCAGTCCCGAAACGTCCGGATCATCTCCCGTCCGTACTCCGCTCGGAAGCCGTCCGGGTAGAGGGACAAGACCAGGCCGTACAACCGCTCCGCGGGGGGGCGCCCGCGGGGACCGCCGCTCACGCCGGTCCCTCGCGGGGCAGGAGGTCCTTCTGCCGAGCAGCCTCCAGGAGCCGTTCGAGACGGCGTGCTTCCGCCACCGCCACCCGTCGCCCCGCTTCGGTGAGCCGGTAGTAGCGGCGCCGCTCGTCGTCCTCGGGAGCCGATACCGCATCGGTTTCCTCTACCAGGCCTCGAGCCCTGAGCCGCTTGATGGCGCCGTAGACGGTGCCTGGCCCGAGATGCACGCGCCCGCCGGTGCGCTGCTCCACTTCCTGCATGACGCCGTAGCCGTGGCGCGCCCCGTCCGCCAGTGCCAGCAGCACCTGGAACACCGCCTCGCTCAGCGGCGGCGCGCTGGTCTCGCTCGTCGATCCCGTGGTCTGCCCCTTGGATAGCCGGTGTGCTATATCGTAGCACGATATAGTGCGCGGACGGCGGCAGGTCAAGGATGGCGAGATAGGGTCCGCGGACCCTGCGGCGACCCCCTTCTTACTCGCGCCCCGGCACGAACTACTAAGACTTTCGTTGACAGACCGGCTCCGCATCACCATTTATTCTACGAGAACTTTAGTAGAAAACCCCGAGGGAGGTCAGCTCCCCAACCGGAAGCTGTCTCTGAGAAGAGGGTGCACCGCCTGACCATCGACATCCCAAGATGCAAAGGCAGGGGGAACGACGATGAGCGCCATGGAAGCCCATCCGTCGGGCAGGCCCGTCGAGGAGCTTGCCGAGACGGCGAACGAACGTCTCAAGAGGTCCTTCGGCACGTGGCTCTGGGGATCCATGATCGCGGCCACGCTGGTGCACTTCAGCGCGTTCGCGTTCTGGCCCCAGCTCTCGGCCGCGGACATCTCGTTCAAGCAGACCGAGCTGGAGAGCGTGACTCTTCCGCCGGACATCGAGATTCCGCCGCCGCCGAAGGCCATCGCCCGGCCGGCGACGCCGGTGATCGCGTCGACCAACGTCGACGAGGACATCACCATCGCCCCGACGACCTTCGAGGAAAACCCGGTGGAGAACCTGCCGCCGCCCCCGGCGGAGAAAGCGCAGGATCTGTCGGCCGCTCCGACGTTCACGCCGTACACGGTGGCACCGCGGATCCTCAACGAGCCCGAGGTCAAGCGGGTCCTGCAACAGTACTATCCGCCCCTGCTCCGTGACACGGGCATCGGCGGGACCGTGTACGTGAACTTCTTCATCGACGAGAACGGGAAGGTCATCCGGCACATCATCGACAAGAGCTCGGGTCACAAGGACCTGGATGACGCGGCGCTGAAGGTCGCCTCGATCATGAGGTTCTCGCCGGCCTTGAACCGGGACAAGAAGGTGCCCGTCTGGGTGTCGCAGCCGATTACCTTCGAGGTGTCCCACTAGGCCGGAGCCGCTTGGCCATGGCCGATTGAGATGCCGATGGGGGCCCGCCTCGACTTCGAGGCGGACCCCCGCGTCACGGTGCCGCGTGCCTTCGCACCGAGCGTCAGACGCCCGCCGCCACCTCCACCTCGGCCTCCTCCAGCTCCACTGCCTGGACCGAGAGTTGGATCTGCACCTCGTGCCCGACGAGCACCCCGCCGGTCTCGAGGCCCTGGTTCCACGTCAGACCGAAATCCCGTCGGTCGATGGTGGTTTCGGCGCTGAAGCCCACGCGGGTACCGCCCCACGGATCCTTGCCGGCGCCCTCGAATGTGGCGTCCAGAACCACCTCACGGGTGACGCCGTGGAGCGTCAGGTCACCGATGACCTGGAACGAGTCCCCCGGCTCGGCCACGGGCCCCTCCACCCGCCGGCTGAGGAAGGTGAGGGTGGGGTACTTCTCCACGTCGAAGAAGTCCGCCGACCGGAGATGCTGGTCCCGGGCGTCCGCCTGGGTGTCGACGCTGGCCGCCTGGATCTCCACCTCCACGGAGGAGTTCTCCGACTGGTGGCGATCGAAGACGACCCGCCCGTCCAGCTCCGCGAAGCGGCCGCGGACGGTGGTGAACATCATGTGCTTCACGGCGAAGCCCACCTGCGAATGCGCTCCGTCGATCTTCCAGGTGGTGGCGTTCATGGTCTCTACTCCTTTGTGTCGCTGATTATTGTCTGATCAGTATTGTTGTGCAGGGATTCTCATTACTGAGGCATCGGCCGAAGGAAGAAGCGTGTCGCCGCGCTTCGACCCGGCCTACCTGCTTCCTAGCTTCCGGCCGGGACGGGCTCTACCTCCTTGTAGGGCTCCTGCTCGGCGTGGAGCCCCAGCTTCCGGAGAAGCTCGACGGCCCGGGCCTTCTCGCCTTCGTCCAGCCCCGAGAGGGCCTCGGCGAGGAACCTCGCGTGCTCCGGGAAGACCTCCTCCATCCAGCGCTGGCCCTCCTCGGTGAGTGCGGCGTAGGTGGCCCGCCGGTCCGACGGGCAACGCTGACGCTCCGCAAGCCCCCGCTTCTCGAGCTTGTCCACCAGGTACGTCACGCCCCCACTGGAAACGAGGATCTTCCGCTGGACCTCACCCAGGAGGAGGGGGCCCTTGTGGTACAGGGCTTCCATGACGGCGAACTCGCCGGCCGTCACACCCCGTTCCTCTAGATGGCCCCGTTCCCGGTCGGCCACCGCGTTGCGGGCACGGTTGAGCACCACCCAGAGCTTCAGTGCCAGCTCCTGCTCGCTCATGTGCCCTCCAGAGGATATCTTAGCAATGAACGACTCAATGCTAAGACAACTTCCGGGGGACGTCAACAGGGGGGATCGCGGTAGGGGCGATTCTGGATCCAAGAAGCCGACGAGCGCCTGAATCCTGCTTCCCAAGGCCTGAGTTGGCCGTGGGCCGACCGCCTCCTCAGAAGTGGATCGAGACGACGACCCCGGGCCGGCCGCCACGCAGAACGTCGGGTCGCACCTCGACGCTCTCTCCCGTCAGCTCATTCCAATGCCGGCGGAGGCAGAAGACACCGAATCCGGCCCCCACGGTGGTCAGCAGGACGAGCGTCTGCTCGTCGCTGCCCAGAAACGTGCCGGTGCCCGACGGGTTGACGAGCAGGGCGCCGGCGAGCGCTCCCAGCGCCGCCCCACCGAGAACGGTGCCGACGCTCATTGCGGCGAGGTGCGCACCACCCAGGGGCGTGCCGCTGTCGATCTTCCGGCTTGCGGACGAGCTGATCGTGTAGCCCGTGATCGCTCCGCCGAGGACCCCGACGAGCGCTCGGGCCGCGTGGGCTGCGTGCTGCTCCCGGGAGCGTCCCACGCGAGACCCGACGGCTCCGGTTGACCAGCCAGGGGACGAGGCCGAACTTGGTTGACGGATCAATTCATGAAATATTCATGATCCCACTCGATAGCGAGGTCGCAGTGTCCGGTCGGATCCGCTTTCCGTTCTCGAGCCCCGGGACCGTAGCGATCTTCGTGGCGCTGGTCCTGGTCCTGGGTGCGAAGCCTGTGTCGGCGCAGGTGGTCACGGGTGTCGTGCGCAGCGGTGGCCAGCCGGTGGTGGGCGCGACGGTACATCTGCTCGAGCTGGACCGCGTGCAGTTGACGGGGGCGCGGGGGAGGTTCCGCTTCAGCGACGTGCCGAAGGGCACGTACCGGCTGTTCGTCGGGCTGATGGGATATACCGCGGCGACGGACACTGTCCGGGTCGTGAGCGACACCACGAGGGCGTCGTTCAATCTGGTGGTGTCCGCCATTCCACTGGAGGGAGTGGTCGTAACTGGATCGCCGACAGCGCGGCCGGCGGACGAGCAGTACACGCCGGCGGAGTCGATGACGCTGCTGTCGCTCCACGACGCGGGGGGAGTGGCCTTCGCGCAGAAGATCTCAAGTTTACCCGGGGTGGCGGTACGAGGGAACGGCTCGGCGCCTGCGCGGCCGGTGGTGAGGGGCCTCGGCGACAACGAGGTGTTGGTGCTGGAGAACGGGCTGCGCATGGGCGACATCGCGACGTACGATCCGGCACACGCGACACCCATCGACGCGATGAGCATCCAGGAGATCGACGTGGTACGAGGGCCGGCTGCGGTCCTGTACGGGCCGAGCACCATCGGCGGCCTCGTGAACGTGATCACCAACCTGGTGCCGATGGCTTCGGACCATCCGGTGTCGGGGAACGCGGCTCTGGAAGCCAACTCGGTGAGCAACGAGAGCTCGGCGTACGCGAACACCATCTTCACGACCGGCCAGTCGGCACTACGGGTGTCCGCGGGCGGGGTGCACTCGGACGACATCGGCATCCCGCAGGGCACGTACCGGGATCCGGACTCGGGCGCGCCGTTCAACCTGGACCGGGTCCCGCAGTCGTGGGAGCACGCCGCGCAGGGTGGCGTGGGGTACTCGTACCAGGGCGGCTTCGGTATGGTCGGGCTCGGCAGCAACTACTACCGGTCGAACTACGGGATTCCCGGCGTGCCGCCGAACCCCAACTGGATGGTCTCGCCGCCCACGACCTCGCGCATCTTCCAGACGCGCAAGACACTGGAGTTCCGGAGCCTCTTCAACACGAGCGGCTCGTGGCTGGAGCGGGTGAAGCTGAACGCCGCCTACAACGACTACAACCACTCGGAGTTCCCCACGGCGCAGGACTCCACGGGCGTCTCCGACCCGCAGGCGAACCACTTCCACAAGCAGGAGCTGAACGGTGTGCTGCGGCTCCAGCAGCGGCATGCGGGCCACCTCACCGGCACGGTGGGGCTGTGGGGAGATCTGCAGACCCTCGACATCTCCGGTGACCAGCCGTTGGGCCCCAACTCGACGACCACGGACGTGGCAGCGTATGCCTACGAGGAATTCGCGGCCACACCTCAGACACGCCTTCAGGCCGGGCTTCGGTTCGACTACAACTGGATCCATACGCACCCGGCCCCCCAATCCACCGATCCGGTGTTTCGGACGTCCGACGAGGCACGGTACCACCACGCCCTCACGGCTTCACTGGGATTGAACCACGAGTTGTCGGACCACCTGGAGGGCTCGTTCAGTGTGGCGCGCTCGTTCCGCGCTCCGACGGTACAGGAGCTGTTCGCCAACGGCCTCGACGCACCCAGCGGGACGTACACCATCGGCACGTCGAGCCTCGGCCCCGAAACGGGACTGGGCGTGGACGCGTCGCTCAAGGGAAGGTACCAGCGCCTCACCTTCGAGCTCACGCCCTACGTGAACTACATCAATCACTACATTTACGGGTTCCTGCGCGGTGACACGATCGAGGACTTCCCGGTGCGGCAGTTTGGAGCGACGAGTGCGCGCCTGTGGGGATACGAGGTGAGCCTCAACTACGAGCCCGTACAGTCGGTGCTGCTCCGGGGTACCTCGAGCTACGTCAATGCCGAGGACACCCAGTTCCACGAGCCGCTACCCTTCATCCCCCCGTTGCGTGGCACCCTGAGCGCTACGTACCAGGGACCCAGGTACAGGGCGACGATGGAGTGGCGTTTGGCGGCGGCCCAAAACCGCCTGGGCGTCGGCGATACGCCGACCGCGGGTTACGCCGTCGCGAATCTGGGCGCGGGCGTACGGCTCGTCAGCCACGGAACGGTGTCGGAGATCAACCTGCGCTGCAACAACGTGTTCAACACGCTGTACCGCAATGCCCTGTCCGTGATCAAAGACTTCGTGCCGCAGCCCGGACGGGGGCTCCAGCTGGACTACCAGCTGCTGTTCTGACAACGCTGGGCGGTCGCAAGCGTGTCGACGGCCTCCGGCTCGGAGGTCTCGGGGGCGGGTAAACCCCCAACACCCTGACGCTCATCGACTCGTCCGGAATCGTGTCGCGGGTGGTATCGACGCGCACGCGGGCGCCGGTCGTGTCCACGGGCGAGGCCAGGCTCGTGGAGTCGCCCGTGACCGCCGTGTCGACCGTGTCGGGGCGCGGGAGCGAATCCAGCGGTGGGAGCGTTACGAGGACCGGTGGCGGCTCGTCGGGAATGACCACGTCGCGTCCCGCGAGCCGCTGGAGGATCAGGTCCCTCCGCCACGCCATCCGGCCGGGACGGTGCGCGGGGTTCGAGGTGAGCGGTTGGGGGAGCGTAGCCGCCAGAGACGCCGCCTGATACGCGTTAAGGTCTCCCACATCCTCCCCGAAATAGGCATGCGCCGCAGCCCCTACGCCGAAGATGCCAGGCCCGAGCTCGACCGTGTTGAGGTACAGCTCGAGGATGCGGTCCTTGCTCAGGTCGTGCTCCAGGCGCCGGGTCACGACGAACTCCTCCACCTTGCGGAGGAGGGATCGCCGAGGCGTGAAGTACAGGTTCTTGGCGAGTTGCTGTGTGATCGTGCTCCGCCCCTTGATCGTGTGCCGGTGCGCCCAGTAGTAGCCGAGGGCGCGAGCCAACGCGACCCAGTCTCTCGGGCTCGTCCAGGAGAACGTGTCGCCGCCGGTCCAGTGCAACCCCGTCGCCAGGGCCTTCCAGTCGATCCCGTGATGCTCGCGGAAGCGGTCGTCCTCCGAGACGATCACTGCGCGCACCAGGTCTCGCGGAATCCGCACGAGGGGCACCCACTCCTGGTGGATCGTGAGCGTGGTGCCCGCTTCCCTGGCCTCCCGCTCGCGGTAGCGCATGAACGAAGTCGCGGTGGGATTCGTCGAGGCGAGCTTACCTGGCCAGGGAAGCGTGACCCATACGAGCAACGGGATCGCGAGTACCGCGGCAGCGGTGAAGAGCAGGGGGCGGCGGAAGCGACGCAGGGTGTTTCTCACGAGCACCTGATACACCGAGCCGACGCTCGCGAGCCGGCAGTGGAACGCAGGCTCGCCCGGGACCTCCGGTACGCGGTATGCGCGGCCGGAGGTCCCGAAGCGTGACAACCCCGACATCGAGTGATCGGATGCGGTTCAGCCGGCACGAGCGTATCGGTAGGTGACCGCCAGGCCCTCTCCGTTCAGGTCCTGTGTGAGCTCCACCGTACGTCCCCCACCGTGGCCGTGAACGCCCGGCCCGAGACCTGCGCCGACGGACAGTGGAGCTCGGCGCCGGATGCGACGCAGCGGCCGCGGTCCACCCAGTCGAGCGAGGGAGCGGGCCAGCCGTCGACACGCACCTCCTGGCTGACGCGATGCTCGTAGGCCCCCGAGCCGTCGAACTCGATGTACCCGTCGGTCACAGTGGTCTCCAGGTGTATGAATCCGTCCTCTCCGATGAGGATGATCCCATCGAAGACAGGGGCCGGCACGGGATTTCCTCCTGCCGTGCTCAGCTCGAAGCGCCCGCTCAGCTCCGGTGGCCTGGTCACGTCGAGGGGAACGGTGATGGTGTCGCTCACCGCGCGGAAGGAGCCGCTGGCCTGGATCGTGTCGCTCGCCAGTCCACCGCCCACGTGGAAGCAGAGCGCCTGCACGTCGAAGGTTCCTCGGATCATGGCCGAGAGGGTGGGTGGGTGGCGCTGGTACCGGCTGACGCTACCGATACGGGTGCAGGGGAGCCGAGACTTCGTCACCGCGGCGGATCCCGACTCCTTCGTACCGCACGGAGTTCCAGGCAGCACCCCAACGCACTCCGAATCTCGGCCTACCATCGGGCCCGGAAGGGACCTGAACCTCTGGAAGCTGCCGGTCCCTTTCCCGGGGAGCTTCCCCGCGGGGTCGCACGTGAGCGCCGGGATGCAAATCCTGGCCCGAGGCGATGTGGCGCCGCATCTTGGCGTGCCCCCCGTCGAACCGTCCCTCCACGAGCCGAGCATGACCGACCCCGGCACGCGCCTCGCCGAGCCCCTCGGGGCCCTTTCCCTGGCCACCGACCTCGCCGTCGGCCTGCCATCCGAGAGCGCGCTGGCGGCGACCGTCCTCGCTGTGCGGATGGGGAAGATGTGCGGCATCTCCACGGACGACCTGAGGGCCACGTACTACGCATCGGTGACTCGGTTCCTGGGTTGTACGGTGACCGCCGCCGAGGAAGCGTCCATGGCGTTAGGTGAAGACCAAGCCCTCAACTACGCACTCTCGGTCTGTGACTGGACGGACATCGACCAGGTGCAGGAGGCGCTGCGGCGCCACGTCGCGCTAGGGGTGAGTCCGGCCGAACGCGAGCGCGCGTTCGAGGGAATTCTCACGAGCCTCGAAGCGATTCCGGGCGTGGCCGCTCTACACTGTGTTCAGGCGATTGTTCTCACGTCTCGCCTGGAGGTCCCAGATGGCGTCACGCGCCTCCTGGGCCATATCTACGACCGGTGGGACGGAGGTGTCCCAGGCTCCGCGGGCGAGGACATTCCTCTTCCGGCCCGGATCATCCCGGTCGCGGTGTGTGCGGAGCTCTTCCGCAGGATCGGGGGTGCGCCGGCCGCCGTCGAAGCCGTTCGGTCTCGCAGCGGTCGCCAACTCGACCCGGAGCTGTGCCGGCTGCTGCAGGGCGAGGCCGACTCCCTCTTCACCGACCTCGAGTCAGGGAGTCACTGGCAGTTGTTCCTCGATGCGGAGCCCGGCACCGCCGCGAGGCTGGATCCAGAGGGTTTGGGCGAGGTCGCGGAGGTCTTCGGCGATTTCATCGATGCCAAGTGCCCTTGGTTCCTGGGCCACTCCCGCCGGGTGGCGGACCTGGCGAGTCACGCGGCGCATAGCCTGGGTTTGGCCGAGCCCGAGGTGCGGGAGCTCCGCCTCGCGGCACTCGTTCATGACATCGGGCGGTCGGCGGTACCGAACGGTGTGTGGGACAAGCCGACTGTCCTCACCCTGCCCGAGCGCAGTCAGGCCGAGACGCACACCTATCATACGTACGAGATCCTGACGAGAAGCGCTGCCTTCCGACCCTTGGCAGAGCGAGCGTCCGGGACCCACGAGCGTTGCGACGGATCCGGGTATCACCGCCGTGTTCGGCTGGAGGACCTGGCCACGATGATCCTCGGTACCGCCGACATGTACGATGCGCTCACCCACCATCGTCCCTGGAGGCTCGCTCATTCCGCGGAGGAGGCGGGCCGAACGATGGCGGGCGAAGTCGCTGCCTTCCGCTTCCCACACCGTGTCGTCCACGCTGTGTTGGACGCGGCCGGACACTCGCAGCGAGCGGCGAAGGCCACGCTCCCGGCCGGCCTGACGCCTCGCGAGCGCGAGGTCTTGGAGCTCCTCGCCGCCGGATGCAGCGACAAGGCCATCGCTCGCCGCCTCGGTATTTCGGTGAAGACCGTGGGCCACCATGCCAGCCGGATCTACAAGAAGACCGGCGCGCAGGGGCGTGCCCAGGTTGCGATCTTCGCCACGGAGAACAGGGCGCTCCTCGTATAGGGAAAATTCCCCATAGATGCCTTCCCGGTACGCCGCTAGCATCGGATCAGAGGCGGCGCGCAGGGCACCGCCGGATCCAAGGCGGGAGATCGTAACGATGATCAAGGTCAGCGTGCTCTACCCCAACACCCCCGATGCGACGTTCGACACCGACTACTTCCTCAACAGCCACATCCCCCTGATGCAGAGCAAGCTCGGAGCCGCGTGCAAGGGCGTAGAGCTCGAGTTGGGACTCGCTGGGGTTCAGCCGGGTGAGCCACCCTCGTACATCGCCATGGGTCACCTCCACTTCGAAAGCGTAGGTGCGTTCGAGGCCGCGTTCGGACCCCACGCGGAGTCCCTGCTCGCCGATATCCCCAACTACACGAACACGCAGCCGGTCTTCCAGGTCTCCGAGGTCCGGATCTGATGGTGGCGTCGTAGGTCCGGGCGTCAGCCCCCCAGGATGGCGAGCACCTGGCGGTGGAGGCTGGCAACGGCGGCGACCTGCTGTGTCGTGGGTGTGGCCATGGTCGACGAGTTGCCGTCGGTGCCGCCGTACGAGGCGCCATAGAGGGAGTTGTACTGGGCCACGAGCTCGCCGTTCAGCTTCACCAGGGCGGGCGTCTTGTCCCCTTTGGCCTTTGCCTGTTGCAGGGCCGCGTAGGTCCGGTTCATGTCCTGACCGAGCTGCATCGCCAGCCGGAACTGCCGCGTGAGTCCGGCCATGGGCGTCTTGTTCCGTGGGTCCATGCGCACCGTCAGCGCCTGAGTCCAGGTGTGTCCGTCCGCCGTCAGCTTCACGGTGTAGTGGCCCGGCAGGGCCGCCGGGCCCAGCGGCCCGACGGGCGAGTCGTGCAGGATGACGGAAATCGCCACCGTCGGACGGAGCACGTGCGGTGACGGATAGTGCAGGTCCCACACGAACCGGTGCATCCCGGGCTCGGCGGACAGCACGTGGGGCGGTCGCAGCCAGTAGGTCGGAAAGTTCAGCTCGTCGGGATTCACCGACGCGGGCTCGTCCGTCGAAGCCCAGCGGCGCACCAGCTTGCCGCCGGCGTCGAAGATCTCGAGCGTCACCGGCCCGTTCGCCGGCGCCTTCAGATCGTAGTCGATGATCGCCCCGCTGGGTGGGTTCTGACCCGCCGGGAACTCCGGCGGCAGCTGGGTATCGGTGTACGTGTTCCGCGGGATCTGATACGCGACCTCGGGTTTGTAGAGGAACGCCGGAGTTGCGGCCGCGGCAGCCGCGAGCTGACGCAGGGGCGTGATGTCGTCGAGGATCCAGTCGGAGCGGCCGTGGGTCCCCAGCACCAGATCGTTGTCGTGAACGACCAGATCACGCATCGAGGTCACCGGCAGGTTCAGCTGCAGGGATTGCCAGTGCGCCCCGTCATCCACCGAGAACCAGACGGCCCGTTCCGTGCCGGCGAACAGCAGACCCTTACGCACCGGGTCCTCGCGCACGACGTCCACCGGAGCGTCGTCCGGCAGGCCGTTCACGATCAGCTTCCAGGTCTTTCCGCCGTCATGCGTCACGTAGATGTAGGGCTTCAGATCATTCAGGAAGAAGCGGCTGGCCGAGGCGTAGGCGGTCTCGTCGTCGAAGTGCGAAGCGACGAGCTGCGTGACCGTGCTCCAGGGTGTCATGCCGGGCGGCGTCACGTTGTCCCAGTGCTCGCCGCCGTCGTGCGTGACCCAGATGAGTCCGTCCGTGGTCCCGGCCCAGATCGTGTTCACGTTCTTGAACGAGGGCCCGACGCTGTAGATCACGCCGCGGTGATGGGGCGGCGCTACATGGGCCGCGAAGGGACCGAGGTTGCCGGGTATGCCGGGGTCGGCGCGTGAGAGATCCGGACTGATGACCCGCCAGCTGTGGCCGCCGTTCGTCGTCTTGAACATGACGTTCCCGCCGAGATACAGAACGTGCGGATCCACGGGAGAGAACAGCAACGGACAGTATGGACTGAAGCGGTACTTGCCGTCGAAGCGCGCGACCTGGGGACCCACGAACTGGCTCTCTCCCGTGGTCCAGTCATAGCGGACGACGTGGCTCGAGTAGATGATGTTCGGGTGCAGTGGGTCCGGGGCGATATAGCCGTCTTCGTCCGCGCCCACAGGGTGCCAGTCACGGAAGGTGATCTGACCGTCGTTGCCGCGGCTCAGGATGCCGAACGAGCCGGCGTCCTGCTGGGCGCTGAAGACGCGGTAGGGGAATTGATTGTCGGTGACGACGTGATACGCCTGGGCAGTGGGCTGGTTGTACCAGGTGCTCCAGGTCTTGCCGCCGTCCACGCTCAGCGATGCGCCCTGGTCGACACCGACCGCCATAACCTTCGGATTGGCGGGATCGATCCAGACGTGGTGGTAGTCGTTCCCGCCGGGGGCGCCCCGGATGGCGGTGAAGGTCGTGCCGCCATCCATGGAACGGTACAGAGACGTCTGGCTGGCATAGACCTCGTCCGGATTGTCGGGCGCGACCGTGAGGAAGGCGCCGGCCGTGCGTCGTGTGTTGCTTATACGCCGAAAAGTCCGGCCTGCGTCGTCCGAGCGATAGATGCCGCCGCCGGCGCTGGCATAGATGCGGTCGGGGTTGCTCGGGGCGATGGCCATTCGAATCCGGCCCAGGCCCTCCGCCACCGTCGGCAGCCCCTGGCCGATGCGATGCCACCTGTCACCGCCATCGGTCGACTCGAACAGGCCGCTGCCCGTGACCGAAGACATCCTCAAACCGGCCACCACCGCAGGCGCGTCCCGTGTCGCCCACAGCACGGCATAGACCACGGCCGGATTCGACGGGTCAAGGGCCACCTCGGCAGCACCCGTGTTCTCGTCCTTGTAGAGCACCTTCTGAAACGTCCGTCCACCATCCGTGGAGCGGAACACGCCACGCTGTTCGTTCGGCCCGTACGGGTGACCCAGCACGGCGACGAACAGCCGGTCCGGGTCGTGCGGATCCACCACGATCGAGGCGAGCTGCTGGCCGTCGCGCAGGCCGAGGTGCTGCCATGTCCGGCCGGCATCCGTGGACTTGTAGAGGCCGTCGCCGATGGACAGATCCGGTCGCTGCGTGGCTTCGCCGGAACCGGCGTAGATGACGTTCGGATCCGAAGGGGCCACGGCCAGCGATCCGAGGGAATTGTTCTCGTCACCCTTGAACACGGAGGTCCACGTCAGGCCGTAGTCGACCGATTTCCACAGGCCGCCGTTCTCGGCGTCCATGTAGAACACGTTGGGCTGGCTCGGTATCCCGACGACGGCCGAGACCCGCCCGGCGCGAAACGGCCCGATGAGGCGCCAGCGCATCCCGCTGTAGAGATCGGACTGTGCGTTGGCTCCTGCCGGCAGCGCGAGAAGTGCGACTGCCACGGAAGCGAGCAACACGGGACACTTCGACACGACGCGGCCGTGCGATGGCATGGACAGACCCTCGGTGGATGAACGTGGACTGGCGTGCCTGCCTGATACGGGACCGATCCCGTCCAGGATCCCGGGAGCGTCGACGACACCTGAGGAGGTC